>Ga0172370_10001593_pt1 | contig 34189 bp, 23 predicted proteins | sample LakKiv5m_FD_114538 | JGI IMG/M metagenome (GOLD analysis project Ga0172370, IMG submission 114538) | Freshwater microbial communities from Kabuno Bay, South-Kivu, Congo - kab_022012_11.5m | ecosystem: Environmental > Aquatic > Freshwater > Lake | place: Democratic Republic of the Congo...
CAACGTATTGGCGTTTGGTGAACATGGCTGCCTCTGGTATTGTGATACCAATAGGATGCCCACTCACCAAATATACCAAACATAACTAGTTGGTTATAAAGTGATGAAGCGAAAGTCCTGTACACTTGTCATTGTGCTGATTATCGCCCTCATTTTATTTCGATTCCGCCGCTCTCTCGGATTAATCACCACCGAGCTGGTTGTCATTTACGCTGCATTACTTATTGCCGCGCCGATGATGACGCAAGGATTATGGCACCGTTTATTCGGCTTGCTAGCCGCCTTACCGCACAACCAGGATTTTAAATCTTACGAAAGCTTGCCGACAATGCTCTGGCCGCACGGCGATAACCTGGTCATCAATGGGCGCTTTGTATCCGGACTGAAGAATTTCGAGGCTATGCCACGAAATTCATCCGATTACACGCTGGATCTAGACGAAAATGTATCATGGAAAGGCGGCAGGTGGAATTTACCCCGCCTGACGAACGCAGATAAGTCCGATGCTCGATCGCAGCTCCAATTTCACATTTCACGCTTCGATGCCAGGGGGCGGGAAGTCATCGTACCTGGTGAGAGTTATCTGTTTTCCTGTTTGGTGAAAACGACGGGGTTCAAGAGCGGTTCTTATTATTTTGTAAGTATGTCGGTTGACGCAAATCCTGCGCGCAATATACTGCTCGATGCAAGCGAGACGCCGAAAACCTTCGCCAACCCCAGCGGTCTCAAGCGTATCGGCAAGTGTCCCGTGATCATCTCCACCGAATTAAAGAACACACTCACTTTTGCCATCGGCTTGAATGGTCCCGGGCAGCTCACCATTCATGACATTCAATTTTTTAACACAAAAGGGGTAGAGGCCGCTTATACCGGCGTCAAAATGGCGAGGGAGCGCAATCTACAGCCGACTGTCATGGGAAATGACGGTCAACGGCACCGGAATCCCGATTTTCTGGCAGCCAACGAGCGCGAAAACCTGGTGATAAAACCCGACAACATGCTCAGCCTGAAGGGACTGGGTTACCTGCTGCGGGGTTTCATTCCGTTGGAGCAATGGATAATACCGATGTTCGCGTGGTCGCTGCTCATCGGCGCGCTGTTCATGGGCTTTTTCGGAGTGAACGTGCTGCTGCGCAAGCAATGGGTGGAGAGCGAGCGCTTCACTTACCCGATGAATCTCTTCCCGCGGCAATTCTTCGGGGAGGACGCGGTCGATCTGGGCGATATGTTCCATACGCTATTTACCAATCGCGCGCTCTGGTTGGGATTCGCCATCATGTTGCCGATCGTCTTGCTCAAAGGAGTTCATTTCTATGTCCCATCGGTGCCGGCGCCGAACTGGAGCAATATCTGGGGCCAGCAGACGCTCGCGGTATACTTTACCAATCCAATATTGAAAGCCTTCTTTGGCGTCGCCGGCATCAATATTGTCTTTTCGCTATTCGCGATCGCGCTGCTGATCGAGACTGATTTGCTTTTCTCGCTCTGGGTCTGTTTTTTCCTTTTCCAACTCTGGCATGTTTTCGGTCAGGCTTTCAATTTTACGCGCTTTGAAGGTTACCCCTGGCAACATCAACAAACCATTGGCGCCTTTATCGCCTACGCGCTGCTGGCGCTGATTACCGCTCGGCGGCGCCTCGCGAAGGTATTCAGGCAAATCTTCGGACGGGCGCCGCGCGATGATGCCGGTGAAGTCGTCTCCTATCGCACCGCTTTCATATTGATCATCGCCGCGCTGGTGACGATCGGGGCATGGGGTGTCTGGACGCAAATGGGCCTGAAGGCCAGCCTGCTGTTTTTTGGCTGGATCCTGGTCTGCGGATTGACCGCCAGTAAGATTCGCGCGGAGGCGGGACTTCCGTATGGATACTGGATGCCATGGCTGAGCATGATGTTCGTCTCGGCGCTGGGCGGATTCGTCACCTTCGGCGCCACCGGTATGCTGGTGGCCGCCATTGTCAGCGGATTCATCGGCATCACCTGCTTCTACTTCGTGGCGCCGGCGCAGGTGGAGATGATGGAACTGGGTCGCCACTTCAAAGTGCGCCCGCGCGACGTGGGATGGGGATTGCTGCTGGGGCTGTTCGGCGGCTTGGTCATCGGCGGCTTCACCTTCATGAGCTGGGCATATGGTAAAGGCGCCGATAACTTCAGTTATTCCTGGCCATATATACAGGGAACGGAATATTTCAACCGGTCGTTTGTGCCCGGAGAAGCGGCAATCGACAGCGCTTTCGTCAGTAATAAGATGACGGACCCGAAAACCACCACATTGGATTTTATCCATAACGTCGATGCCAAGGGAATGGCTATCGGATTCGTCATCACCTTCATTTTCGCGTTTCTCCGCCAGACTTTCATGTGGTTTCCGCTGCACCCGCTGGGGTATGTGGTGGCCGGACCGTGGTTTGGCTACTGCCTCTGGTTGACCTGTTTCCTGGCGTGGCTCGTCCGTGTCATCACCTTGCGGATCGGCGGTTCTCATTCGATCCGCCGGGGACTGGTGCCGTTCAGCATCGGCATGTTCCTGGCCTGTATCACCTCGATCATCATCTTCGAGATAGTGGGCTTTTACTACCAGGCGCACGGAATGACGCAAGTTTATAGTGGATGGCCGTGATGCACTCCTGGTTCAGCGCTCAACCGGCGTATAGAGCAGCATCCGCTCCAGGAAATCATGTTAACGTTGAGTCAGTGTAACTGCAACATTCACATGGACTGCGAGATGCTGGACGATTTCCGGGTATTGGAGTATAAATTAACAGATATGACGATGCTGACACATGCGGATAGCACGCAATTCGCCCGCGTCGAGGACGCGCTGGCCGACCTTGCGGCGGGCAGATGCGTGATTGTAGTGGACGATGAGGGACGGGAGAACGAAGGCGACCTGGTGGCGGCTGCGCAGCTTGCCACGCCCGAAGTGCTGAACATGATGATTCGCGATGCGCGCGGGTTGATTTGCGTGCCGATGGCGCAGGTACGCGCGGATGCCCTCGGGCTGCCGCCGATGGTGGCGAGCAATCAGGAGGCGCACTGCACCGCATTCACCGTTTCGGTAGACGCCCGCAGCGGTGTCACCACCGGCATTTCCGCCGCCGACCGCGCCCGTACCGCGCGACTGCTGGCCGATCCAGCCGCCGGCCCGCATGATTTCGTGCGTCCCGGCCACCTGTTCCCGCTGGTCGCGCGCCAGGGCGGCGTACTGCAGCGCGCGGGTCACACCGAGGCCGCGGTGGACCTCTGCCGCCTGGCCGGGCTGGCGCCCGTGGGAATTATCTGTGAGGTTATCAATGACGACGGCGCCATGGCGCGGCAGCCGGAACTGCTCCATTTCTCCGATGTGAATCGCCTGCGCATCATAACCGTCAAGCAGATCATATCGTACCGCCACCGAATCGAGAAACTGGTCCATCGCGTGGTGGAGACCCGGCTTCCCACCCGCTTCGGCGAGTTCCATGCGGTCTGCTACACTTCCGACATCGACGACCGACCGTATATTGCCCTCACGCTGGGCGAACTGGGACCGGAACCGGTGCTGGTGCGCGTGCATTCGAGCTGTCTCACCGGCGACGTTTTCCACAGCCTGCGCTGCGACTGCGGCGAGCAACTCGAACAGGCAATGTCGATGATCCGCCGTGAAGACAAAGGCGTGCTGCTTTACATCGACCAGGAAGGACGCGGCATCGGGCTGGCCAACAAGCTGCGCGCCTACGCGCTGCAGGACGAGGGCGCCGATACCGTCGAGGCCAACGAGATGCTCGGTTTCGCCGCTGACCTGCGCGATTATGGTCTGGGCGCGCAGATCCTCGCCGACCTCGGATTGAAACAACTGCGCCTGCTGACCAATAATCCGCGCAAGATCGTCGGCCTGGAAGGTTATGACTTGGAAGTCGTCGAAGTGGTGCCCATCCGCACCGAGCCGAACCCGCACAACGAACGATACCTGCTGACCAAACGAGAAAAGCTCGGTCACCTGCTTGAAGAAGAGCACTGCAGGCCGTAGGGGGGTGTGGGAATGTGGGGGGTATGGGAGTAATGGGAAGTATGTGAGTGAGGACTATTCCTATATCATCTCATAAATCTCATACTTCTCATTACTCCCATACTACCATGCTACCACACCCCCACACCCATTCTTCAAGCTTGTGTGAGATTTCTGCATTTCCTCTGTATTGAATAGTGTTAAAGTTAGGCACAGATCGAGACAGGGGAATGGAACTATGCAATCCGCGGCGGCGGATGGGTTCAGTACGCAGGATCCGGCGCTGACTCCACTCGCGAATTTTCTCGACGAGCATGCCGGTGATATCGTCAATATTGCCGAGCGAACATGGGAATCGTCGATTCTGCTGTTCGCCCTGCTGGGCGAGCAGCAGCGCCGGCAAATTCGCGAGCTGGCAGAACGGAGCATTTGCCTCTGGGCGCTCCGGTTGCGCCAGGAGCCGCAATACGCCCGCGAGATCTACGAGCTCGGCGAGGAATGGGGCAGGCAGGCGGCCGAGTGGGAGCTGCACGTCTACTCCTTTACCAAAGCGCTCGATCTGCTCGCGCACGCCACCTGGGATTTCCTGGCGACCCATTATTTCATGAAACGCCTTTCGCCGGCCACCGTCTTCTTTCTGGGACGCTCGCGGGATCAGGTGCTGGACGATCTGCGCGTTCCCTTGCTGAAGACTTACCTGCAGGTGCGCGAATCGGAGATGGAGCGGACGCAATTCAGCCTGGAGGGATCGCTCTCGCTGCCGGGCCGGTCGCTGCTGCTCGAGCTGGGCGCGCGGCTGCAATCCAAGCTGGATCAGGTAATTCCCGCGTGGATCGAGCGCGTCCGCAAAGCGCCCGGCGCTACCGAACCCATGGAGGAGCTGCTGACGAAACGCGGCGCTCACCTGGTGAGCACGCTGTTGGTATTGCTTCAATCCCCGACGCAGGAGACCGGCGCAGCCAGCCTCTCCAGCGTGCGGGAAATCGGCCTGGAGAGCGCGCAGGCGGGCGTGTCGTTTCAGGAGATGTTCCACGCCCTGCAGCAATTCCGCCCCATCCTGTGGGATACCGTTTACGATATCTATCAGCACGAGCAATACTGGCATCCGGCTGAATTCATCGAGGCGATGGCGCGGCTGCATCTGCTGTTAGACCTGTTCTCGGAAGGCATCGGGCAGGCTTACCTGCGGCAGAAGGAGATGATCATCCAGCACCAGGCCGACGAGCTGCGCCGCCGCGACCTGAACCTGGCGCGCGAGATGCTGGAAAACCTGCTGCCGCGCCGGCGTCCGGATATTCCCGGTTGCGATATCGGCGCCATCTGGGTACCGTCGAGCGAGATCGGCGGCGATTTTTACGATGTATTCAGCCTCGATGAAGAGATATTTCTACTTATCGGCGACGTATCCGGCAAAGGCATTTCGGCGGCGTTGCTGGTGAGCATGGTCAAATACGTGCTGAAGGCCAACGCGCCGCTTTATAATTCGCCGGCAAAGCTGCTGACCCTGGCCAATCGCCTGTTATACCAGGACATGGGCCCCGAGCTTTTTGTAACGCTGTTTTGCGCGCGCTATAATCCGAAGACCGGCGAATTGGTATATACTAGCGCCGGACACGATCCCTGTTATGTCTGCCGAATGGGGCAGCCGCCGCGAGTGTCCACGCTGCCGAGTCAAGGTCCGGTATTGGGAGTTTTCCCCGGTATAACCCTGAAGGATAAACGCGTGGTATTGCGGAAAGACGATGTATTGCTGTTATATACCGACGGTCTGGTCAACGTGCGCTGCGGAGAGCGCCTTTCCATCGATTCGCGTGTTATGTGCGGGCATGTCAGCGCCAACCGCCACCTGCCCGCGCAGGAGCTGGCGCAAGCGGTATTGGAGGCAATGGTGGCCGGGTGCGAGCCGACGGACGATATCACCGCGTTGATTCTCAAATGCACGGGGGAGAGCGCATGAGCGACGCGCAGGCACAATCCGCGCCGCGGCGCATCGCATTTTCCTTTCCGGCGACGCCCGCGTCCATCAGCGACGTGCGCCACCTGGTTACCGCCGAAGCGCGAACCCTGCCGTTCACGCCGCGGGAGATTGAAGATATCGAATTAGCCGTCTCCGAGGCATTCACGAATCTCGTACAGCATGCCGGCGGATATCGAATTCGTGGTGTTTGCGAGGTAACCGAACGGCAGCTTGAAATAAGGCTGGAAGTCGATCAGTCGCTGGCCAGGCACCTGCACAAAACAGCGTTGCCGTCCGCCACGGCATTCGGCGGGCGAGGGATTCCGCTGCTTCACCTGCTGATCCCAACCGTCGAAATCTGCCGCCATGCAAACGGCAGCTCAGAATTGCGTATGGTAAAACCGGTCACCATTGAGAGGGAAAAATCATGAAACGCATCCTGGTAGTCGAGGATAACGCCGAATTGGCCAAGCTTCTCGAGCTCATTTTACGCCGCGCCGGTTATGAGATAACCATCGCGGTTGACGGATTCGACGCCTTGCGGCAGTTCGAAGTGCAACAACCCGATCTGGTGCTGCTCGATATCATGCTGCCCAACCTCGATGGATACGAGGTCTGCGACCGCATACGTCATCAATTGAACTCGGATGTGCCGGTGGTGATGCTCTCCTCGCTCGATTCCTACCTGGATATGGAACGCAGCCGCCAGGTCGGCGCCACCGATCACATCGCCAAACCCTTCGACAAGGACGTGCTGCTTACGGTGATCGAGAAGTATACGGGGACCACGGCACAGTGAGTGATGAGTATATGAGTGATAACCCAACTCTACGACTTATTTAGCTATTTTACCGTTTTGGCGGCAAATTCCTTCATGAATCGACCCTTTTAACATGTTATCGATTGTATGACCTATCCGGTGGTATAACGTTCAAGCTTTAGGGTGACATACAATTGCTCCTGAATGGGTGTCGTCTGTGTCAGTTTCGTCACGGGTTTGGGAGTCCGTCGGAGACTCGGGTTAAGCAATACAACTTCCTGCAGTGACTCCAACTGCTCATAGAGCTGGGTTGCGCTGATGGTGATGCCGGCTTGCCGCACCTCACGCAAGGAGACAGTGCGGATCGACCTTGAGTTGTTGGTGAAGGTACAGGGCCAGTTCCTTTTCGATGGCTTGAATCTGCTCCACATCGACTTTACTCATGTGATCCCAGAACCGCTGACTGCTCAGCGCGGCGGCCGAAGCGGGCATCAGACGGCGAAGCACCGTGTGCTGATGCCACTCCCCGATCTGCTGCTTGCTGGTAGGTTTGCACACGCGATTTATAGCGGCCAGCACCAGATACTGGCCCACGCTCAAGCCCGGAGGTTGGTTATTAGGTCATATCATGTGTAAATGAGCGAAATAGGAGCACGATCTAGAGGGGAGAGCGCCATCGTGAAAGAATAAGTATGAAAGTTGGGCTAACATTTTCATTCCCCCGCCCGCGGTTGCCAATCACCCTGCCAGGTGGTAAAGTAATCGAACAAGGGAGCGCCATCGTGAGCCAGGTCAAAATTCTCTGCGCCGGCGACCTCCACCTGGGCCGGACATCCAGCAAATGTATCCACGACGGCGAGGAAAGCACTGTTCATTCCACGCGCGAGGCCTGGACGCGCATTGTGGATTGCGCCATCGAATACGGCGCAGATCTGTTGCTGCTGAGCGGCGACATCGCCGATGACGGCGGCAATCAGTATGAGGCGATGGGGCCTTTCGAGGCGGGAATCCGGCGGCTGACCGAAAGCGGCATCGATGTCGTCATGGTCGCCGGCAATCACGACGCCCGCGTGCTGCCGCGGCTGTCCGGCATGGTGGCCGACTCGCGCCTGCGCCTGTTGGGCCGCAACGGCGTCTGGGAACAGGTGCATTGGCCGTCAGATGACGCGCCCCGCCTCACCTTAGCCGGCTGGTCCTTCCCCGCTGGTAAAGTCGCCACCCTGCCGCTGGACGAATTCGCGCCCGTTCCTTGCGACGGCGCGCCGCTCATCGCCATTGCCCATACGGACTATCGCTATGCCGACCCCGATTACGTCCCGGTCAGGCTGGATGATCTGCGCGCGAAGGCGGGGGTGGATATGTGGCTGCTCGGGCACCTGCACGCCCCGGAACTGCTCGACGGCCCGCCCATCATCCTCAATCCCGGCTCTCCACAGGCGCTGGACCCCGGCGAGCCGGGCATGCACGGCCCCTGGCTCGCGGAGATCCGCGACGGCCGCATCCGCCGCGTCGAACAGGCGCCGCTGTCCTCGGTCGCTTATCATGATATCACCATAGATGTTACCGGCCTAGGAGAAGAAGACGAGATCGCCGCCTTCATCCTGCAGGCGCTGGAGCCCGTCGAGGCATCACACCGGAGCCGGGCCGTCACTCCGCGCATCTCCTGCCGCCTTCGGCTGACGGGCCGCACCTCCATGCTGGCCGGGCTCTGTGCCGATGTTGGGAACATCCTCATGGAACAGCCGTTGCGCGACGCCCATAATATTTATCTGGAGCAGATCGATATCTCCGGGGTGGGACCGAGCTACAACCTCGCTGATCTACAACAGCGTCCCGATATCATCGGTACGCTGGCCGGCATGCTCTGCGACCTGGAGGACGCCGGTACGAGCAGCGCGCGCCGTAGTCTACTTCGCGGCGCGGAAGAGCAGATGCAGCGGGTGACCAATAATGTTGCTTACCGGGAGGGCGTGTCGCGGGATGAGTTGCCGGCGCCCGATGTGCTGCTGAAGTCGGAATGCCGACGGTTGCTCGATGCCTTGCTGCGGCAGGAGGAGGGCCGGCCATGAGCGATTCCCTCGTCATCCGCAAGCTGGCGATCAAGCATGCTCCCGGCTTTCCCAATGAGCGGCTGCGGCCCATGGAGTTCTGCGACGGCGTCAACATCGTCTTCGGACCGAATGCCTCCGGCAAAACCACCACCGCCCGTGCCATCCAGGCGCTGTTCTGGCCGCAAACCGGGTCCGCCGACACCTTCCTCACAGTGGAAATCGCGCTGAACGGGCAAACCGGGCAGTTCACCTGCGGGGGAGGAGCTCGACGCGAGAACTCGGAGCTGACCCTGCCTTATATCGGCGATGCCTCCTACCGCCCGCGGTACATGCTGGCGCAGCACGAATTGCTGGCCGCCGACGAGACGGGGAAAGACTTCGCGCAGCAGGTACTGAAAGAAGCGCGCGGCGGGCTGGATATCGAGACAGCGCGCAAACTGCTGGGTTACGCACCGCCCCCCGCCCCTCGCCGGGCGAACGAGCTTTCCGAGGCTTTAAAGCAGTACAATGAGGCGAAGAATGCAGAGCGGGACACGCAAGCCGATGAACGCCGGTTAGAAGAGCTGAAGCGCGACCTGGAGGCGGCGCGACTGGCGCAGGAGGAGCTGGGCCGGCTAGGCCTTGCGCTGGAATTCATCGAACAGACCGGGCGCGCGGAAGAGCTGGATTTCGCACTGGCGCAATTTCCGCCCGAGCTCGAAAAGCTGAAGGGCACGGAAGTCGAAGAACTGGATGGGTTATCAGAGCAAATCCTCGCTACCGAAGCCCGCCGCGCAACCGCCGAGAGAGAGATCGCAGCCGAACGGGATAATTTGCTCCACACCGGATTGTCCGACCCCACTGCGGTCGAGCAGGCGTTAGCCGCGGTGAAAGCCATTCGCGAAGAGATGGCGCCGGCGGAATCCGAGCTCAGTGACAATCGCAGAGTATACGCAGCGGCGGAGAGCGAAGCGCGGGCCGCATATCTGAATTTAGGCGGGCTGGACACAGCGGATTACGCCCATCCACTCGACACGGCGGCCGTAAGGGAGCTGGAGCTTTTCGTCCGGCGGGCGGAAGGCCTGCGCGAGAAACGGCAGGCGCTGGATAATCACCGCCGCTGGCTGCAGAGCATCACCCCGCCGGAGGAGGGCCTGCGGGTCGATCTCCTTCGCGAGGCGATCCACTGCCTGCAAGGATGGCTGACCGCCGGCGCGCCGGCATCGCGCGCGAGTCGCCGGCAGCCCATCCTCGGCATGGCCGTCAGCCTGCTGCTCGCTGTCACCGGGCTGCTCGGCCTGCTGTTGTGGCATTTCCTCCTCGGCGCGCTGGTGACGGCGGGCGGCCTGCTGTTGTTTTCCCTCTTCCTGAGCATCGCCCGCCCGCGCGGCAAGCCCGGACCCACCCGCGATGAGTTGGCAGGTCGATTCACGCAGTATTGCCTTGGTGAGCCGGAGTCGTGGTCGGAAGGCTGCGTCGAGCGGTTTATCGACGAATTGTCGGAGAAGATCGCCGCCGTCGAGCTGGCGGAGCGCGCGGCGGTCAAGGATCGGGAAGTCGGACTGGAGCAGGACAGCCTCGACGAGCAGCTTCGGGGGCTGGCGGAGGAGAAAACGCGCATCGCCGGCCTGCTGGGCGCCGATCCGGCGAAGGCATGTGAAGGCGGTAATGCCAGTCTCTTTTATTTCGTCAGCCAGTTGCTCGAATGGCAGCGGAAGAGCGCCGTGATGAAGACCGCGCTGGCGAAGGTCGAGCGGTTGGAAGGCGAGCTTGACGGCAAGGCGCGACGGGCGAACGAGAAGCTGGCCGCGTATGGCTACCCTCCGGCAGCGGGAGGCGGAGAAATTGCGGCCAACGTGCAATTATTGGAAAAGCGCGTGACGGCTTATCGCCTGGCAGAGGAAAAATGCCGCGCTGCGCAAGGGCGCCTGGAAGAATCCGACACTCAATTTGGCGCGCTGACAGCGAAGCAGGCCAGCCTGCTCGCGCGCCTGGGCATGGATCCTGATCCCGTTGCTGCGCGGGAGCAACTGGCCGGGTGGCTGGAGCAACTCGAAACCTACAACGAGAAAAAGCGGGCGCTACATGACGCCACCGCCGTCCGCGCCGAAACGGAGCGGAAGGGTCGGCAGTGGCCGGGGTGGGAGGAGTTGCTGACCAAAGGCGAGACGGAACTCAAACAGATGCGGGAAGACAAAGAACGGCAGGCTGCCGACATAGCCGATATCGGCGCCAATATCGGCTCCCGCGAGAGCGCCATCGAGGCGGCGAAGGGGCAGGCGGCTTGCGAGCAGGCGCTGGCCCGCAAGGATGCCATCGCCGGCAAGCTCCGCCGGAAAATGGAAGACGACCTGCACGCCGCCGTCGGCTGGTACATTACGACTGAATTGGAAAAACAGGGGACGGGCGTCGATCTGTTGGATGTGTTCCAGCGCGCGCGCCAGTTGTTCGCCGGGTTCACCGGGGGCCGTTATGAGTTGCGCATCGATCGCGAAGCGAACCTGTTCAGCGCGTTCGATGCGATCGACAACGAGGAGCGGCAGCTCGATCAGCTCTCCAGCGCCACCCGTGTGCAGTTGCTGATGGCCGTGCGCGTGGCCTTCGTCGAGCGGCGCGAGCAGAGCGTGAAGTTGCCGCTGCTGATGGACGAGACGCTGGCATGCAGCGACGAGACGCGCGAGCGGGCCATCATCGAGGCGGCGTTGCGCATCTGCGCGGAGGGGCGGCAGCTCTTCTACTTCACCGGCAAGCCCGCGGAGCTGGCGAAGTGGGAGGCGCTGGCCCGCGAGCACAGCGTGCCGCTGAACGTCGTCTTCCTGGATGAGACGCCGCCGGACCGCATGATATCGGAATCTGCCGTAAAGCGGGAGGAGCTGCCCGACCCTGCCGGTCACGACCACGCTGCCTACGGGCTGGCGCTCGGCGTGCCGCGACTCGACTTCCGCCGCGAGGGCGCGTCCGCCGCGCATGTCTGGTACGTGGTCGAGGATGCGGGCCGCCTGCGGGCCTTGCTGGAAAACGGCATCGCGCGTTGCGGGCAGCTCCGCGCGTCGTATCTGGAGGAGCCGGTGGATTACCTGATCGGCGTGGACGCCGGGCGCAAGGCGCGCGCGCTGGCCTGGCTATTGGAGGAGTTAGAAGGGTTGTGGCGCGAAGGCCGCGGCAGGCCACTCACTTACGGCCTGCTGCGGGAATCGAAAATCCTCTCGACCGAGACATTTAAACAGGAGGTTCCCACGCTGGCCGAAGCTTTGCAGTGGGACGCGAAGGCACTGTTATACGCGCTTGAGAAACACTCCGTGAAAGGAATGCGGGATAGCAGCATCCAGCATTTCCGCGAATTTTGTGAAGAAAAAGGCTGCTACGTAGAGGGTGAGCCGCTCTCTTCCGATATAATCCACCACCGCCTGCTGGGCCGCGCCATCGACCTGATCGCCGGGGAGATTCTCACCCCGGATGACGTGCATTGGCTATGCGAGCAGGTGCTGGTTCCGGCAGCGGCGTAATGATTCTGGAGCGACGATCTGCTTTATTTACTGTAACACATTGAAGGGATTGTTCACATCATGGATCAGAACACCACGTTCGACAGTACCAAAGATTACTTGCAACAGTTTTTAAATGACATCCGCTCTGGCAAGCTGCAATTACCAGATTTTCAACGAGGCTGGGTATGGGATGATGAGCATATCAGCAGTCTGCTTGCCAGTATCTCGCTGTCTTATCCTATCGGTGCCGTAATGCTGCTGGAGACAGGGAATCCAGATGTTAATTTTAAGCCGCGCCTAGTCGAGGGCCTTACCCTTACCGATCCCCCTCTACCAGAGCGGCTGATCCTCGACGGTCAGCAGCGGTTAACATCATTGCATCAGGCTCTCAACCCCGCCAAACCAGTGACAACACGCGATGCTAGGAAGAAAGTGATCAACCGCTGGTATTACATCGACATTGAGAAGACGCTCGACCCGTATGCGGATCGTGAGGACGCCATCATCTCTCTCCCGGAAGATCGTATCACGCGTAACTTTCGCGGTGAAGTGCTTGCGGATTACTCGTCTCGGGTAAAGGAGTGTGCAGCCGGCCTGTTCCCCTTGGTGCTCGTGTTTGATTCTGTCGAGTGTGATCTCTGGATGATGGAGTATGTGAAAGGCACTCCGGAGGAGATGGCGGCAAAATTGCAACGGTGGTCGCAGTTCAAATCGGAGATTGTACACCGTTTCCAGCAGTATCAGATCCCGCTTATCACCCTAAAGAAAAAAACCCCAAAGGAAGCCGTCTGTCAGGTGTTCGAAAAAGTGAATACCGGCGGCGTCTCGCTGACAGTATTCGAATTGCTGACAGCGACGTTTGCAGTCGATAACTTCAATCTACGTGATGACTGGCGGGAGCGAGAAGCTCGATTGCGCAAGTATCCTGTGCTGTATGATCTCTCCAATGATGACTTTCTGCAGGCCATCACGTTGCTGGCTACCCGAAAGCGACGTATTGCCGCTCTGCAAGCCACTCCACGGGGGGAGCGGGCGCCGGGGATTTCCTGCAAGCGACGCGACATCCTTCGCCTATCTCTAAACGATTATAATGCCTGGGCTGAGGCAGTCACTCACGGTTTTGAGTTGGCAGCACGCTTGCTGACTTCACAAAAGATCTTTGCCGCACGCGACTTACCCTACCGTACTCAACTCACGCCAATGGCAGCTATCCTTGCTGTACTGGGGAATAAGGCCGAAGAGGAAGGTATACGCTCCAGATTAGTCCAGTGGTACTGGTGTGGTGTGTTCGGTGAACTCTATGGCAGTGCGATCGAGACACGATTCGCAAAGGACTTGCCTGAGGTATTGGAATGGCTCAACGGTGGTGCAGAACCATCAACAGTCACCGATGCGAATTTCACGCATGGCCGCCTGCTTAGCCTTCGCACCCGTAACAGTGCGGCATACAAGGGAGTGTATGCGCTATTGTTGCGTGATGGATGCTGTGATTTCCGTTCAGGGGAATCTATTATCGTGCAGACCTACTTTGACGATAATCTTGATATTCACCACATTTTCCCGAAAGTATGGTGTGATCAGCATGGCGTAGATAACCGACAGGCTGATAGCATTGTGAACAAAACGGCGATCGCCGCCAAGACAAATCGAATGATCGGCGGCAATGCGCCGAGTCTGTATATTGACAGGCTTCAGCAGAATGCGGGTATCGATCAGGTGACAATGGATATAATATTTACCTCACATGCCATCGACACCACTGCCTTGCGTGCAGATGATTTTGCCACCTTTTATGCCAGGCGTTCAGAAGCGCTGCTTTCCCGTATTGGCTTGGCGATGGGAAAAGTTTTAAGCGGTATCTCTGCTATCGCTCTGCAGGATGAAGGTGAAATTGCGGACAATGGCGATGAGCCTGATATTGATAATCTGATCACAGAGGAAACTGTGCCAGCCCAGCCAGTAGATAATTTGCTTACCCAGGCAGAAACCTTTGTAGACGATAGTAGTAAGGCGCCAACATCTTCTACCATAACGCCGAATGATGTTCGTCCTGAGTCGATGATCGATGTTATTGACGCCGCTGTGAAATCATCCGAGTATGCTCCGCTTTTCAGACCGCGAGGTAAGCTTTTCTTTCAGCAGGTTTACGACATTCTTCGACAGGTTGCTCATCAAGGTGGCTACATCGCATATAGCGAACTGGGAGATAAACTGAAACTCAATATGGGTAATGCCTATGAGCGTTATGGGCTGGCTTTCTTGCTTGGCGAAATATCGAAGTTCGAGCACCGACACGGCCATCCTCTGTTATCTGTGATAGTTGTACATAAGAGAGATCCTCTGATGCCGGGCACAGGATTTTTCGAACTTGCCCAGAGTGTAAATTGCTTTGATGGAAATGACCAAGATCGGTTTTTCTACGATGAATTGAACCGAGCGCACGATCACTGGCGAAAGCATTGATACTTTTCTAGTCCGTTGTCGCCAACTACCATTTATGTGGTATGGTAACAGCGAGGGTTATGACTATGAAACAACAGCCGCAGCTCGCGGCAGGCAAAGCGATGTCGTTTAGTTCCAACGTTGCTTTATTAGCACCGGTGCCGCTTGAGCATCTGGAATCTGGAGATATTGTTTGTCGGCAAGCAGGAAAAGTTGCTTATGGCAGTAGATCCTGGGACGTCTTCGCGCAACTCGATATATTGCGGGGTGGACTGAAGGTTCACACGTTTTTTTTACGCATCTGGCATCGATAGTTCTATCAGTAAGAAAATGTCTTGGCAGGCATCCTATATCGGCTTTCTGGATTGCCTAAAAGTCAGCGGAACATATGAAAATCAATATCGTCCACCGACAACCAGGCAATATCCAAGTGATAACCGTTTCGGATGGCCGATTTTCTGGGAAGTGGAAGCGCTGCAACGAATCGATGATCCCATCGCTATTCACCATTTACGCGGATTAGGAATGAAACGGTCTTTCCAATTAGATTTTATCCCAGAGGGACCGATCCTTATCCAGTATCGATGGTAATTATCAATTCGAATAGTGATTATCGGTGGTTACGGTTCGGTAGGTAGTGAGATAACATGCGTATGTTAGTTACGGACTGAAAATCCGCGTGACGATCGATAACTCGCGTAGATTGGCAATCAGCTCTCCAGAGTTGGAAGGCATCTCATGATCAACATCGCTCTCTATGGCATAAACGGCCACCAGTTGCCGCTCCTCCTTCCCCCGCAAATCCGGGGGCGGGTTGTGGCGGTGGCGGGGTATCCCGCGGCGCGGCTGGATGAGGCGCTGGGCGTGGGGACGGCGGAACGGCGAGCGGTGCGGGAATACGGCGCGTTGGACGAATTGCTGGCCGACCCAACGGTGGAGCTGGTCTCACTGTGCTCACCGCGGCGCTCGGAACAGCCGGCAGAGGCGCTTTGCTGCCTGCAGGCGGGCAAGCACGTGCTGGCGGAAAAGCCGGGCGCCTTCACCGACGCACAGTTGGATGAATTGCTGAAGACCGCGCAGGAAACCGGCCGGGAATTCCGCGAGATGCTCGATTACTCGATGCTGGAGCCAAACGTGCTGATCATGCGCCGGTTGGTCGAGGAAGGCTCGCTGGGCACGGTGGTGCAGGTGCAGGCGCAGAAGTCCTACCCGTGGTTCGACGCCCGCCCGCGCGACTTCGACACCGACGGCGGGCTGATCCGCCAGGCAGGCATCCATGCCACGCGCTTCGTCATCGGCGCCACCGGCCTGAAGATCGTCGAGGTGAGCGCCGTGGGGACGAATCTCGGCAATCCCGGGCCGGGGCAGATGCACATGGCCGCGGTGGTGACGATGGCGCTGGAAAACGGCGCGCTGGCCGCGTTGAGCCTGAATTACCTGAATCCCGCCAACTTCGGCTCCTGGGGCAACGAGCACCTGCGAATTCATGGCACGAAGGGCATGGTCGAGTCGGTGGACGGGTTCCGCCGCCACCGGTTGTACCTGCCGGACCGCGAAAGCACCGCGCTGCCGCTGGTCGAGGATGTCTCCACCAGCTACCTGGAGCATTACATCAACTTCCTGCTGGACGGAACACCCTTCCCCACCCGCCGCGAAGAAGAGCTCGCCGCCCTCCGCGCCGTCATCGCCGCCCACCAGGCCGCGCTGAGCGGGGAACGGGTAAGGGTGAAATTATAGGCTATCTCGGAGGAAGATCGGTCCGGTAGGCCGGCAGATGACGGGGGTATGGGAGGAATGGGAAGAATGTTTTAAAATAGCGATCACATTACTCCCATTATTCCCATTATTCCCATTACTCCCATACCACCGATCCTCTTCAGAAAAGCTTCGGCTATATGTTTAATGTAATTGTCCATTCACCCGACAAGGCTCTTCCTGATAACCGGCGTAAAAAATAGTGGAGGTAAGGCTTGCGCATTTTTTTGACCGGAGCGACCGGATTTATCGGAACTCATCTGCGGCGCGCCTTTGTCCGTGATGGACATCAGGTGGCGGGGCTGACGCGGGGTCCGCGGGAGGAAGAAGAAGGCGTCACCTGGGTGCAGAGCGATGTCAACGATCAGGATCGCCTGGCCGAAGGCATGCACGGCTGCGAGGCGGTGGTCCATCTGATCGGCATCATCACCGAGCAGGGAGAGCAGACGTTCCAGCGCATGCACGCGCAGGCCACCGAGCATGTGCTGTCCGCTATGCGCCGGACGAAGCTCCGCCGCTTGCTGCATATGAGCGCACTGGGCGCCGGCCCCCGGCAGCCCACCGAATACTTCCGCACGAAATGGGCGGCGGAGGAGTTGGTTCGCGCCTCCGCCATCGACTACACCATCTTCCGTCCCTCGACCGTCTTCGGCCCCGGCGACGGATTCGTGAGCACGCTGGTCACCCAGCTCCGTCGCTTCCCGGTAATTCCCATCATCGGCAAGGGGAACTATCCGATGGCCCCCATCTCCGTCCACGCCGTCGTCCAGGCCTTCCTCCAGGCGCTGAGTCTGGATGGCCCGGCAACGGCGAAAACCTTCGAGCTGTGCGGTCCGGAAGTGCTGACCTTCGAGCAGATCGTCACTCTCATCGCGGATCATCTGGGCATCAAAAAAGCCCGCGCGCATCTCCCCGTCAGCCTGGTCAACCTTGGCATCGACCTGCTGCGGTTCATGCATATAACGTCCCCCATCACGCGCGATCAGCTCGACATGCTCCTCCTCGGCAGCGTCTGCGCCGATCATGGCGCCATCCAGGTCTTCGACCTCCCGCACATTACGCTGGCGGAAGGAATCCGTGAATACGTCCGCCCCGCGCGCAGATGAGTGTGGGAGCGCGGACCTCCGAGTCCGTGCGAGTGGTTGTATCGTCACGGGCGGACTCGGAGGTCCGCGCTCCCATTCCCTATTCACGCGCCCAGCGGACACGGGAGAACTTTTCGCGCGGCAGGGGCGTCACCTTGAGCGTGCCACGATAGGCTTTGTGCAGCTCCTTGCCGATGCGTTCGGCGAGGAACTGCGTAGTGGTGAGAATATACAGCTCGTCGCCGCGGTCCTCCATCAGGGCGATGCGCGCGGTGGGATTCATGAACCGGGCGCGCGCTTCTTCATGATGAATCAGATTCAGCACCTCCTGCTTGTCAACCGCCGTCCAGTCATGGCGCGCGATCACTTCTCCCTCATAGAGGCGTTTTTCGATGCGCGCGCAACCGGGACAGAGCATCACGTGGATATCCAGCTGGCTTTTCAGTTGCAGGTACCGCTGCTCGTCGTAACGCCAATGATCGGTCTCCAGATATGAATGGCAGCGTGCGCAGATAGCGGGTCCGGGCACATCCAGTTGTTCGGCAAATTGTCTCTCGGGGAATCGCCAGGAAAGGTCTGCCTGCATTGCCGCGCGATGCTGGTTCACCACCGGCGGCTTGCGCGGCCTGCTGCGGGACGAAAAAGTCATTGCCTGCCCTCCGTTTATCAAGTTCGGGTCAACGATCTCGCTTAAAGAAAGTATACCACCGGGATATTGACCGTCGTGGTGTGCTAATCACCCGCCACCTTCCCTATCGCGATAGTTATTGCGCGACGACTATGATATGTAATAAAATCTAGACATTCAACACCGGCAAGATGAAAGGTTCGCCATGACCGAAGCCATTGTCGATCGGCATCAATCATCGCGGTTGGCCGCCATAGCACAGCGCGCCCGCGCGCTATACGCAGAGCGGGTAGCACGCGGCGAGACGGCGCAATCCTGGTGGACGGCAGTGATCATCACCGCCGGCACCTCACGCCAGGCTGAGCGTTATGCCGAGGAGCTGCGCCGGCGGCGCGAGCAGGGCAAAGTGCCCGACGGCGTCGCCTACCTGGTCGTGCCCGATCTTGACGACGAGCGCATCGGCAGCGGCGGGGCCACGCTAAACGCCCTGCGCCGGTTGGCGGAAGAGGCGCTCGGTAATGCGGAATCGCTGGAGGAATGGTGGAGCGGGCAGCGGGTGCTGGTGATCCACTCCGGCGGCGAATCGCGGCGGCTGCCGCAGTATTCCCTTTCCGGCAAGCTCTTCAGCGCGCTGCCGGTGAAAACGCCGTGGGGCGAGACCAGTACGGTGTTCGACGAAATGCTGGCGCTGTCCTCGGCGTGGGCCGCCCGGATGGATAGCGGCCTGGTGGTAGCCTCCGGCGACGTCATCCTCACCTTCGACGCGGATAGCCTGCACTGGAACCGGCCCGGCGTATCCGGCGTGGCCATGCGCGAGCCGCTGGAGGTGGCCGGCAAGCACGGCGTATTCGTGATGGACGCGGATGGGCGGGTTTATTCCTTCCTGCAAAAGCCCAGCGCCGCGCAGATACGCGCGGCGGGCGGGCTGCTGCCGGAGGAGACCGCGGCGCTGGATACCGGCCTGTTCCGCTTCGACGCGCCTACCGCGGCGCGGCTGACAGCCCTTGCCGGCGTGGAGCGGAAGGCGGGCCGTTGGGAGACAACCTCCGGCATCCTCGCGCGGACGGCCGACGGCCTGCCTTTCTTCGATATTTACGAGCATTTCGCCATGGGACTTACCGGCGAATGGGCGCCCGGTTCCGGCGATCCGCCGGCCTGGCGCCGGCTGGCCGACGCGCTGCGCGGATTACCCTTCCACTGCGACCTGGTAGAAGGCGAATTTACCCACATCGGCACCACCCGGTTGTTCCGCCAGTTGATGACGGAAACCACCGCCTTTTCCGCTTTATATGAAGCCCGGCAGCGGCTGGGCAGCGTAGCGCCGCCCGGTTTGCGCTCTACCGGCGTCATCGTGGACAGCGCGCTGGCCGGCGGCGTGCTGGGCGCGGGCGCGGTGGCCGTCGAGTGCGATCTGTCTGTTCCCATCGCCGCCGCCCCCGGCGCCATCCTGCACGGCTTGACCGATCTCCCCGGACCGGTGCGCGTGCCGATGGACACCGTAGCGCACCAGTTGCCGGTGGCGCTGCCGGACGGGCGGCGCGGCATGGTGATCCGCGTCTACGGCGTGAACGACGATCCGAAGGCCGCCGCCGGCGAAGCTACCTGGTTTGGCCGCCCGTTGCCGGAGATGCTCGCCTTTCTCGGGTTGGAGGAGAAGCAGGTGTGGCCGGATACGCCGCCGGAAGCGCGCTCGTTGTGGAACGCGCGGCTCTTCCCGCTGGGGGACGCCGGGGGGGGCGTGGTCGTGCGCGCGCTGGATGATGGGGCTGGACGACGACTATTCCGCGGAAAGGTGGGCGGCGCGGGAGCGGTTGTCGCTGGCGAACAGCGCGCAGTGGGCGGACGGCGAGGCGCTGGCCGAAGCGCGGGCGCGCCGCATGCGCCACCAGTGGCAGATGACCGCCTTTTCGCTGGCCGATGCCGGCGCCGATATTCGTCCGTTGCTGGCCCACGCGCCCGGCGTGGCCCCGCTGCGGGACACCGGACGCCTGCTGGAGGAGCAGGCCGCCGCGCGGGAAGCCGCCGCGCCTTCCGACGCCGCCAGCGGATATTTTCGCGCCCACCTCTTCTACGCCCACGCCGGACTGGTTGCGGAGGCGCAGCGGTCCTTCACCGCCGCCTTCGAGAGCGTGCGCCGCGCGGTTGATGCCGGTGTTTATGAGGATGCCTTCGCCGGCATCGATCATCGCTGGCAAAAGGATTCTGTCGCCGCCTCCGCCGCCGCGCGCGCCGACCTGGGTGGCGGGTGGTCGGATACGCCGCCGTTCTGCCTGGACTGGGGCGGCGCCGTGCTGAATATGGCCGTCACGCTGGAGGGCGAATACCCCATCCAGGTCGAGATGCGCCGGATAGCGGAACCACTGGTCCGCTGTATCTCCGCCGACACCGGCGAAACGGTGGAATACAGCACCGCGGAGGAGCTGCTCGCCCCTCCCGGACCCGGCGATCCATTCGCCATCCCGCGCGCCGCGCTGCAGATGGCTGGGCTGGCGCTGCCCGGCGAAGAATTGTCTACTGCGCTGGCGACGCTCGGCGGCGGGCTGGAGGTATGCACGCGGGTACGGCTGCCGATGGGCTCCGGGCTGGGCGCCAGCAGCATCCTCGCCGCCGCCGTGCTGCAGGCACTGGCGGAAATGCTCGGCCTGCGCCTGTCTGAAACCGCGCTGAGCGACCAGGTGCTGCGGCTGGAACAGTTGATGACCACCGGCGGCGGCTGGCAAGACCAGGCGGGGGCGATCTTCCCCGGCATCAAGCTCATCTCCACCGGCCCCGGCGCGCGGCAGCGCTTGCGCGTGCAGCCGCTCGCGTGTTCCGCGGAAAGGCTGGCGGAATTCACCGACCGCTGCGTGCTCTATTACACCGGCATCCAGCGCATCGCGAAGGACCTGCTGGCGCAAATCGTGGGCCGCTATCTGGCGCGCGAGACCGACGCCGCGCAGGTGCTGCACAGCATCAAAACGCTGGCCACGGAGATGGCCTACGCAATCGCCGAAGGTGAGTGGGACTATCTCGGCCAATTGATCGACCGTCACTGGCGGCTGAACCAGGTGCTGGACGAGCACACCACCAACGCGCCCATCAGCGCGCTGCTGGCGGAGGTGCGACCCTTCATCGCCGGCGCGAAGCTGGCCGGCGCCGGCGGCGGCGGCTTCCTTATAATGATATGCCATACGCCGGAGGATGCAGAGAAACTGCGCCCCTACCTTGCCGCCCGTCCCGGACCGGGCCGGCTGTATGAGTGGGCGGTAGCGCATGAGGGGATTCGGATATCCGAACCTTGATTTTAATGCCGGACGCTCACGGACGCGCCGGACTCTACTTGGCGTCGCATCCCGCTTAGTGATAAACTGGATATACCTTGATGATTTTGTTCAGCATCGCTTACCTGCCATATATTGCCGCCGGCCTGGCGCTGGCCAGCTACCTGATCGGCGCGCTGCCGTTCGGCCTGTGGGTCGGGTTGGCAAAGGGCGTGGATATCCGCACACTGGGCAGCAAGAACATCGGCGCGACGAACGTGCTGCGCGTGCTCGGACCCAAGGCAGGCGCGCTGGTAATGCTGCTGGATACGCTCAAAGGCGTGGCCGGCATTCTCATCGCCAAGCAATTTCAGTTTGAACCATCCGGCATCCAAACAGTAAATTTTACCGTGCCTATTCGTATGCCGTTCCTGGTCATCATCGGCCTCTGCGCAGTACTCGGCCATACCTTCTCGCCCTTCCTGAAATTCAAAGGCGGCAAGGGGATCGCTACCTCGCTGGGTATTTTACTGGCGCTGAGCTGGCAGGTGGGGTTGATCGGTCTGGGCATCTGGATTCTGCTGGTAGCCGTCACGCGTTACGTCAGCCTGGCCTCGCTGCTGGCGGCGCTCAGCCTGCCGATCTCATCGTATTTCCTGCTGAAGGGTGAAGACCGCGTCTGGATGCTCGGGTTGACCATCGCGCTGCTCATCCTCGTCACCGTGAAGCACCGGGCGAATATCGGGCGGCTGCTTAGTGGCGCCGAGGCGAAATTCGGCCAGCGCGTGTCATCGCCGGCGGAGGAGGCCGCGCATGAATGAGCCGCAGATTGCCGTGATCAGCGCGGGGGCGTGGGGAACCACGCTGGCGGCGCTGCTCGCCGGGAAGGGTTATGACGTCCGCCTGTGGGCGCGTGAGCCGGAGATCGTGGAGTCGATCCGATCACGCCGCGAGAACACGCGCTTTCTTCCCGGCATCACGCTCCCCGATAACCTGTTGGCCACCCCTGACATGCGCGAAGCCGCGGCGGGCGTCGAACTGCTGGTCATCGCACATCCGAGCACCTGGCTGCGCGCCACCTGCCGGGAGTTGGCGACTTGCCTGTCCTCGCCCATCCCGCCCGTGCTGACCGTGGTAAAAGGCCTGGAGATTGCCACCGGCAAGCGTATGAGCGAGGTGATCCGCGAGGAGATTCCCGGCCTGCCCGCCATCGCCGCGCTGTCCGGCCCTAATCTTTCCTCGGAAATCGCACGCGGCTTGCCCGCGGCCACCGTGATCGCTTCGGAAGACGCCGCGTTGGCCACACGAGCGCGGGAACTGTTCCAGACGCCGTATTTCCGCCCATATACCGGCTCCGATATCGTCGGTGTCGAGGTGTGCGGGGCGGTGAAGAACGTGTTCGCCATCGCCATCGGCATCTGCGAGGGACTGGGCTTTGGCGATAACGCCAACGGCGCGCTGCTCACCCGCGCGGCGGTCGAGGTGAGCCGGCTGGCAGCGCGCCTGGGCGGGCGGGCGGAAACGGTTGCCGGCCTTTCCGGCATGGGCGATCTGGTCACCACCTGCCTCTCCCCGTTGAGCCGCAATCACCGCGTCGGCCTGGCGGTGGGCCGCGGCGAGGATTACCGCACCACGCTGGGCGATTCCGGCCAGGTAGCGGAAGGCGTGCCCACCACCGAGGCGGTGACGCGGCTCGCCCGCCGGCTCGATGTCGAGATGCCCATTTGCGAGCAGGTTCACGCCATCCTCTTCGCGGGCCGCGCCCCTATCGACGCCGTCCGCGCCCTCATGTCCCGGGAACCCAAAAGCGAGTGACTTTTAATGATTTGCACCACAGAGGCACGGAGACACAGGGCGGCTGCGCCGCAACCCAAAGACAAAAACTGCGCCTGTTGGCGAGAAATTCAGCATTAGTAATACAGGGCGGCTGCGCCGCAACCAAAGACAAAAACTGCGCCTGTTGGCGAGAAATTCAGCATTAGTAATACAGAGGCACCCGGAAAATCAAGGTTCAAACGTTTTCCGTTCCCCGAAAACGGGCAGAATCATCATACGGATGTTCGTGTTAAATGCCCGCTCCGGGCAGCAATCCTTCCGGTCGGCAGAAAAGGTTCTCAAGGCCGATCGCGTGGTTGACGCTGAACATTCACTCGGCTATAATGTTGCGAGCCGGAGCAGATTGCTTCGGGTTATTTTTTGCGCATGGAATCATTCCTGCGGCAGCTCACGTCCCCGTCACCGGGGGCGTGATAGGAGTTCTCACGAATGCGTAATTCACTCACGCTCTGGATGACCGGCATCATCGCGCTCACGATCATCGGATTTCTTGTGGTATTCAAACCGATCACGGTAAAGCCTCGCAAGGATCCGAGCGATGCCGATCGCTACCTTCGTCCGGTAGGCGTCATGGAATTCGACGCGCGCCAGGCGCCCGAAGCCACCTTTTCCGTGCTGAATCGCGATGTCTACATCTATGTACCGCAGCATGACTTGCGCCTCGGACTCGACTTGCGCGGCGGTATGCACGTGGTGCTGGAGATTCCCGACCGCAGCACGCTCGATTACCCGCTGAAGAATAAACTCGAAGGGCAGTCCGAAGTAGTCAAAAAACAGACGGAGCTTCGCGATACCCTGGCGGCCCCGGATTACCTGGGAGAAAGCGCCAAAGATAACACCCAAGTTTCGGTGACCGCTTCCGAAGATCAGGTAGAGGTAGTAATCAGTTGGGGCACCGTGTCCGAGGCGCAAAATCGCTTCGAAATCGTGAATCGCGCGATGGACAAAGTGTTCGGCCCAGGCAACTACACCACTCCGAAATCCGATGCCCTGTTCGATGCGCAGGCGCTGGAAACGCAGCGCGCCGATATCCAGGAAAATGTGCGCGGCATCATGGAAAACCGCATGAACGCGAGCGGGTTGACCGAAGTGACCGCCTATGCCAAGGGGCAAAAGCAGGTGGTGCTGGAAATCCCCGGCGTTAAAGACCCGGATCGTGTACGCGAACTGCTTAAAACAACCGCGCAGTTGGAATTCCGCCTGGTACCGGAAGGCATGACGGTGACGGTGGACGATAAGACCGGCGAAGCCACCGGCACCATCAATGGTACGCAGGTACTGGAAGGCGAGGACGTGATCAATGCCACTTACCTGGTGGTGTCGGGCAAGGACCTGAAACCGAACTGCGACCTCGAATCGGATCCGAAAGCCTCCGGGAAATTTGCCGTCAGCTTCGAGCTGCGGAACGGCACGAAGGAAGAGAAGAAGACACGCGAAAGGTTCGCCGCCATGACCGCCGGCAACGTGGGCCGCCAGCTCATGATCGTGCTGGACGACAAAGTCATCATGGCCCCGGTAATCCAGGACCCGTTGCCGGGCCGCGGCATCATCACCGGCGGATTCGATTCGAAAGAGGCGAAGGACCTGAAGACGCTGCTCAACGCAGGCGCGCTGCCGGTTCCGGTGCAAATCGCCGAGACCCGCACGATCAGCGCCACGCTGGGGGCCGACTCCATCGCGAAGAGCATGATCGCCGGCATCATCGGCCTTGCCGCGGTGCTGCTATTCATGGCGGCGTATTACCGCCTGCCCGGGTTCATGGCGAACATCGCGCTGGTCATTTACATTATCCTGTCGCTGGCGGTGTTGAAGGCGTTCGATGCCACTCTCACCCTGCCCGGCATCGCGGGCATCATCATCTCTATCGGCATGGCGGTGGACGCCAACGTCATCATCTTTGAACGGCTCAAGGAAGAGCTGCGCACGAAGAAGCCGCTGGAGACGGCGATCGACGTCGCCTTCAACCGCGCGTGGACGGCGATTCTCGACTCGAACGTCGCCTCGCTCATCACCGGCGCCGTGCTCTATTCCATCGGCAGCGGCGCTATAAAGGGCTTCGCCATCACGCTGCTCATCGGCGTGGCGGTATCCATGTTCACCGCGGTGACCGTAACCCGGTTGCTGATGAAACTCATGATCCGTTCTCACGCCGGACACAAACTGGCCTGGTACGGAATCTGAACGCAGACGAATGGATGAATGGATGAATGGATGAGCGAAGATTATTCAATCATCCACTCATCCAACCATCCTTATGAATATTATCCGGGGGATTCACCCCCCAGGAGGCAAAACGAGTGGTTGACCTCTTTCGCAATCGACAATGGGACCTGGTGAGCAAACGGGGATTGTATTTTCTCATCTCCGGGATAGTCCTGCTCATCGGCATTGTTGCCATGATAACGAATAAAGCGCAGACGGGCTCCGCCTTGAATTTCGGCATCGACTTCAAGGGCGGCGGTCTGGTGACATACCGGATGGCGGCAAACACGCGCATCGGCGCTTCTCATTATCAGGATATCATCGTCGATATCCGCAAGGCCCTGGATGACAAAGGCATCGGCAACGAAGTGCGTATAGCACCGAGCGTAGATAATTCCGGCGATCAAATTATCGTCAACACCGAGCTTGCCGAGAAACGCGGCACCGCCCTCAGTGATGATATCCAGCAGGTTATCACGCCGGCGGTCAATGCCGCCATCACCGAGCATTTGCCGGAAGCATCCGCTCCCACCATGGAGAGCAGCGACGTCGTTTCCGGCACCATCAAGAACGAAATGATTACCAGCGGTATTTTCGCCCTGGTGATCGGCTCGGCCCTGATTCTGCTCTGGATCTGGATCCGGTATAACATCGGCGGCCTGGGCCTGCGCTATTCCTTTGCCGGCATCATCGCGCTGATCCACGACCTGCTGGTGCTGGTAGGTATGTTCGCGCTGTTCCACAAGGTGTTCCAGGTGAACAGCCCGTTCATCGCCGCGCTGCTGACGGTGCTGGGGTATTCCATCCACGATACCATCGTCATCTTCGACCGCATCCGCGAGAACATTCGCCTGCGCAAGGGCCGCACCTTTGCCGAAACGGTGAATATCTCGCTGCTGGAGACGATGGCGCGCTCGGTAAACACCGTGTTGACGGTGCTGTTCACCCTGCTGGCGCTGTTCTTCCTGGGCGGGCCCACGCTGCGCGACTTCGTGGCGGCCATGCTCATCGGCGTCGTCGCCGGCGGATACAGCTCGATCTTCATCGCCAGCCAGTTGCTGGTGGCGTGGGCGAAGGGCAAGGACCGCGAGATACTGCCGGCCGACGCCCTCGTGCCCGCCATGGCCGGCGCGGCGCCCATAAAGAGCACGGCGGCCACTACCCCAAGGGCAGCCATAACTCCTGCCCCGGTCCAGCCCATCGCTGCATTGGACGAACCTGCCGAACCGGTCGCAACGCCGTCCCGTGACGCGATCCAGCGCGCAAAACGAGCCGGCAAAACTTCCCGCCGCCGCAGGTAATAGAATTTTAGATTTTGGATTTTGGATTTTGGATTTTAGATTGGCAACATCTTCGAGATATCGAAAAAATCTAAAATCCAAAATTCCCAAAATCTAAAATTTGAGGGGGGGCTTGACGGCGAAGCAAGGCTATGCCAGAATAGGGTTACCCTTTGCACTCATAGTCACACGTTTATGTTCATACATCGTGCACAACCGGGACGAGGTCGGACGCGCTGCATCTGGTGCTGGCGCGGCTATAAGTCGCCACCTACCTGGTGCGGAAGCGTGTGAAGGCCACGCCCTGACGTTCAAGGGCAAACTCACCACCCGCCGCCGGCGGGTGGTGAGTTTTTTTTGGCGCCTTATTTGCTCTCCGTGACGTTCGAATTGCGCTAAACTGTGTCTGACACAGGACGGCTGCGCCGCTACCAAAGACAAAACCGGCGCCTATTGGCGAGAAATCGCGGATTTGTACTATAAGAAAGGGATACCATGATCGACAATATCTCGGCAACCGGCGCGAATCTGCCCTCCCTCGGGCTGGAAGAATTTCGCGCGCTGGCGAAAGACCATAATCTGATCCCCGTCTACCGAGAAATTCTCGGTGACCTGCACACGCCGGTATCCGCCTTCCATAAGCTGGACGACGGCCGCTTCGCCTACCTGCTGGAAAGCGTGGAGGGCGGCGAGAACGTGGGGCGCTACAGCTTCATGGGCGGCGCGCCGTCGATCGTGCTGCGCACTCGAGATCGCGAGGTGACCGTCGAGCGCGACGGCAGCAGCGCCACGCGGGAACTGGCGGAGGGCGAGGACCCGCTACATGTGCTGAAGACGCTGATGAGCGAGTATCGCGTGGCGCGCGTACCCGGCCTGCCCAAATTCTACGGCGGCGCGGTGGGGTATATCAGCTACGATGCTGTGCGCTTCTTCGAACGCCTGCCGGACGCGCCGCCGGACGATCTCAACCTGCCGGACTGCTATTTCGTCTTCACCGATATCTGCGTCATCTTCGACCATGTGCGCCATCGTATCCTGGTGATCTGCAATGCCCACGTGGACGGCGATCCTGACGATGCCTACCGGCGCGCCTTTGCCAAGATCGACGACATCCTCGACCAGCTTCAGCGGCCCGATAAATCCCCGCTGGGCCTGATTCCCGGCGGCCCCCTCGCGGATTTGCCGGTAGAGTCTAATTTCACCCACGAGGGCTTCCTGGCCGCGGTCGAGCGCGGGAAGGAATATATCGCCGCCGGCGACGTCATTCAGGTGGTGCTTTCGCAGCGGCTGCGGCGGGAGCTGTGCCCCGCCCTGTGCGCCGAGCCGTTCAACATCTACCGCGCGCTGCGTTACCTCAATCCCTCGCCCTACATGTATTACCTCTCCTATGGCGATCTGAAGATCATCGGCTCCTCACCGGAGCGGCTGGTGAGCGAGGAGCAGGGCACGGTCATTACCCGCCCCATCGCCGGCACCCGCCGGCGCGGCAGAGACGCCGAGGAGGACGCGGCGCTGGCGGCGGACCTGCTGGCGGACGCCAAGGAGCGCGCCGAGCATATCATGCTGGTGGATCTGGGCCGCAACGACCTGGGCCGGGTGTGCGAATACGGCAGCGTGGAGGTGGACGAGCTGATGCAGATTGAAAACTACTCCCACGTGATGCACATCGTCAGCAACGTGCGCGGCGCGCTGCGGCCCGAGCTGGATCACTTCGACGTGCTGCGCGCCTGCTTCCCGGCAGGCACCGTCAGCGGCGCGCCGAAGATCCGCGCCATGGAGATCATCGACGAGCTGGAACTCACCCGCCGCGGCCCCTACGCCGGCGCCATCGGCTACTTCAGCTTCGAAGGCAACATGGACACCGCCATCACCATCCGCACTATCGTGGTGCGGGACGGCGCCGCCTATGTGCAGGCCGGCGCCGGCATCGTCGCTGACTCGGTGCCGGAAAGCGAATACCAGGAGACTCTCAACAAAGCCCGCGCCTTGCTCAAATCGCTGGAGATGGCGGAACGGGGATTGTGCGGGTAGGAAAAATAAATGATAGGATGAATGGAAGGTTGGAAGAATGGATGGGTAGCTGGGTGGATGATGAATGAGAGGTATGGGACAAATGAGAAAGATAGGGAGAATCAATTCCATACTTCCCATTACCCACATTTGTCCCATCACGCGCCTGGGAAATGGCAATAGACATAGTAATAATGCACAATACGGCGCTTGCCAGAGCCAAAAGCCGGTATTTCGTCATCCTCTCGCCCAGCAGGCGCCAGCCAAGCAGCAGCGTGATGGTGAAAGAAAGCTGCGAGACGGGGATGACGATGGTTGCCTGCCCGTTGGCAAGGGCCTGGGCGAGGAAGTAGACGTTGCCGCAGATGATCAAGCCGGTCACCAGCCCGTACCAGCTTATGCGCGGGGTGGGCAGCAACGCCTCGCGGCTGAACAGCGCGAACAGCAATCCGCCGGCCAGCCAGCAGCCGCCGATGATGACTAGAAATTCCGCCTCATATCCGCGGTTCATTCCCACCTTGAAGAGAATGCCCATGACCGCGCGCAGCAAAGCGGCGGCCACCACCAGCAGAAACGGCAGCGAGCTACGCCGGCGTATGGCCGGACCAATCACGGACATTGCCGGCGCGGGCTGATACATCAGCAGCACCGCGCCTACCCCCAGCGCGATCGCCGCCATCTTCATCGAGTTCATCGATTCGTTGAGCAGCACCACACCCAGCGCCACCACGATTACCATGTTCAGCCGGTAAATAGTGGAGCCCACTCCGGCGTCGAGGTGCCGCAGCGAGGCGACTAGCAGGATATTCGCCGTCACCGAAGCCACACCCGCCGCCAGCGCGATGGGCCATCCCCGCCAGTCCGCCTCACCCTTCACCAGCAGCGGCACGGCGAAGAACAGCGCCCACACCAGCCCGATGCCCGCCAGGAAGCTCCCCAGCGGCATGCCGGCGCGGTTGACGTATTTCTTGAAACAGAAGTCCGTCAATCCGGCGAAGATCATGCTGCCCAGCGCGAACGCCAACCCGATCATGCCGCACATGATACACCGTGGGAGCGCGGAATGCCAATCCGCACGAGATAAAGCCACGCGCGGATTGGCAATCCGCGCTCCGACGGTGTATGCTGATAGCCGGAGGGCTTACCTTGCTGTCACTGACCATCAACGCCCGCGAAGGCCGGGCGCGCCGGGGCGTTTTGCGCGTCCGCGGGCATGAAATCGACACCCCGGCCTTCATGCCGGTGGGCACGCAGGCTACGGTGAAAAGCCTGACGCCGGCGGAGGTGCGCGAGACAGAGGCGCAGATCATCCTCAACAACGCCTATCACCTGTACCTGCGCCCGGGCGTGCCGCTGGTGGAGCACTGCGGCGGGCTGCATCAATTCCAGGCGTGGGACGGCGGCATTCTTACCGACAGCGGCGGCTACCAGATCTTCAGCCTTTCCTCGCTGCATAAAGTCGCGGAGGAGGGGCTGACCTTCCGCTCGCACATCGACGGCTCCGAGCATTTCATGAGCCCGGAGAAGGCCATCGAGGTTGAACAACGGCTGGGCGCGGATATCATCATGTCCTTCGACCAGCCCATTCCGTGGGGCACAGGCCGCGAGGAAACCATCACGGCGACGGAGCGCACCCACCGCTGGGCGGCGCGCGGCAGGGCAGCGTGGAACCAGGAGACCGGCCAGGCGCTGTTCGGCATCGTGCAGGGAGGCTTCGAGGAGGACCTCCGCAAGGCGAGCGCGACAGAGCTGGCAGCGCTGGACTTCCCCGGCTATTCCATCGGCGGCCTGTCGGTAGGCGAGCCGAAGGAGACCATGTGGGCGATGCTCGACGCCGTCACCCCGCTGCTGCCGGCGGAGAAGCCGCGCTACCTGATGGGCGTAGGGCTGCCGACAGATATCGTGCGCGGGGTGCTGCTGGGGGTAGACATGTTCGACTGCGTGCTGCCCACCCGCATGGGCCGCAACGGCTCTGCCTTCACCTGGGAAGGCCGCCTCAACCTGCTCAACGTGCAGTATCAGTGGGACACCGGCCCGCTCGACCCGCAATGCTCGTGCGCCGTCTGCCGCACCTTCTCGCGCGCCTACCTGCGCCATCTGCTGAAGGCAAACGAAATTCTCGCCATACGCTCGCTCACCTATCATAACCTGTCGCTGTACCAGCAGGTGATGGCCAGGGTCCGCGAGAATATCGAGCAGGGGACGCTCGCCGAGTGGGCGGCAGGATTTTTAGCCGGATATCGTGAATAGAGAGGGTTGGAAGATTAGTTTTGAATTTTGAGTTTTGAGTTATTTTGCTGGTTAGACGGTACTCCGTCGTATTAATGGACAGCCTGATTGTTGGGTTGTAAGCAAAGCCCATGTTAGCGAAATAACTCAAAACTCAACACTTATCTTTCTACTTTTCCATTCCATCGGAGGCCATCATGCTAAATCCAACCGATAAAACAACTCGGCGGGCGGAATTATATGACTTGCTGGGCGACCTGCCGGAGCGCCACCGTCCGGTCAGCGCCGAAATTATCGACGAAGAAGAGCAGGATGAGTATATCCTGGAGAAGCTGCTGCTCGATCTGAACGGGATCGAGCCGGTGCCGGCATATTTTACCCGGCCTCACGCGAAGGCGGAGAAGATGCCGGTGGTTCTTTACAACCACGCGCACGGCGGGGATTACCACATCGGGAAAGAGGAGCTTCTGCACGGTCGCGGCGGCATCCAGCACCCGCCTTACGCGGAGGCGCTGGCGCGGATGGGCATCGGAGCGCTGTGCATCGACACCTGGGCCTTCGGCGAGCGGCGCGGGCGTTCGGAATCCTCCCTCTTCAAGCAGATGCTGTGGGAAGGCCGGGTGATGTGGGGGATGATGGTCTACGACAGCCTGAAAGCGGTCGATTACCTCGTTTCCCGCTCCGATGTCGATGCTGCCCGCATCGGCACCCTCGGCCTCTCCATGGGCAGCACGATGGCGTGGTGGACGGCGGCGCTGGACGAGCGGATCACCGCCTGCGTGGACATCTGCTGCCTGACCGATTTCCACGCGCTGATCGAATCCGGCGGGCTGGACGGCCACGGCATCTATTATTATGTGCCCCGCCTGCTCAAACACTTCACCACCGGCGGCATCAACGCCCTCATTTCCCCCCGCCCGCACCTGTCGCTGGCCGGCAACTACGACGGCCTCACCCCCCGCGCCGGCCTGGACCGCCTGGAGCGTGAGCTGGCGCAGGTTTATCAGGAAGACGGATCGCCGGAAGCATGGAAGATGTGCCGGTATGAAACGGGCCATTTCGAGACGGCGGCGATGCGAGCGGAGGTGTCCGCGTTTTTAGAGAACTGGTTGCTCAATCGCAGAACAGATCGGTAAGCGTGAATGTCTCGACATTGAATAATCCGCGGTCGCATATTTTCAGCCGGGGAATCACCAGGAGCGACAGCAATGAGAGGGTCATGAACGGCGCCTGCAGGTTAGCCCCGAGTGCCTTTACTTTGCGGTCGAGAGCTTCATATCGCCGGGCCACCTGGTGAAAATCAGCATCGCTCATCAGGCCGGCGATAGGAAGCGGAAGCGTCCCGGTCTCGGAGCCATCGACCACTGCCAACCCGCCCCGCATGGCAATCGTTATACTTACTTAAGCAATTTATACAATATATTTTATATGCTATAAAGAAAATATAAAGATTGTAAAAACATGGCCAAAACCTGTTGCCATACAGACCAAGCGGTGGTAAGGTGAATTTGTAAGGAAACCCATGGTGTGTTTTTAGTGCCAAGCGTTTTAGATGAACTTACGATTCGCTTCCCCAACTGCTGAAGCGGGTCTGACGCATATTCTGACGTGATCTCCTGGTAATTTGGACGGCAGGTTCGTCAATCTGCCCGGCGGTGGCATTCGAGGGTAGGACGCGTAAAACATAGTCTGATCAGGTTAAAGTAACAGTAATACGCCTCCCCTGCGCCTCGTGCTCCGCCGGTGAACTGGAAAGGAGCGGGTCATGCGCGGCATAGTTCGGGGTTTCATCTTCACCTTCCTGCTCGGTCTGGGCTTAGTCGCCTGGTCGAATCCCAGCGTCGTCTGGATAGACGCCCAATGGACGGGCGCGGGGAACTGCGGCGGGCATACCTGGCAAACGGATGCTTTCAACACGATCCAGGATGGCGTGGACGCCGTAGCTGCGTATGGCGTGGTCTGGCTGGCGCTGGGAACCTACGAAGAATCAGTGACCCTGCCCAACCCCGTGCTGCTGTTAGGTCCGGGTGCGCAACTCGATCCGAACGATCCTACGCAACTGCTCCCCACCGACATTGAGTATATGTTCGCCCAGGGCCTGCCGACCCTCACTCCGCCACCGCTCATCATGAGCCCGGATATCATCATCAGCGGCATCCGCTTGGAAGGCGAGCTTGACCTCGAACAAGGAATGCTCCCCGAATTCTCCGAAGGGATGGAAGAACTACTGGACGAGGAGAATGAACCCCCCACCGCTGTGAACGACAGTTACACCGATCTCACCGAAGATACGCTTTACATAAAATCAGCACCAGGCGTGTGCGCCAACGATCAGGACGACGGCCTACCGGACGGCATGAAATTTTCAATTCTCATCTCTGGTCCATCGCACGGCACGCTCGTCTTTTGGGGCTCGCAGGGCGGCTTCCAATATGAGCCCGACGACGACTACACCGGCCAGGATACACTTACCTACAAGGTAGGCGACGGAGAATATCAATCCGCGAACACAGCGACGGTATCGCTCACCATCGCCGCGGTAAACGATCCCCCGGTCAATACCGTTGCCCCCAGCATCTCCGGCACGGTCCAGGTGGGGCAGCAGCTCACCGCCTCCTCCGGCACATGGAATGATGACAAAGACAACCCCAATCCCGGCACTCCCCTCAGCTACGGCTACCAGTGGCGGCGCGCCACCTCCACCGGCGGGCCGTGGTCGGATATCACCGGCGCGACCAGTTCCACATATACGCTGACCAGCTCCGACGCCGGCAAATATGTCCTCGTCCACGTGACTGCTACCGATTGCGGTACTCCCATGCCGGGGCAGAGCGCCACAGCGGACAGCAGCTATGTCACCGTCCCCGCCGAAAACCACCCGCCGGTCATCGCCCAGGGCGCCTCCGTCTCCACCTCGATGGATGAGGACGGCACCTTCACCCCGCCCACCATCACCGCCTCGGATCAGGATAACGATACGCTCACCTGGTCGAAAACCAGCGGACCGAGCCACGGCAGCGCCGGCGTAACCGGCACGGGAGCCAGCCCCACCGTCACCTATTCCCCTACCGCCAACTACTTCGGCACCGACAGCTTCGTAGCGCAGGTCTCCGACGGGCATGAAGACGGCACGGATTCCATTACCATTTATATAACGATCATCTCCGTCAACGATCTGCCGGTGGCCATGCCGGACGAATACTATGCCTTCATGAATACCACGCTGACGGTTAGCGATCCGGGAGTGCTGGATAACGATACCG
>Ga0172370_10001594_pt1 | contig 34177 bp, 38 predicted proteins | sample LakKiv5m_FD_114538 | JGI IMG/M metagenome (GOLD analysis project Ga0172370, IMG submission 114538) | Freshwater microbial communities from Kabuno Bay, South-Kivu, Congo - kab_022012_11.5m | ecosystem: Environmental > Aquatic > Freshwater > Lake | place: Democratic Republic of the Congo...
CGCTTGCAGGTTGCGGCTGGACCTCGAATTCTGAACTGCTAAGCTCTGGCAAGCGCAGCTCCACTTGTCGCGCCTGTTGCGGCTGGACCTCGAATTCTGAACTGCTAAGCTAGCACTACCGCGATGAACTGGATCACGCGAGTTGCGGCTGGACCTCGAATTCTGAACTGCTAAGCTTTGCGAAGTCGGTTATACAAGCTGCCATCGGTTGCGGCTGGACCTCGAATTCTGAACTGCTAAGCTCCTGCTGACCAGCAGGACGGGAAGCGCCACGTTGCGGCTGGACCTCGAATTCTGAACTGCTAAGCTGGAACAGGAAGAGGGTGATCGGGCGGCTCTGTTGCGGCTGGACCTCGAATTCTGAACTGCTAAGCTATGCGGCCAGCTTGGCCCCGGCCTCGGCCGGTTGCGGCTGGACCTCGAATTCTGAACTGCTAAGCTGTAGATCATGCAATCCCCCTGCGCTTAGGAGTTGCGGCTGGACCTCGAATTCTGAACTGCTAAGCTTCGAGGCGGTGAGCGCTGCGCTGCGGGCCTGTTGCGGCTGGACCTCGAATTCTGAACTGCTAAGCTATTGGCCTATGCCTATTCCTTGGAGTTCGGGTTGCGGCTGGACCTCGAATTCTGAACTGCTAAGCTACGAGCGCGACAAGATCGAGCAGGTCGTTTCGTTGCGGCTGGACCTCGAATTCTGAACTGCTAAGCTGCGCAGCGCGGTGATTGCCAGAACAGAAGTGTTGCGGCTGGACCTCGAATTCTGAACTGCTAAGCTTGATCCCCCGCCAAGCCCCTGAAAAAAAGGGGTTTTGGCAGGGGTCGAGTGATGTAATCTGGAAAAACATCATCAAAACAGCGCCAGTTGCTCCGGATTCTTTCGGGCCGCCCGTCGACCCTGATCCGAGAAATGCACGATATCACGATATTGTCGGTCGGTGAAGTTGAGGATCAGAATGTCCCCCTTGTCGGGTAGATGTCGCTCGATCCGGGTCACGCGGGATTGAAACGCCTCCTTGCCATTCACGAAGCGCGCATAGACCGAGAACTGGCTGCGCTCGAACCCTTCATCCAGAAGGAAATTCCGAAAATCCGTCGCAGCCTTGCGCTGCGGTTTGGTGTCGGTGGGCAGGTCGAACATCACGAGTATCCACATGATCCGGTATCCAGACAAAAAAACAGGGGCGACGGTCATGCCCCCAGCCCCGTGAAGATGAGCGCATCCGGTGGTGCAGGCAGGGCGAGGTTTAAGGCACCGGCTTCGAAACTCTGCCCAAGAGAGATGGCGAGCCTACCTAGCGCGACGGAAACCGGCGTCAGCCCGTCGCCCAAGGGCAGATCGAGTGCGATAAGCTTGGTCAGGGTTTGCTTGGCCTCGGTATCGACGTCCGCTCCGTTGCGGGCCACGAGAGAACGCACGCAGCAATCGACTAGGGGGCGGAACGGTTCCATCAGATCGTCGGCCAATGCGAAAGCATTGCCCCGGTTGGAATGGTGCAGCCCGATGGTCGGGTGCAAACCCGCGGCCACGACGGCGCGTGCGGCGGCGGCCCGCAGCACGGTATAGCCGTAGTTCAACAACGCGTTGCAGTCGGGAGCGGTGCGGTCGCGGCGGAAATCCTCGCCCATCATGCGCGGCCAGTAGTAGCGGGCGGCCTGGGCCTCTGCGTTGGTGCTGTCGCCGCTTGTGACTTTGCGCCGCAGCATGGCAACCGGCGCATGGGCCTCTCCCATTGCTTCCAGCGCGGCCGCCTGCATGGTGATCTTGCAGATGACAACCTGCTTCCACGCTTGTTTCATGAGCGGCACCTTGGCCTGCCACTGGGCACGAAGCCGCCGCCCCTGGGCATAATGTCCTTCAAGCGGCATAAGCACAGACCGTGGCGCGTGGTTGGTCCCGCAGATGACAACCGGCGCTCCACGATCGGCCAGTTCGGCCAGTAGCGAGGTCGACCACGTGGTGCCATGAGCATGGACGATCACCGCGGCGATCTGGTCGAGTGGAATCCGGCCGATTTCCTCGGCCCCTTCGCTAACTTTCAGAAAGCCCCGTTCACGCGACAGGTGTCGCCCATCCGTGCAGATATCCACGATCTGATCCATATGTCAGCCTCCAAACTCTTGGAAGAGTGACATATTTTACCGATTCGGACGAATCCGATTCAGCGCGGCCTTACGTGCCCGTTCCGAAGACGACCGATTTCATCGACGAAAACACGGCGAATACCGGCCTTCAGCATTGGCCCGGCGCCCATCTGAATAAACCGGAACGGATCAGATTTGTCACGATTGCGCGCATCTGAATTTGCTTCATTATGAGGAGCAATATAGAGGCCGTGGGCGATATCCAGTTTCTGAATGTAACCAAAGATCGTCTCACCCTCCCGTTCCAATGCCACCATGTCGCACTTAAATACGCGCAGCAGGCGTTTAGCCGCCGGATGGGGGCGCTTCTCGGGCCCGGAATGGGCCTCGTACGTGGTAACCACCTGCGCTTTTACCTTGCCGTCCGGCAGACGCCAGAGTTCGTAACAATGGTTGCTGTCCCCCTTGTAGGCCTTGAGCGGGCCGCCATCGGGGCGGGTGCCGATTTCGACACGGGCGCTTTCCTGTAAGGTCTCGATCAGTCGCACCCGGCGCAGCCCCTGATAAGGGCCGGGTTTGGCTGCGAAATCGCGCAGCGCCGCCTCAAAAGCTTTACCTTCCTTGCCACGTGTTGCGGTTTCCAGCGCCTTTTGCAGTTGCGGATCGCGGATATTCTTGCCGTTTGGGGTCACGGCGATATCGCCGGGCTTCAGCGAGAGTAATGGAGTGCGGCTGACTACGGTCGTAGCATCGACCACGCCATAGGCAGTGTCGTTGTGCAACTTCCCCGCCGTGCTGTCCTTGCCTTTTTTGCGCCCTTCCCGGTCGATTCGACCATGATCAGCGCGGTGACTGACGATGATCTTGCCGAGTTGCACGCGTATATCGTCGCGAAACCCTTCCCACGGCGGCGACGTGTCGCGGGCGATGAGTTCGGCAGACTGGCCCGCATCTTTCCCGTGCCCTGCGGCACGGCTGATCCGGTTCAGCAGGCTGCGGTCGGTGGCAGCCACCACAGCAGCGTCAATGGCATGGTGGCGGTGATCGGTGCGATTTTTGGCCTTGACCGCACCGCGCTCCGCATCGCTCAATAGCGAGTTCAGCCCCCAATGACGTCGCAGCATCTCGGTCAGGCGTCCGGGGACAACCCAAACATGGCCGCCTTCGGTAAAGAGCGTGTCCAGGTAGGTGCGGGAAATCCGGGCGAGATACTGGGTATCGACCAGTGCTCGGTCGAGGAAATCGTTTTCCCCTTCGAACCGCTCCATCGCGTCCGGGCCGAAACGCCAACGTTTGTTGTCGGGCAGGTTCTTCAGATTGGCCTCGATGGCGTGCCATTTTGGGGTGTCGCCCCAGGCCTCCCACGGGGTCTGGTTCCGCTTTTCGCGGTTGGCCTCCTTGAGGCACAGCGTGCGGTTGGCGAAACTGTCATCGAGCGTTCGCGAATAAGGCAGGATGTGATCCACATCGCAGGAGCCATCGAAGATCATAGCGGCCGAAATACGCTCTCCAGTATAGGGACAAAAGCGCCGCATGATGTCGTCGGGATTAAGATTCTCCCAGAGTCGAAGGAGCATCCGATTGCGTCCGCTATCCTCAATGCCAAGATCTTCGAGTTTTTCGCTCCGCTTTACGGCCGCATCTGTTGCCTCACGGATACTCCGCATGGCGTCCTTTTTTTGCTGTTCGGATTGCTTCAGCTCCCGCGCCAGTTCCACGACAATCTGGTCAGGTTTGCCATGGCTCTCGACGATTTTATTCACTAGCCGCCGAAGCTGATTAAGCCCGATATGGACGGTCGGATTGGTAATCCGGCCATAGCGGGTTACGTCGTCATCCTGCGGGTTGTAGCTGCCGGGTATGACATGCCGTTCCAGAACTTCGCCGTAATAAGGCAGACGGTCGAGGCATTCACCTGTGCGCTGATCCGAATGGTGCCAGCCGCAAGCGGCGACGGCGTCTGCATAGGTGGCGACAGCCGCCTCCAGCTTCTCCAGAATGCGGATGGTCGAGGTCAGCCCCAACCGCCCGTATCCTTCGGGCAGCGGCGCACGCGCGGCGGCCTCGGCATGGTCACGGTCGAGCGCATGGTTATCCATCAGCCACTTTACCAGCGCCGCATATTCCGCATCGCTCTGCACCTTGCCGATGCGGGAAACCACGTCCCATTGCGCCTCGTCGTCCAGCGTGGACCAGCGCGGGCCGAAACGATCGGGATGCGACAGGCTGGCCCGGACCGGATCGCAGGCGATTGAATCGCGCACCCCGGTTTCCAGCGTGAAGCGTTCGCCGTCGGGCAGTTTCAGCACCTTCGCCAGCGCGGGCAATTTCATGACCATTGATGTCAGCGATGCTGTTGGTTTCTTGTTGTCAAGCGCGTGAATGATCTGATCACGTTCCTCGCGCGTCAGCGGTCGGGTTTCGCGCCCGTCCGCTGTGACGCGCAACTGGTTCACGGTTTCATAAAGCACGCGGCGCTGGGTCAGCGGGTGGGCCCTGGGGAGGCGCCGCTCGTCAGAGGGAATGTTATCGTAGCCGGAGAAAAGGCACAGACCGACTTCCGGTTCCTTGAGTGGGCGCTGATAGAAAATCTTTTCAAAGACCAAATCGCGCAATTCGTAAGTCAATTCAGAATGATAACCCGCCTGTGTCGCCCAGAGCTTGTGAAACTCCTCCTCCAGATGTTTTCGGTCCGGGTAGAAGTCGTACCCGGCTTCTTCCTTGCCATCCGGCCCGTCCCGATTGGCGACGGACAGGCGGGTGCGCACGGTCGGCACATGGCGCGGATCGCTGGCCCGCTGGCGACGCATATGAAGGAACTCGCCATAGGTGCGAGCACCGCTGGCCATGATCGCCTGATCCAGCCGCGCGGTGGCGTCCTTGATCTTGCCGCTTTCATTGTCGCCGCGATCTGTCTTACGATTCGACTTGAAGCCGCGCCGCTGGTTGAGGTGAAAGAATGCCCGTCCCAGTTGTGTCAGCGGCAAAGCCTTATCCAAACCCGTTGCCCGCAATTCATAGGGATCAAGCAGATCCAATGCCTTGGCCTCTTCCGGGTCGGTTGGCATCAGGCCGACCTTGGCGAGTACCTTCATCAGCGTCGTACGGCGGCGCAGATAGCGGTCCCGGCGGCGGCGCATGGCGCGGGAGGCCCGCCGGTCGACAGCAAGAGAAGCCCCTGATTTCGGGTCGCGACCGTCCGAGAAGATGCGGACACCACCGTCGATGACACTTATGATCCGGGCATTCGTTTCAGTTCCGTTGGTTTCATAGAGCCACCAGCCGATGGAATTCGTTCCGATGTCGAGACCTAGGCGCATCTTCTTCCCCAATACAACTTGCGAAAGTCTCTGGAATGCTGGGAGAAATTGCAACTTGAAAGTGCAGCAAGGACGTGCAACACTCATATTGTTCAGAATTCGCGGTCGAGCCGTTAACAAGCTCGAAGTAGCACCACATTGAAGCGCGTCCTGCGGGGCGCGTTTCCTTTTTGATGCCCGAAGATTGTGGTTAATTGTCCTGACCTTGAGGCAACGCCAGTACTGCCCCGCAGACTACCAGTTCGTCATCGGTTCGACTTTGCACCTGCAGCGAAAGTCCGGAGCAGCGGACCCCACCGCAGCGGAGGCAATGCAGAGTGAATGACCGGTAAGGGTCGGTCGCATAGCGATTAGACGAGGGTTTGCCGTTGCGCCGCCCATTCATCCGCAAACGGTTCTACCACCTGCGCCAACGTCATGTCGGATCCCTGCTTCCCATCCAATATCGCGTCGACGATGTCGGGCGAAAGCAGCGTCAGACGCAGGACCCGGGTCATGTAGGAGGGCGCGATGCCCTCCCTTTCGGCCAGTTCGGCGATGGTGGCGAACTCGCCCGATTCCAGCATCCGCTTCCAGCGGAATGCACGCGCCAGCGCCTTGACCAGCGTGCTGTCGGTCCTCGCCGGGCGCGTCCCGCCTTCTGGCAACTGCATTTCCTTGCGCCCGCCGCGCTTCACGACGCGGAACGGGACGTGAAGCGTGACCGTCTCGGGGATCGGCGCCCTGCGGTTCATGCCGCTGCTCCGATGCTGCCAGCCAGCATCTCGCGCGCGAGCCCTCCGAGGCCGTCCATCCGGAGCCGGAAGTTGAGCCCGTTCGCGCCGATATCGACGCGCTCGACCAGCAGCGTGACGATGCGCGCCTGCTCGGCGGGGAAGAGTTCGTCCCACAGCGGGTCGAGCTGCTGCAGGGCCACGCGAGTGTCGGCCTCGGTGATGTCGTCGGCCCGGGCGCGCGCCGCCTTCCACGTGCCCGCAACAATCTCTGGCTGCCGGAACACGGCACGGAGTTGGTCAACGACCGCAGCCTCGATCTCGCCCGCTGGCACGCGGCCGATAGGGCATGACCCCGCGCCATGCTTCAGCACGGTCTGGCTGACATAGTAGCGGTAGAGCCGACCGCCCTTGCGTGTATGCGTTGGCGAAAACGCCGCGCCATCTGGGCCGAATAGCAGCCCCTTCAGCAGCGCGGGCGTATCGGCGCGTGTGCGTGCGGCGCGCTTGCGGGGGCTCTCCTGCAGGATGGCGTGGACGCGGTCCCATGTCTCGCGGTCGATGATGGCGTCATGCTCGCCCGGGTAGCTCGCGCCCTTGTGCACCGCCTCGCCGAGGTAGGCGTGGTTTGACAGCATCCGGTAGAGGTACTTCTTGTCGATCCGGTTGCCGCGCGGCGTGCCGAGGCCCCGCGCGCTGACCTCGCGGGCCAGCACCGTGCAGGACCCGATTTCGATGAAGCGGTCAAAGATCCAGCGCACATGCGCGGCGGCGGTCTCGTCCACCAGCAGCTTGCGGTTTTCTACCCGGTAGCCGAAGGGCGGCACACCGCCCATCCACATCCCCTTCTTGCGACTGGCGGCGACCTTGTCGCGGATGCGCTCAGCCGTCACCTCGCGCTCGAACTGGGCGAAGGACAGCAGGATGTTCAGCGTCAACCGCCCCATGGAGGTGGTGGTGTTGAACGACTGCGTGACCGAGACGAAGGTGACGCCATTGCGGTCGAACACCTCAACCAGCTTGGCGAAGTCGGCCAGCGAGCGGCTGAGGCGATCGATCTTGTAGACCACCACCACGTCGACCAGCCCGTCCTCGATGTCGGCCATCAACCGCTTCAGGCCGGGGCGTTCCAGTGTGCCGCCCGATATGCCGCCGTCGTCATACTGATCCCGGACCAGCACCCAGCCCTCGGACCGTTGGCTGGCGATGTAAGCCTCGCAGGCCTCGCGTTGGGCGTGGAGGCTGTTGAACTCCTGCTCCAGCCCTTCCTCGGAGGATTTCCGGGTGTAGACCGCGCAGCGGAGCTTGCGGACGACGGGCTTCGTCATGTCCGCCCCCTGTGGTTCTTGAGGCCGAAGAACACCCAGCCGTTCCAGCGGGTGCCGGTGATGGCGCGCGCGATGGCAGACAGCGACTTGTATGGCCGCCCCTGCCACTCGAAGCCGTCGGCGGTGACGGTCACTACGCACTCGACGCCCCGCCATTCGCGCAGTAGCCGGGTGCCGGTGATGGGACGGTCGCGGTCGGCGCGGATGCTGCGCTTCTTCTTGTCGCCGCCGTCCAGTTCCTCGCCAAGCCGTTCCAGGCGCCGGACGGTCTCGGGCTTCAACCCGCCATAGGCGAGTTCCTGGATGCGATAGGCCAGGCGGGATTCGAGGTAGCGCCGGTTGAAGGGCGGCGGTTCGCTGTCGAACAACTCGCGCCACTGCGCCTTCAGGTCTGGTGTCGGGGTGGTCTTCAGCGCGGCCAGGCGCGCGGGGATGAGGTCGTGCGTCGTCATGTGGTCTCCGTTGGGTTCGGGGTTGCATGACGGCATCGGTCGGCCAGATAGTGTAGGCGAATTTCTCCAGTTTCGTCAGAAGGTTCACCCCGCTCGCGCTGCGTCAGGCGGACCAGCCCGAGCGCCAGCAACGCGCACAACTCGGCTCGGCGCTCGGCAGCGGTCATCTCGTCGGGTGGCAGGGGATTGGGGCGTTTCATGCGGGCCTCGGGGCGTTCGTCTCCCTCGGCCTCTACTCATCGGACCCGAAAACCGTCCCACGTGCTCCCGCTCAAGTTGCGCGACAACGCAAGAGAACATATGATGAACTGTCAGTTAATGGGAAAGGGGAATCAGTATGGCGGGCAACCTCAAGAAGTTCGTGAACCCGAGGTTCATCAAGACCGTCGACTTGCCCTTGATGAAGTCTCTGCTTGCCCGGCATGACGGCAAGTTCAAGGGTTTCTCTCTGGATCAGCTGGAGGGCGAAGAGGCGGAGGTCCGCAAGGCGCTGCAGGAATTCCTTGCTGGCGCCGAAGAGAATTACCCCGAGGGTTTGCGCGGCGATCTGCATCGGATCGCGGAACTCGGCGACGCACGAGGTTTGGAAATCATCCAGGTCCAGGCGGACCGAGACGGGATCGATCTCTTTCCCGAAATGAAGACTGGCGATCAGGAAGCGCCGAACAAGGCGCACGACCCCAAGCATATCGCCTTGCGGGTCTTCCTCGAACACCCTGACCTATTCGAAGCTGCCGCCGATCACTTGGCCTTGTTGGCCCCGGATCGCCTTCATGAGTTCGCAGGTCGGGAACGGGGCGTCACCATCGACCTGACGGGAGAGAAGGTCGAGGCGTTCCGGCTCGCTGTCGCCGATCTTTTCAAGCAGGCGTTCCTCGGCGACTATTGCCGGGTCGGGGATTACGCCGATGCCGACGAGATCAACCTCGTGGTCAGCCACGGATCGACGGTGTCGACGATGCCGGTTGTCGAAGGGCAGCAGGAACGGGTGATCAGCGTTCGACAGATCTCCCACGCTGTGCTGCGCTATTCTGAGAACACCGGTATGCTGAGGCTGGCGCGGATCAGGAAGGCGCACCAACCCGAGATCGCGAAGCTGTTCGCATCGATCATCCTCGAGCGTCCGGGCTTCTTCGACGGCGAGGATGCACAGGATCTCTACACCTTGCGCCCGGTGGAACTGGCCGGACCGGGCTTCGCCTTCGATCATCGCCACGATCCGGGGATCGACAAGGTGCAGATCATCGATGCTGCCGCCGACCTGATGGTGCCCGGCAAGAATGGCTATGCGCGTGTTGCGCGCAGCTTGCGGTCGCGAGACCTCAGCGGCGAGGCGCTGCGTCACTTCGGCGGGACGCCGGTGGCGTTCGGCGGCTCCTGGCGGCTTGGGGAACTGGTGTTCCGGGTGCTCTTCAAGGGCGAAGGCAAGCGGCAACCACAGGTGACGGTGAAGCTGCGCCCGCCCGGCGTCCTGCAGTTCCGGCGCACGCAGCATGAGGCGCGCGTGCTGACCCTGATCCGGCGCAACGGGCTGATGAATGACCGAGACGATTTTGAGGTTGTTGACGCGGCTGAGTGAAGCTGGCGACGACGCGATCCTGACGGGTGCGGTGGCAAGGCCCTTTCAGGGGCCTCTCTTCGAACGACTGCTGTCGCGGCGTGTCCTCGTCGAGGATGCACGACTGACGGAGTGGGATGTCTGCGATCGATGCGACTGCGGGCTTGCTTCGCGGCCCATCCGGTCCGTGGGTGGTGAACAGTTCAGGGCCGAATGCCCCCTGGACCAGGCCCAGGATGTCAACCTGACCGAGGATGATCTGCTCGTCTATCGCGTTGAAGCCGCCGGTCTGGCGTCAGTGATCGGCGCGGCGGCGGGGTTCAAGGATGCCCCTTCGCAGCTGGTCGAGGGGCTGTGGCTCCTTGGGGCCTTGCCCTCTGGCCGGGTCATCTTCCTCGCATTCGAAGCTGCGGCTCTTTCCAGCGAGGCAATCGTCGCGACGATGCGTCAGGCAGCACAGGGCCAAGATGTCACCATCCTCGTGCCTGCGATCCCTCCCGCCGCGGCGAAGCGACTGCGCGATGCCGGATTCCATATGGTCGAAACCGTGTCCGTCATGGTGCCCGTCGCAGGCGGCCTCGGCGTAGCCATCGATCCTGCAACCTTGAAGCCGCCTCCCGGTCCGGGTTCGCTTCGGGTTCGGAGCGCATCGGCCGAAGTGGAATGGCTGGGCCGGTCGGTCGTCCTGTCGCATCAGCTGTTCCCGGTGTTCCAGCGGCTGCTGGCGAAGGCGAAAACGCGCGACCAGGTCGCTTCGGGTCCCGAAGTCGAGGGCACAACGGGGCGTGAGGCAAAGGATCTGATCCGGGAGCTTCGTGCCGCCCTTGTGGCGGCAGGCTTTACGAAGGCCGAAGCGGAGACCCTGATCGCGACAGCGCGCGGTCGGGGCTACCGGCTCGGCGTTCCTGCATCGGGCATCCAGATCGACGGCTGACCGCCGCCCACCAAACCCCCACCAAATTCCCACCGCGTTCCCACCTGCGCGCCGACCGCATCCGGCACCTTGGGCTCATCAGAAACGATGACCGAGGCATGCAGCGATGCGGATCGAACTCTCCCCCGACGACATTGAAACCATCATCCACGAGGCAGACGCTGCGGCGCGCCGGTTGCGGCGCAAGCTGAACCTGCCCCACTGCGACCGTGAGGATCTGGGCCAGGACCTTCTGGTCGATCTCTTGCGCCGTTTGCCCGCCCATGATCCCGCGCGTGGCACCATCGGCGCTTTCGCCAACATCATCCTGCGCAACCAGTCCTCGCGCATCGCCAACCGTCATCACCGCCAGCTCCGCGCACAGGGTGGCACCGTGATTTCGCTGGATGCTCCCATCTCGGGCGGCACCGAGCGGCTGGGTTGCGTGCTGGCAGAGGCCGACGGTCTGGCCGCCTGGCAGGGTCAGGACCGCTCCGCCGTGGATGATGCCGAGACCCACCACGATCTCGCCCGGGCGCTGGGCGGTCTGCCTGACGACATGCGTGGCCTCTGCGCGGCACTTGGCACCTGTGCCGGTCCCGAGATCGTAAGCCGCACCGGCATCTCCCGTTCCGCCCTCTACCGCCACATCGCCCGCCTTCGGCTCGACCTCGCGATGCGCGGGTTCGGGGCGGGGTGGGACGGTTCCAAGGCAGCGTGAGTAGAGGACCGACATGGAGATGTTCGTCATGCACCCCAACGCCTTCACCCCGGCCAAGCCCCGGCCGCTCACCGACATCGAGTTCTGCGCCTGGATCGGTCAGGCCATGCCGGGCGACCGCCTCGAGTATCATCGCGGGTTCCTCGGCATCGATGCCACGGCGGTGATTTCCACCTTGCCGGAGCCGGAACGCCGCAGGCTGGGGGCGCTGGCCAGTGCCGCCCACCGCGCCTTCGAGGCGGCGCTGGTGCATCTGGTGCAGGTCCGGGTCGGCCCAGACCGCTTTGCCTATCTGGCCATCGCGCGGACCAAACCGCGCCATGCGCCGATCCCGCTTTCCCAACTTATCGCGACAGAGGAGGCCGCCTGATGCGCGCCGTGCTTGCCTGGATCGGGGATTGGCTCCCGCCGTCCCTTTACTTCGCCATCGCCGGAAAATCGGCCGAGACCGCGACAACGGAGCCGCAGCCCTCCCGGCTGCCGAACTTGATGACGCGGCTCCGCCGTGCCTTCCACAGCCTGGACGACTTGCCGGATGCGATCCCCGCGCCGTGGCGCGAGGGGAACGAGACCGAGCCGCTGCTGATCGAGATGGCGACTATCGACGACATCGCCTTCGCCGTCGTGGCGGCGAATGCCGACGTGTCGGCCGCGATCCGCCGCTCCTCGGCACTCGAACGGCTCCACCGCCTGGCCCGCGAGGCCGGGGCTCTCGGCACGGACCGCGCCGTTGACGCGGCCTTGAAGCGGGAGGGGCGCTGATGGCCATGCCGTTCCCAAGCACCGATGCGCCGAGCGGGGGGCGCGCCGGCAACATGCCGACGCTCGATGACCTCGACCGGCTGTCCATAGGCGAGATCGCCGACATGCCCGCTGCGCTGCTTCTCGCGCTTCAGGACGAGGCAGCGGCCGAGACCGCCCGGGTCAAGCGCCTGAAGGACCGTTTCGAGGCGGCACTGGCGCAGCGCTATGGCGCGGCGACCGAGGCCGAGCGTTCCGCCCAAGGCAAGACCTCCGGCACCGTCCGGATCGAGGATGCGGGCGTGGTCGTGATTGCCGATCTGCCGAAGAAGGTCACGTGGGATCAGGACCGGCTGGCCGCGATGGCGACCCGGATCCGCGAGGCGGGCGACGATCCGACCCAGTATCTCGAGATCGCCTACCGCGTGCCGGAACGCCGTTTTGGGGCTTGGCCCGACGCCATGCGCGAAGGCTTCGCCGCCGCCCGGTCCGAGACCACCGGCAAACCCGTGTTCCGGCTCGAGACCCGAGACCGGTGACGCGCGGCGGCGGGACGCCCGAGCGGCAACGCCGGGCAGGTTCCCCTTCGGCACCCGGTCACCCCCGCCGCCGCGCCCCTTTCAATCTTTCGGAGAACCCCATGACTTTCCGCATCATCACCGCCGACGAACGTCTCTCGGCCGCCGAGAACAAGACCTCTCTCGCCATCTTCGGCCCACCGGGCGTGGGCAAGACCACGCTCCTGAAGTCCCTGCCGGCCGAGGAAACCGTCTGCCTCGACCTCGAGGCCGGGATGAAATCGGTGCAGGACTGGCGCGGCGCATCGATCCCGGTGCGCAGCTTCACCGATTTCCGCGACCTTGCGGTGCTGATCGGCGGGCCGGATCCGGCGCAGCATCCGCAGTCCTGGTACGGGACCGAACGGCACGCGTGGCTGCAGGCCCAGCACCGCGACAGCGGCATCGAAGCCTTCCTCGCCGCGCGCCGCATCGTCTTCGTCGACTCGATCACAGATCTGACGCGGCAGGCGATGGCCTATGCCCGCCAGCAGCCCGAGGCCTTCTCGGACCGGACCGGCAAGCCGGATGTCCGGGGCGCCTATGGGCTTCTGGGGCGCGAGGTGATCCAGGCGCTGAAGCACCTTCAGCATGCGCGCGGCAAGACCGTGATCCTTGTCGGCGTGCTGGAAAAGGTGACCGACGACTTCGGCACTGTCACCTGGCAACCGCAGATGGAAGGCAGCAAGGCCGGGCGTGAGTTGCCCGGCATCGTGGACCAGGTCGTGTCGATGCACCTCTTCGCACGCGATACCGAGGGTGGCTGGGTGCTGGACGAGACCGCCACCGAACGCCGCCTTGTCTGCAAGTCGGGCAACCCCTGGGGCCTTCCCGCCAAGGACCGGTCCGGCCGCCTCGACCTGACCGAACCGCCCGACCTTGGCGCGCTGCTCGCCCGCATCGACGGCCGCGCTCCCCACCAATCCGCTTTCGCCTCCTGATCCCTGAAAGGACATGACCATGAGCTACGATCTGAACGACGCCCAGCCGCAGATGGCCCCCATCGGGGAACTGATCCCGGACGGCACCTTCGCCAAGGTGCGGCTGACCATTCGCCCCGGTGGCGTGAACGGTGCGACCCCGGCGGATGCGGGGCTTCTGAAGGCTTCGCAGTCCAGCGATGCCCGTATGCTCGACTGCGAATTCACCGTGGTCGAGGGCCCCCATGCCCGCCGCAAGTTCTGGCAGAGCTTCACCGTGGCGGGCGGCAAGCTGGACGAGAAAGGCCAGTCCATCGGCTGGAAGATCTCGAAATCCACCTTTCGCGCCATCGTGGACAGCGCCCTTGGCCTTGATCCCAGGGACGAAAGCCCCGCCGCCAAGGCCAAGCGGGTTCTGCCCGGCCTGCGGCATCTCGAGGGCATCGTCTTCGCCGCCCGCATCATGGTGGAGCCCGCCTCCAACCCGCAGTACCGCGACCAGAACCGCATCGCCAACGTCGTTCTGCCCGACGAGCCGCACCATGCCGCCATCATGCGTGGCGAAACCGTCCCGCCCGATCCGGTCAACGCCCCGCCGCGCAAGGCCGCGAGCGTCGCGGCGCCGGGCTGGCAGGCCCCGGCACCGGCCTGGGGCGCGGCAACGCAGCCCGCTTCGTCGACCGCTCCGGCCTGGGGCGCGCAGACCGTACCCACAGCGGCTGCCGCGACGCAGGCATCGGCATCCGCCGCGCCGGGCGCCCCCGCGATGCCCGCCTGGCTCAATGGCTGAGGCGCGGCAGAAGCGGCGGTCGGGTGGTTCCGTGCGATCACGCAGCACTGCGCCCGATGGGGTTGGGCCGGGCGACCGGCCCATGACCCCCGACGAATGGCAGGCGCATGTGACGCGCGCCGCCGCGCTGGAGATCGGAACATGGCTCGAGGCCCGAGGAAGACTGCACCACCCCATCGCAAGCCTTACCCTCGGCGACCTCGAGGCCATGGCCAGCAATGCGATCTCGCGCTGGATCGTGATGCATACCGAGAAGCTTCAGCGGGCGGGATGGCCGCCCGAAGACCCGATCGCGAATTTCTTGCTGGGGTAGCGCTTTGCGCCGTCTGCGCGCGGGAAGCCCGCGGCTTCGGCTACGTCCACCGGCTCCAGCACAACCGTTCGTCGCTGCGATCGGTCCCCCGGACCGATCACTGGCCTTCGGCCACCGCTCCTCACCCCTATCACCGCTTCTGCTCGCTCCGCTGTCAGGACGTGGGCAGTGCAATCGCCCAAAGGAACAATGGCATGATCGACAAGACCGCCCGCGAGGCACAGGCGATCCGCGACGCGCGGGCGCTCTTTGCCGAAGCGCTGACCGACCTCGGGCTCATGGAGCCCTTCTTCCATCGCACCGCCGCCGATATCGACCGGCTGATCGAGGCGGCCGTCACCGGCTACGTCGACAGCATGCTGGCGCAGGGCGCGCGCAAGGAGCGCACCGGCACCGCCCATGACGATCCGATTCCGTTCTGAGGGGGCCGCCATGATCGATCTGAACAATGAGACCGCCACATGGGCCGACCTTCTCGCCGCCGCGACAACGAACGCCATCACCGACTTCGAGGTCGAGTTCTGCGAGAGCCTGCGCCAGAAGCTGGAGACATTCGGCACGCGCGCCCGGCTGACCGAGGCCCAGCATCACAAGCTGACCTGCATCGCGCAGGCTGGCGGGTTCTGGGAGCGCGACCAATGATCGACCTGAACCATGGCTCCGGCTGCATCTATGGCCAGGACGCGCCGCGACCGCCGATCTCCGCCGCCGTCTCATCCGCCATCGATGCGGCCCTGACGGCGCGCAATCTCGCCGAGCGCCCCCGCACCTATGTCAGTTCCTCGGGGCTCGGGCGCAACTGTCTGCGCCAGATCCAGTATGACTACCTCGCCGTCCCCAAGGACGAAGGCCAGGAGTTCGAACCGCGCATCCTGCGGATCTTCGAGGCTGGCCACCGGGCCGAGGACATCGTCGCTGGTTGGTTCCGGATCGCCGGATTCGACCTGCGAACCGAGCGCCCCGATGGCCGCCAGTTCGGCTTCGCGGCCATGGCGGGCCGGTTCAAGGGGCATATCGACGGCTGCTTCGTCTCCGGCCCCGTCGCGATGGACTATCCCGCCCTCTGGGAGAACAAGGCGCTCGGGGCGTCGAGCTGGAAGGATGTGGTCAAGCGCGGTGTGAGCATCGCGCGCCCCGTCTACGCCGCCCAGATCGCCCTTTATCAGGCCTACATGGACCTGCCCAACCCGGCGCTCTTTACCGCGCTGAATCGCGACACGATGGAGTTGTATGCGGAACTGGTGCCGTTCGATGCCCGCCTTGCACAGGTGATGTCGGATCGCGCCGTTACGGTCGTCCAGGCCTCGGCGGCGGGTGAATGGTTGCCCCGGATGGCCACCGAGCCCACGGCGGTCGTCTGTCGGGGCGGCATGGCCGGTGGCAAGTGGCACGCGCCCTGCGCATGGGCGGAGCGGTGCTGGAGGGGCGGCGGTGTCTGACTTCGTCCCTTCAGCCGCGCAGGCCGCCGCCATCGCCGAAGTCCGCGACTGGTTCGAGAACCGAACCGAGGAGCAACAAGTGTTCCGGCTCTTCGGCTACGCCGGGTCGGGCAAGAGCACGGTCCTGAAATTCGCCCTCGACGACCTTGGACTGTCACCCCATCGCAGCGCGAAGGACGGCCGTTGCGTGCCGGGCGTCGTGACCGCGACCTTCACCGGCAAGGCTGCGCTGGTCCTGAGCCGCAAGGGCACGCCCGCCCGCACCATCCACAGCCTGATCTATTCGGTGATCGAGGCGACCGAGGAGGAAATCGCCGCCGCTGCCGCAAAGGTGCAGGAGGCCGAGACCGCAGCGCGCAAGCTGACCGGTTTCGACAGGACCGCGGCCGAGGCGGGGATCGAGGCGATGCGCCAGGCGCTGTCCTCGATGAAGCATCCCCGTTTCGCCCTGAACCCGCAAAGCGATGCCGCGGATGCGCGGCTGATCGTGCTGGACGAGGTGTCGATGGTGGGCGAGGAGATGGCCCGCGACCTGATGAGCCTCCGTAAGCCGATCCTTGTGCTGGGCGATCCCGGACAGTTGCCGCCCATCAAGGGCGAAGGGGCTTTCACCCGGGACGCGCCCGACGTGATGCTGACCGAGATTCACCGCCAGGCGGCCGAAAGCGCCATCATCCGTCTCGCCACGATGGCGCGGATGGGGGAACCCATCGGGTTCGGGGTCTACGACGCCCATGTCGCCAAGCTGCGCAAGGGCGACATCACGCCGGATCAGGCGCTGCGCGGCGGGCAACTGATCTGCGGCCTGAACGCGACGCGCTTCCAGCTGAACAACGCGATGCGCGCGGCGGCCGGGCTGGGCGGGACATATCTGCCCACTGGCGGGGCGGAAAAGATCATCTGCCTGAAGAACGACAATTCGCTCGGTCTGATCAACGGCATGTTCCTGACCCTCGAGGATATCGTCGACGAGGGCAGCCTCTACTTCTCGGCCGTTGTGCATGACGAGGACGGACGACGTGTCACGCCGTTCGACAGCGACGGCCGTCCGGGCCGGCTGCGCATCTACAAGGGGCATTTCGAGGATCACGTCGCCTACGATGCCAAGCGTCATGATCGCGACTGGCGGGAAAAGCGCAAGCTGACCGAAGCGACCTTCGGATGGGCAATCACCGCCCACAAGGCGCAAGGCTCGCAGTGGGAGAACGTGATCGTCTGGGACGATGGCCTTGGTCGCAGCGAAATCGACCGCCGCCGCTGGCTCTACACTGCCATCACCCGCGCCGAGCGCGGGCTGGTCCTCCTGGCGTGAGGGGGCGCGATGATCGATCTCAACGACATCGCCATGCCGAAGGCGCGCCACGATCTGGCCGCCGTGAAGGATCGGCTTGCCGCGACCGCAGGCGACTGGCTCCCCGGCATCTTTCCAGAGGCGAGGCTTGCGCGCGACCGTCGCTCCTTGCGCTGTGCCGACCTGTCCGGCCGCCCGCCGCGCAAGGAAGGGTCGTGCACCATCCACCTCGATGGGCCGTATGCCGGTTGGGGTTTCGACTATGCGACCGGCGAAAGCGCCGGGCCCATCGATCTGATCGCGCAGGCGACGGGGCTGAGCGATGGCGCGCTTTTCGACGAAGCCGCCCGGATTGCGGGGATGGATCGCCCCGCACCCAGATCGGCGCCGCGCCCGAAGCCCGACCATTCAACCGAGGTTGCGCGTCTGGTCGATGGAGCTCAGCCGCTCGCCGGAACCGTTGGCGAGGCCTACCTGCGCGCACGGGGCCTCGGCGATCCGGGATGCCCTGACCTGCTGTTCCACCCCGATCTGCCGGACTTCGACACACGGCGCGGGTGGCCAGGGCTGATCGCGCTGCCGCGTGTTGTGAACGGGGAACGCGCCCCCGGCATCCATCGGACATTCCTGCTCGACGATGGCAGCGCCAAGGGCCCGGCTGGCAAGAAGATGCTGGGTTCGGTGGCCGAAGCAGCCGTGCGCCTGTTCGCAAAGCCTGCGGGCGGCCATCTCGGCATTGCCGAAGGCATCGAGACCGCCCTGGCAGCGCATGCCCTGTTCGGCACCGCCGTCTGGGCAGCGCTGTCTGCGGATGGCCTCGCGCGCTTTCGCTGGCCCGAGGGCACGACGCGGGTCACGATCTACGCCGATGCTGGCGATGCCGGACGCCAGGCGGCCGCCACGCTCTCGGACCGGCTGAACCGGGCTGACATTCCGAACGAGATCGTGGTCCCGCTGCATAGCGACGATTTCAACGACGACCTTCTGCGCGGGGCGCGCGCCGACGACTATGGCCTGAGTCAGGAGTTTCTGACCAAAGAACTGCCTGCCGAGACGGAGCGCTTGCCGTCTGCGGGCGACATCATCGCCGACCTGGTGGCGGCCGCCGATGCGCTGACCAACCCGCCCGATATCTCGGCCCTTGGCGAACTTCTCGGCCGCATTGCCCTCGCGCGACTGGACCCGTTGCCCGCGCGCCAGATCCTCGCCCGCATCAAGACCACCACTGGCATCGCCATGTCGATCCTCGACAAGCAGCTGATCGAACTGGTGAAGCGCGTGAACGTCTCCGGCGATCCCCATGCGCGGATCGCCAAACCTGCCTGGTTCAACCGCCTGCGACAGGATCTGGTCGGAACGCCCGAGCGCAACGAGGCCAATGTCATCATCGCACTGACGTCCGACATCGCCTTCGCGGGCGTGCTGGCCTTCGACGACTTCTCCCAGGAGATCGTCGTGTGCCAACCGCTGCCGTGGGATGCCGCTACCGGCCCGTTTCCACGTCCGTGGGAGGATGCGGACGATGTCCGGACCGCGGAATGGTTGCAACTGCGCGGGGTCAATGTCGCGCCGCTTGTGGTCGGTCGTGCCGTCGGCGCAGTCGCCCGCGAACACCGCATCCATCCCGTCCGCGACTGGCTGGAACACCTCCGCTGGGACGGCACGCCCCGGATCGAGACCTGGACCAGCACCTATCTCGGCGCTGCCCCGACCGCGTTCCACCATACCGTCGGCGCGCTCTGGCTCATCTCGGCCGTGGCACGCATCTTCCGCCCCGGTGTGAAGGCCGATCACATGCTGATCCTCGAAGGCCCGCAAGGCGCGCGCAAATCGACAGCCATCAAGGTGCTGGCGGGCGAAGCATGGTTCACCGACGAACTGCCCGAGCTTGGGTCAAAGGATGCCGCCATCCACATGCAGGGCGTCTGGATCGTGGAGATCGCCGAACTCGACGCCATCGGCCGGGCCGAGGTCTCGCGCATCAAGGCATTCCTCACCCGCACCACAGACCGCTTCCGTCCTCCCTACGGCCGGTACACCGTCGAGGTGCCGCGCCAATGCGTCTTCGCGGGCACCGTGAACCCCGACACCTATCTGCGCGACGAGACCGGCAACCGCCGCTTCTGGCCGCTGCGCTGCGGGACCATCGACATCCCGGCGCTAGCTCGCGACCGGGACCAGCTCTGGGCCGAAGCCGTCCATCGCTTCCGCGAAGGCGCGATCTGGTGGATCGACGATCCGGCGATCCTTGACGAAGCCGCCGCCGCGCAGGAGGCACGCTACCAGGCGGATGCCTGGGACGCCCGTATCGACCGATGGCTGACCCACGACACCCGCAGCGTCAATCGAGGTCACGCGGGCTATGAGGATTGGCAGGTTGAAGAGTTCGAACGTCCTGAGCCGATCTGCGATGTGTCTGTGGGCGAGATCCTCGAAGGTGCGCTCGGCATCGAGCCTGCGAAATGGACGAAGGGCGACCAGATGCGTGTGGGGGCCTGGCTGAAGTCGCGGGATTGGGAGCGATACCGCAGCGGCGCGGGCGCGACCCGCGAATGGCGCTACCGCAGGGCGCAGAGCGGCAACTGAAGTCGGGATAGCCGTGGCAAGCATCGAAGGGGCATCCATCCGGGTGCCCCTTTTCGTTTGGCCGTTGCCCCACTTCGGAGCGTGTCCCACTTCAAGCCAAAGGTGGGACGGAAAAAACTATTCAAAATCAATGCTGTCCCACCTGTCCCACTTGGACCACCAACTTCTCTCTTTCTTATATGGAGCGTACATGTCCCGGCCGACCTCATTTTTCCTCATGCGACGTAGGGAAAAAGGTGGGACAAGTGGGACAGGTGGGACACGCCTTGTTTTGAAAGGAAAATCTGGCGTCCCACTTTGATCGACAAGTGGGACACCCCGCGACCAGGTGGGACAGAAGCATCGTCAGGCGCATTTTTCTTGAAAGGGCGCGCATGGCATGATTCCCTGCCAATGACCAAAGCCGAAGGCCCCCGATCCAGGTGAGCCTTCAACATGACGCCGACCACCGAGACAGCCGACCTGCACCTCGAACCGGGGTGCCTTTCCGCGTCCTGCATCCTTGCCCTCGACCTCGGGACGACGACAGGCTGGGCGATCCGCGGTCATGACGGCCTGATCACGAGCGGCACGACGTCCTTTCGCCCCGGCCGCTTCGATGGCGGCGGCATGCGGTACCTCCGCTTTACCAACTGGCTTACCGAGATCGACCGACTGTCCGGGCCAATCGCCGCGATCTGGTTCGAGGAAGTCCGCCGCCATGTCGGTACCGACGCGGCCCATGTCTATGGCGGGCTGATGGCCACCCTCACGGCATGGGCCGAACTGCGTGGCATTCCCTATCAGGGCGTTCCGGTCGGCACCATCAAGCGTCATGCTACCGGGAAGGGAAACGCCGACAAGGAAGCGATGGTCTCAGCGGCGCGGGCCCGGGGCTTCAGTCCGGCTGATGACAACGAGGCCGATGCCATCGCCATCCTGCACTGGGCCATCGAGACGAACGGGGGTGTCGCATGAGGTGGCATCCGAGGGGCTACGGCGGCCAACGCCGGGATCCCGAGCAGGTCAAACGGGAGGGATGGCAGGAACAGGGACTGCTAGCAATTTCTGCCGACGATCCGCGCCTCACTTGGCCCGAGCGTGAACTGGTGCGTCAGCTTGGCGAAAAGCTCTACGGGCCGCGCTTGGCCGAACGTGAGGTCGCAAATGGCTGACTGGACGCCCGCCATGGTCGAGGATCGCCTCGAGAGCGCCGCCGACGTGTTCCGGTCGCTCCCCGAGGTGAAGCCGCAGGGCTACTTCAACGCTTGGCCCGAGTACTTCCACAGCTTTGCCGATCAGGTCGGTCAGGAGCCTCGGATGCGGCGGCCAAGGCCCAGCCCGCGCCAGATCACGGAAGCCGAGGAGACACTGCTTTGGCTACGCTGGCTGGATCCCGACGATGCCCGGCTCCTATGGCTGCGGGCCAACCGGAAACCGTGGAAGCCGATCTGTTGGGAACTCGGCATCAGCAGGGCAACGGCCAACCGCCGATGGCAGTACGGCATCGCTGTGATTGTTTGGCGGCTGAACGGAAAACGGCCGCCACGGAAGCGGTCAATGGAGTTCGTCGTTCGCGGTGCAGATTAAGCATGGGAACGCAGCTTCGAACTCTGGCGGCCCCTGTAGGTCATTGGCGGCCACTTAGGCAGGAAAGGGCTTGCCGTGCACTTCCATGAGCATGATCTCGAAGCGGAGAAGGTTGATGATCTGAAGGAACAGAATCGAGCACTTCGCCAAATAAGAGGCATAGCCCATCTCTTGCTCCGGCCCAGTTCCGCCTTTCCCTGATCGAAAAATAATCTTGTTTTCAGGCGTGACCAATCTGATTGAAGAATGATGGGATGCATTCCGTAACTGATTATCACGCTCAGCGCAAAGGTTCGCAAAAGCGGGCAACCCATCAAATGGACCGTACCTCCCGGACTTGTCTAGTTCGAGATACTTCTTTCTGGTTAAGGTCAAGAACTGATCAAAGGAGCGCCCAGAAGCGACGTTGTTCAAGTAGGCGAGGATATCGACGAGCGACGAGAAAGTCTCAAACGCGTTGCCATAGAACATTTTCGTATTGTCGAACTGGGCCGAGTTCACACCAGCGCCGTCATCAACCTCCAAGCCACTCTTGATACGAAAGATCACCTGCGCGAAGTCATCATAGGCCAAGAAGAACTCTCGGATTATCGCGAGATACATCTCGGCCCGCTTTGGAGCTAGATTATCTACATATTCCTTGAGGAATGCCTTGAATTCTGGCTTCTCGCGATTGTCCTGCACAATCTTGAATGCATCACGAAAAGGAACCTCAAATGCTGGTTGGCTGAAGAATAAACAGAAACGCCAGAGCCAATCCTCGATGTTTTTCAACGGATCGTTGGCGTAAAATTCTGCGGATCCTTCTGCAATTTTTCTTTCGCTGAGCTTTGCGTGGCCGTTGCGGTGAAGGTTCCAGGCTTTTTTAAGCAGTTTCCATTCTGCAGCGAAATCTGCTGATCGATAGGGGCGAGAATTTTGCCAGTTCTTGGGAAAATCCTTAAATGAAACAAGCGAGCCATGCTTCTCAGCGACCTTCATCATTTCGTGCATTTGTGTGATTCGAGGAAACGAAACGTCCTTATGTCTTTCTTCCAACGGAATAAGAAAATTTGCATCGACATTTACGATGGGCGCGCCAGCTTCCTCGTCCGACAGCTCTACATTCTCGACTGGCTCGCCGTTGAATTGAGGGATCGGGCTGCCTTCGGGCCGGAGGACCCGCAAACCAACGGTCAATTCTTCTCCGCAGCCTAGGCAAAGAAACGTGTGTGTTTGGTAGGTTTCATGACCGAGGCCGATACGAACCGTATGGTTCTGGCCGCAAGTGGTGCAACGAAAGGATGTCCGGACAATCATGCTTGGCTTGTCTCACATTCATTTTTCGGCTGAGGGGTCGGTCGGATGCGCACTTCACCACTGCGGGACTAAGGGCCATTGAGTCTGTGTGTATTGCTGAGGACGCTGCATCGCAAGGAAGCTGCGGTCCTAGGAAATCGTGTGTCAAGCCTTTCAGGTCCATAGAGACAATTTTCGCCGAGACATCGAAAGCTGAGACGAATCGGCCCGGGATCCTTATTTATTGCAGTATACTTGGGAGAGGAGCGCGGAGACAGTCGTCCGCGCCGCTGGCTTCCGGGGTCCAGCATGGGGTCCAACCCGCTAACCCACTGATTTCTGGTTCCTTCCTGGTGATATTCGTATGCTGGCGGGCGAAGCGCGGCACATCGCTAGCGACAGGGCCGGATTTTTGGGAAGCCACCCGGAAGCCAGCTCTGCCTGAACCCGCCTGAAACACCGCAAAATCAAACCCTTGAAGCTGGACACCCCCGGTGGCCGCCGGACCCCGCGTGGAGTCCAGTCCGGACCCCGGAGTCCGGAAGCCGGGGTATCCACCCTGATCCGAGGAATGCCCACCCGATGACGCTGAGCTTTGCCCCGGATCGGATCGAGATGTGGCCGCTGGCCAGGCTCCAGCCCTATGCCCGCAATGCGAAGGCGCATGGTGCCGACCAGGTCGCGAAGATCGCCGCCAGCATGGCCGAGTTCGGCTGGACCGTGCCCTGCCTCGTCGCCGAGGACGGCGAGCTGATCGCGGGCCACGGGCGCGTGCTGGCGGCAACGCAACTCGGTCTGACCGAAGCGCCGGTGATCGTACTCGGGCATCTGACCGAGGCGCAGCGGCGGGCCTACCGGATCGCGGACAACAAGCTGACGGAACTCGGCACTTGGGACGAGGCGCTGCTGTCAGCCGAACTGAACGACCTTCTGGCCGAGGATTTCGACCTGTCACTGGTCGGGTTTTCCGATGGCGAGTTGGACAAGCTGCTAGCCTACGTGCCGGAGGGGGACGGGCAAGAAGGTGGCACCGGGGGCTCGGTTCCTCCGGTGACCATTCCAGAACCGCCGCGCAATCCTGCGTCCCGCACCGGCGATCTGTGGATCCTCGGCGACCACCGGCTCCTTTGCGGCGACAGCACCAGTGCTGCTGATGTGCGCCGCCTGATGAACGGCGAGCGGGCGATCCTGTTTGCGACCGACCCGCCGTATCTCGTCGACTATGACGGTTCGAACCATCCGACCCGCAACAAGGACTGGTCGGCGTCCTACGGCACGACGTGGGATGACAGTTCGCAGGGGGCCGAACTCTACGACGGCTTCATCGCGGCCGCCGTGGCGGAGGCTATCGCCGAAAACGCCGCCTGGTATTGCTGGCATGCCTCGCGTCGCCAGGCGATGCTGGAAGCCTGCTGGGAAAAGGCCGGGGCCTTCGTGCATCAGCAGATCATCTGGGTGAAGGACCGCGGGGTTCTTACCCGGTCGCACTACCTCTGGAAGCACGAGCCCTGTTTCATGGGCTGGCGCCGCCCGAACCGGCCACCGAAAGTGGCCGAAGAAACGCTGCCATCGACATGGGCGCTGCCCAGCTTCGCCAAGGATGACCGGCCCGACCACCCGACGCCGAAACCATTGGACGCTTTCGGGATCCCGATGCGCCAGCACGTTGCGCGGGGCGGGCTTTGCTATGAGCCCTTCTCGGGGTCAGGGTCGCAGATCATGGCGGGCGAAGCCAATGGCCGCCGGGTCTTCGCGATGGAAATCAGCCCGGCTTACATCGACGTCGCCGTCGAACGTTGGCAGGCCGACACCGGCCGCGACGCGATCCTCGACGACGACGGCCGGACCTTCGCGCAGGTGAGAACCGAGCGGCTCGGCGACGACGCCGAGGCCCGGGCCGATACGCCGGACCCGGACGCCGCCCCAGAACCCGCGCTAAAGCGCAAGACCGCCGCGTGACATGCATGACCTGGCTCTACATTCCTCCGGATGCGGTTCCGGGAACGGAGACGCATTCCTCTTTGGCCTCTCCCTCTGCTCCGGCGCGGGCGGTCTCGGACGTCATTCTGTGGGCAATGTCCAACGGAAAACCGGCACCGCAGCCGCTTTCGTGGCGCGGCTGGAAATCGCGTCCTTGGGTCCGGCTCCTCAACGGGGTCTGGCCGGATGAGAGGGGTCAAGGGCACGTCGAAGTCCCTCGGCGACCCTTGTGCGACCTGCGGCACACTCTTGACGAGGGAGAACGCGGTCTGGCGATCGCCACCGCGTCACGGCCTTCAGTCCTGGTGCCGCCCGTGCCGGAATGCGCGGAGCCTCGAGTATCAGCGCCTTCATCCGGAGCAACGGCGGACGACGGACCGGCGGTGCCGGGAGAAGCTGAAGGACGAAGTGATCCGGGCCTATGGCGGCAAATGCGAGTGTTGCGGCGAGACGACGCCGGAGTTCCTGGCCATCGACCATCGGCACGGCGGCGGAACGCAGCACCGGAAGACGGTGTCATCGCCGACGGCGCTCCGGCGCCTGGTGATCCGGCAGGGCTTTCCGGACGCGTACCGGCTGCTTTGCCACAACTGCAATCAGGCGATCGGCTGGTTCGGGAGCTGCCCACATGCACGTGCTCAGTCTGTGTAGCGGCGCGGGCGGGCTCGACCTCGGCCTCCAGATTGCCCTGCCATCCTGCCGAACCATTGGCCTTGTCGAACGGGATGCGTTCGCAGCAGCCGTCCTTGTCTCCCGAATGCTCGACGGCAGCATCCACGATGCACCAATCTGGGACGACGTTGGAACCTTCGACGGCCGCCCTTGGCGCGGCGCGGTGGATATCGTCACTGCTGGCTATCCGTGCCAGCCATTCAGCGTGGCGGGCCGACGGCTCGGCAGCGAGGATCCGCGCCACCTCTGGCCCCATGTCGCCCGCATCATCGGTGAGGTCGAGCCGCCCTTCATCTTCCTCGAGAATGTCGCCCATCATCTCCGCCTCGGCTTCCCCGAAGTCGCCGCAGGACTGGTCGGCATGGGCTACCGCCTTGCGGCAGGCCTCTTCACGGCGGCGGAAGTCGGGGCGCCCCACAAGCGCGAGCGGCTCTTCATCCTCGCGATCCGCGAGGGGGATGAGCTGGCCGACCCCGCGCGCCTGCTCTGGCACCCGGTCGAGTGGCGGGAACCGGACGGAACTGCTGCGCCTCTGGCCGACGCCGAGGGCCAGCGCCAACGAGAACCGGCAGACGAAACCGACGCCCTCGCAGGAAGCAGGCCAGCACGGCATGAACCTCGCGACGACAGCCGCGATGTGGCCGACGCCCCAGATCGACAGTTTCCGCAGCCGGGGCGGCGAGCGGCGCGACGAGAAGGGTCTGGACCGGATGGCGCGCGACTGGCCGACGCCGATGGCGAACGACGGCTGCAAGCCGAGCGCGGGCAACCGGCGGAAGGCGGACTTGACCCACGCCAGCCAGATGTGGATGACGCCGACGGCCCGCGATCACAAGGACGGGGCGACGACCCTGGCGAACACGCCGGTGAATGGCCTGCTTGGCCGCCAGGTCCTGGTGACGCCGATGGCTGGGAGCGATACCTGCGATGTGCGCCGGACCTTGAACCCGCTGTTCGTCGAGGCGCTGATGGGCTGGCCCACCGGGTGGACCGGCTTCGCCTCTGTGGCAACGGGGTGGTCCCCCTGGTTGCGGCGCATGCGCTGCGAGCTTTGGCAGTTGAACTGCTGGCCGATGGATGAGGTGGCGGCATGAAAACCTGGACGATCCATCAGGTCGCCGACGCCTGCGCCATGACGAAGGGCGACCTGAGCCAATGGATCTCGCGTGGTCATTTCCGACCTTCCGTGGCTGTGCGGCCCGGTCAGCGCCGACGGTTCGATTGGCGCGATCTCGCGTGCCTCGCGGTCATGAGCGCGCTTCGGAAGCACTGTCTGTCGATCAACGCGATGGCGCTGATCGTCTCGGACCTGCGCGACGACCTCTCCGGGATGAACGACATCTCCGACATCTCGGGCCGGTCCTTCTTCTGCGCGGACTGGGGCAAGAGCCAACCCCATCAGACCGTGGGGCTCGTCACCGAAACGGACCTCTTGGCAGTGCTGAAACGGCGACCCGAGACCGTGATCATCGTGGACGTCGCGGCCGTGTACCGTGATGCCGCTGGCGCGATCCCCGCCGTGACCGCCACGGGAGGTGCCGCGCGATGAAGCAGAGCCGGATCATGTCGATGGTCGAGACCGCGACGAATGTCGTCGCAGGCTACGTGCTGGCCATTGCCACGCAGATCGTCGTCTTCCCTTGGTTCGGGATCGAGACGGGGCTCGCGGAGCAGCTGACCATCGGGCTCGCCTTCGTGGGCGTCTCGCTGGTGCGCGGCTACCTGCTGCGGCGGTTGTTCGAGGCGATCCGGGTCCGGAGCGCGGAATGAGACGCCGCCGCCCCATCCGGGACGGCGGCTTCGGGACCTTCGATCTGTGCTGCGTCAGTCGTCGAGGATCATGTAAGTCCTTCCGCGCCCTTCGATCTTCTCGGAGATGATGGTCAGCCCGAGCTTCTTCTTCAACGCCCCGGCCAGCGCGCCTCTCGCTGTATGTGGCAGCCATTCGAGCGCGGTGGCGATCTCTTCGACGGTGGCGCCGCCCGGCGCGCGCAGCATCACGATCAGGGCTTCCTGCTTGGTGCCTTTCCGGCGCTGGACCGGTGCGGTCACGGTTTCGGTTGCCTTCGTGGTCGTTTCGGCCTCCGTGATACCGAGCGTGGTCTGTGCCAGCGGCGTCGCGCGCAGGGTGATCGGGCCGCGCTCCTCGTCGTGCCGCCAGACGGTGTTGAGGTCGGTGGCGGGGATTTCCTCGATCAGCCCGAGCTTCAGGAGGCTCTTGCAGACATTGCCGACGGCGCCGCCCTTCAGCTTGGCGGTGACGGGAAATACCGCGCCATCTTCGCGCGCGCAGGCCGCAGAGAGGACAACGGCTTGGGTGTCGGTCAGCTGGATCTGGGTCATGGGGTCGTCTCCGTTCTTGGGGCCGCGACCGTCGCAGCCCTCCTACGACCCCAAGCCGCGCGGGGCGCGCGGCGAGAGTTCTGGCGTTGCGGTTGGTCAGACGGCGTGTTCGCCTTCCTTGAAGGCGCTGTCGGTGATCTCGCGCAGCTTGGCGCGGTAGTGGTTCAGGGTGCCGACGTGCCCCCAATGGATCTCGTCGGGGCTGGTCTCGAAGTGGTCGGCGCTGAGGGCGGCGAGGCGTTCCAGCATCGCGTCGATTTCGAATTTGGCGGCGAGGAAGGCGTCGAGGGCTTTCGTGTTGTCTTGTGCGCGGCGGGTCATCGGGGTGCCTCCATGATGAGTTGCATCGTCCTTCTGGAGACACGTTCCCTCTGTCCGCACCGCTTATCAACTCGATAAGCACATGATTCTGAATGATAATCGGAGCCGTCGATGCAGGGCATGAGCGAGCGCCAGTACGCCGCCCATGTCGGGCTGTCGCGGGGAGCGATCCAGAAAGCGAAGGCGGCCGAACGGTTGGTGCTGTTCGCCGATGGCAGCATTGATGCCGGGGCCAGCGATGTGCGTCGGGCGGAAACCACCGACCCGTCGAAGACCCGGAAGCCGCCCGAACCGAAGTTGAAGCCGGTGCCCGAGGCGGCAGTGGCCGCTGTCGGCGATACCCTGCGCGAGCAGGGTCTGGCGGTGCCAGCGGTTGGCGGTGGCACGACCTTCCTGCAGGCCAAGACCGCGAACGAGGTGCTGAAGGCGCAGGAGCGTCGCATCCGGCTCCAGAAGCTGAAGGGGGAGTTGATCGAGCGGGCCCGCGCGCTGTCGCTGGTGTTCCGGCTGGCGCGGGAGGAACGGGACGCGTGGGTGAACTGGCCTGCGCGTGCGGCGGCGCTGATGGCGGCCGATCTCTCGGCCTCGTGCCGCGACGCGACGGGCCAGCAGATCACCGTGGAGCCAGCCGCGATGCAGAAGGTCCTGGAAAAACATGTCCGTGCCCACCTCGACGAGCTTGCCGAGGTCCGGCCTGATTTCCGGTGACGATGATGGCCTGACCGATTTCGACGGCGCAGCAGAAATCCTGCGCACCTGGGGCGCGGGGCTGACGCCAGACCCGGACCTGACAGTTTCGCAATGGGCCGACCGGCACCGGATGCTGTCGGGGCGGGCCTCGGCCGAGCCTGGGCGATATCGCACCGCGCGCACGCCTTATATGCGCGAAATCATGGACCGGCTGTCGCCCGGCGACGAGATGCAGCGCATCGTCTTCATGAAGGCGGCACAGGTCGGGGCCACCGAGGCAGGCAACAACTGGATCGGCTTTGCCATCCATCAGGCGCCGGGCCCGATGCTGGCCGTCCAGCCGACGGTGGAACTGGCGAAACGGAACTCACGCCAGCGGATCGATCCGCTGATCGACGAGAGCCCCGACCTGCGGGAGCGGGTCAAACCGGCGCGATCCCGCGACGCAGGCAACACCATGCTGTCGAAGGAATTCGCGGGCGGCATCCTGATCATGACCGGGGCGAACTCGGCGGTGGGGCTGCGGTCCACCCCGGCACGCTACATCTTTCTCGACGAGGTCGATGCCTATCCTGCCTCGGCCGACGAGGAAGGCGATCCGGTCACGCTGGCGGAAGCGCGGTCGCTGACCTTCGCCCACCGGCGCAAGGTGTTTCTGGTCTCGACCCCCACCATCCGGGGGCTTTCGCGCATCGAGCGCGAGTACGAGGCGTCCGACCAACGCCGGTTCTTCGTGCCGTGCCCGCACTGCGGCCATGCGCAATGGCTGAAGTTCGACCGGCTGCGCTGGCAGAAGGGGCGACCGGAAACGGCGGAATATATCTGCGAGAGCTGCGACATGCCCATCGCGGAGCACCACAAGACGGCGATGCTGGAGGGCGGCGAATGGCGGGCGACCGCCGTTGCCTCAGATCCGACCACGGTCGGGTATCACCTCTCGGCGCTCTATTCGCCGGTGGGCTGGCTCAGCTGGTCCCGCATTGCCCGTGGCTGGGAGGCGGCCCAAGGGTCGGACGAGGCGATCAAGGCGTTCCGCAACACGATCCTCGGCGAGACATGGGTCGAGAGCGGCGAAGCCCCGGACTGGCAGCGGCTCTATGACCGGCGCGAGCGCTGGGCATCCGGCACCGTGCCTGCGGGCGGGCTGTTCCTGACCGCCGGGGCCGATGTGCAAAAGGATCGGATCGAGGTCGATGTCTGGGCCTGGGGCCGCGGGCTCGAAAGCTGGCTCGTCGATCACGTCGTGATCGAGGGCGGGCCGGACCGACACGATGCCTGGTCGGAGCTGACGACCTTGCTGGATCGGTCCTGGCCGCACGAACGCGGGGCGCATCTTCGGATCGCGCGGCTCGCCATCGACACCGGCTACGAGGCCCCGGCGGTCTATTCGTGGTCACGGGCGCAGGGGTTCGGCCAGGTATCGCCGGTGAAGGGTGTCGAAGGGTTCAACCGCTCGAGCCCTGTCTCGGGGCCGACCTTCGTCGATGCGACCGAGGGCGGCAAACGCCTGCGGCGCGGCGCAAGGCTCTGGACCGTGGCGGTGTCCACCTTCAAGGCCGAGACCTATCGCTACCTGCGGCTGGAGAGACCGACGACCGAGGAACGCGCCGAGGGCACGACCTTCCCGCCTGGCACGATCCACCTGCCGACATGGGTGGATAGCGAATGGCTGAAGCAGGTCGTGGCCGAACAACTGGTGACAGTTCGCACTAAGCGGGGCTTCGCCAAGCTCGAATGGCAGAAACTGCGCGAGCGCAACGAGGCGCTGGACTGCCGAGTCTACGCCCGCGCCGCTGCCTGGATCGCGGGCGCGGATCGCTGGCCGGAAGCTCGGTGGCAGGATCTGGAACGGCAGTTCCCGGACCGGGTCGCAATTCGGGCCGAGAGCGGACCAACGCCAGCGCGTATTCCAGGGACTCCACAGGGGCCTCGGCGTAGGACGGTGCGCTCGACCTATATGGGCTGACCTTCGGAACTATTGCTGTCGCAGCGCACGGCTGCGGGCGAAGGCCTCGAGCGAAACTTTGCGCCGAGTGGCAAGATCGCGGACGCGCGCCGCGATTTCTGGTTCGCCAAAGTCCACCGGGTTGAAGGGGCCGCCATACCAGCGGACCATGTCCTTGTGCTGCGGATGGCGGCGGTTTGCGATGGCCTCGACGAACTCCATGAAGCCGGGTGGACCACCCACGTCCTCGGGCGGCGCGGTGCGCTCGCCCGCGACGAACAGCGGATAATCTGTGCCGGGATCGGGCGCGCCGACGTGTTCGACAAGGACGCGGTGCTGCCAGTCGTCACCGAAATCGTAGGTGTAGAGGAACTCGGTGACGCCGCGATCGATCAGTGTGCCGAGGCGCATGCCCTTGGCCTGATAGATCTTGCGGCCCCACACCGCGTCCTCGGGATCGGGTTCGCCATAGACCCTGTCGCCGACCCGGAAGTCATAGAGGTGATAGTTCTCCCACGGCATCACCGCCTGGATGACTTCGTGCAGGGCGCGGAGGTTGGTGGTCAGGCTGACCTCGAGTTCACGCCAGATGCAGGGCTCGAGATGCAGCAGTTCGATGCGAAGGCGGGCAATCCGGTCGGTCATGGCAGGCCTGGTCGGGATGGGTCACTGGCAGGATAGAGGCGAGCCGAGATGGCGACAATCACGGACCTCCGCGCCCGCCGCGAGGCGTTGGCCGCACAGCGTGCCTCGGGCGTGGCCCGGGTCAGCTATGACGGAAAGACAGTCGATTACCGCTCGGTTGCTGAGATCGACCGGGCCCTCGAAGCGCTGGATCGCGAGATCGCGGCGGCCGAAGGGCGACGGATCGTGCGGCAAGTGCGCGTCATCACGGAAAAGGGGCTCTGAGCATGGGGCTGTTCGACAGGTTCCGCGGCGGGTCCATTCCCGGCCGGGCGAGCGGCAGCCCTGCAGCCGTGCGCGCTCGGCTCGAAGGAGCCATGGCACGGCGACGGCTCAAGGGCTGGAATCCACCGCTCGAGAACATCAACGCGCTGGTGGCCTCCGGCGGTCCGCGCCTTCTGGCCCGTGCCCGCGAACTGGTTGTCACCAACGGTTATGCGGCAAACGCCTGCGAGGCCTTTGCGGCAAACCTGGTCGGCGACGGGATCAAGCCGTCCTCGTTGATCGAGGATGCGGGCCTTCGCGATCGGGTCCAGAAGCTCTGGTTGGCATGGACGGACGAGGCCGACGCGGACGGGCTGACCGACTTCTACGGGCTGCAGGCCATGGTCGCGCGCGAAATGTTCGTGGCAGGCGAGTGTTTTGTCCGGCTGCGTCCCCGACGCGCCGAAGACGGTCTGATGGTGCCGCTGCAATTGCAGCTCCTGCAGTCCGAGATGCTGCCCTTCGAGAAAACCGAGACAGCCGCCAACGGCAACCGCGTCCGCTGCGGTATCGAGTTCGACGGGATCGGGCGGCGGGTGGCCTATCACTTCCGCCGCCGCCATCCGGGCGACAGCACGGACCAGCGGGTGGCGGTGCCAGATACTGTCCGTGTCCCGGCAGGGGATGTGCTGCACATCTACCGGCCCATCGATGCGGGCCAGATCCGGGGCCTGCCGCATGTGGCACCCGCCATGGTGCGACTGTTCCTGCTCGACCAGTACGATGACGCTGAACTCGACCGGAAGAAGACTGCGGCGATGTTCGCGGGCTTCATCACCAAGACCGCGCCGGAAGAGCCGATGATGGGTGAAGGCGCGGCCGATACCGAAGGTGCCGCGATTGCCAGCCTCGAGCCCGGCACGATGCAGGTTCTGCTGCCCGGAGAGGACGTGAAGTTCTCGAGCCCGGCCGATGTGGGCGGGGGCTACGAGGCGTTCCAGTATCGCACGTTGCTGGCGGTCTCAGCCTCGCTTGGTCTGCCCTATCACCTCGTCACCGGCGATGTGCGGCAGGCGAACTACTCGAGCCTGCGGGCCGAACTGGTCGAGTTTCGGCGCCGCATCGGCCAATTGCAGCATGGCGTGATTGTCCACCAGTTCTGCCGTCCGATCTGGGCGCGCTGGATGGAAACCGCCGCGCTGTCGGGCGCGCTCGATCTGCCCGGGTTCGCTGCCGCTCCCGGCCGATTCCGCGGAGCACAATGGATCCCGCCGCGCTGGGACTGGGTCGATCCCTTGAAGGATATCCAGGCACAGGTCCTCGCCATGGAGGCGGGCATCACCTCGCGGCGCAAGGTGGTCGAGGCCACCGGCTACGACGTCGAGGAGGTCGACCGCGAGAACGCGGCTGATGCCAAGCGGTCGGCCGATCTGGGCCTCCGATACCGGACAAGCCCCGGCGAGACGCAAGGCGCGCGGGCAACGCCCACAAGGCTGCCCGACCCGGAAACCGATGGATCCGACGCGAGCGCGCGATCCGAACAGGAGTGACAGGATGAAGAACTGGTACACGATTCGCGCCCGGGGCACGGGAGCGGAAGTGCTGATCTATGACGAGATCGGCGCCTATGGCGTCACCGCCAAGGGGTTCCTCGCGGAGCTCGGCACACTGCCGGACGGGGTGCCGATCGACCTGCGGCTGAACAGCCCGGGCGGCTCGGTCTTCGACGCGGTGGCGATCTACAATGCCCTCCAGCGGCATGACGGCACGATCACCGTCTGGATCGACGGCGTGGCCGCCTCCGCGGCCTCCTATGTTGCCATGGCGGGTGACGAGATCGTCATGCCCGAGAATGCCTTTCTGATGATCCACGATCCTTCGGGACTGGTCATGGGCACCGCCACCGACATGCGCGAGATGGCAGACACCATGGACAAGATCGCGGGCGGCATGATCCGTGGCTATGCGACCCGGTCCGGACGCACCGAAGAGGAGATCGCGGCGCTGATGGCGGCCGAGACCTGGTTCGATGCGGAAGCGGCCCTCGAGGCGGGGCTTGCCACCCGCATGATCGAGCCGGTGCGGATTGCAGCCAGCTTCGATGTCGCGCGGTTCCGCAACGCGCCACCCGCACTTGCGGAAGCCATCGCTGATCCGGCTTCCGAGAGCAATCAGGACGTCAATGAAGCCGCCGGAGACGTCACAGGCGGCGAGATCCGCGACGAGGCTCTCGCGATCCAAGGTGAACCCGAGCCTGAGCCGGGCACACCGCCGAGTCCAGACCCTGTGGTGACAGGCATCGATCCAACCGCCATCCGGCGTGACGCCATCGCCCATGCCCGTGCCGTGGTAGACCTCTGTCGCCTTGCGGGACAGCCGCAGATGGCCGGGCGCTTCCTCGAAGAGGACGCCAACCTCGATGCGGTGCGCGCGAGCCTTCTTGCCGCGAGGGCGGAGGCGGAGGCGCAGATCAGCCCCCATCACCCGCAACCCGGGCCCACTCCCACCGCCCGTCCCTGGGGCGACGTGATCGCCCGCACCTTCAAGCTGAAAGGATGATCCTCAATGACCACGCTGACCGAAGGCAGACACGCGGGCGGCTTCCTCGTCTGGGAAGCGTCGCGCGACTACACCCGTGACACCGTCACCCTTGTCTCATGGTTTTCCCGGGCTCCCGGGGTAAAGGGAGCCGCTGTCCGCCCGGATCCGGGCGGACAGCGGCGGCGGTCGGATCGCATCCTCCTGGGTCGTTCGGGACCGTGAGTGAGTA
>Ga0172370_10001596_pt1 | contig 34149 bp, 27 predicted proteins | sample LakKiv5m_FD_114538 | JGI IMG/M metagenome (GOLD analysis project Ga0172370, IMG submission 114538) | Freshwater microbial communities from Kabuno Bay, South-Kivu, Congo - kab_022012_11.5m | ecosystem: Environmental > Aquatic > Freshwater > Lake | place: Democratic Republic of the Congo...
GCCGCCGTCAACGTCGTCTTCCCGTGGTCCACGTGGCCGATCGTCCCGATGTTCACGTGCGGCTTAGTGCGCTCAAATTTCGCTTTGCCCATCGCTGGCTCCCTTACGATTATCTATCGTTTCATCCCCATCCAGCCCACAAGCTGAATGCAACCGGCGGTCCGGACGCGGTTGAAAATCTCCCCAATGCAAACGACGGCGAAGGTTATTCCCCTTCCCCGTAGATGCCGATGGAGCCTCCAACCGGACTTGAACCGGTGACCTCGTCCTTACCAAGGACGCGCTCTACCGACTGAGCTATGGAGGCCCGGCCGCATATGCCGCATCGGTATTCAGTTGTCCGCGTGAAATGGTGCCGGGGGAAGGATTTGAACCTCCGTAGGGCTTAGCCCGGCAGATTTACAGTCTGCTCCGATTGACCACTCCGGCACCCCGGCAAGCATACAAACTACTGACCGGAGGCTTCCGCCATCCGGTCAACGTGAAGAATATACACATCACCCTGTGAAATGTCAAGACATCCACCAAATTTTTTCACTTATTGCGTTGTATTAATCTCCAGTACGAAGGAAAGGCCTCCGGAATAAGAAATGACTGCCGCGGCGACTGCCCTCCGCCGGCATTGACGGGCGCGGGCGTGAAGACCTGCACGGTCGTCTCGATCACCCGCAGGAGAGGCGATGGATAGACGCCCAGCCAGAGCAGCAACAGCGCGAGAGCCGCAAGGGCAATGCCGCCCGCCCAGGAAAGCGCCGGCGCAGGCGCCAACGGCGCGGCATCAGGACGCCGGTACAGCTCGCGCGCCACGCGCAGGTAGTAATACAGGCTCAAGCCGCTGTTGATCGCCAGGACGATCACCAGCGTCCATAGCGTGGGTCCCATTACCGCGGGTTCGATGATGCCGGTCGCCGCCCCGACCCCGGCCAGCACGATGAAGAATTTCCCCATGAAGCCGGCCGTCACCGGCAGGCCGGCCAGCGACATCATGCAACCCGTCAGCACGGCGGCGAGCCACGGATGCCGCCATGCCAGCCCGCGGTAATCATCGCTCCGGTCGAAGTCCCGCTCCCGGCGTGACAGCATGGCGATTACCCCGAAGGCGCCGAGAGTGGTGATAAAATAGGTCGTCAGGTAAAATATGATAACCTGGATCCCTCCCGAAGTGCGCGCTATCAGCGGAATCAGCAGGTAGCCCATGTGCGCAATGGAGGAATAAGCCAGCAACCTTTTCAACTTGAGCTGGCGCAGCGCCAGCAGGTTGCCGGCGAACATGCTGGCAATGGCGAGAAATACCAGGCCCGGCAGGAAAGGCAGGTTTTCGAGTGCCTGCAGCGGAAAGAAGTAGCGGACCAGCACCGCGAAGACCGCCCCCTTGGAAACGGTGGCGAGGAACGCCGTTACCGGAGCGGGCGCCCCTTCGAACACATCCGGCGCCCACAGATGGAACGGGAAAAGCGCCAGCTTGAATCCCACTCCCGCCAGCACCATCGCCGCCCCGGTCATGAATACCGGCTGTGGATTTTTCCCGACGGTGCGGACGACTACCTCCGCGAGCTGCATCGTGCCCAGCTCGGTATAGATGAGGGCGATGCCAAACAGGATTAACGCGGAGGAGACGCCGGCCAGCACCAGATATTTGATCCCCGCCTCCAGTCCCAATCGGTTCGCGCGGTCATAGGCAGCCAGCGCGAAAATGGCGACGCTCATCAACTCCAGCCCGAGGAAGAGCGAGGCGAAGTGGCTGCTTGCCGCCAATACTACGCCGCCCGCCGTGCCCAGCATCAGCAGCAGGTAATATTCCTCACGCGCGCCCCCGCGCCGCTCCCAATACCCGTAGGACAGCAGCGTGATGAAGAAACCCGCTCCGGCGAGTAATCCGGTGAAGAACAAAGCATAATTGTCGATACGCAGCAAGGCGCCGACCTGCTGCGGTAAAACGATTGGCGCCGTCGCGGCGGCTACGCTGCCTACCGGCGCCGCGATGACCGTAATGACCACGGCTGCAGCGACGGTAGCGGCGAACCCAAGCAGCGTGATGCCGAAGACCAGGCCGTGCCGCCGGTAGAGCGCGATCGCCATGAGTAGTGCCGGCGCCGTGCCGCTCAGCACGATCAGCGGGAGCAAGGCCAGTGTTTCATGGGCGCCCATGCTCACCTCCGATCCCAAGTATCGGGTTCACTTCCCTGCTATGATACGCCGCCGGCGCCCGCGCGGGCCGCGTCAATCCAAGCAACCCGCGCACCGCCGGTTCCGCCGTGGAGAGGAAGGCCTGCGGGTATAGACCGAGCCATAAGATCAGCGCCATCACCGCGAACAGCATCGCCGTCTCGCGCCCATTCAGGTCTCGGCCTTCCCGCCGCTCGGGCGGCGGTCCCCAGAAGACCCGATAAACGATCCATACGGAATAAATAACCGATACGATGAGACCGGCAGCGGCAACGATGGCGAAGACCGGGGCCGCGCGGAAGGCGCCGAGCAGCACGAGGAATTCCCCGACGAAGTTGGCCAATCCGGGCAGACCCAGCGACGCCGCCGCCAGGAAAATCGCCGTTCCGCCCATGCGCGGCCAGACGGCCTGCAGCCCGCTCATCACCTCGATATCGCGCGAGTGGAAGCGCTCCTCCAGCATGCCCGCCAACGCGAACAGCGCGCCGGTGCTCAACCCGTGCGCCAGCATCACGATCAACGCCCCCTGCAGCGCCAGCTCGTTCCATGCGAAGATGCCGAGCAGTACGAAGCCCATGTGGCTGATGCTGGTGTAGGCGATCAGCCGCTTCAGATCGCGCTGCCCGAGCGCCAGCACCGCGCCGTAGAGAATGCCGGCAACGGCCAGCGTCATGGCAATGGGAGCGAAGGCGAGGGCGGCGTCCGGGAAGAGCGGAACCACCAGGCGCAGCAGCCCATAAGCGCCCACCTTCAGCACCAACCCGGCCAGCACCACGCTGCCCGCCGCCGGCGCCTGCGTGTGCGCGTCCGGCAGCCAGGTGTGCACCGGCGCCGCCGGCAGCTTCACCGCGAAGGCAACGAAAAAGCCGAGCATCAGCCAGAATGCCGATAACGGGGTGAGCGAGGTACCGAGCAAGTCGAAATAATTGAACGTGACTTTGCCGGTCGCCGTCTCATGGGCAAACACCAGCCCCAGCAGGCCCAGCAGCAGGAACAACCCGCCGAGCTGCGTGAAGATGAAGAACTTCACCGCCGCGTAATGCCGGCGCTCGTGCCCCCAGATATCGATGAGAAAATACAGCGGGATGAGCATCAGTTCCCAGAACAGGTAAAACAGAAACAGATCAACTGCCAGGAACACCCCGGTGATGCCGGCCAGCGTCCACAGCAGGTTGAAATAAAAAAAACCGGTTCGCTGCCGCACTCCCGACCATGAGGCGGCCACGGCGATGATGCCCAGCAGCGCCGTCAGCAGCACCAGCAGCAGGCTGATGCCGTCCAACGCGAGGTAAAAGCTGATGCCTACCGGGATCCATGGCTTGATGAAGGACACCAGCAAGCGACCTTGTCCCGGCCCCACGATTTGCGCCCAGTATTCCACCCACAGGGCGATGACGATCATGAGCTGCAGGGCCAGCGCCAGCAGCGCCACCCAGCGCGCGGCATCCCGGCTGTAACGCTCGGTCAGCCATGCCAGCAGGCCCCCGATCAGCGGTATCAGAAATAGCCAGACCAGAACCATATTGTCACCAGTAAGACGATCATTAATATCGCGCCGGCGGTGAGACCGGCGGCATACCAGCGCATCCTGCCGTTCTCGCTCGCGCGCAACGCGCGATTCGTTTGCGCGGTCAATAACGCCAGCGAAGTGTAAAACAGGTCAATGAAGTCATGACGGTTAATTTGTGAGAACCATACATATGGTTGTATGAACATACCGTCATACAGTCGGTCGAATCCCCACCCTTCGCGCCAGAAGTTCATCAGCGCCGAGATAGCCGGTATGGCCAGGAAACGTTCGGTGGCGGGCCGCGCGCGCAGGAACAGCCGATACGCCAGCAATATGCCCGCAACCGCCGCTGCTATCGAGGAGAGCATCAGGCCGATTTCGGTGAGAGCCGACAGGTGCTCAGCGGGCATGGGCGGAAAGACAGTCTCCAGGAAATGGGTGAACCACGGGCGTCCTCCCAGCAGGCGCGGTACTTCGATGAAGCCCGCGACCAGCGAGAAAAACGCCAGCACCACCAGCGATATCATCATCGCACGGTCGGTGATGGCGACCGGCTCCTTTCGCGATTCGCCGTGGAAGATGTAATACACCATGCGAAAGGTATACAGCCCTGTTATCAGCGCCCCGAGCCATCCGCCCGCCCACAGCCAGGGAATGCCGCGCTCCGCCGCCCACGCCTGAATGAGGATCAGGTCCTTACTGTAGAATCCCGCCGTGATCGGCGGCAGCGCCGCCAGCGACAGCGCGCCAATGAGAAATGTCCAGTAGACCAGCGGCATCTTTGCCCGCAGGCCGCCCATCTCCCGCATATCGTGCGTATGATGAGCGGCGAGGATCACCACGCCCGCGGCAAGGAAGAGCAGCGCCTTGAAAAAGGCATGCGTCATGAAATGAAAGATCGCCGCTCCCCAGGCTCCCACCCCCAGCGCCAGGAACATGTAGCCGATCTGGCTGATGGTCGAGTAGGCCAGCACCCGCTTCAAGTCCCACTGCGCCAGCGCGCTGAAGCCGGCAAGCAGCAGCGTCACCACACCGATGATCGCCACCAGCGTCTGCACCGCAGGCGCCAGCTCGAAAACCGCGTGCATGCGCGCGATAAGATATACGCCGGCGGTCACCATCGTCGCCGCATGGATGAGCGCGCTCACCGGCGACGGGCCGGCCATCGCGTCCGGCAGCCATACCTGCAGCGGCAGTTGGGCCGACTTGCCCACCGCCCCCGCCAGCAGCAGCGCCGCCGCCGCCACGGCAACAACGGATCCCGGCGTCCACATCGACTCTGCCTGTTCGAGAATCGCCTGGATATCCAGCGTGCCGAATTGGGTGAAGAGCAGGAACAGTCCCACCGCGAATGCGGCGTCGCCGATGCGTGTGGTGATGAACGCCTTCATTGCCGCCCGCCCGTTGGCCGGTTCCTTATACCAGAAGCCGATAAGTAGGAAGCTGCACAGGCCGACTCCCTCCCAGCCCAGCAGCAGCAGCAGCAGGTTGTTCGCCAGCACCAGTATCAGCATGGAGCCGACGAACAGGTTCATGTAAGCGAAGAAACGGTGATATCCCTCCTCGCCGGCCCTGAAACCGGTGGAATATACATGAATGAGGAAGCCGACAAAGGTGACTACCAGCATCATCACCAGTGACAGCGCGTCCAGCCGCAGCGTGATCCCCGGCGCGAAATCGGCTACCCGCAGCCACGTCCACAACGTCTGCTCGAAGACGGATTCCGGCGGCGGAGCGGCAAGAAAGACGATACCGAGCACGATGGCCAGCGCCGCCGCCAGCCCTACCGAGCCCGCGCCTATCAGTGCGACGACACGCCGCGGCAGCCGCGCTCCCAGCGCGATCAGCGCCAGGAATCCCGCAAAGGGCAGAGCCGGAACCAGCCATAATAACGAGAACGGCATTATGCTTCCTCAACAGAAGGAATGAAAAATGCAAAATGAAAATTGTAAAATGCAAAATGAAAGTGCCTTCTTCTGAAAGTCTTCTTATAGTATCTTTGCGGTTGAAAAGCCCAAAGAATAACAAGCTGTATGCCAAACCAGGCAAGGTCAGTCCGGTGGTTGAGTAGGCAGGAAAGCTGATTGATTCTTTTCACTGCTCTGATGCCGTATCGAAACCACCGCATTGAAAGCTGATTTGCCTGGTTGTGGAGCGTGAGCATAGTCTTACACTTTTCATTTTGCATTTTGCACTTTTCATTTTGCATTTTTCATTATCCTCTCATACTGCTTGCCGCATCGGCGTCCAGCGTATCGAGTTGCCGGTGCATGCGCAGTACCAGCGCCAGCCCCACCGCCACCCCCACGGCAGCCATGGTCAGGATGAACAACGCCATCACTTGCCCGTCCGGCTGGCGCCAGCGCGCGCCGGCAGAGACGAAGGCTATCATGGCGGCATTCAGCATTATCTCGATGGAAAACAGAATGAATACGATATTGCGCCGCGCCAGCACTCCCACCAGCCCGAGCGCGAAGAGGATGCCGGCCAGCACCAGACTGTAGTCGATGGACAATTGCGTCATTCCCTCACCTCCCGCCGCGCCAGGTGATAAGCGCCCACCAGTCCCGCCAGCAGTATCAGCGATGACAACTCCACACCCAGCAGATACGGGCCATATAGCGCGATACCCACCTCCCGCGGGGCAATCATGCGCCTGCCCGCGACCTCGTCCGGCGCCGCCAGCGCATATAGCGTCAGGCCAAACAGGAGCAATGCCAGCACTCCCGGCCCGACGAGCATTCGCGGTGTGAACCACCGCCGCTCTTCGGCTTCGGCATGCTGCCCCAGGTTCAACATCATCACTACAAAAACGAACAATACCATGATAGCGCCTGCGTAAATAATCACCTCCAGCGCCGCCACGAAAGGCGCTCCCAGTATGTAAAAAACGACCGCTATCGCCAGCAGCGAGGTAATCAGGTACAGCAGCGCGTGAATGGCGTTCAACCGCGTGATTACCATCACGGTCGATCCCACCGCCACCAGCGCCGCCGCTAGAAATATCAGGTTCATCGCTACCTCCCCTGGTGCTGGGTGTTGGATTCATGTCTAATCATCAACACCCATCCCTAACACCTAATCCCCAACCCCCAACCCCCAACCCCCAACACCCATCACGGCATCAGCGTCCGCACGTCCACCGGCGCCTTCTCCGCCGTTCCTTCCCCCTTGTCCTTCCCCGCGATTGCCACCCCGGCCACCCGGTAAAAATTGTAACCGTGATACTTCCCCTGCCCGCTGATGAGCAGGTCTTCCTTCTCGTATACCAGACCGGGCCGCTTGTATTCGCTCATCTCGTAGTCCGGCGTGAGCTGGATCGCATACGTTGGGCAGGCCTCCTCACACAGGCCGCAGAAGATGCAGCGCGAAAAGTTGATGCGAAAGAACTTCGGGTATCGCCGCCCTGATTCGTCCTCCGTTGCCTGCAGGGCGATGCAGTCCACCGGGCAGGCGGCGGCGCACAGGTAACACGCCACGCACCGTTCCCCGCCGTCCGGGTCGCACGACAGAATAATGCGTCCCCGCCAGCGCGGCGACAGGCGGCGTTTCTCGTCCGGATACTGCACCGTCACGCGCTTGCTAAAGGCATGCAGGAATACATCCCAGATTGTGCGAATTATACTGAACATTTTTTCGCTTACTCGCTGTCCGACTCGTCCGACCGATCCGACATGTCGGACTTTATACATGATCGGACAGTAACAATCTTTCCTACTTCTGTACCGCCAGTACCACCGCTCCGGTTGCCAGTAGATTCACCAGCGCCAGCGGCATCATCAGCTTCCACCCGAAGCCCATCAACTGGTCGTACCTGGGCCGCGGCAGCGACGCGCGGATGAGAATGAACAGGCCGATCATTACGAACAGCTTGATGAGAAACCAGATCGGTCCCGGCAACCACGGTCCCAGCCAGCCGCCGAAAAACAGCGTGACAAGGAGCGCGGAGATGAGCGTGATTCCCACGTATTCCCCCAGGAAGAATGCCGCGAATTTCATGCCTGAATACTCGGTATGGAAGCCGGCAACCAGCTCGTTCTCCGCCTCCGGCAGGTCGAAGGGCAGCCGCCGCGCCTCCGCCAACCCTGCAATGAAAAAGATAACGAAACCGAGGAATTGCGGGACGACGAACCACAGATTTTGTTGCGCCCGCACGATGTCGCCCAGGCTGAAGGAGCCGGCGATGGCCACCACGCCCATCAGCGACAGCCCCATGAATACCTCGTAACTCAGCATCTGCCCCACCGCGCGCAAGCTGCCGAGAAGTGAATACTTATTATTTGACGACCACCCCGCCAGTACCACGCTGTAGACCGCCAGCGAGGACATTGCCAGGAAGAACAGCAACCCGATATTGAGATCGGCCACTATCAGGTTCGGCCCGTATGGAACCACCGCGAAGGACAACAGGTTGGAGATCACCACGATAGCCGGGGCGAACACAAAAACCGCGCGGTCGGCAAAAGGCGGAATCCAGTCTTCCTTGGCCAGCAGCTTCACCGTATCTGCCACCAGTTGCAGCAGCCCGAAAGGCCCCACCCGGTTCGGCCCGTACCGTTCCTGGAACAACGCCAGCACCCGGCGCTCGATGTAGACCAGCCCGGCGGCGATCGACATCACCACCACCAGCACAATGACGGTGAGAATGATTTGCAGGGGGAAACTCATGGCCGCGCCTCCTCCCCGTCCGCCGCGAGCCGTACCACTCCCCACGCCGGCAGCGCCAATCCGCTTACCAGCCCCGCCGGCGCCGCTGCCACGCCTGCCGGCAGCTCCGGCGCGATGCGCGCCGGCAACTCGCGCGTCTGCCCGGCGATCGTTATCATCACCGATTGCCCGTCCTTTACCTTCAACCGCTCCGCGTCCGCCGGCGTAAGGGCCAGGTACGGCGCCGGCGCGAGGGAGGCGATGCCCGGCGCCCGCGCGCTCAGCTCTTCCGAGCCGAAGATGTGGTAGACCGGCGTGACCAATACGGCGTCTTCGCGCGGAGCGAAGGCGGCAGGCACGCTGTTATAATAAGGAATAGATATTGTTCCTTCCGGTTCCAGCAGCCGCGCGCCCGGATCGCCGCCGCGCAGCGGGCCGCCTACCTCATCCTGGAACTTGTTGACCGCCTGCACCGAATTCCACCCCGGCGTCCAGAAACGCGGGATGAGCGCGGACGGCGGCTTGCCCTGGTAACCCTCCATCGAAAAGGACAGCGGCGCATCTGCATCCGCCGGCGGCGCCGGCTCCCGCACGGTGACGTTGGCGTAGATGGCGGTGCGCCCGCTATAACGCTGTGGCTGGCGTGCCACCTTCTGCCCGAGGATACGGTAATCTGCTGCCGGCGCCGCCTCCCGTACCCCGGCGAGAGCCGGCAGTTCCACCGCCATCTCGTCGATAATATCATCCAGCGTTTGCCAACGTGACTCCGCCAACTCGGCAAGCCAGCGCCAGCTCTCCTGCGCCTGCCCATCCGGTACAAAAACCTGGAAGAAGCGCTGCGCCCGCCCCTCGTTGTTGACCAGCGTGCCATCCGCTTCGGCAAAGGTTGCCGCCGGCAGCACCAGGTCAGCCCGCACGGTGACGGCGTTCTCCAGCGAATCTAAGGCGATCACCTGCCGGGCATGAGTAAAGATCGCCTCCGTCGTCACGTCATCCAGCCGGCGATACAGGTCGTTTTCCAGCACGATAACGGTTTCCGCTTGCCCGGAGCGCAGCGCCTCGATCGCCTGCCCGATCTCGCCGCCGTCCAGCAGCGCCAGGCCCAGGCTGTTGCACTCCGGCACGGTGTAGCAAAGCTGCGCCTCCATGCCTGCCTTGCGTAGCGCCCACGCCACGTTGGCCGCCGCCTGCATTGCCGCCAGGCTGCCGCTGCCGCACCCGGAAACCACCAGCGGGCGCTTCGCCGCCGTCAGCGCCGCCGCGATGCGCTCCGCCAGTTCCCGCGTATCATCAGCCAATCCCTCCACTGCCGGCGATTCCGCGTCGAGAGCATGCGCCACCGCGAAACCCAGCCGCGCCGTGTCGTCCGGCGCCGCCCGGTATGTTGCCGTCGCCTCGCTGTCCAGCCGCGTCGGCAGCGTCGTCGCGATGAAGAAAGGCCCGCGCTCCTGCTGCACGGCCTGGCGGATCGGATAATCATCGAACTGGGGGAGCTTCAGCTCCGCCACCGCCTTCTCCCGCGGCGCGCGCATTGCCGCCTGGCGCAACTGCAGCGCCAGCATGGGCGCGTAGTTGTTCACGTCTTCGCCGAGGATGAAGACGGCGTCGGCTTGTGCCACATCTCCCAGCGACGCCACGCGCGCCGGCCCTTCCCGCAGGATGCGCAGAATTTCGCGCAGCATGACATGCTCGTTCCGCGGGATGCCGGCGTAAAAATTCTCCGGCCCGACCAGCGTCCGCAGCGCGTAATTCGATTCCAGCGCCGCCCGCGGGGAACCGATGCCGATGACCTTGCCTTCCTTCAGCATTTGAATGGCTTTTTCCAGCGCTTTTTCTCTAGTCAACTCTTGCGGACTCAGAGGTCCGCGCTCCCAGGATTGCCTGATGCGGCGGTCGCTGTTGACGAATTCATAACCGAATCGCCCGCGGTCGCAGAGGAAGTAGCCGTTCACCTGGCCGTTGTAGCGGTTGCGGATGCGCCGCAGCTCGCCGTAACGCTCGCCGGGGATGGTGTTGCACCCCAGCCCGCAGTGCGTGCAGATCGACGGCGCCGTCTGCAGGTCCCACTTGCGCGAGTAATGGCATCGCAGCGTCTTGTCGGTGAATACGCCGGTCGGGCATATCTCTACCAGGTTGCCGCTGAATTCGCTCTCCAGCACGCCGTCCTCCGCGCGGCCGAAGTAGACGCTGTCGTGCCAGGCAAAAACGCCGAAGTCGCGCCCGCCCGTGTAGTCGTTGTAAAAACGCGTGCAACGGTAGCACTGGATGCAGCGGTTCATCTCGTGGTTGACGAAGGGACCCAGATTCTGGTTGCGATGGCTGCGCTTCTCGAAGCGGGCGCGGCGGTAAGTATGGCCCGTCATCACCGTCATGTCCTGCAGGTGGCACTCGCCGCCTTCGTCGCACACCGGGCAGTCGTGCGGGTGGTTAACCATCAGCCATTCGATGACGCCGGCGCGGAAAGCCATCGCCTCCGGATCGTCGATCGAGATGCGCGTGCCATCCTTTGCCGGCGTCATGCAGGACATTATGATGCGGCCCTTTGTATCGTTTTCATCCCTGAACTGCTTCACCGCGCACTGCCGGCACGCTCCCACCGAATGCATGGCCGGATGCCAGCAGAAATACGGCAGGTTGAAGCCTAGCGACAGGGCCACCTCCAGCAGGTTCTTCCCCTCGCCTTCGAACGTATACGGCTCGTTATCTATGTAAATGGTCGGCATTAATCAACTCTACCCAGCCCTTGAAAGGGCCTATGGACAGCATTTCCACGGGCACCCCTTCTCCGCGATGTGTCGTTCGAACTCCGCGCGGAAATACTTCAGCGCTCCCGCCAGCGGCGCCATCGCGCCGGGGGCCAGCGCGCAGAAGGTGCGGCCCGGCCCAAGACCGATGGACCGCACATGGTGCTCCAGCATCTCCAGGTCCTCCGGCTCCCCCTGCCCATCCTCCAGCGCCCGCATCGTGCGCTCTACCCACGGCAGCCCCTCCCGGCACGGCGTGCACCAGCCGCAGGATTCGCGCGCGAAAAACTTCTCCAGGCTATACAGCACCCCCACCGGGCACACCTGGTTGTCCATCACAATCATCGTGCCGGTGCCCATGCGGCTGCCCACCTTTTCCAATTCGTCGAAGTCCATCTTCATGTCCAGGTGCTCTTCGACAAGGAAATTGGTTGACGCCCCGCCCGGCTGCAGGCCGCTAAAGGCATAACCTTCCCGCATCCCGCCCGCGTGCTCCTCCAATATCTCGCGCACGGTGACGCCCAGCGGCAGCTCCCAAAGTCCGGGCTTCTTCACGTGCCCGCTGGCGCCGAATATTTTCGTGCCGCCATTGTCGGATCGGCTCAGCTTGCGGAACCACTCCGGCCCGTTGCGCATGATGTGCGGCAGGCAGCAGGCCGTCTCCACGTTGTTCACCACCGTGGGCTTGCCCCACAGGCCGGCGCTCTGCGGGAAGGGCGGCTTGGTGCGCGGGGTGGCGCGTTTCCCCTCCAGCGCGTTCAGCAATCCAGTCTCCTCGCCGCACATGTAACGGCCCGCGCTGGTGTGCAGCGACAACTCCAGGTTGAATGGCGATTTGAGGATCCCGTTGCCCAGGTAACCCTTCGCATATGCCTCGTCGATCGCCCGCTGCAGCCTTTCCGCCGCCTCCTTGTATGCCCAGCGCAGGAAGACGTAGGACACTTCAGCCTCGATTGCATACGCGGCGATAATCATGCCCTCGATGAGCTGGTGCGGATTACCCTCCATCAGCAGCCGGTCCTTCATTGTGCCCGGTTCCATCTCGTCGGCGTTAATCACGAAATACTTGGGGCGGCGCGCCCCCTCGCCCATCGGCACGAAGCTCCACTTCAATCCGGTGGAAAAGCCGGCGCCGCCCCGCCCGCGCAGGTTGGACTGCTTCACCTCGTCCTGCACCTGCCGCGGCGACATGCCCAGCGCCCGGCGCAGCCCTTCATACCCCTCGGCCTTCTCGTATTCCTCCAGGCTAACCGCCGGACCCCCGGCCTTTATCAATTGTGTGAGCGGTCGCTCCATAATAAATACCTGGTCAATGAAAAGCTTTGCGGCTTTTCGAAAATAGGCTTTCCACGCGGTGGTTTCGATACGGCACAAGAGCTATGGAAAGAATCGATCAGCTTTCCTGCCTACTCAACCACCGGACTAACCTTGCCTGATTTGGCAAAATTATGATCCAACAACTTAATTTTATCAGGGATTTTCAACCCCTAAAGGACTAATGCCTATCCCCTAATCCCTACAAATAACTTCCCAGCACCTCGTCTATCTTCCGCGGTGTCAGCTCTACGTGCAAATCCTCGTCCACCATCATCACCGGCGCCCGATCGCACGCCCCCAGGCAGGCCGCCGGCAGCAGCGTGAAGCGCCCGTCCTTTGTCGTTTCCCCGTAGCCGATGCCCAGCCGCTCCTTCAAATGATCTACCAGCGGATTTACCCCCATTATCCAGCAGCTCACGCTGTCGCACAGCAGGATGACGTGCCGCCCCACTGGCCGCCGGTAGATCGCCGTGTAAAAGGTGGCGATGCGATCGATCTCCTCGGCGGTCATGCCGAAGAACGCCGCCAGGTCGGCCACCTCCTCGTCGGATATCCACCCCCGCCGCCGCTGCACGATCTTCAACGCCTCCGGCAGCGCCCCCCGCGCCTGCGCGTTATGCCGCACCGCCTCTTCGATTTCCTGTTGTTCATGTTCAGTTAGCATATTCTTCAGTAGGGGCGAGTGGCACTCGCCCTGTCCCCGAAACCGGTCTCGTATTACATTCACAGACCCGCAACAAGGGGCGAGGACCCCTCGCCCCTACGAAGGTGGGATTACCTGTCCACATCCGCCATCACAAAATCGATGCTGCCGAGAATGGTGATCAGGTCGGGAATGGTCAGGCCGCGCGACAACATCGGCACCATCTGAATGTGCGAAAAGGAAGTGCCGCGTATGCGCGTCCGGTAGGACATGGTGCTGCCGTCGCTGATCAGGTAATAGGAATAGTTGCCCTTCGACGACTCGGTGCCGATGCTCGCTTCTCCCGCCGGGATGACCGGTCCCCAGCTTACCCCGAGAAAATGGTTGATGAGCGTCTCGATGTCGCGCATGGTATGCCCATCTTTGAGCGGCGGCACGGCCAGCGGATGGCGCGCTTTATATGGTCCCGCCGGCATATTTTTCATGCACTGCTCCATGATGCGCAGGCTCTGCCACATCTCCTCCATGTGCACAATTGCGCGGTCGTAGCTGTCGCCGTTGCCGCCGGTCGGCACCTCGAAATCGAATTGCTCGTAGCCGCCGTATGGTCGCTTCTTGCGCAAATCCCACGCCAGGCCGCTGGCGCGCAACATTGGCCCGGTCGCCCCCCATTCGATAGCATCGTCCAGCGAGAGCGTGCCGATGCCCACCGCGCGGTCGCGGAAGATACTGTTTTTCAGCACCATGCCCGGGTATTGCGCCAGCCGGCGCCGCATGTAATCGATGAAATCGCGCACCAGCGCTTCCCACCCCTCCGGCAGGTCCTGCGCCACCCCGCCGATGCGGAACCACGACGGGTGCATGCGCCCGCCGGTTACCGCCTCCACGATGGCGAATGCCCGCTCGCGGTCGTTGAACATGAAAAACACCGGCGACATCATGCCCAGGTCCTGCGCGTAGGTGCCCAGGTAAACCAGGTGGCTGATCACGCGAAACAGCTCTGCCATCATGATGCGGATGACCTTCGTCCTATCCGGAACTTCGATGCCCGCCAGCCGCTCCACCGACAGCACGTAGGGGAAATTGTTCATCACCCCGCTCAGGTAATCCACCCGGTCGGTATAGGGAATGTAGGTGTGCCACGACTGGCGCTCGCCCATTTTCTCCGCGCCGCGGTGGTGAAAGCCTATTTCGCATGCCAGGTCGCCGATCTCCTGGCCGCTCATCTGCAGGATGATGCGCAGCACGCCGTGGGTGCCGGGGTGGTGCGGGCCGATGTTGAGGAACAGGCACTCGAACCCCTCCAGCGCGCACTCCATGCCCCACTCGGTGGGATCGAACTTCATCATCTCTTCCATCTCGACCTGCCGCTCTTCCGGCATGCGAAACGGCCCCATCTCCGTGGCGCGCGCCGGGTGCTCCTTGCGCAGCGCGTGCCCCTCCCACCACGGCGGCAGCAGGATGCGCCGCGGGAAGGGATGGCCGTCGAAGACGATGCCGAACATGTCCCATACTTCCCGCTCGTACCAGTTGGCGGACGGCCACAGGTCGGTGACGGTCCGCAGCGAAGGCGTCTCCCCCCGCAACGGCGCCTTCACCCGGAAATCTTCGTTCCGCTCGTAGGAGACCAAGTGGTAAACCACGGTGAAATCGCTGTCCGGCTGCCCCTCCCGGTGCGTCCGCGCGCGCTCGTCGATGGCGGTGAGATCATACAGTGTGCGGTAAGGCCGCTCCACCTCCGTCTTGAGGTAGCGCAGCATCGCCTTCGCCTCCCTTGCCGGCACCCATACCGTCGGCACCCCGTCCGCCGTCGCCTGCATCGTCAGCTCCGTCCCCGGAAAGCGCTGCCGCAGCGTATGTAAAATGTCCCACCCTTCCCCCATCACTCCCCCTGCCCCATACTACTGCTCCTACTCCGACTCTTTCTCTTGCTCTTGCTCTTACTCTTGCTCTTACTCTAATTCACCATTCACCATTCACCATTCACCATTCTCCATTCACCATTCTCCATTCACCATTCTCCATTCACCATTCACCATTCACCATTCACCATTCACCATTCACCATTCACCATTCACCATTCACCACTCACCATTCACCATTCACCATTCAAACTCCATCCGGCGTCCTGATCTCTCTCATCCCCCTCCGCTCCTCCCGCTTCCCATCCCTCATAATCGGCATTTCCGGCCGGTATATCCCCTGCGGCCCCACCACCCAGCTCAAGGGCCGCTTTTCCTGCCCCACTGCCTCGCGCAGCAGCAGCAGGCCGTACATGAAGGCGTCCGGACTGGGCGGGCAACCCTGGATGTAAACGTCTACCGGCAGGAAGGAATCCACTCCCTGCACCACGCTGTAAATGTCGTACATGCCGCCCGAATTGGCGCACGAGCCCATCGAGATCACCCAGCGCGGCGCCATCATCTGCTCGTAAAGCTGCTGCACCACCGGCGCCATCTTCACGAAAACCGTGCCGGCAATCACCATCAGGTCGGCCTCGCGCGGCGAGCTGCGGATCACTTCCGCCCCGAAGCGCGCGATGTCGAAGCGGCTGGTCAGGCTGGTCGCCATCTCCACGAAACAGCAGGACAACCCAAACCCGAACGGCCACATCGAGTTCTTGCGCCCCCACGCCAGCACGTCCTGCAGCCGCGTCAGCAGCAGGCTGCGCTTGACCGGCTCCACCACGCTCGATGGTCTATCGTGCAACCAGCCGGTATTCTGCTGATCCTTATCGGTAGTCCGCATTGTCTTCGCTGCCTTTCCGGGCGGGCGTTGCCGGCAATGCCTGCTGTTGGGATTCCCACATCAGCGCTCCCACCCGCCAGAGGTAACCCAGTGCAACCAGCAGCGTTCCGATGAACACCGTTACCGCGATGTAACCCGCCCATCCCAGCGGGCGGACCGCCACCGCCCACGCCACGATGAAAACGGTCTCCAGGTCGAAAATAACGAAAAACATGGCCACCAGGTAAAAATCGGTCGGAAAGCGCACCCGCGCCGATCCGGTCGGCAGCATGCCCGATTCATACGGCAAGCCCGTCGCCCGCTCGCGATGCCGCTCCCCGATGAAATAAGCCACCCCCAGCATCGCCGCCGCCAGCAGCACCACAATAATGCCATACACTACCAACGCCCACGGAAAGCCTGGATTCATTGCGTGCGATACCCCCCTCGGAGCCGACCGGCGATTTCCTTGCGGAATTATACTCGACGCCGGCGCGCCATGACCGTCGCCTTCGTCTTGTGCGGACAACAAATCTACCGCTTTCCTCACATGAATCAAGTATAGGCAAAAATCTTCCCATCAGCGTGCGCGATCCGGCTGACATTTACAGCAACCGCCGTGATGTTGGCCGTATTGCCGCTCAAGGAAGGCAACCGAACGTCCGGTGAAATATACAACGCTGATAATAAATTGCGCATTTCCCATTAGTCCCTAACCCCAGATTATTCATGAATCGCTTGTAGCCGCATCTCTTTACGGGTGCGCGAGCGGTTCATGAATAATCCAGTCTAATCTTATATCCGGATAGCAACGCGAGTACGATCTCAGTCTTGACAACCTGTGATTTAAGTGTAAAAATTACACTAGTAACTATCGATCAGGCATCTATCCAACCTAAAACTCATAACTCAAAACTCAAGCCGGAGGTGACCCGCATGGCGAACGCTTTATATCGTGACTCGCTGGCGCTGCTGACCGACCTCTACCAGTTGACTATGGCTTTCGGATATTGGAAACTGGGCAAAGCGGAGCAGGAGGCGGCATTCAACCTGTTCTTCCGCAAGCACCCGTTCCAGGGGGGATTCACCGTGGCCGCCGGGCTGCAGTCGGTGATCGATTACGTCGAGGATCTCCATTTTGCCGAGGACGATATCGCTTACCTGGCGTCGCTCACCGGCAACGATGGCAAGCCGCTGTTCGAACCGGACTTTCTGGCTTATCTGCAGGCATTAGTCTTCACCGTGAACATCGACGCCATCTCGGAAGGTACGGTCGTTTTCCCGCACGAGCCGCTGTTGCGCGTGACCGGCCCGATGCTGCAGTGCCAGTTGCTGGAGACGCCGCTGCTGAACATGGTGAATTTCCAGTCGCTCGTCGCCACCAAGGCGGCGCGGGTGTGCCTGGCCGCGGAGGGCCAGCCGGTGCTCGAGTTCGGCCTGCGCCGCGCCCAGGGCATCGACGGCGGGCTGGCCGCCTCACGCGCCGCCTATATCGGCGGCTGCGCCTCCACCTCCAATGTGCTGGCCGGCAAGCGCTTCGGCATCCCGGTGAAGGGCACCCACGCGCACAGCTGGGTGATGTCCTTCGACGACGAGCTGGAGTCCTTCCTCGGCTATGCACAGGCGCTGCCGAACAACTGCATCTTCCTCGTGGACACCTACGACACCCTGGAAGGCGTCTGGAAAGCAGTCGAAGCCGGCAAACAGCTCCGCGCGCGCGGCTACGAGATGGTGGGCATCCGCCTGGACTCCGGAGACCTGGCCTATCTTAGCATCGAGGCGCGCAGTATCCTCGACTCGCAGGGCTTTCCCAATGCGGTGATCGTCGCCAGCAACGATCTCGACGAGCACCTCATCGCCAACCTGAAATCCCAGGGGGCGCCGATCTGCGTCTGGGGCGTCGGCACCAAACTGGTGACCGCCTACGATCAGCCGGCGCTGGGCGGCGTATATAAGCTGGCGGCCATCCGCGACGCCGGCGGCGCCTGGCAGTACCGCATCAAGCTCTCCGAGCAGGCGATCAAGATCAACACGCCCGGCATCCTGCAGGTGCGACGCTACAGTGAAGATGGCGCCTTCACGGCGGATATGATTTACGACGAAGAGGCCGGCCTCGCGAAGCCGGCGATGATCATCGATCTGCTGGATCATACCCGCCGCACGTATCTCCCGCCCGGCGTCAAGTATGAAGAGTTGCTGGTGCCCGTATTCCGCGGCGGCCGGCGCGTCTACGACTGCCCACCTCCGGCGGAGATCCGGCAGCGGGCGTCGGAACAGCTCGGTTGCTGCCACGCCGGCATCAAACGGTTCGTCAATCCCCACCGGTATCCCGCCGGTCTGGAGCAGGGCCTGCACGAACGGAAGACCGCGCTGATTCAGCAGGCACGCCAGCGCCTCGATGCCGAAAAAATAGAGAGCATTAGTTCTTAGAAACCAAAGATTACACTGATTCTAATATAGTGGAGTTTTATCTTTTTTCCTGAACTCCGCTATCTGAGATAGTCTGTGAAATCTGTGGTTTTTAAATAAGATCCTTCCGAAGAGAGGTTATGATGCCGTTCACCTATGAATATCCGCGGCCCGCATTGACTGTCGATTGCGTGGTCTTCGGCTACGATGCCGAGGACTTGAAGGTGCTGCTCATCCAGCGGGACCTGGAGCCGTTCGCGGGGAAGTGGGCGCTGCCGGGCGGATTTGTGCGCGTCGAGGAGATGCTGGAAGATGCGGCCCGCCGCGAGCTCATGGAAGAAACCGGCGTTGCGGATCTCTTTCTGGAGCAGCTCTATACCTTCGGCGCGGTGGAGCGTGATCCGCGCGAGCGCGTGGTGAGCGTGGCTTATTACGCGCTGGTCGATCTTTTCGGCCACCGGATCACCGCGGCCACCGACGCGCGCAACGCCGCCTGGTTCGCGATGGACGACACGCCGCCGCTGGCCTTCGATCATGAAGAGATCCTGGACACGGCCCTCCGGCGCCTGCGCGGCAAGGTGCGGTATCAGCCCATCGGCTTCGAGCTGCTGCCGGAGAAGTTCACCCTCACCCAACTGCAGCGGCTCTATGAAACCATCCTCGGCGCCATACTGGACAAGCGGAACTTCCGCAAGAAGATCCTCGGCATGGAGCTGCTCGTCGAGCTGGATGAGGTGGAACAGGACGTAGCGCATCGCGCTGCCAGGCTGTATCGGTTCGATCAGGCGAAATACAAGGCGCTGACTGAACGGGGATTCAATTTCGAGATATAGGAGGGGCAACCATGAAGGCGTTATTGCTGGTCGATATCCAAAATGACTTCCTGCCCACCGGCGCGCTGCCGGTGCCGGAGGGGGACGCAGTCGTGCCGGTGGCCAATGCCCTGCTGCCGCATTTCCCGCTGGCGATCGCCACCCAGGACTGGCACCCGGCGAATCACGGCAGCTTTGCCGCCAGCCATCCGGGCCGGCACCCCGGCGAGCTGATCGAGCTGGGCGGGCTGCCGCAGCTCCTCTGGCCCGTGCATTGCGTGCAGGGCACGCCCGGCGCCGAGTTCGCCCCCGGGCTGCAGACGGCGCGCTTCACCCACGTCGTGCACAAGGGCATCGACACGGAGATAGACAGCTACGGCGGCTTTTTCGACAACGGGCAGCGCCGCGACACCGGCCTGGCGGATTTATTGCGGGCACATGACGTCAATGAAGTCTACCTCCTCGGCCTGGCGACTGATTACTGCGTGAAATACACCGCGCTGGACGCGATACGACTGGGCTTCACCACCTTCCTGGTGGCCGACGGCTGCCGTGGCGTGAACCTGCAGCCGGACGACGTCGCCGGCGCGCTCGCAGAGATGCAGGCCGCAGGCGCAATTCTCGTGCGGAGCGGTGATATACTTGCAGATATGGAGGCGGCGGCGGTCTGAAACTACAACTTACGCGGACGTAATGGCATAAGCCTTGCAAAGGGTAACCAGGTAAAGCGACTATCTCTGGTTACCCTTTACAAACCATCCTCCATCACGTATGATAATTATGGCGCCGCCGGGGACGCCGCCTGGTCTGTGGAAAGAACGAAGTTCACCCTGGTAAAGAGCGAAAGATTCACCTTCTTTCAGCCTGATGTTGCAGACCGCAGGCGTAACACGAAAGGAGGTTATATGCCTCGGGTATTACCTGCCCGGCCTGATCTCGATCAGCTCAAGCATCAGGCCAAATCCCTCAGCAAAGCGCATCGCCGCAACGATGCCGATGCCTGTACCGTGCTGCGCAACCTGCGCCGGTTCGCCGCCGCATCCGACGCCGACATCCTCGCGGCCGACATTCGCCTGCACGAGGCGCAGTATGCGCTGGCGCTCGAATACGGTTTCCCCAGTTGGTACGCTTTGCGCATGCACGTGCTGGCGCAGACGCGCATCCCGCTGACCGCCACCCTGCGGCGCGACGGCGAGCGCGTCTGGCTCGACGGGGTGAAAGGATGGCACGTCGGCGAAAAGCAGATATCGGTGCATGCCGCCATGGAAGCGGTGCTGCGCGCCGCGGGCGAGGAGATCAGCTACGAATACCTCGTCGGCGTCTCCGGGCTGGCCTTCCGCCTGCAAGTCTCCTTCGACGGCCTGTGCCCCAGCTCGCCGCATCCGGCGTGCGGATTCCAGTGCCTGGAGCTGGCGCGCGCCGCCTCCCCCCGGCAGTTAGAGTCTCTCAATGCCTACCAGGTGGAGGGCGCGGAAAAGCAGGCGGTGCTCGATAAGGTCAAGGCGAGCATCGACCGCGGCATCGCCGTCCAATACGGCGCTGAGGAAGACGGCGTAGTGGTGGGCTATCAGCAGGACGCCGAGTTGCTCTGCCTGCACCCATACAAAGATCATGAAACGCCGTTTGTGGAAACGGAGTGGCCGTGGAGCTTCTACCTGTATACAGAGAAGAAAGCGGAAGCGCCTGACCGGCACGCGCTGCCCATCGCCTCATTGCGGCAAGCCGTGGCGATGGCGCGCCGGCCGAGTCACGAAGGTTACTGGCTCGGTTTCCGCGCCTGGGAGGAGTTCATCGACAAAGTCAAGGCTCTCAACCAGGCGGATCGGGGCAACGCCTGGATCTTCGAGTGCCTCTGCGCAAATCGCAAAACCGCCGCCGCATATCTGCGCGAGATTGCGGAGGACTTCCCCCCGGAGATTGCCAGTCACCTGCTTATCGCCGCCGACCGGTACGAGCAGATGGTCGCCTGCGCGCTCTGTGCTGATGGCAGGAGCTCCGTCGAGATCGCCCCTTACCCCTGGATGCTGAAGGATGGGGAAACCTGGGGTGACGAGGCGCGCCGCGCGCAGATTCAACGGCTGCAGGCGGCATATCCGCTGGAACGCCAGGCCATCGCCGAACTGGAAAAAGCGGTGACGCTCATCGAGAGGTAATTACTGGTGACCATAGTCCGGCATGGCATGCCGGGCTATGGTCTTCGATCCTGCTGGGATTCATCGAATACGCAAGGAGAAGACATGGATAACACGATACAATGGCTGTTAGATCATGCCGGTCCGGTAATCAGATATCGAGTGATCAATGAATTCCTTGAAAACAGCGATGACCGGCAGCGAAAAGAAGCGCTAACGGAGCTGTTGGCGTTGCCTGAAATGCAAAGACGGCTGTCTCAATTAGAACACCAGGACATCGACAAAATACACGGCGCCACATTTGATTGTTTTGAAAACTCTTTACCGATGGTGCTGGATTTTGGCTTGAACACTGATGTGCCTGAATTCAGCCGGTGCATCGATGTCGATCAACTAATCAGTCATTATGAGAATAATGAAGGTTGTCAGCCAATTATGTATCCGCTTTTCTATAGAGCGGGTTATCGAAATGTCGAGCTTGAAAAGTATATTAAGAAAAGAATAGATCACATATCCGAATTCACCGATAAAATGGATTTTGATATTTATGATGATGAAGAAAAGCATAAAAGCAGGCCAAAGACGTATCGTAATCGTCCTGTCGTTCGAAAAGAGCTATTGGTAGACGATAACTATAAATTGCCGACGATTTACGATATGATTGGTTTCGCTCAAATGTATAAAACTGCAGACGCAGAATATCAAAATAAAATCAATAGTGTAATTCGTTATATATTATCACCTGAATATAATAAATTTGTGGTTCATTATGGAACCATTCAGCTTCCTGATAAACGGTATCATGCAATCGGATGGGATTGTATGCTCCCAATGTTTTATACAGACAGTGGACACCAATCTCTGTCAATGTATTTGCATAGACTCGAAATGTTTTCGCTTTTTCCCTGTGTTGTGCAATCAGAGTGGTTTCAAACAGCATTAGCACGATTTGAGCAATGCAAGACCACGGAGAACACTTATGTCGTGAGTAAAGATTATCTGATCGAAATACGAAATTATTGCTGGTTTATGGCGGGGCATATGGGTCTGGGAGAGAACAGGAGAAAGGATTATCAAGAAATAGAATCAACGTTTAGAATATTAAAAATCAAAAGGAATGCCGGATTATGCTAACAATTTAGTGGTAATTTATGGACGCCACCCAGTAATAATTTTACACAAATCAAGTAACCGTTCAGCGGGGGTCTTTCTCTTTCACCCCTCCTTATCATGGAGACGGAGGAAGCGAACGGATAGAGTTATATGCGAGAACCTTCAAAAAACCGTTGATCTGCGGGGATCTGCGGGAAAAGCGGGTGCCAGTTTGGATCGATATCAAGGAAAGCCGGTTTGATGTTTCCGGCGCTCCTGCCTCTTGCCGCGATGGTCTGGAGGTAGATCGCGTGCTCGGCGGAGGAGGTCAATACATCCGATGTCATTCTCATTGTAGCAGGCGTTTGGTCACATGCCTACCGGCTGATAGTATAGGATAATCGGCGCTGCTTTTGCATTTTCGTTGGTATAATAGCCATGGATAAATCTGCTATTCAAGGAGCCTTTCATGCCGCTGCCGGTCTCACTGATCATCGACGACGGAGCCTGCATCAATCCCGTCTACTGGCTGCATCCGAACCTTGAGCAGCCGATGCGCATTCCGACGGCGTTTACCGCGGCATTCGCCGATCTGTGCGCCCGCTACGGGGTGAAAGGCAAATTCAGCGTGATGCCGATCCCATCCGGCGCAGGCCGGATCGACGAAGGGCTGGCCTATATCAGCAAGGCGCACCTGGACGAGTTCCTGCGGGTCGTGCGGGAAGGCATCGCCCCGAGCTTCGACATCACGCCGGAACTGCTCACCCATCAGCAGGCGGTAGATATCGAGAGCGGGCGCCTGCTGCACCTCTTCGAGGACGAGTGGGTTCGCGGAGCCAGCGTGGAGCAGATGACCGCCTACCTGTCGCTGGCTTTTGACATCCTGCGCAGCGTGGGTCTTGACCCCACCGGTGTTACCTCGCCATGGAGCACCGGCATCCAAAACGAGGCGCAATATGCGGAGGCGATCGGCCGCGCCTATTACCGGGTTACCCGCCGCACCTTCACCTGGTATTTCCTGCACTGCCTGGGCAGCGCCGAGCCGCGCTGGCCGTGGGTCGTCTGGCGCGCCGGCAAGCTGACGGTGGCCACCGTGCCGGCGCTGACCGATGATTTTTACTGGAGGACACAGGATCAGGCCACCAAAGCCGCCTCCCGCCGCGAAGGCAGGGAATGCGTGGATCACCTGCTCACCGCCGACGGCAAGGCAGGCAAGCTGCGCGAGCTGTTTGACGGCAGCTTCCCGCTTATCATCCTCACACACTGGCAATCGCTCTTCTCGCGCGGCTGGTGGACCGGGTTGGACGCGCTCGGTGAAACCTGCGAGCGTATACAGCGCGTTTTCGGCGACCGGGTGGTCTGGACACGGTTCGGCGATCTGGCGCGAATGGCAATAAAGAAAGATATACCCCATAAGTAAGATGATCGCGCTATCATCTCATGAGGTTTTCGTTTACACCAGGTCGCACGCTTCCGGCGGCATCCAGTGCTGCTCCTGGCCTTCCCACTTCACGTTGCAGCCGATGGGGTTGGTCAGCGGGGTGGTGATGGGCTTGCCGGCAAGGAGCTCGGTCAACGCGTTGTCCAGATCGTTGACGGTGCTCTTTTCCGCCTCGCGAGGATTATCGATGCCGCGGCCGGAGTAGACCAGCTTGCGCTGTGCATCGAATACATAGAAATGCGGAGTGCGCAGCGCCCCGTAGGCAAGGGCGGCGGTCTGGCTTTCGTCGCGCAGATACGTCCAGGGGAATTTTTCTGTCTCCATCAGCGCGATCATCTGTCTGAAGGAATCTTCCGCGTGCACGAGAATCGAGTTGGCATTGATGCCGACGAAGACGACGCCCCGGTCCCTGAACTTCTCCGCCGTGCGGCGGGTCACTTCATTTGAACCGATGACGAACGGGCAATGGTTGCAGGTAAAAAAGATGACCAGCGCCTTTGCACCGGCGAAGTCGTCGAGCGTATAACACTTCCCGTCGGTGGCGGGGAGACAAAAATCCGGGGCGCCTGCGCCCAGGGGTAGTGTGAACGGCATGATAGGCTCCTTTGCCGGTTGATTCGATGAGAAGGTGGGGGATTCCTTGTCGATATTCCTGCCCTTTGTAACTTCTACCGCTCACCACAATGTATAATAAAAAGCTTTGTCCATTAGCCGATGATGCTATACTATTGTCGATAAGGAGGACTCGAGCATGCGCAGTTTCTATCTGGCCGGCGCGCTGTTGGCCGCGCTGGCGGGATGGGGAGTGACGGAAAACTTTCCGCGCTTCACCAGCGGCCCCGGGTTGGGGGTTATGTATGCGGGCGCCGGCATCAACGTTGAATATCATCCGGACGAAAAAATGTCGGCGGCGGGCGGGGTAAATCCGTTTTCCGACGAGTTCCGCTGGACGCTGGCCGGCCTGTTTCACCCCGATACCGGCAATCGCCTGCGCTTCTCCGCGGGCCTGACCAATGCCCTGGAATTCCTCTGGGGCGACGATGACCGCTCGACCGAACCTTTCCTCGGCCTCGGTTGGGGTCCCGCCGCCAACGATAATTTCCGCGGCTGGAATTTCGATATAATCTTCGGCGATCAACGGTCGGTGTCGGTGGGGTACAGCTTTTAACGGTTTCTCGAAAAACAGGCAAGCCCGTTCGTAGTAAGCCACGCAGCCCCAACGCGGTACTCCGCGTTGGGGCTGCGTGGCTTACTACGAACGGGCTTGCCTGATTGTCGGACCTTGACACCCACCCCCGCAAAGTGCTAGACTTACCCCATAATTCAACGTCATCGCGAGACTGGCGGATTTGTGGAGCACCACGAGGGATCGCGACGACGGGATTTTTGCCGACCGCCTGGGCGCCTGTCAGGGTGTCCGGGTATTTTTGTGCCTGCACCCTCAATCATCCATGCTGGAGGTAACCATGGCAAAGGTGAAACTGGCACTGGTCAGCGTGTCGGACAAAACCGGGTTGGCGGAGTTCGTGCGCGGGCTGCATGAGATGGGGGTGGAGCTCATTTCCACCGGGGGCACGAAGAAGGCGATCGCCGACGCGGGCGTGCCGGTGCGCGACATCTCCGACTACACCGGCTTCCCGGAGATGATGAATGGGCGGGTAAAGACGCTGCACCCGAAGGTGCACGGCGGGCTGCTGGCGCTGCGCGACAACCCGGAGCACATGGCGGTGGCAGCCGAGCACGGCATCCGCATGATCGACATGGTGGTGGTGAATCTCTACCCCTTCGAGGCGACGGTGGCGAAGCCGGAGGTGACGCTGGAGGACGCCATCGAGAATATCGACATCGGCGGACCCTCCATGGTGCGCTCGGCGGCGAAGAATTACCGCAGCGTGGCCATCGTGACGAATCCCGGCCGCTACGGACAGATCCTGCGCGAAATGCGCGAAAGCGACGGTGCGGTGAGCGACCGGACGCGGGCAGAGCTGGCGGTGGAGGCCTATACGCTGACCTCCGGCTACGACACCGCGATCAGCACCTGGCTGCGCGAGCACATGCTGGGTGAAACGGGCCTGCCCTCGGTCTATACCGTGCGCGGCGCCAAGGTGCAGGACGCGCGTTATGGCGAAAATCCGCACCAGGCGGGGGCGTTTTATCGCCATGCCAATACGAAACCCTACGGCTTGGCGGCGGCGAACGTGCTGCAGGGCAAGGAGCTGTCTTTCAACAACTTTCTCGACCTGGAGGCGGTACTGGCGGGCGTGCGCGAGTTCAGCGAGCCCACCGCCTACATCGTCAAGCACACCAGCCCGTGCGGGGTGGCCAGCCATGTCTCGCTGCCGCAGGCCTACAACGACGCGCTGGAATGCGACCCGCTCTCCGCGTTCGGCGGCATCGTGGGATTCAACCGGGAAGTGACGGTCGATGCCGCGCAGGCCGTGTTGGAAGGCATCGAGAAGTATGGCTTCCTGGAGTGCCTGCTGGCGCCCGGATATACCGAGGCGGCGCTGGAGCTGCTGGCGGCGAAAAAGAACCTGCGCGTGGTCGAGGTGCATGACCTGGCGGCGCGGGACCGCTATGACTTCAAGCGCGTCACCGGCGGTTTCGTGCTGCAGGAGCCGGATACGCCGCTGCTCGGGGAGGAGCTCAAGGTTGTCACCAGGAAGGCGCCCACCGAGGACCAGCTGGACGGAATGCTCTTCGCCTGGAAGGTGTGCAAAACGACGAAGTCCAACGCCATCGTCTACGCAAAAGGCACGCGCACGGTGGGCATCGGCGGCGGTGTCTACAGCCGCGTGGATGCCAACATGATCGCCGCGCGGAAGGCCGGCGCCCGCGCCGGCGGCGCCGTGCTCGCCTCCGACGCCTTCTTCCCGCAGCCGGACAACGTCACCGTCGCCCACGAAGCCGGCATCGCCGCCATCATCCAGCCCGGCGGCTCGATCAAGGATCAGGAAGTGATCGCCATGTGCGACGAGCTGGGCATCGCGATGGTCTTCACGGGAATGCGGCATTTCAGGCATTGAGGCGCTTGCTACCACCGGCTGATTCCCGGTATAATGTCGCGGTTTTGCGCGGCGTGCGACCGCGGTGATGGGAGTTATGAAGTGCGTCCGCTGGAACAGACCGAAGCCGCCTGGGTGACCGAGTATTACGGCGAGGATTACTTGCGGTTGTATCAGTACCCCGACGAGCGCACGAATCCGGAAGTGGAGTTTGTCGCCGGCGTGCTGGCCGAACGGATAGCGCCCGGCGGTCTGGTGCTGGACCTGGCATGCGGCCACGGCCGCCATGCTATCCCCCTGGCCGCGCGGGGATACCGTATTGTCGGGTTGGATTACCAGCTTCATCTGCTGCAAAAAGCGAAGGAGACGGCGGGCGGCGGCGTTTTTTTCGTGCGCGGCGACATGCGCCGGCTGCCCTTCCCGGAGACCTTCGACGCGGTGGTGAATCTGTTCACCGCCTTCGGATACTTTTCCGACGAGGAAAACGCCGGCATCCTGCGCGAGATAGCGCGCGTACTGCGTCCGGGCGGCTGGCTGGTGCTGGATGTGGCCAACCGCGATGCGCTGATCCGTACCGCGCAGCCGCGAAGCTGGAAACGGTTGCCGGACGGTTCGCTGCTGATCAGTGAATGGACCTGGGACGTGGCAACCGGACGCTACACGCACTGGCAATTGCTGTTGGGCGAGCGGGAGCGGCGCAGCTTTACCCACAGCGTGCGCGTTTATACCTGCACGGAGCTGACGGCGCTGCTGCGGGACGCCGGTTTCACGGTAGTCGCGCGCCATGGCGGATTCAACGGCGAAGCACTCGCGCTGGACGCGCCGCGGTTGATTACAATCGCACGGAAACAATAGCGGATAGCATTACTGCATTCGCTGTATCGATAATTAGTCGAAATAAAAATATGGACAGGCAGATGCCAACATAATGCCTGCAGACTGCCGTTGTCCATCCGTAACATGCAAAAGGAGCAACTCGTGCCACTCGCTTCCAGTAAAGAGGTTTTGTTGAAAGCGCGCGCGGAAGGCTATGCCGTCGGCGCATTCAACCTGAATAACATGGAGATGGCGCAGGCCATCGTCACCGCCGCTGAAGACGAAAGGTCGCCGGTGATAATCCAGGCCAGCCAGGGCGCCATCAAATACGCCGGGCTGGAGATGATCACCGCGATGGCCAACGTGCTGGCCGCTCATGCCGGAGTGCCTATCGTGCTGCACCTCGATCACGGTACCGACTACAAACAGAACGTCAAATGCCTGCGCGCCGGTTTTACCTCGCTCATGTTCGATGGTCACGAGTTGCCGCTGGAAGAAAATATCACTCTTACCCGGAAAATTGTCGAAATCGCTCATGCCGTCAACCTGCCGGTGGAGGCGGAGATCGGATCGGTGCTCACCATCGAATCGCTGCTCTCCGATGCCGAAATTGCCGAAATCCGCGCGCTGGAAATTCCCAAACAATTCGAAGTACTGCGCAAGAAGATCGGTCCCACGGTGGAAGACCACATCGCCAAACCGGAGGAGGCAAAGCGGTTCGTCGATGAAACGAGCGTGGACTTCCTCGCCGCCGCCGTCGGATCGGTACACGGGTTGTGGCTGGACATCTGGCCGCTGCGCATCGACCGGCTGCGGGAGATTTACGAGGCGACCAATATTCCCATCGTCAGCCACGGTTCCTCCGGTGTGCTCATTCACCGCGAGGACGCGGAAGCGAAGGGCGTCGAGCTGGAGCCGGGTGAAGGCTCACTGCTGGACGGCATCGAGGTCGGCTACACCAAGATCAACGTGGCCACCGCGCTGAGCATGGAGTTCAACCGCGCCATGCTGGAAACCGCCGCCCGCCGCCCGGGCGAGAAGGATCCGCGCAAGCTGCTCGATCCGGCGCGCAAAGCCGTGGCAGCAAAAACAAAGGAATATATCCGCCTGTTCGGCTCCGCCGGCAAGGCCGAGTCCGCCAGAGCCGGCAGCAAGGAAGGCCTGGGCGGCGGCATGGCAAAGCGCGGCGAAGAGTAACCTGGACTGGAGCGCGGGCGTCCCGCCCGCACGTATAAAACGTGTTACTCGCGGGCGAGACGCCCGCGCTCCAGGAAAAAACATGACCAGTCGTGAACGCATCACCGCCGCCTTCGACCGCCAGGCTGCCGACCGCATTCCGTATGGCGAGCTAGTATTCGATTACCGCTGCGCGCGAGCCATATTGGGCCGGGAGACGCCGATACATAACATCCCGCTGTGGATGAATGGGCTGGCCGACGGGAATTGGGAAGGACTGGTCGAGCAGGAGGCGAGGGATCGAATCGACCTGGCGCTGGCCGCCGGGGTGGACTGGATTTCGGTCGATCAGAACCATCCCGCCGGCTTGCACCCTGAACGAACAGGGGAAGCGAACCGGTGGCGGTGCGGGAACGTCTTGTATATTTACGATCCCGCGACGATGCTCGTTTCCGGCACGGCCTTTCAGCCGGTCGATATCGACCGATACGCCGAGGATATATTATACGCCGAGCCTTTGGGGGAGATCGACGGGAGCACCTTCGCGGTGATCCGGCAGGTTAGGCGGCGGTTGGAACAGTTGCAGCTCGACGTGCCGCTGGTGATGCGCAACTACACGATGAGCGCGCAATACCATCTCGAGCTGCTGGCGTGTTATCCGGAGTCGGCACTGGCGCATTTCCGGCGAATGACCGCCCTCGCGAACCTGATCGGAACGCGGGCCATCGCGGAGGGAGTGTCGATCCTGGGCGCCGGCGGGCACGTGGGGGGCAAGGGCACGTCGCTGCTCTCCGAGGCGCACTACCGGCAGTTCGTGCTGCCGGGCGTCAGGGAACAGATCGACACGTATCACCAGCGTGGCGCGCGGGCTTATATCGCCTCCGGCGGCTGCATCCGGCCTATTGCCGATGCCTTCCTGCTGGAATCCGGCGCCGAGGCTTATGCCGGGATCGATACCTTCGCCGGCATGGATCTCGACCGGTTGTGGGAGCGGTATGGCCGGGCGGTCTGCCTGATCGGGGGCGTTGACAGCGTGGAGACGCTCTGCCGCGGCGCCCCGTCCGCCGTCCGGGCGGAAACCCGCGCGGTGCTCGACCGGTTCAGCAATCGTCCCGGCTTCATGCTTGCCAGCAGCAACAGCATGCATAATGGCGTGCCGCCGGAAAATTGTCTGGCGATGGTGGAAACATACCACGACTATTATGGTTTGTAAGCGGTATTATAGGGAGTCGAGCTAGATACTCTCCTCTATTGAGAAAGTTAGGGTATGAAGCGCATAGCTGTTCTGACCAGCGGGGGAGATTCACCCGGCATGAATGCCGCCATACGCGCGGTGGTGCGCACCGGCGTCAGCGAAGGGCTGGAGGTGATCGGCATCCGCCGCGGATACCAGGGGCTGGTCGAGGGGAATTTCATCCTCATGGATGCCGGCTCGGTATCCGGTATCATCAACCAGGGCGGCACCATCCTGCACAGCGCGCGCAGCGCCGATTTCAAAACGCCGGAGGGTTTCGCGCGGGCGATAGATAATCTCCACCAGGCCGGCATCGACGGGTTAGTGGTGATCGGCGGCAATGGGTCGCAACGCGGGAATTACGAGCTGCACGCGCGCGCGGATTTTCCCGTCGTCGGGGTGGCCAGCACCATCGACAATGACCTGTATGGTTCGGATTATACCATCGGCTTCGACACGGCGGTGAACACGGCGCTGGAGAGCATCGACCGGTTGCGCGACACCGCCACCTCGCACGACCGCATCTTCATCATCGAGGTGATGGGACGGTCGCGCGGGTTCGTCGCCCTGCACGTCGGTATTGCCGGCGGCGCGGAGGTAGTATTGGTGCCCGAGATATCTTGGCGGCTGGATGAAGTCGTCGAAATCATCCGGCGCGGCTACCGGCGGGGCAAGAAATCGTATCTGATCGTGGTGGCGGAAGGCGCCGCCCACGGTATCGGGCTGGCCGAGCAAGTGGAAGAGGCTACCGGCTACGAGACGCGCGCTACCGTGCTCGGCCACGTGCAGCGCGGCGGCACACCTTCCGCGGCGGACCGCCTGCTGGCGAGCCAGCTCGGCGCATATGCCGTCAAAAACCTGAAGGCCGGCATACATGGCGTGCTGGTCGGCGAACAGAACGAATGCATTGTTACAACCTCGCTAGAAGAGGTGTGGTCGAAAGATAAGCCCCTGGACCCTGAGCTGATCGGTCTGGTAACGGTGCTGGGCGCCTGATATTTCACGGTAATACGAAAACTTAACGCCATGACGGGTGGCATGCCGCCGCCCGCCGGCGTATATCGGGGAGGGAATGGCCCTCCACCCGGAGCCGATTCGACTCCGGTAGAATTGTGAGGAGGTAAAACCTTATCATGTCATCGCAACTCCGAAAAGAGCACCTTCGTCGAAGAACGAAACGTCGCTTGCCAACCTGGTTACTCGGCTTTATAGTGCTCGTATTGACCGCGGTGATCTTCGTCGGGCCGAAACTGCTTGCGCAGAGCACCAGCGATACCGCGAGTCCGACACTGGTTGCCCAGGCCCCGCCGGCGGAGCCAGGCCCCGAATTGAGCCCTCCTGAGCCGGCTCAGGAGGCCGAGAAGCCGGGCGGCGAAGCCATCAAGCTGCCCTTCGCCAAAGAGGCATATCCGCCGCTCTTCATCGTGCTCGGCGCCGCCGTGCTTGCACTGATCTTCGGCTGGTTCTGGCTCAACAAGACCCTGAAGCAGGATCCCGGCAGCGAGCGCATGCAGGGCGTGGCCGCCGCCGTGCAGGAGGGCGCCATGGCCTACCTGGCCCGCCAGGTGAAGACGATGATCCCGCTGGTGATCGTCATCGGCATCGGTCTGTTCTTCCTCTATCAGACGCAATATAAATCCTTCGTCCTTGGCCTCGGTGTGGCGGTCGCCTTTATTCTCGGCGTTACCGCCTCCTATCTGGCCGGTTACGTCGGTATGGGCGTCGCGGTCCGTGGTAATGTGCGCGTGGCCAATGCCGCGTTGAGCAGTTTTAAGCGCGCGCTGGAGACCGCCTTCCAGGCGGGCGCGGTGTCCGGCATGTTCACCGTCGGTCTTGGTCTGCTCGGCGCCACCATCACCTTCCTGATCTTCAAGGCGAACGCGATGTTCGTGCTGGTCGGCTTCGGCTTCGGCGGGTCACTCGCCGCGTTGTTCATGCGCGTCGGCGGTGGTATCTTCACCAAGGCCGCTGATGTGGGCGCCGATCTGGTCGGCAAAGTCGAAGCCGGCATCCCTGAAGATGATCCGCGCAACGCCGCCACCATCGCCGACAACGTGGGCGACAACGTGGGCGACTGCGCAGGTATGGCCGCGGACGTGTTCGAATCTTATGAAGTCACCCTGGTGGCCGCTATCATTCTGGCCGCCGCGGTGGGCGGCACGTTGGCCACGGCCGGTTTCGGCGCGTTGATCCCGGCCGCGGGTGTCACGTTCACCTCCGTCTTCACCCTGAAGCTCGTTATCTACGCCCTCCTCGTGCGCGCGGTCGGCGTGGTGGCATCCATCATCGGCATCCTGGCGGTGAGTGGTAAAGACGACCCGAAGATGAACCCGATGACCCCGATCAATACCGGGCAATATGTCTCCATTGCCATATCCGGTCTGGGCTTTTTGCTGGTATCCTACCTGGTGTTCGCCACCGGAACCTTCGGCATGCTGCCCGCGGCGCCGGCCGGCGTCGATCCGCTGCTGGCGGGTCTGGTCGATAAATTCTGGTTCCTGGCGTTCGTCGCCACCGCGATCGGCATCGTGTTAACCTTCGTCATCGCGCGCTTGACCGAATACTTCACTGCTGACGATAAGAAGCCGGTCACTGAAATCGCCTCCGCGGCGCGCACCGGCCCGGCGACGCTGATTCTCTCCGGTCTGGCCGAAGGTTTAGAATCCTCGGTATGGGGCATTGTCGCCATCGCCGTGACGATCTTCGTCGCCTACATTATTTTCCCGAACCCGGCAATGGCCGCCTATGCCATCGCGCTCGCCGGTCTCGGTCTGCTGGCCACCACCGGCTACGTGCTGGCGATGGACACCTACGGCCCCATCTCCGACAACGCCAACGGCATCTTCGAGATGTCCGGAGCGCTGAAAAACGCGGACGGCAGCGAGAACAAAGCCGCCCATAACGTGGTGGCGCGCCTCGACATGGTGGGCAACACCACCAAGGCGCTGACCAAGGGCTTCGCCATCGCCACCGCGGTGATTGCCGCCGTCGCGCTCTACCGCTCTTTCCTGGACACCGTCGCCAACGCGCAGATCGCCAAAGGCATCTTTGCCCCCGGCACGCACGAAGCGGCGATCCTGGTGAACAACATCCAGGTGAACCTGCCGAACGTGTTCGTCGGCCTGCTCATCGGCGGCGCCGTACCGTTCCTCTTCTCTAGCTTCGCCATCCGCGCGGTCTCCCGCGCCGCGGTGCAGTTGGTTGAAGAAGTTCGCCGCCAGTTCAAGTCTATCCCGGGCATATGGGAATACACCGGTGTCGGCGAGAAGGGAAAACCCGACTACGCCCGCTGTGTGGCCATCTCTACCGCCGCGGCGCAGCGCGAGTTGCTCGGCCCCGGCCTGCTGGCCGTCTTCGCCCCGATTCTCGTCGGCTTCTGGCTCGGCGCCTATGCGCTGGGCGGCTTCCTGGCGGGTTGCATCCTCGTCGGCCAGCTCATGGCGGTGTTCATGAGCAACACCGGCGGCGCGTGGGACAACGCCAGAAGAAAATCGAGGACGGCTTTCTGGGCGGCAAGGGCTCCGATGCCCATAAAGCCGGCGTCATCGGCGACACGGTGGGCGATCCGCTGAAGGACACCGCCGGCCCGGCGTTGAATCCGATGATCAAGGTGATGAACCTGATCGCCATCCTGGTGGCGCCGGCCACAGTGCTGCTGCAGGATAGTTCTCTCAAGTGGGTGGTCGTCGCAATGGCGCTCATCATCCTCATCATCGCCATCAGCTTCTCGAAGCGCGGCGGCGTCGCTGCCGAAGATCGGCAAGTCTGAAATCGCGCCGTTAGCGCTAAAAGGCGGGCGCCCGGTTTCAATACCGGGCGCTCGGTTTGGTACTCACCTTTCCTCTTTGGGCAAAACCCTTTAATACAATCAACGTGGTGTTTTCGTTCATGGTTTTCAACTCTTGAAGTATTAACGTGGGCGGCTGTGGGATTCGAGATTGGCGATGGAATTTATTTTCCGACCGGTTCCAGGGGCGATGCCCTGACTATCGGATTGGGAATTAGCGCAAGGCCCGTCCCGACAGGTCGGGACGGGCCTTGTTCACGATGCCGCCGTTGGCCGGCGGCGGCTGGGAGTGTTATTCCCAACCAAAGATAACGCCGCCGCCGCCGGAGGCGAGGTGGGTGCGGAGGGCAATCCCACCCTGCCCGGCGTCGGAGGGAGTATACGACCCGCCGGCGCCGCCGTCGGCATTGGTCTTTACTCTCAACTGAACCCAGGCCGGCGAATGCCAGTCACCGGCCAGCGAGGGGGTGACGATGTAGCCGTCCATACCC
>Ga0172370_10001597_pt1 | contig 34148 bp, 27 predicted proteins | sample LakKiv5m_FD_114538 | JGI IMG/M metagenome (GOLD analysis project Ga0172370, IMG submission 114538) | Freshwater microbial communities from Kabuno Bay, South-Kivu, Congo - kab_022012_11.5m | ecosystem: Environmental > Aquatic > Freshwater > Lake | place: Democratic Republic of the Congo...
GAGCGGGTCGCGGTGCGGATCGCCGACGGCCTGATCGTGCTGTCCATCTCGATGATCTGCGGCGGGTATCTGCTTGGCTTCGCCCCGTGGCGGCTCTTCATCATGGTCGCGGCGCCGCTCGTGCAGCTCGTACTCTTGCACCGCGCGCTCGGTCGCGGGCCCATCACGACGGGCTTCTGCGTGGGGCTGACGTGGCTCGGTGCGGCGCTGCTCGTCACCTACCACCTGTGGATCGCGCTCGATCTGCCCGGCGCGGGGCGCTAGACCATGCCGATCGAGGCCGCCTGCCTGGGGATCGTCGCGCTCTACCTGGGTGTGCGGCTGCGGTTCGAGGCACGGCGCGCGCTGCTCCTGCGACGGCTGCTGCTCCTCGCGGTGGCCGCCTGGATCGCCGAGGACTCGTGTATCCACGCGTATGGGTTCTACTTCTACGCCGATGGGTGGTCGCTGTGGCTCGATCGGGTGCCGTTGCTGGTCGCGCTCATCTGGCCGGTGGTCATCCATTCTGCCTGGGATCTCGCAAGGTTGCTGGTCGGATCCGGCGGGGTGATCGCGCCGCTCGTGGGCGCCGGGATCGTGATCGCCGATGCGTCGCTCATCGAGCCGGTGGCCGTGCGCGCGGGCCTGTGGCGCTGGACGGAGCCGGGGCTCTTCGACGTGCCGCCCATCGGCGTCGCGGGCTGGGCCTTCTTCGCGTGCGCGGCGATGGCGCACCTCGAGAGCTGCGACCGGCGCCGGACGGGCTTCGGCGGCGACGCGCTGCTGCTCGCGATCGCCCCTGCGCTCACCCACCTGATGCTGCTCGGCGCATGGTGGGGCCTGCTGCGCTGGGTGAGCGGCACGGTGCCGCCGCAGGTCGCGATCGGCGTCGTCTGGCTCGGTGCGGTGGCGCTCGGAGGCTGGGCGCTGAGCAACGGTGCGCGCAGGCGCGTGCCGCGCTGGCAGATGCTCGTGCGCATCCCCGCGGCCGGCTTCTTCTTCGCGCTGCTCGCACGCCACGGCCGCGAGGATGCGCTGCTCGTGGCCTGGGTGTGCGCGTTTGCGTTGCCCTACCTGGCGTTGACGAACTGGCGCGGCGACGCCCCAGGCCGCGGGCTCAGCTGACCCGCTTGCGCAGGCCAACGAGGAAGACGAACACGCCCGCCCACAGCGGCACCACGCCGATGAGGAGCGTGCCGCCGAGCAGCGCCTCGCCCCCGTCGCCCGGCGGCAACCCCGCGCCGAGCACGAGATCCGCCAGCACGCCGAGCGTGACCACGCCGCCCGCGGTCGCGACGAGCGCCCCGAAGACCGCGAGGACCTTGCCCAAGCCCGTGATAGACTTCTGTTTTTCGAGCATGCGCGGCCTGCCTGACCGGGCGGCCTCCAGCGCCAGGCTCGCCTGCTGCCCGGCGCGCAGCCTTTTGACGAGGCGCCGCACCCAGAGCCACTCGAAGGCCAGCACGGCGAAGGCGAGCGTACCGAAGGCCCCGTCGACCACGCCGTCGTGGATCTCGCCCGAGTTGACGCGCTGCAGGACGAAGAGCGGGAAATCGTAGAGGCCGTGCAGGACGGTCGGCACCGCCAGCGAGGCGAGCGCTGCGAAGGCTCGCGAGCCGTCGCCCAAGCGGGCCTGGCCGATGAAATAGCCCATGATCGCGCCCATGAAGGCGTGGCCGGGGACGGCGGTGAGCGCCCGCAGTACGCCCACGCCCATGCCGCCCTCGGTCACGTAGGCGACGTTTTCGAGGGTGGCGAAGCCGATCGACGCGACGGCACCGTAGACGAGGCCGTCCATAGGCTCGTCGAACGCGCGCTGGCGGGTGGCATAGAGGGCGAGCACGAGCCATTTGCAGAGCTCCTCCGGGATCGCGGCCTGGAGGAAGGCGTTGGCCAGCTCGCGGGCATAAGGGTCGGAGATGCCGCTGGAAAATGGCGAGAACTGCTGGGCGAGCAGGAGGATCGGCGGGATCGTCAGCACGCCGAGCAGGAACGTGATCCAGATCACGCGGACAGGCTCGGGGCGGAGATCCCGCGTGCGAAAATACCAGAGTAATAATAAACTTGGTATTACTGAAGATAAAAAAGTAAATGAATCTGAAGCATCGTTAAAGCTCATGGGCGGCTCGTCGGGGGTGTGGGGCCCGGCTCGGGCGTCGCGGCGATCACCACAGGTCCACGCCGACGCCGTTGCGGAAGGGGTGCGGACCGAAGGCGCGGGTCGCGAAGCCGCGTTGCTCGATGAGGCGGGCGACCCTGGTGGGATCGGGGCCGCGGCACTCGACGAAGCGGTAGCGGCCCGCGCCGGCGTGGACGACCGCCCCCGGGAACGAGCGCGCGACGTCGGTGAGGACGGCCTCCGCGTGGGTGGTCGCGTGGTCCATGGCCTCGAGGCGGGCGGCGATGTGCGGGCTCTGCCAGGCGTCGATGGCCGCGAGCGCTGCGTCTACGTGTCGAGGGCCGAGGCTGGCGGGGCCCGCGACGAGCGCCAGCGCGCGCCCCAGATCGGCGGGAGCGATCAACGCGCTGAGCAGCGGGGAGCCCGGCGAGAGGGGGTCGGCGAGCGAGACGAGCGCAATCGTCCGCGCAGGCGCTGCGACGGCCGCGAGCGCACGGGCGGCCTCGATCGGATGGCGGGCCGCGCTCGCGTCGACGAGGAGCACAGGCGCGGCGCCGGCGAGCACGGCGCAGGTCTCGGCGTCGAGCGGGTGGCCGCTCGGATCGCCCGGATCGTCGACGAGCACGAGGCGCGGCGCGTGTCGCCCGGCGACGAGCCCCAGCGCGGCGAGATCGGGCGCGAGCGCGGTCGTCCGGCCGGCGTCCACGTAGCGCGCGCCGGAGGCGAGGACGGCCGCGCGGTGGGTGTCGGGGCTCGGCTCGAAGAGCACGGCGACGTCGGAGGGCGCGAGCAGCGTCTGCGTCACGATCCCGAGCGCGTGTGAGGCGTGCGCACAGGGCACGGCGATCGCACCCGGCAGCCCGAACACGCGGGGCAGCGCCTCGAAGAGGGCGGCCAGGTGCGAGTCCGGCTCGTGTCGCCCGCGCAGCGTGGTGTGCGTCCCGATCACCCGCTCGAGGAAGGCACGCCCCGGCCGCCGCGCCGTGTCGAGCGGGTCGCTGAGCGGCTGCATCGCCTAAAGGTCCAGCAACCGCGGCGACGCGAAGTAGACCCGGGGCTCCTTGCAGGCGGTGCCCTTGGGCGCGCTCGCACAGCTGTCCCGCAGGGCGTCGAGCACGCGCACGATCTCCTCGAACGGCACGCCAGCCTCGGCCTTGACGGCCACGTCGGGGAGCGCGGGGTAGACGGACTTCACCCGTTCTGCCCATTTATTTAGTGTTTCCATAAGGTTGCCGAGTAGTTCCGGGGTCGCCGGCGGGTCCTTGGCGCGGGCGAGCTCCAGCGTCACGCCCGATGTGCGCACGAGCACGTGCATTGATGCGACGTCGGCGGGCAGCGTGCCGGGGCCCTCGCTCGCGGCGCCCGAAGCGGGCCCGGGCGGCGCGGCGGCGGAGGCGGGCGCGGGCGAGGTCCCGGGCGCGCACCGCGAGGCCAGCGCGTCAAGGCCCGGGAGCTTGCCGAGGCGCGCGGCGAAGGCCCTTCCGTCCTCGAACTTCGTCAGGCGAAGATCCTTGATTTCTTTCCCTTTCACGTCGAGGAACACGATGGCCGGCAAGTTCTCCACCTTGTAGCTGAGGGCGGCGGCGTCGGCGCTCGGATCCTCGGCGTTGAGCTTGGCGAGCACGACCTTCTCGAGCAACGGCGCCACCTCGGGCGACGTGAAGGTCTTGTCCGACAGCTCCTTGCAGGGTTTGCACCACGAGGCCCAGAAGTCGAGGAGCACGGGCCGCTGCTCCCTCCTGGCGGCCTCGAGCGCCCCCTCCAGCGTCGTCGGCTCCGACGCCTTCGCTGCCGCGCCCGCCACCACCTGCGCCGCGTCGCCGGGCCAGGGCAACAGCGTCACCTCGCCGCCGAGAGAGGCGACCGCGAGCTGGATGTTCGCGACGCCGGCCTTGCGCACGGCCTTGCCGACGCGCGAGAGCACGCCGAACGAGAGCCGGCGATCGGCCGCGACGACGAGCATGTCGACCTTTCCGCGCGCCGCGAGCTTCGCAGCGAACGCGGGCATCCCCCCCTGGGCGTCCACCGCGCCGGGCGGCAGGTCCAGCTTCTGCTTGCCGGTCGGACCGCGCAGCGCCTCGGGCGTGCAGGGCGCCTCGCCCGGCGTGCAGGCCATGGTCGCGATGGCCTCGCCGTCGAAGATCACCTTGGTGCGGCCGAGCACGAGCGTCGGCAGCTGCCAGGTCTTGACGTCGCCCGCGGGCCAGAACGGCTCGTGCTTCGTCGCGATCGTGCTCGACGGCAGGTCGGTCTCGTAGAGCGACTCGAAGATCGGCACGGGCCGCGGGATCTCGGACGCGTTGGCCTCGCCCACGCTCGTACCCTCGGCCGGCTTGGTGGGGGCGTTGGCCGCGGGCTTGTCGGCGAGGCCCTTGCCTTCGTCCCTTTCCTTGCCACAGCCGCCCGTGCACAGGGCGGTCAGCGCGAGCAGAAGCAGCGCGCCTGGGAGGCTCGGGAATGTCGTGCGCATGTGTCACCTCGTCGACGTTGGAGGCCATAGGCTAGCACGCCCGCGGCGTCAGGACAGCCGTCCCCGGTGCGCAAGGCGAGCGGCAAGGTCCAGCGCGGCCCGGAAGCTCGCCGGACGCGCCACGCCGCGGCCCGCGATGTCGAAGGCCGTGCCGTGATCCGGGGAGATGCGCGGCACCGGGAGGCCGATCGTCACGTTGACGCCCTCGTCGAAGTGCAGCGTCTTCAGCGGCGCCAGGCCCTGGTCGTGGTACATGCAGAGGACCGCGTCGTAGCGGCCGCGGATCGCGTGATGGAAGACCACGTCGGGGACCTCGGGGCCGGTGGCGTCGAGGCCCTCGGCGCGCAGGGCCTCGATGGCCGGCGCGATCACGCGGCCCTCTTCGTCGCCCATCCGACCGCCCTCCCCCGCGTGCGGATTGAGCGCGGCGACCGCGAGCCGGGGCGCCGGGATGCCGTACCAGTCCCGCAACGCGCGATGTGTGACGCGCCCCGCGCGCACGATCGCGCCGGTCGTCAGGAGCGCGGGCACCTCCCGAAGCGCCACGTGCGTCGTCACGGGCACGACGCGCAGCGTCGGCCCCGCGAGCATCATCGCGAACTCGGTCACACCGAGCCCCCAGGCCACGCACTCGGTCTGTCCGAGCGGCCGAGGATCCAGGCCGTCGAAGATGCCCTTCGTCACCGGGCCTGTCACGATCGCGTCGACCTCGCGCCGCGCGGCGAGCGCGACCATCGCCTCGAGCGCCAGCCGCGCTGCGAGCGCGTGGGCAGCGCCGGGCAGCCCGGGCGAGGGATCGTCGAGCGCGAGATCCGGGGCGACGAGGTGCAGCGCGACTTGGTCGAGCCCGGCGCCGAGCCCCTGTCGCCACCAGCGCTCGAGGGCGGCCGGCAGCACCAGCACGAGGTCGGCCTCCATCCGCTCGAGGCCTTCGCGCAGCGCGCCTGCCGCCACCTCCGGGCCGATGCCGGCCGGCTCTCCGAGCGTCATGGCGATGCGGGACCGTCTGCTGCTCACGGGACCTCCTGGCGCGTCGCGCGCGGGCCTGGGGCGTGGCCCGTGCGGGGTCTGCCCAAAAAGCGCGCGAATTCTTGCGCACACCCCGACCGATGCTACCATGAAGGTGTGATGAAGCGCTCCTCCCGATTCTACAGCATGGTCATCGTGGCGCTCGCGAGCGCAGCCCTCGGGCTCGTGCTCTGCGGATGTCCGGTCGATCTCGTCCACCCCGCGCCGAGCCACCCGCTTCCAAAGCCCATGGACGCAGGGACTTCGGGGTCGTCCGCCTTCTCGCAAGGCGCGCCCATCCCGACGGCCGCCGACGCGTCGGACTGATCGCCCGCCCGCCTCCATGCCCCCCCTCGCGCCGCCGGATGACCCGTCTCGACCGGGCTCAGCGCGCGCCGCCCGCATCACCACCTCCCGCGCGCGCCTCACCCTGCTCGTCGATGAAGACGAGGCCTCGGCCGCCTCCCCGCTCGGCGTCACGAAGACGCTCCATGCGCACATCGACGCAATCGGCGCGGCGCTGTCGACCTGGGGCGAGTTCCGCGAACCGGTGCGCGTGGAGGTGCTCGGCTCCACCGACATCGTGCTCGAGCGCGCGGGCAGTCGCGAGGCCCCCTGGCTGCGCGGCGTCGCGGAGCGCGACCGCGTGACGCTCGTCGCGCCGTCGCTGTGGGACGAGCGCTGCAGCGTGGGCCGGCTCGTCCAGCTCCTCAAGCACGAGCTAGCGCACGCCCTGACCTTCCAGCGCACGACCCGCGAGGGCACGCCGCGCCCGGTAGGGCTGCCCTTCTGGTTTGTCGAGGGCCTCGCGCAGGTGGCGGCCGACGAGCTGCCACCCGTCCACGTGCGCCGCACGCTCGGTGAGCACCCCGCCTCGCTGCTTCTGCTGCGACCGCCGCGGGACCTGCTCGCGGCCATGCCCGCGACGTGCTACGCGGCGAGCGCGGACGCCTTCCGGCAGTGGATGGAGGTCTTCGGCCACGCGCGGCTCAACGCGATCCTGACCGCGGCGCGCCACGGCCGCCCCTTCGCGCAGGCCTACGAGCGGGTCATCGGCGCGCCGATCGATCGCTTCGAGATGGAGTGGACGGAGCGCGCTCAGGCGGCCGCGGCGAGCGAGTGAACGGGTCCGAAACGGCCGCTATAACTCTACGATTTCTTTCTCTTTCTTTGACGCGATCTCGTCCGCCCTCTTGATCTTGTCGTCCGTGATGTCCTGCACCTTCTTCTTCGCGCGATCGAAGTCGTCCTCGGGCAGATTGTCCACGGCCTCGAGCATCTCGTTCGCGTCGCGGCGCACGTTGCGGATGGCGACCTTGCAGTCCTCGACATCGCGCTTGACGAGCTTGACGAGCTCCTTGCGCCGCTCACCCGTAAGCGGTGGAATCGGCAGCAGGATCTGGTCGCCCTTGTTGGTCGGCGTGATGCCGATGTCGGCCGCGATGATGGCCTTCTCGATAAGGTTGAGCGAGCCCCTGTCCCACGGCTTGATGCTGATGAGACGCGGATCGACGACCGTGATGGCCGAGCACTGGTTGAGCGGCGTCGGCGTGCCGTAGTAGTCGATGCGGATGCCGTCCAGGATCGCGGTGTTCGCGCGACCGGTGCGTATCTTTGCGAGATCACGCTGAAAGGACTCGATCGCCTTGTCCATGCTCGCGCTGGTATCGGCCAGGATTTCCTCGACCATGCTTGACTCCGTGGGTCGAACCGCGGCACGCGCGGCGCTAATCGGCGGTGATCAGCGTTCCGACGGGCTCCCCCGAGCAGAGACGGCGGATGTTCGCCGGATCGCGCAGGGAGAAGACCACGATCGGGAGCTTGTTGTCCATGCACAGGGAAAGTGCAGTAGAATCCATGACATGCAGGCGCTGCGTGAGGGCCTCGTGGTGCGAGACCCGCTCGTAGCGTACGGCGTTGGGGTTCGTGAGCGGGTCGCTGTCGTACACACCGTCGACCTTCGTGGCCTTGAGGATCACCTCGCAGCGCATCTCGGCGGCGCGAAGGGCGGCGGTCGTGTCGGTGGTGAAGAACGGATTGCCCGTGCCCGCCGCGAAGATGACGACGCGGCCCTTCTCGAGGTGGCGCAGCGCGCGGCGACGGATGTAGGGCTCGGCCACCTCCTGCATCGCGATGGCGCTCTGTACGCGGGTCGTCACGTCGAGCTTCTCGAGCGCGTCCTGCAGCGCGAGGCAGTTGATGACCGTCGCGACCATGCCCATGTAGTCCGCGGTCGCGCGATCCATGCCCTGCGCCGAGCCTGCCACGCCGCGAAAGATGTTGCCCGCCCCGATGACGACTGCCACGTCGACGTCGTCCGAACGCACGTCGCGGATGGCCTCGGCGATGGACAGCAACGTCGGCGGGTGGATGCCGTAGGGCTCACCGCCCGCGAGGGCTTCGCCGGAGAGCTTGAGGAGGACGCGTCGAAATGCCGGCATGTGGGGCCCCGAGTGTGATGGCCCCGCACCGGACAGCGGCCGCGTGTCGGAGAGGCTGCCTGGCGCGGGGCGTTCCTGCGCCGACCGGGACTAGCCGTGACCGGTCATCGCGGCGACCTCGCTGGCGAAGTCGTCCTTGCGCTTCTCGATACCCTCGCCCACCTCGTAGCGGACGAAGCGCTGCACGGTGATGCCGCCACCGGCCTTGTTGGCCACGTCCGCGACGATCTGCGCGCAGGTCTTCTTGCCGTCCGGGTCCTTGACGAACATCTGCTCGAGCAGGCAGATCTCGCCGTACCACTTGGATAGCTTGCCGTCGGCGATGCGAGCGAGCATGGCGTCCGGCTTGCCCGTCTCTTTGGCCTGCGCCATGAAGATCTCGCGCTGATGCGCGATCGTGTCCGCCGAGACCTCCTCGCGCTTGAGGTAGGTCGGGCTCATGGCGGTCGCCTGCATGCACAGGTCCTTGCCGAGCTGGACGAAATCCTCGTTCGCCGCGGCGTTCGGGATCTCCGTGCCCATCTCGAGCAGCACGGCGGACTTGCCATCATGGTGGACGTAGTACGTGATGTAGCCGGCGCTGAAGCGGACGAAGCGGCGCGCGACGATGTTCTCGCCGGTCTTCTGCACGGTCTCGCTGACCACCTGCTTGCAGGTCTTGGACGCGTCCTTGAAGAAGGGCTCGTCGACGAGGGCGTCGACCGAGGGCGTCCCCCTGAGCGCGACGTGCTCGCAGAGATCTTTCAGGAGCGCCTGAAAGTCCGTGTTCTTACCTACGAAATCGGTCTCGCAGTTGAGCTCCAGCAGGACGCCCGTGCGGCTGTCGGCGGACACGAAGACGTTGACGCGGCCTTCAGCGGCCGTGCGACCGGACTTCTTGACGGCGATCGACGCCGACTTCTTCTGGAGGAACTCGACCGCCTTGTCCAGGTCGCCCTGCGTCTCGTCGAGCGCCTTCTTGCAGTCCGAGAAACCGGCAGCCGTCATCTCGCGGAGCTGCTTGACGAGTTGGGCTGTGACTTCAGCCATGGTGTGACTCCTGATGCGCGCTATGCGCGCGGATGCGGATGGGTCGGCAACGGGACGCGACTAGCCTTCGACCGGCTCGCCCGCCTCGGCCTCGTTGTGGCGGGGCTTGCGCACGACGACCACGTCTTCCGTTGCGGCCGCGCCGGCGACGCCGCTGTCGAAGCTCTCGCCGCCCTCGAACGTGGACTGCGCGTAGCCCGTGCGCGCGACGTCCTGACCGACCGTGCACGCGTCGGCGATGGCCGCCGCGAAGAGCTTGATCGAGCGCATCGCGTCGTCGTTGGCGGGGATGACGTAGCTGACGACGTCGGGGTCGCAGTTCGTGTCGACGAGCGCGACGACCGGGATCTTGAGGCGATTGGCCTCCGCGACGGCGATGTGCTCCTCCTTCGGGTCGATGACGAACATGGCGCCCGGGAGCTTGGTCATGTAGCGGATGCCGCCGAGGTTGCGCTCGAGCTTCTGGCGCTCCCGCTCGAGGGCGGCGAGCTCCTTCTTCGGGAGGCGATCGGCGAACGCCGGTCCGAGCAAGCGCTCGACCTCGTTGAGGCGATCGATGGAGCCTTTGATCGTGCGGAAGTTCGTCAGCATGCCGCCGAGCCAGCGGTGCGTGACGAAGGGCTGCTTCGAGCGGCGGGCCTCCTCCTGGATGACCTCCTGCGCCTGGCGCTTGGTGCCGACGAAGAGGACCTGGTCGCCGTGGGCGGCCAGCCGCGACACGAAGTTGACGGCGTCCTTGAACAGGCGTGCGGTCTTGCCGAGATCGATGATGTAGATGCCGTTGCGGGCGCCGAAGATGTACTGCTTCATCTTCGGGTTCCAGCGCTTGGTCTGGTGCCCGAAGTGGGCGCCGGCCTCGAGCATCTGGCGGATGCTGACTTCGACTGAGGACATGGCAATGCTCCGTTGGACCTCCACCCCGCGTTGCGCCGGCGTGGCCGGCACGGAGTTCGGGTGGCGCTTGGACCGTCCGCGCGCGCGCCCCGGGGTGTGTGGATTACCTTCCCGGACTCGGAAGTCCGGCGAGCGGACTGGGCCGAAAAGGCGCGGCCTTTTAGCATGGCGGGATGTGGATCGGCAAGGGCAAAAAGGCGCCCAACAAAGACGCGCGCGATTGGCCCAGGTTGCCCGCTCGACGGCGAGGCGCAGCGGCGGCACAATCGGCCCATGCCGACACCGCCGCAGCCGCAGCCGACCCTGACGTGGACCGACAAGCCTGGACCGGCCACGGAGGCAGTCGAAGCGCTCGTCCCCGCGCCGGACCTCGGCCACGGCGCGGCGGACCCGGATCCGAACCTGCTCGTCCACGGCGACAACCTCGCGGCGCTGCGGGCGCTCGCGCCGACCCACGCGGGCCGCGTGCGCCTCGCGTACCTCGATCCGCCCTTCAATACGGGCGCGCTCTCGCAGCACTACGACGACGAATTCGCGCACGAGGCCTGGCTCTCCATGATGTTGCCCCGCCTCGACGCGCTGCGTCCGCTGCTGCGGGACGACGGCGTGGTGGTCTCGCAGATCGACAAGGTGGAGCAGGCCTACCTCAAGGTGTTGCTTGACGAGGTGCTGGGCCGGGACGCGTTCGTCACGACCATCGCGGTGCGGATGAGCGCGACGAGCGGCTATAAGATCGAGCACACAGATCGGACCATCGTAAAAAACATTGAGTTTCTGCATATTCACGCCACACAACTGAAGCTCGAGGCCAAGCTCTTCGAGGCGGCGGACTACGATCCGCACTACGCGCTTGAGATGGTCGTCGAGGGGGACGTGCGGCGTGTGCGACGGCTCTGGGACAACCCGCGCGTGGCCGCGATGCTCGACGCGGAGGGGCTTGTCCGGCGCGGGTCGGATCTCCCGGCGCTCTACGCGCGATCGGCGGCGTTCCGGGCCTTCGTGACCGAGCACGCCGAAGCCATCTGTCGCACGCACACGGCGCCCGGACCGGCCTTGAGGGAGCACGCCGAGGGGCGGCTGCTCGGCTCGGCGCGCGCGGACAAAGGCCTGGTCGAGGAGCGTTCCTACAGTGGGACGCGGTATTATCTGCGGCGGACGCGGGCGGCGGTAGACCAGCTCATCCCGATCGCGCTCAAGCTGCGGGCGGTCGATCGCGTGGGCAGCGCCGACGAGACGCGGCTGACGAACATCGCTGGCGACTGGTGGGACGGCTTTCACCTCGACATGTCGAATATCGACGACGAGGGGGGCGTTCCCTTCAAAAATGGAAAAAAACCCGAGAGGTTGCTGCGACGGCTGCTGGCGACCTTCACCCGCCCAGGCGACCTCGTGCTGGATCCCTGGGGTGGGTCGGGTACGACCGCGGCCGTGGCGCAGAAGATGGGGCGGCGCTGGATCGCGATCGAATCGGGCGAGCAGGTCCGCACGCATATCCATGCGCGCCTCGTGCGCGTCGTGGAGGGCCGCGATGGCACGGGTGTGACCCGCGCGACCGGCTGGCAGGGGGGGGGCGGCTTTTACGGGATGCGGCTCGTACCTGGCCGCTGAAGACGGGCCCAAAACGTCCGACCGGGCCCGCCCTCGCACCTGCGCGAAGACGAGCCCGGTCGTTTCTGGGGGCTTGGGTCCTGGCCCGCACGAGCGCCGAAGCGCGCGCCCGGGTCAGGAGCGCTTGACTAGAGGCCCACGCCGCCCGAGGCGAGCAGCTTGGTCGTCGTGGCGCTCAGCACGTCCCAGACGAAGCTCGGGTTGTGGATGACGTTGGCCGCCGGCGTCGGCTTGCCCGCCGCGTCGAGGGCGACGGAGCTCACGAGCCAGTAGTTCCAGTTGGCCTTGGCGAGGATTCCGTTGGCCTTGATGAGCGGCGTCGCGAACGCGGCCTTGGTGGTGGTCGCGTCGTTGACCACGTTGCTCAGGCTGACGTTCTTGTAGTTCAGCGTCAGCGTCGTGGTGGTGCCGCCGTTGCCGTCGTCCACGGGCGACTTGAAGGTCATCGCGAGGTTGAACGAGCGGCCGGACGGCACGATGCTGACCGGACCCACCGTGTAGTTCACGAGCGCCGGGGCCTTCGACGTGTCCTTGTTCGGGACGAGCGCGTACCAGCTCGGGGTCGCGCCGCCGACGCCGGCCGTGAACGCCGTGCCGAAGGCGGTCTCGAGCATGCCGCGATAGTACAGGAACTGGCCCTCGAGGGCCTCGGTGTTGACGTCCTCGCCGTGGCACTCCTTGCAGATCGAGGAGTCGACCGCGAACGTGTGGTTCGTGTTGGTCGGCGCCAGCGTGTCGGGGTGCAGCTTCATGTGGCAGCCGACACAGGTGTCGCCGACGGCCGCGTGCTTGGAGAACGATCCGCCGGCGCCCACGAAGTAGGCGTTCAGGCCCATGAACAGGTCGGTCTGCACGGGGGCGTGCGGGCCGCCGACGCTCGCGGTGTTGATGAAGTCGCCGCGCTGCCCGTTGCGGGTGTTGTGGCAGACCATGCAGACGGCGCCCGCGCCCGCGCCCTTGACCTGGTAGCCGTTTCCGAGCGGGCCGGTGTCGCCCTCGATACGCAGTCCGGTCGTGTGCGGGTCATGGCAGGCTGCGCACGTGATCGGCTGCACCTCGGCCTTGTTCAGGCCGAGATCGCTCAGGAACTTGTAGAACGCCGGATCGCCCTTGCAGGTCGTCTGGCCGGCCGCCGGTGTGCAGGGGCAGTTCGGGTCGATCGTCGCGGGTGCGACCGGCGCCGGCGTGCATGTGGCGGGGGCCGGCAGGTCGACCGGGCGCACGATCTGCGTGGGATCGGCGTCCTTGTTCTTGAGGTACTGCACGAAGCCCTGCGCCGCGTGGCAGCGGAAGCAGCTCGTGCTCACGCCGCGCTGCTCGACCGTGCCCTCGTCGACCGCGAGCTCCAGGTTCGAGTGCTTGGACTGCCGGAAGAGCCAGACGCGGTCGTGGTTCTTGGGCTTGTCGTGGCACACCGCGCACGCGGCGATGTCGTACTCGCCGACGGGCTGGATGAGGCCCTTGGACGAGGCGTGATTGCCCAGCGGGCCGTGGCAGCTCTCGCACTGCATGCCCGCGTACTTCTTGACGGAGTCCGGGATCGCCTTCCACACCGTGTCGACCGGCGCCTTGGTCGTGGCGTCGCCGCCGAGGGCCGCCTTGAGGTCCGGGAAGACCCAGCCGGCCGCCGCCTGCGCGTCGTCCATTCCGCCGTTGGCGGCGAGGAGGTTGAAGCCCGTGGAGTGGCACGCGACGCAGTTCGCGCCGTAGTGCGAGCCCTCCGCCCCGGTGAGGCCGAACTGGAAGGTGGTCATCGCGCCCGGCGCGGTCCAGAAGATCGTCGTGTCCGCGGTCGGGGCCGGGATCGGCTTGCCGTCCTTGCCGTTCTTCCAGACGAGCTTGCCCGTGTCATCGTACTCCATGAACTTGAAGTAGTGGTTGCCGTGCGCGGAGTTGGCCCAGTCCTTGAACTTGGCGTCCACGCTCGTCGCGACCTTGCCCGTGTGGCAGACGCCGCAGTCGGCCGCGGCGCTCGTGAAGTCGCCCACGTTGACCTTGAGGCCGGCCACCGTGTAGTCGCCGATGACGTCCGGGATGAACCACGGGTTGGCCGAGCTCGCCTCGTTGAGCGTCGCGGTGGAGCTCGCCGGCTTCGTCAGGGTCTGCGCGGCCGTGTTGCCGGGCAGGCTCACGATGACGATCTGGTTGCGAGGCACGATGCCGTTGCCCTGCGCGAGCGTCGCGGGCGGAACCGTGACGGTCAGGGTCTTCGTGAAGCCCGCCTTGTCGGTCACGACGCAGTCGACCGCGTAGGACATCTGCGTGAGCTGTTGCGCGCTCACGGGGACGAAGCCCTTGCGCTCGAGGCCTTCGAGGCCCTCGGCCTTCTTGCTCGCGATGACCGCCGCGAGCGTGCCCGTCGTGAACGTCGGGTTCTTGATGGCCGCGTTGGACAGCGTGATCGTCGTTGGGACTGTCTTGGCCTTCCACGCGAAGGTGTAGGGCTCCGTGCCGCCGGTGACCGTGATGTCGAGCTGAGCGGTCGCGCCGAAGCCGGCCGGCTTCGTGAACACGGGCGCCTTGAGCACGAGCGGGTTCGTCGCCGTCAGCGTCTTGGCGACCGTGGTGGACTTGCCGGCCGTCACCACGACGCCGTCGGTCTGCGCAGGGTCGAAGCCGTTGCCGGAGAACTTGACGCTGTAGACGCCGAGCGGGACGTCCGAGAGCGTGTAGCCGCCGTCGGAGCCGCTGACGGCCGGGATGAGGCCCTGGTCCGGGCTGACGTTGACGCTGACGCCCGTCGCGGGGATCGGATCGCCCGTGCCCATCTTGTAGGTCAGGGTGCCGGTGAGGGTGCCGGTCGACAGACCGCTCGTGCCGTCCTTGCCGGCCGCGCCGTCCTTGCCGTCCGAGATCGTAACGGTCGTGGCCGTGGCGTCGCCGGGGCACTCGACGGTCTTCGTGCCGTCGCCGTTGTCCTTGACCGAGCAGTTCTGCCCGTTGTTGCCGTCAACGCCAGCGGCGCCGGCCGCGCCGGCCGCGCCGGCCTCGCCCGGATCGCCCTTGTCGCCCTTGTCGCCCTGCGCGCCCTGAGCGCCCTGCGCGCCGTCCTTGCCGGGCAGACCCTGTGCGCCCTGCTGTCCTGCGACACCCGGATCGCCCTTGCCGCCGGTCTCGCCCTTCGCTCCGGCGGCCCCATCGGACCCCGAGCAACCGATCGCAACGGCTGCGATCAGAACTGTCGCCAACCACAATAGCCGTGCATTTCGCATCACGACCTCCCTTTCCGTTGAGTTCCCCGCGCCAGGGAAGTTCAGCTTACGAGCCGGGCGCCCGGACACCCGGGACGTCACCTTGGCGCCGGGGAGCCCGTTACCAGACGGCACCCAACCCGCCAAGACGCTTGAGGAAGTGCTTTCAGGTATCACCGCAGATGATAGCATATGTCACATTGCGGGTTCGACGGGCATATCGAGGGAGGGTTGGCGACCGCTCGGGACGAGCCGGGCCGGCACGCGCTCACGTCGCGCGGGAGCGGGCAATGCCGATCGAAGGCGCGGGCGGAGCGGCCTTACGATCAAGATGGGAATTGACGAGAGGCATGCCTCGGACTCAGCAATAAGTCGCAGTTGTGGCGCACATGACCTCCAACCGGTGCCGATCCCCGGCACGCGCGATGGCGCGATCTGAGCGCGTTTGACGCACGGCCAGGGCGCGCGTCGAAGGGACGGACGGGTGTCCTGATCGGCAGCAGGACGAATCGCGCGGCCGACGCGAGACCTGAGCCGGATCACGGTCGCGGGCCTCCTGAGGCCTTGCGCTCACTGCCCGAGCATGTCGACCGTGAACTCGCCCTCGGGGTTGGTGGGCGTGGTGCCGACCTGTGGCACCGGGAAGGCCTGCCCCACAGCGATGAAGAACGAGGCCGGCGCGAGGCCGGGAGCGAGCGGACCGCCGATGGCGAGCGGTACGCCGAGATCGGCGCGGAAGACGATCCGGTTGAGGTTCGGGACGAGCACGCGCAGGCCAACGCCGGCCGCGTGCTTGATGCGCAGGGCCCCGAGCCCGTCCGCCGCGTCGCCGCTGTCCCAGAAGACCGCGCCGCCAACGTGCAGCGAGCGCAGGCGAAACGGGCGGCTGCGCCACTCGAGGTTCGCGGCCACGAGGTCCTTGCCCACGAGCGCGTTCGACGGATAGCCGCGCAGGCGCGTGGCGCCGCCGAGGTAGGAGACCCGGTTGAGGCCGTTGCGGTAGCGCGACAACGCCGTGGCGTCGAGCACCACGCGGCCCAGGGCGAGCCGCGGCGACACGAGGCGCACGCCCGCTTTGGCGTTGCCGTCGGAGAGGCCGTGGCCGTCGAACTCGTTGCGCAGCTCCACGCTCAGGCGGCCGAGGCCGTCGCCGAACGCCAGGGTGTGCTGCAGCATCGCGAAGCTGCCGAGCAGCGTCCGCGAGGACCCGAGCAGGCCGAGCACGGGATAGACCCGCAGCGCGAGATCGTGGCCCAGGCCGTAATCTTCTTGGAGTCCAAGCGTTTCGAGGTCGATGACGCGCGCGAATTCCGTCCGGAACGTGTGATATTGGACATAGGGCCCGACGCGCGTCTGGCCGACGGGCACGCGCTCGCGCCGGAACTCCGCCATGGCGACCGGGTCCACCCCCGGGACGACGGGCGGCTCGTAGGTGCGCGCGTTGACCTCGCCGCCGAACGAGAGGTCGTGCTTGACCTCGAGGCCGACCGAGCGCGTGAGGCCGAGCGTCTCGGTGTAGGCGCGCGTGTCCCACTGAAAGGGGATGGCGTCGCCGGCGCTCGTGCCCGCGGCGTCGAACGTGCCGACCCGCGCGTCGACGTAGCGGCGCGTCACCTCGCGGCGCCACACGAAAGCCGAGCTCCACGCCCAGGGTGTGCGCAAGGACCACAGCGGCTCGCCGAAGAGGACGCCGCCGAAGCTGCCCTCGGGTTCGCCGCTGCGGCGGTTCCAGATGAGGTGGCCGTCCGTGTAGAAGTAGATCCGCGATCCGAACACGCGGCGGTTGCGGTAGCCGAGGCCGAGCGCCACAGAGGCTGGCTGGAGCGTCAGGCGGCCGAGCGTGGTGAGGTGCGTGCCCGCCAGGTTGCGTTCGACGGGCTCGACGATGAGCTGCTCCAGACCGCCGGGTCCATACGCGAATTGGGTGCCGAGGCGCAGGCTCCAGACGTCCTTGGTGATGACTACGAGCCGCACCGTCTGCGGCGTGTTGCCGCGCGCCGCGATGGTCAACGCCAGCGACAAAGGGTCCAACTTGCGAAGGTTGCGGGCGGTCTCGTCGACCAGATCCTGCCGCCAGGGCGCGCCCACCGCGAGCAGCACCTCCCGCGCGATGACGTGCGGCAGGCTCGTGACATGGAATGCGTTGAGAAAAAGCGGAGCAGGATCACGATCTTCCACGACATCGAGCGAGACGAGCGCGATCGCCTCCACGCGCTTGCCGTCGGGACAGGGATCGGCCCTTCGTCCGAGTGAGGCGAGCGCCGCGTCGATCGTCTCCTGCTCGTAGTGGGAGTACGTGGCGCTCACCTCGGCCGGCAGAGGCAGGTCGGCCCGCAGCGAACGCAGAGGCAACAACAGCGCGAGGGCGGCGAGCGTCACGCTGATCCTCGACTGTCGTCCGCGCACGGGCCCTCCCGAAGAGGGCGCACGGTAGCATGGCAAAGGCGGGGGCGTCGAAGCGGTCGATCAGTCGTCGAGGCCAGGCCGGACCGGCTGCGCGCCGCCGCCCGGCGGGCCCCTGACGGGGAGCACCCAGTCGGCAAAGCGAGCAGCCTGGCTGGGCCTGGGCACGAAACGTTCAAGGTGTCCTCCGCGCTGGTCCGGTTGGTGGCGAGCACGCTGGGGCGTGTCGCAAGGCGGCTCAACACGTCGATGAAGCCACCGATGAAGCTTGACCAGACTAGACAACATTGTAGACTAGGTTTCACCGGCCCCGGCCGTGCCGGAGGTGCGCTCATGGAGGTCGTCAATGTCTACGCAGCCAAGACCCGCTTGTCGCAGCTCGTCGCGAAGGTGGAGGCGGGCGAGGACGTCGTCATCGCGAGGGCCGGGCACCCGGTGGCGCGCCTGACGCACCTCAACGCCCAGACGCGGATCCTCGGTCGTGACGCGGGCGTGTTCACGGTACCCGCGGACTTCGACGCGCCGCTGCCCCCGGAGGTGCTCGATGGCTTCACGCGTTGAGGCGAGGCCCCTGCGGCTGCTGCTCGACACCCAAGTCTGGCTGTGGATGGTCGCCGAGCCCTCGCGGCTGCGGTCCGAGGTTCGCGACGTGCTGGCGACCCAGGCGAACGCGCTCTTCTTGTCGACGGCGAGCTGCTGGGAGATGGCCATGAAGTACCGACTCGGCCGTCTGCCTCTACCCGAAACGCCGAGCCAATTCGTGCCGCCGCGCCTGCTCCGCGATGGCGTCGCGTTTGTAAACGTCGAGGTGCATCACGCGCTCGCCGTTGCCGAGCTCCCCGATCTGCACAGCGATCCCTTCGACAGGATGCTCATCGCCCAGGCGCGCGCCGAGCGGCTCGTCCTCGTGAGCGCCGGCGCGGACATCGCGCGCTACGACGTCGCGTTGCTGCGGGCGTGACCGCCTCGGCTGGGTACGGGGCCCGTCGACGCGCGCGCCAACCCACGCTGTCCCCGCGCGCCGCTCCGCGCCACGCCGTCCCCATGAAACGCCGCGCGCCGCGCCTCCCATCGGCGCCACCTCGCCGTGCACCTTGCCCCCGCGCCCGGCGTGGTGCAGGCTACGGACCTCGCTGTGCCGGAGCCGCGATCCATGCCTCACAAACGCCGCCCACACGCCCACTCGCCGATGCACGATCACGCCGCGGTGGATCAGTGGCGCGCGCGCCTCGCCCTCGAGCTCGGCCGTCGGGGCCAGCGCGTCACGAAGCAGCGCGCGCTCGTCGTGGACGCGCTGCTCGCGACCGAGGGGCACGTCAACATCGACGAGCTGCACCAGCGTGTGCGCAAGTGGGATCCGGGCGTGGGCTACGCGACCGTGTATCGGACGGTCAAGCTGCTCGAGGAGTGCGCGCTCGTGCACTCCGCCCAGTTCGGCGACGGGACGACGCGCTACGAGGCCGCGGTGGGCGGCGATGCGCACCACGATCACCTGATCTGCACCCACTGCGGCAGGATCATCGAGTTCGAGAACGCCGAGATCGAAGCGCTGCAACTCACCGTGGCGTCGCAGCACCGCTTCCGGATGCAGCACCACAAGATGGAGATCTATGGCCTGTGCGAGGCCTGCCAGCAGGTGGTCGTGGGGGCCGAGATCACGGCAGCGGGACCACCCAGAGGTCTTCCGCCACGCGGCGCTCGAGCGCGATCTCCGTCTCGCCCGCGCTCAACACCACGGTCGGCCGCCGCTGCCGAACCGTGAGCTTCGCACCCGCGTGCAGCCCGAGCGCGCTCAGCACCTCCTCGCGCGAGACGTTCTTCACCGCCCACGCGACGAGCATCGCAGGCACGCCGATGGGCGCCGACCACACCGAGCACAGCGGCGGCGCGTCGCCCGCGTGGATGTCGGCCCGCTCGCAGCACGCGCGCTCGCCTGTCTCGCCGCTCGGGTGATGCAGCGCCGTGCACAACCGCTCCGCCACGCGCGCAGGCAGGTGTCCGAGCTCCGGGCCGAAGCGATCGCCGGCGCGCCGCGCGTCGACCTCGTCCACATGCAGCAGCTCGCGCAGGGCCTTGCCGAGCAGGGCGGACGCGTGCGTCATCGGACGACCTCCTTGCGGCCGAACAGGCGCGCGAACACGCTGAGCGTCCTCGATTCGTCGTAGCGCGGCATGCCGCAGTTGGGGCATTTGACGCGCGCGCAGCCCTGGCACGACGCGCAGGGGCCCCCCTCGTGGCCCGCCATCGCTTCCGAGATCGTGAAATCGCAGCCGCACATCGTGCACACGAGGCGCCCGTCTCCGCCCGCGTCCCGGGGCCGAAAATCCGGGTCCGGTGCGCGCTGGGTCGCGACGCTCACGCCAGCACCATGCCGAACGCATCGAGCGCGAAACGCAGCAAGCCGCCCGCGACGAACGCGAACGTCATCACGAACGCGAAGATGCCGAAGCCGCGGCGCGCGCCCTGCTCCTTGATCGTGACCGTTGCCTGGGCGACGCAGGGCACAAAGAGCGTAATCGTCACGAGCACCACGAGCAGCTGGTTCGGCGTGAGCGCGACCCCGTGCGTCGCGGTAATGACGCCGTAGTCGCGTCGCAGGAAGCCGAGCACGAAGCCGTTGGCCGTCTCCTTCGGCAGGCCCAGCCAGCCCGTCGTGAGCGGCTCGAGCGCACCCTGTATCGCACCGAGCGCGCCCGTCTCCGCGAGCACGAAGAGCAGCAGCGTCCCGAAGAGGAACAGCGGCACAGCCTCCTTCACGTACCACTCCAGGCGCGCGAAGGTCTTGCGCAGAATGTTGCCGAGCGCGGGCCGACGGATGGGAGGCAGCTCCAGGATGAAGTCGCTCGACTGTCCGGGCAGCAGCTTGCCGCCGACCCACCCGACGACGACGAGCACGCCGAGCAGGATGGCGACGAACAACCCGATGACGCCCGGATGCGCGGCCGCCGTGGCCGTGATAACGCCGAGCTGCGCGGTGCAGGGGATGGCGAGCGTGAGCAGGATCGTGGCGAGCAGTCGCTCCTTCGGCGTCGAGAGGATGCGCGTCGTCAGCGTCGCCATCGTGTCGCAGCCGAGGCCGAGGATCATCGGCAGGACCGCCTTGCCGTTGAGGCCCATGAACGTGAACGCGCGGTTGACCATGACGGCGAGGCGCGGCAGGTAGCCGCTGTCTTCGAGCAACGAGAACAGCATGAAGAAGAAGAAGACGATGGGAAGGATGATCGCGAGCGCGTAGGTCACGGCCACCGTCACGAGTCCGTAGGGGCCGACCAGCAAGCGCTGCGCGAAGCCCCACGGGATGGCCGAGACGACGCCGTCGATGGCCGGGTTGATGTGGCCCTCCCAGGCGCGGACCGTGAACGTGACGGGGCGATCGGCGGGCACGCTGAACGTGCGGGCGTGACCCGACCATGCCGCGTCACCGGTGTCCGCGGGCGAGAGATCGCCGAGACCCAGGCCCTCCGGATCCCGCGTGGCTCGCACGACAAGCTTCATGGGCTCGCGCTTGACCGGGGCGGCGGCGATGGCGTCGGAGCGATCGAATTTCCACACGAGGTTGTCGATGAGGAAACCCCACGCGCCGCGATCGGGCAGCTCGCGCGAGAGCGTCTGGCCCTGCGCGACGAGCGTGACCGTGCGCGCGCCATCGCGCACAGGGCCGACGTCGGCGACGCCGATGCGCAGGACGTGGACCTCGTCCTCGCCGTCGGGGTCCGCGATATCGGCCTCGTGCGCGCCCGAGCCGCCGATCGATCGTGCGTGCGGCGCGTAGCTGACCGAGCCGTCCGGCGCGACCGTGAGCGACTGTGCCTTGCCCGGCACGCCCTGGGGGTCGAAGCCGACGTCGACCGGGCCGCCGAAGAGCCCGTGCTCCAACAGATCGACCGCGGTGCCGGCCGCGAACACGCCGACGACGCGGAAAGTGAGGTACAGGATCACCGCCAGAATGCCGATCCCCCACACCGGGTGCAGGGCGGCGTTGCCCAAGCGCGTGGCGAGCGTGCGCGTGTCCTTGTCCCGCTTCGACGTGACGCGGTCGGCGATGTGCGCGGCCATGCGGATGCGCGCGCGGTTCATCACGTAGCGCAGCGACTCCGGGTAGCGGGCTTGCAGGTCGCTGTGCACGGCGCGCAGCGCCTTGACGTCTCCCGCGTCGAGCCAGCGCTCGAGGAGCGGCCACAGGCTCTTCTCGCCGGCGACCACGAGCGAAGCGATCCCGCGCAGACCGCTCTCGGGCCACGACGGACACGTCCGACCCGCCGCGCGCGCGCGCCCCGCCGCTTCCGACAGCAGTCGCTCCGCCCTACCCACGGCCTCCACCACAGCGGGATCGTCGCTCGGGTGCAGGTGCACGGCGCGCGCCTTCGGCAGCGCCTCGAGCAGCGCGTCGAAGCCCTCACGCCTGATCGCGACCGTCTCCACCACCGGCACGCCCAGCGCCTCCGCGAGCCGGTCCGTGTGCAGCACGTGGCCGCGCGCCCGCGCCTCGTCCGCCATGTTCAACACGACCACGGTCGGCAGGTTCAGCTCCAGCAGCTGCAACGTCAGCAACAGTCCGCGCCGCAGGTTCTTCGCGTCGACGACCTGGACGACGGTCTGCCCCGGCGAGGCGAGCAGGATGTCGCGCGTGACGCGCTCGTCGTCGCTCGTCGGGTTGAGCGTGTTCGTGCCGGGCGTGTCGAGCACGGCCACCCCGGCGCCCAGGCCCGCAACGTCCGGCGCCAGCTTGCCACGGGAGATCTCGATGGTCGTGCCGGGGTAGTTCGAGACCGTCACGTACGTGTTCGTCAGCAGGCCGAAGAGCACGCTTTTGCCCACGTTCGGGTTGCCCACGAGCAGCAGGGCATCGCCCGTCGCGCGACCGGCCTCGGGGGCTTCGGTTGGGGGCGTGGACTCGGGGAGGGGCTCGATTTTCGCTGCGGGAAGGGCTTTCACGCGGTCCTCGGGGGCTCGTCGGTCTCCCGACCGGTTATTGATAACGATTTTCACTCTCAGGCGCAAGCTGATTCCGACGCTGGGATCGGACGTACGTCCCGGTAAGCTGATCTGGATCAGTGAAGCTCGCGCACCGCGACCGTCGACCCCGTCGCGGCGCCGCTTTGCACTTGCAGGTCGGGTCGAGATCCGCTACGTTCAGGGTGTTGAAAATGATAACCGTTTTCACAACCAGGCCACGATCGAGAACAACGGTATGATGTCATGAAGAAAACCTCCGGTCCACGCGGCTCCATGCTCGCGATCTGTGGGCTCCTTGTGGGGCTCGCGGTGCTGCCCTCGCCGGCGTTTGCCGATGCGGTCGCGTGGACGCCCAAGACGGTCCTCGCGTCGTTCTTCGCTCGTTCGGAGCGCGTCACCTACACCAGGCACGTCCTCTCGGCCTCCGACCGCGCGGCGATCAAGGAATCGCTCGGCTACGCGCCGGCGCGGGAGACGTACACGGTCTACGTGGGCCTGAGCGGGACGCACGTCGATGGCTACGCGATCCTCGACGACGAGAAGGGCGAGCACCTGCCGATCACGTTCGCCGTGCTCTTCGACCCAAGGGGCGTCGTGCGGCGCCTGGAGGTCATGGTCTACCGGGAGGCGTATGGCCACGAGATCCAGGCCGCGTCGTTCCGGCAGCAGTTCATCGGCAAGACCCACCGGGACCCGATCCGGGCCGGCAAGGACATCGTGGCGCTCAGCGGAGCGACCATCTCGAGCCGATCGATGGCGCGCGGCGTCAAGCGCGCGGCGCTGCTGCTCGACAAGCTCGTGCTGTCGGTCGGTGCGCGCGCCGCGCCGTCGCGCTAGGTCCACCGCATGAAGATCTTTGGTGCGCGCGGCTACCAACTCTCGAGCCTCCCCATCCCGGCGAAGCTCGTCTACACGTTCTTCCTGACGTTCATCGCGCTCGGCATCTGGACCTCGTGGCGGATCTACGCGGGACGCGTGGGCTTCGAGACGCGGCGCACGGCGGGTCGGCGCTCGGTCGAGGAGCGCTACGTGAGCGTCCGCGAGGTGGCGACGCCCACGCCTCCGAGCCCGCAACCTGGCGCGCCGCCGCTCGTCACGCCGGAGCGCGGACCCGCGATCGAACTCGACCTCGACCAGGAAGCGCCCGCGCAGGCCCCGCCGATCGCGGCCGTGCAGCCCGCTCCGACGCAAGCGCAACCCGCCGACGAGGCCGATCCGAAGACCGAGTGGGTGATCGATGTCCTGCACCAGCACCTCTTCTCGGTGAGCGTGGTGTGGCTCATCCTCGCGCACCTGCTGATGTTGACGCGGCTCGTGCCGTGGCTGCGGGGGACGGTCGTCACCGCGTCGGGCCTCGCGACGCTCGCTCACGTGCTGGCTCCGCCGATCGTGCATGTGACGGGCTCCGGCGGCGACGCGGGCGGGTGGCTGTGGCTCGTGCCCTGGAGCGGCGCGGCGATGGGCGTGACGTGGACGGTGCTCGTGGCGGCGACGCTGCTCGACCTGTGGTGGCCCCGCGCTGCCTGACCCAGATCACGACGCGCGCAGGACCCGTTCCGCGGCCTCGATCGCGGCCTCGGCGCCACCGCCCTCGAGCTGCGCGGTCTCCGCCGCCTCCAGCGCCGCGCGAAAGGCAGGCCCCGTGCGGTGCCCTCGCGCCTTGAGCAGGTCACCGGTGACGAGGCGCGGCGGAGCGAACACATCGTGCGGGGTCGCCTCGAGCAGGCCGTGCAGGGCCCCCACGTCGTCCATCGGTTCGCCCCTCCAGGCGTGCTCCGAGAGCGCGAGCAGCAGACCGGAGGCCGCCTCCGGGCGTCGCAGCAAGCGGGCCTTCGGCGCAAACGAGCGGGCGCGCGCGACCTCGGCCGCCTCCCGCGCGACGTGCAGCAGCCCGGTCAGGCGCCGCGTCTCGGCCTTCGACAGGCGCAGGTCGGTGCCGAGCCGGGCCGCCAGCGCGTCGGTCGTCATCGGCACGTCGAGGTGGACGGCCGCCAGGGCGAGCGGGCCGTCGACGGGTGCGTGCCCCGACCGGTCGTGGAGCGCCGCGATGCGTCGCAGGGCCGTGATCGCGCCCTGAGGCACGGTCGCGAGCAAGGGCAGCGCGGAGGGCAGCAGCGCCGTGTCCACGAGCAGGCCGAGGGCCAGGGCGGCCGTCGGATGCACCAGCATCTTGACGAGCTCGTCGCGCAGGCGCTCCGGGCTCACGCGCGCGAGCGAGGGGGCCCTGTCACGAATCGACGCGAGCGTGCGCGGCTCGATCGCGAACTCCAGGCGCGCGCCGAAGCGAACCGCGCGCAGCAGGCGCAGCGCGTCTTCGTCGAAGCGGGCGTCTGGCTCACCGATGGCGCGGACGAGGCGGGCGCGCAGATCCTCGACGCCGCCGACCCAGTCGATGACGCGCCCCGACGGGCGGTCCGGGTCCATGAGCAGGCCGTTGATCGTGAAGTCGCGGCGGGCAACGTCGGTCCGCGCGCTCGTGAAGCGCACGCCGTCAGGGCGCCGTCCGTCGCTGTAGCCGAGGTCCTCCCGGAAGGTCGCGACCTCGATCTCGTGCAGGCGAACGTGGCCTTCCAGTGCGACGCGCGCGCGTACGACACCGAACGCCTCGCCCACGCTCACCGTGCGTGGAAAGAGCGCGCAGACCTCGTCGGGACGCGCGTCCGTCGCGACGTCGTAGTCCTTGGGCGCCATCCCCATCACGAGATCGCGCACGCAACCGCCCGCGAGGTAGGCCTCGAAGCCGGCGCCACGCAGGCGATGCAGCACGTCGAGCGCGGCGCGCGCGGCGAGGGTGGTCGGCAGGACGGGGTCGAGATCGAGGTGCATGGCGCCCATGTGCGTCGCGGACAGGCGGCCGGGAGCGAGGCCGGACCAGCGCGACCCGCGAAGTCTATGCCAATTTCGGGACGTCGTTGAAGGCTGACCACGCAAACGACTACAATACCCGGCTTGCTCGCGCCTCACCCCGCAGGCCCTGAACGAGGAGTCCGCATGCGTCCTACGATCGAATCCATCGCAATCAGGCCCGTCCTGTGGCTCGGTTGCGCGCTCGCGGGGTGGTTCGGCGCCTGCTCACCCGACGCGACGCCAGCCGCCGAGGCCGACGCGATCGACGTCGTGGGGGACGGCGCGTCGGGCAAGGACGGCGTCGACGCCAAGCCGGAGATCGTGGTCCCGAAGATCGAGGTCAAGATCGAGGCCGATCATGTCGCGGGGAATGCGCCGTTGCAGGTGAAATTCAAGGGATCGTTTACCGGCATCAACGCAACGGACGCGCTTGTCCAGTGGGACTTCGGAGGCTTCGGCACGTCGGATCTGCTCGAGCCGGAGCACAAGTTCCTCGTCGTCGGCAAGTACAACGTCACGCTGACCGTCACGAAGGCCGGAACCAAGTACAAGGGCTACGCCGCGACCGAGATCATGGTCTCGGAGCCCGCCGACGTCGGGGTGACGACGCTGTACGTGACGCCGACGACCGTGGCGCAGGGCGACGAGGTGACGGCCACCTTCAACGTGCTCAACGGCGCCGCGGCGATCGTGGCGCCCTTCGACGTGGCGATCTACCTGTCGAAGGACGAGACGCTGAGCGCCGGCGACGTCGTCGCTGCCACGAAGACGATTGACTCGATGGCGGCCGCGCAGGGCACGAAAGCCACGGAGCTGACCTTCGCGGATCCGTCGAAGGAGCACCCGGACGCCAAGCCATTCAAGTTCTTTGTACCCAAGGACACGCCCGACGGCCTCTACTTCGTCTTCGTCAAGGTCGATCAGGACGACGTCATCGCCGAGCTCAACAAGGCGGACAACGTCTCGATGGCGACGAGCCTCCTGACCGTGGATCACCAGCTCAACCTGAAGCCCGATCTGACGGTGGTCGCGCCGACGATCAAGAACGCGACGTCCGTCTCGCTCGGCGAGCAGGTCAAGTACAACTTCGCCGTGGCCAACGTGGGCGAGAAGGTCGCGAAGAACTTTCTCTATCAGGTGGTGGCATCAGCCGACCCCTACATCGACGAATCGGACGTGCCCGTGACGGAGGACGGCAACTCGAAGCTCTTCACGCTCGACTTTGGCAAGAGCCAGTCCGTGGATAGATCGTTCGCGCTCGTCGGCGCGCGTGCTCTGGCGGACGGGGAGTACTGGCTCATCGCGCGCGTCGATCCGAAGAACGTCGTCACGGAGGTGAACGAGTCGAACAACGTAGCGGTGTCGAAGAACACGTTCACCGTGAAGAAGGTCGAGAAGATCGGCCCGGACATCGTCCTGAGCGATGCGGTGTTCAAGCCCAAGGGGACGTATCTCGAGGGCTCGGTGTCGATCGAGTTCAAGCTCACGAACGCGGGCAACGTCGCGTCGCCGCCTGTCTCGGTCGGTCTGTATTTCAGCCAGGACACGCAGCTGTCGAAGACCGTCGACGTCTTCAACCAGAAGAACGTCACGGTGACCTCCATCCAGGCCGGAGAGACGAAGGACGTCTCTCAGATCGTCAAGGTCACCAAGGACACGCCGCTCGGCGATTGGTACGTCTTCGTGCAGGTGGATCCGGAGGGCAAGATCGCTGAGCTCGACGAGACGAACAACCTCGCGATGATCGGCAAGGACAAGCCGCTCAAGATCACGGGATCGGCGAAGGTCGACGTCGCGGCGGACGCGGTGGGAGTACACCCTGAGCCCGTCAAGGCGGGCGAGATCGGCAAGCTGAGCTACACGATCACCAACCTCGGCATCAGCGGTTCCGGTGCGTTCGTGAACTACTTCGTGCTGTCGGCCGACCCCTACGTCTCGATCGCGGACGTGCAGAGCGGCAAGGATCTCCTGCTCAAGAAGGCGAACAACTCAGGCGTGGAGGGGCTCGAGACGAAGCCCGCAGTGGAGTCGGTGCTCTTACCGCTCGCGCTGGATCACGCAGTGACGCAGTACTACGTCGGCGTGATCCTGGACGCGGAGACGAGCATTCCGAACGACTCGAACAAGGCCAACAACGTAGCGGTCTCCCCGCAGCCGATCACCATCTTGCAGCCCAAGGGCGGCTGCTACGAGGACGCGTGGGAGTCCAACAACAAGGCCTCCGACGCCAAGCCGCTCAAGCTCGGCATCACCAAGGATCTCGGCTCCTGCGGCAACGAAGACTGGTGGCGAATCGCGGTGGTACAGGGCCACTCGATCACCGTCACGCTCGATTCTACCTCGCCCTTGTGGCTCACGCCGCGGCCCTTCGATCTGGATCTGGATCTCTACGATCCGAGCGGCAAGCAGATCATCGACTCGGTCAAGGGACTGGGCACACAGAAGACGATCGTCGGCTTCGCGCTGCCGGCATCGGGGGATTACCTGCTGCGCGTCTACGGGCACTCGTCGCTCGCGCAGGCGCATTATTCCCTGACCGTCCAGGACCAAGCGCCGAGCCCGGGCGTCGATCTCATGCCGACCCACCTCAAGGTGCTGCCGGACTCGACGTTCCCAGGGTCGGTCGTGAACGTGAGCTTCGATCTGACGAACCTCGGCGCCACGCCCGCCACGGCGTTTTCGGCGAAGCTCATGATGTCGGCCGATACGGTCATCGAGGCGACAGACACGCTGGTCAAGGAGCTCAGCTTCGCGAAGGGACTCGAGGGCGCGACGACTACGAAGTCCAAGCAGAACGTGCTGCTGCCCAGCGTGGAGGGCGGGACGTACTACATGGGCGTGATTCTCGACGCGAACGGCGCGCTGTCGGAGACGAACGAGGACAACAACACCGGCGTGTCGAACGTCCTGCTGCTGAGCGGCCAGTACGCATGCAAGACCGATCCGTTCACGCCCAACCACACGATCGATGACGCGAAGGTGCTGGATCCATCGACCGCGATCTTCGCGGGTCTCAATGTGTGTCCGGGGCTCGAGGATTGGTTCTCGGTCGAGCTGCCGCAGGGCAAGGCGCTCACGGCAGACATCGGCTACACGCACGTCGCAGGCAAAGGTCTCGTCGGCGTGCAGATCCTGGATCCGAGCAAGACCGCGATCATCGCCGGCTCCTCCGATCCGAAGAAGACGAGCGCGTCGGTGCCCTACGTCCAGATCGCAGGCACGTACTACGTCCATGTCTACGCGTTGCCGGAGATCGGCGACCCGATCCCCTACGACTACACGCTCGCGCTCACCGTCGCGGATCCGAACGCGGGCGACGTGTGCCTGCCCGACTTCTTCGAGCTCAACAACGATCCGTCGGCGGCGAAGACCATCGGCTGTGGCGCGTCGATCCTCACGCTATGCAAGACGGACGTAGACTGGTTTGCGCTGCCGCTCAAGACTGGCGATCCGCTCGTCGCGACGCTGACGCACCCCGACAAGGCGCTTCAAATGGCGCTGTACGGCGACATCAATCAGCCGCCGTTGAAGTCGATCCTCGGCAACGGGACGTTCAACTTTACGGCGGTCGAGGACACGACGTACCTGCTGCGCGTGCAGCCGAAGCCAGGGATGACGCTCAAGACCTATGACTACACGATCGACCTCGACGGTGTGGGAGGCATCGATCTGACGGCGACGGTCGCGTCGGTCTACCCGGAGCAGGTCTACCAGGGCGAGGACGTGCTCATTACGTTCTCGATCACGAACCAGTGCAAGGATCCATCGCCTCCGTTCGAGTACACGGTCTTCCTCTCGCAGGACACGATCCTCGATCCGACCGACGTCTCGCTGACGAACGCGCCCGTGCAGGAGGGGCTCGATGGCAAGCAGACCGTCGAGCTCAAGCACAAGGTCATCGTGCCCTTCGCGACCGCGCCGGGGCCCTACTACCTCCTGCTGCAACCGGACGCGACGAACGTGGTCGCGGAGACGCACGAGGAGAACAACACCGGCGCGATCGCGCTGCAGGTGCTCAAGCTGTGCATCGAGGATCTCTACGAGCCGAACGCGACCGCGGCGGAGGCAGGCAAGCTCACACCGGGCGACTACCCGAACCTCGTCCTGTGCCCCAATGATCTGGATTGGTTCAAGGTCGACCTGGAGGCCGGCAAGGCGGTCACGATCGCCTTGACCTTCGACCAGGCGATGGGCGATCTCGACGTGCGCCTCTACGCACCGGCCAATCCGACCGTGCCAGTCGCCGCTTCCACGACACAGGCGGCGCCCGAGACGATCGTGTGGATGGTGCCGGAGACGGGGACCTACTACCTCCGCATCAACGGCTTCGCCGGTGCGTCCAACGCGTACGATCTGTCCATCGTGCAGTGAAGCGAGACATGAAGACGCTCGATCCGGCCGTCGCGTCGGAGGTCCAGGGCCTCGGCGCGCAGGAATGCCTGACGCTCGCCGATGTGGCGGAGGAGGCGTTCGACTACGATCGCGCGCTCGAGCTGCGCCGCGCTGCGCTCGCGCGGGCATCGAACAAGGAGCGGCCGCAAGCGCTCGGTGCGTTCCTGACCTTCGTCGTCGAGCGCTACGGCCTCTTCGAGGAGGCTGCGGCGCTCATCGGGACGCCGGGCATCGACACGTTCGCGTCGGTCGCGATCGCGCGCCTCTTCTCACGTGCCGCGCGCGAATCCGGTCTGGCGTCGGCGGCCCGCGACATCGACGCTCGGCTGTGGCGCGAGCACTCGGATGTCGACGCTGGCGTGCACCTCGCGACGCTCCTCGCGTCGGAAGGCGAGGAGGCGAAGGCGCGGGAGATCCTAGCGGGCGTCGCCGTGAGATCACCTGATCACGCCGCTGCGCGCGCGCTCGGCGAGGCGCTCAAGGCGAATGAGGATCGCGTCTTCAAGGTCGAGGTGGACGCGGTGGAGGCGCCCCTGCGTTTGGGGGCTCTGTCCGCGGCACGCCGTGCGCTCGAGGCCGCCATCGGCCGGCATGGCGCGAGTACGCGATGGTCGGGGCTCGAGGATCGGATCCGGGCGGCCGAGGCATCGGTGGAGGCCGAGCGCCTGCGTCGCGGGATCGACGCCGCGTTGGACGCCGACGATCTGGTGCTCGCCGCGGCGGATGCGGCAACGCTCGCCGCGCTGTCCGTGGCGGGCGAGGCCGATCGCGCGATGGCCATGTCTCTGCAAAGGCGGCGCGACGCGCGCCTGGCCGAGGCCGCACTGCACGCGGGTGAAGCGGCTGAAGCCAACCGGGACCTGATCGTCGCGGCGGAGAAATTCATCGAGGCCGCCGCGCTCGCCGTGTCTGCGGGTGCGATGAAGCTCTCGTCGTGGTCGACGCTCTACGCGCACGCGATGGCCTGCGAGAGGAACCCGCGCCTGCGTGCCGTCGAGGGACGCGCCGCCGCGCTCGGTGCGCTCGCGACCGCCGAGGCCGAGCTCGTTCGCGGACGCGAGGAAGCCAGCCAAGCCGCTCTGGCGGTGGCCGAGGCGACGCTCAAGGGCTTCGCACCGGTCGACGTCCTGGCCGAGAAGCTCAGGGCGAGGCGGCGTGACCGGCGGCTCGTGGAGGCCCGCGCGCTGGCCTCGGAGGCGGCCGAGAACGAGGAGACGAGCGACCTCGCGGATGCGCTCGCGAAGCTCGACAGGGCGGTGGAGTTGGCCGGCGGCGACTTCGACGACACGGCGGCGCGGCGTGGACGCGCGCGGGAGCACCTGCGCAACGAAGAACAATTCCACAGCACGCAGATGAAGGTCGTCGCTCTGCTCCAGGCGGGCGACGTGCACGCGGCGCGGCGCGCCCTCGCGACGTTGCAGACGCGCTCGCCGTCACACGAGGAGGTCAAGGTTGCGCTCGCGGAGCACGTCGCCTCGACGATGGGAGATCGCTACACGGCCGACCGCATCGATCTGAGCCACGGCCTGCTGCGACGCGACGCGAAGATCGCGATGGTGGCGTGTGGGGCCTCCGCGCTGCTCACCCAGGGGCGGAGGCTGATCGTCGTCGGCGCGCTCGGACGGGCGGCCGCGTTCGAGCTGCCCGACGGCGCTGCGCTGCGCGCGGATCCCTCGCCGCGCGTCCACGAGCGGGACGGCCGCTACGTGTGTACCGGAGCGGGTCGGTCGACGGTCCTGCGCCTCGAGTGGGCGGACGGTGAAGCGCCCGTCGTGAGCGACGCGATGCCCTGGGCGGAGCTCTGCGCCGGCGACGACACGCTCCTCGGGGCGGCCTTCTTCCCGGAGCGGGACGAGGCGATGCTGCTCACGACAGCGAGCGGACGCTCGAACGCGGGCGGGCGTCTCACGCGCGTCGATACCTCGACCATGCGGGCGCTGGCCTCGGATCGCCCAGGCGTTCCGGTCATCGGGCTATGCGGAGTCACCGGGGCGGAGGATCGCTGCTTCGTGTCGCGCTCGCTGCGCGGCGTGCGGAGCCGCTCGCAATGGACCGTGGCGCTGGCGGACGGGCGCGGCGAGACGGTCGGGGGCTTCACGCTGGACGAGCTCGGCGAGCCCGTCGCCTCGATAACGCGCGCGGCCGCGCTACCGGGCGCTGGGCGCGTTGTCGCCTCGTACGCCACGTTCGATCCATTCGACGCGGCGAAGGTCTCCGACACGCCGAGCCTCCTCGTCATTCGCGACGAGACGCGCCTCGTGTTCGCGTCGAGCGATCCGCGCCGCCGCCTGTCGCCCGGCGCGTCGCTGGTCGTGGACCACGCCTGGTGCGCAGATCCGCTGACGTCACGCGTCTGCGTCGCCGCGTTGCCGACGGAGGCGTCTGGGCACTCGGACGCGCTGATCCTCGTCGTCGAGGGGGCGTCGTTGCGCGGCGTGGCTACCCTGCGGCTCCGCGATCACACGCGCGTGAGGGCGCTGTGCGCGACGGATGGGTCGGCCTTCGGGCTCGTGGAGCGGGCGGGCGGGGCCATTGGTCTCATCCGCGTCGATTTGGAGGCCTCCTCGCTCGGGATCAGCGAAGAGGCGTTGACCGCGCTGGACGTCGCGGTCTAACCTATTGCCCCCTTGGGGGTTGCCGGCGCCGCTTCGCGCGCGCCCTGGAGAGACGCAGATGGGTCGTAACACCGGTACCGTGAAGATGCGGCAGCGCAAGTCGCAGAACAAGTTCAAGGCTCGCCAGAAGCGCGCCGTTGCCGCCGGCAAGGCCGCCGCGGCCGAGGCCCACAAGACCGCCAAGCACGCCGCGAAGTAGTCGCCACCGCGGCCGCGCTGTGGGTTGCCGAACCGGCCGCGCTCACCGGTCGAGGCGCACATGACCGACTGCCTCTTCTGTCGGATCGCCACGGGCGAGATCCCGTCGAAGAAGGTCTACGAAGACGACGACGTCTTGGCCTTCCACGACATCACGCCGCGCGCGCCCACGCATGTCCTCGTCATCCCGCGCAAGCACGTTGCGTCGCTCGACGCGGCGAGCCCCGACGATGCGGCGCTGCTCGGACGCGTGCTGCTCGCGGTCGCCCGGATCGCGCGCGACTTGGGCGTCGCCTCGCGCGGCTACCGCACCGTGCTCAACACGAACGCCGCCGCCGGTCAGACGGTCTTTCACCTGCACGCCCACCTGATCGCCGGCCGCGAGCTCGGGTGGCCACCGGGCTGAGGGCCTTGGCGGCGCGCGACCCTGCTCGCGTGCGTCACGCCATTGTGCATCGCAGCGAAGGGGGTTCGATTGATACGACTTCGTCGTGAGGTGGAGGGGGTACGGCTGAACCCGGCCGTTCCGCTGCCTACCTATGCCGCCTGCCCCGAGTTCGCTGTGGCCGTGTTGCCCGACTTCGAGCGGCGCGTCCTCGCCGAGGAGGCGCGGCGCGTGCTCGTGTGCGGTGCGCCGCGTCCCGATCTCATCAAGCGGCTCGCCGAGGCGGGGCGCTGGGTGGCCGTCTGTGACGTGGACGAGGTCGAGAGCGCCCGCATCGATGCGGCGGTTGGGCTGCAACTGCGGACGCAGGTCAACATCACGGCGCGACCCTACCCCGACGTGAGCTACCAATCGTCGTCGTTCGACGCGGTCGTCTTCCTCGATGCGCTGCACCGCTACACTGAGCCGGAGTGGGTGCTGCGCAAGGTGCAGCGCGAGTGCAAAGTCGACGGCGTCGTGGCGCTCCGAACGCCGGTGCGCGGGCCCGTGACGATGGCGTGCACGGCGACGGAGACCTCGGGCACGAGCCGCACGGGCGCGTTCGTACACTTCGTCCGCAAGCGCCTGGAGCAGGCCGAAGGCTTCGCCGACGAACGTGTGACCGGCGAGCTCAAGCGCGTGATCCGCGCGTTCGCGCCCTGGCCGCCCAACACACCGGAGGCCGCCGAGGCCTTCGAACGCGGCGCGCACCTCTCGCTCGACCGCTTCGCCATTGGCGGCGACGCGGTGTGCCGCTGGATGCAGGAGCTGTTCCGCATCGACCGCGCGGAGGTCGGCTCTTCGGCCCGCATGTGGTTCTGCGAGGCGGCGGCCGGCCTCCAGCCCCGTGTCGCGTCGCTGTGCGCGCGCGCCCTCGAATTCGTACCCGGCGATCTGCCGCGGGTCGCACCGGCCTCCGAGGAGGTCTTCGCCCTCGGCCTCTTCGGTCGCAAGACCCTCGGTCTCGGAAGAACCTTCTCGATCTAGCGCGCGAGCGGTTTGCCCCGGCGCCGCTTCGTCCTAGACTCCGGCCATGGAATCGGCACTGCCATGGCTCTACGTCTTCGCGCTCGTCTGGGGCGCCATCTGGGGGTCCTTCCTCAATGTCGTCGTGTGGCGCGTTCCACGCGGAGAGAGCGTCATACGACCGGGCTCGCGCTGCCCCGCTTGCCATAGGCCGATTCGCGCTTGGGAGAACATCCCCCTCGTGTCGTTCCTCCTGCTGCGCGCCCGCTGCGCCGGCTGCAAGGCGACGATCTCCGCCCGCTACCCGATCGTGGAGGGGGTCGTCGGCGCGCTCGCGATCGCTGTGGCGGCGCGCTGGATCCCGCGCTTCGCGCTCGGGATGCTCGCGCCCGAAGTGGCCGCGGCGGGCTTCTGCCTGGAGTTCGCGCTCGTCTTCGGCCTGGCCGCGATCGCACTCATCGACGCCGAGACCTTCATCGTCCCTGACGTCATCACGGTACCGCTCTTCTTCGGAGGCCCCGCGATCGCGTCGATCTTCGGGCTGTGTCTTTGCGTGGACTTTCTACACTCGCTCGTCGGAGCGCTAGACTCGGGCGGCGGCCTCTGGC
>Ga0172370_10001598_pt1 | contig 34140 bp, 30 predicted proteins | sample LakKiv5m_FD_114538 | JGI IMG/M metagenome (GOLD analysis project Ga0172370, IMG submission 114538) | Freshwater microbial communities from Kabuno Bay, South-Kivu, Congo - kab_022012_11.5m | ecosystem: Environmental > Aquatic > Freshwater > Lake | place: Democratic Republic of the Congo...
AAAACAAACCACCGTACTCCGGGAGCTTGTTCCTATCAAAACCTTTTAGCAACCTGTCGTTGCCAAAAGAAACATTCATTTTATCTAACGAAAATGGCTTTTTTGTGAAAAAATCCCTTACGCTATCATAGTTTTTAGAAATAGGAAAATCCTTTAGTACTTCTCCTAGCGATTGGTAAAAAGTACTATCGAAACCAGGCACCAAGCCTTCTTTAATATTAAAAATCTTTAAATAGCGGTGTATTTTTAGTGCTTCATCTAAGACATCTTTTACCATGTCTTTATCTTTTTTCCTGTCTTCCTCCTCCTCGTGCTCCAAAAACCCAGGGTTAGCTAATTCTTGCTTAAGGAGCAAAGATTTCTCCTTTAAAGGGGTTTTAAGGAACTCCAAGTTATTAATTAGAATCTTAGAAAAAATTTTTGATCTTAGTTCCCCTTCGTCTGGAAATACCTTTTGTATCCAATCGTGATCTTTTAAGTCACTACGATTCAGACTGTTAGCCTCAAAAACTTTATCAAGATCTGCGATAGAGTAATAAGGCTCACAAAAATCAAGTTCCTTTTGTTTGTTCTTTTCCACAAAGCCACTTATATTGGAAAATGCTTTTATTGCACCAATGTACCCATCATTAAAAATGGTTGGGGCTATGTAAGTAACTAGTACCTTTTTTGATAGATATATTTTATCGGTATATGCATTTTCTTCTAGCAAAATCTCAAAAAGCTCGGTGGTTCGCTTTATAAAACCGATGTTTTCGCTAGAAGTATTCGAAACAAGCTCCCTTAAAAGACCCTTGACTTCGGATATGTCCTTCAAAGATTCGTACCTTCCGTTTATTTTGACCGTTGGTGTGCAACCAATTTGCTTTCTTAATGATTTCAAATTTTTTAAACCGCACTTTTTCCCTAGTTTCTGGCGTAGCTCATTAATTTTAATATTGTATTCCCCAACTTTCTGGTTGTAGTGGTCTATCTGTTTTTGTGTAACGCATTTTTGGTATTCCTCAAAAGTGAGGTAGATAGTTGCGTGTTGTTGTACAACCTTATTATTAGACTCGGTACTCATTTTGTTTTGGATATATATTGGTAAATTTTCCTCAATTATTCTATTAGCAATAGAGGTATCTTTTCCGTCTTTGGAATAATAATTCTTTCTGTTCTTATTATACCCATCTAAATAGCCGGAGTGTTTTTTGAAGGAGTTAAGAACTTGCAGTGCCTCTTTATCTTCTAAGTACTCAAAAGAAAGCGTGTTAATTATATCTGCCTCAAAAAGAACCCCCACACCTGCCTTTTTTTCGTTCTTCTCCTTCCTATTATTTTTCTTGTATTTGAAATTGTATGTTTCCTTAAGCTCGTTACCATGATTAAAAAATAGAAGTGCGATACTTTCCCTTAACTTTTTGCTTTCCGCTTTAAGCCCAGATAGCACCTCCCTTTTCTCGCCTCGCCCTTTTGTGTCGTCTCTTTTCGGTTTAAGAGAGGCGTATTTTCTATAAATAGATTCGTATTTATCACAATTAATCTTTATGTTTTCTAAAGATTCGGTAATAAATTTCTCGTGCATTTTATCCAGTATTATTTTTATTTTTCCGTAATTCTGATGCCTTTCTTTATCTGAAGAAATCAACCTATTATCATTTATGTATTTTTCTGTTTCTGGATCGGGAATTAGCCCAAAACGCAAGGTTTTTGTTAAGGAGTATTTATTTGTTAAATTATCAAAATTTGTTTTGTCCATAATCGCTATGCTGTTTGGATTGTACTCCAACTAAAACCCGATAAACAAGTATTTTTGCACGGACATGTATTTTCAAAAATATTCGTTGTAGTAATAGATACCACTTTGACCTCCACCTCCGAAGTGGGGGTTTTTTATTTAAAGGAGAAGATTAGGGAAAGAAGAAGGAAAAAGCAGATGTTAAAGGTAATAAAAGAGGCAAGGGAAATAAAAAAAATAGGATGTTTGCCAAAATTAAGATTCCCCCGCCACCTTTTTCCAAGTTTCCTTAAAATAATAATTGCGACCAGTTGGCCAAACAGGTAGCCAACTACACTAAAAAACATCGATATTATTACGGCATTTACCAACGCAAGATCCTCAACCATACCAAAACTCTTCCTTAGAACGGTCAACATCATGAATGAGGCCGTGATACCACCTACAACACCAACAACTAAAAAAAGCGCCCAGCCTACAAAGAATAGTCGGACGCTGTAATCATAATCCGCTAAAGTATTCTCGGCCTGCCTTCTCCATCTTATTTTTTCTATTTTCTCGTCTGCTACTCCCATGTTTTAATTGGCTAAAATATCCAAAATCTTCTCCTTGATCTCTGGTTGTTCAATAAGGGCTAGATGTAAATAACGCAGATTTGAAAAATTGGAGTACTCGATTCTGGTTTCAGCGTATGTGTTGAAAATATTCAGTTTGGCAATCATTTCTTCGTCATCATCAAAAACATATTTCTTAACATTGGGTATGTTTGGTAGCGACGATGCGCTTGTCGCCGATACCAACCCATCACCCAAAGAAGCTTTACCACCGACAGACACCCCAAAAAAATCCTGCTTAAATGTAGTACTTATGTCTGCATAAATTAAATTATAGTCAACATCAGTGGAATATCTATAGCTAACTCTTTTCATAAAACTTGAATCCGACCTTAATTGTTCTAAAGCAAGACTAGACAGATTTAACGGCTGACCGTTTTTACTTGTTGCTTCAAACAGGAAATTGCCCAAACTCTCCAATGCTTGCATTGGTAATGCGGCATGCTTTTCTGCAGAAACTTTAGCATCAATATAAGCTGAGCCGTTGTTAGGCGAGGCGATGATTACTGCCTTATCCACATTATGCGGTCTGTTATCTTCTTCCTTATCTGGATCCCTTACCATTTGAGCAAAATATTCTCTAATAATTTGCCCACCCAAAGAAAATCCCACCAAATCCACTTTTCCACTTCCCCCTGCCTCCAAAGATTCTTGCGATAACCTTGCAACATCTTCCTGCAATCCCTTGGCAATTTCTCTAATATCCCCCTGATAATTATATTTCCCATTACTATCAAAACCATAATGGTAGGGATAAACCCAAGAATCTGGAAAATCCGCATTGTCCTTTTTATAATTTTCTAAAATTGCATTTCTTATTGGAGCTTTGTTTCCCGTGGTCCAATCGGTATCTTTACCCCCCAACCCATGAACCAAAATAACAGGATTATGTTTGGGAGAACTTTGGCAAAAATACTGCCTTGTGCAACCTAAATCTTCATAACTATTTTTTATTTTATACAAAATACCACCACCCGAAACTACAAAAATATAATTACTACCCACAGATAAAATTGGAGAAGAGCCAGAATAAGAAGAGTCTAAATTAAATTCTAAAATGGGGTTGCCCAAACTATTTTTAAATTTATAAAGCTTGTCTAGGGAAACATAAATATCCCCAGCTTTATCCATAATTGGAGGAGAAAATAAATTAAAATTAACTGGAAATTCATAGCTTGAAACAAGCTCCCCACTTGGAGATATTTTAGAAATTCTATTTTTGCCATTTGGAATTTTGTCAAAAGATAAAATAAAGATATTTCCAAAATTATCAATAATTGGAGATGTAACCGAATCGGAAGAAGCACTTGGCTCAATTTCTTTTTGCCATAGTAACCTGCCATCTCCCAAATTTAAGGCAAGCAAAGCACCTGCCCCCTTTTCCCCTTTTCTATCAAAGAAATACAACACTCTTTTTTTATAATCAATTGCAGGTCCCAAAAGGTACATGGAATTTATTTGTGAAGGCGTAGGGTCGGTTACGAAATTTATTAAATCTATATTTCCCTCGCCAAACCCATCTAAAAACCCATAAGGATAGGTAGAAAACACCATGCCGTTTATGGATCCAAAATACATTAAATCCCCTCTTGAAGTTACTTGAGGAGCATAAGAAGGACCTGCCATTTCATCGCTAACAAATTTTTTACCAAACATTTCCCCATTTTCTGTATTAAATCCAAAAAGGTAAGAAGGGTAAGAAAAGTTAATATAAACATTTTCTTTATTTAAAGATAAAGAAGGCTTGGAATAGTAATAGGCATATTTTCCAGAAGATGTTGGCGAAAAAAGCTCGTGCTCTTTAACAAGCTCGCCAGTATTTTTGTTTATAAAATACGCATATCCTCCAAAGTAACCACTTGTTAACACAATAAAATTTCCAGCAATTATTGGCGAGCCAGTAACCTGCCTTTGGAATTTTTGAGGAATTTCAAACTCCCACAATTTTTCGCCATTTCCTGAAACTTTAATAAGCCCCGTTTCTTTTGGAATATATAAAAAGCCATCCTCTATTTCTGGAATACACGGCCTAGAAGAAGAGTTTTTTCCAATATCTAAACTCCAAATTAGATCTTCCTCTGCCAAAGCTTTAAAAATTGGAAAAAAAAGAAAAATGTTTAAAATTAAAAAGAAGGCAAAAACTTTTTTTAAGGCAGTCACCTTGCTTAAAATATATCACAAAAAAGCGGGGTTTCCCCCGCCTTTGTTCAAGCTTACGATTAATTACATCCCCATTCCATCCATACCCCCACCCATTTGAGGAATTTCCTTTTTCTCCTCTGGAATATCTGTAACCAAAGCCTCGGTTGTTAAAACACTAATTGCCACAGAAACAGCATTTAAAATTGCTGTTCTTACAACCTTAGCCGGATCTATAATTCCAGATTCCACCATATCTACAAATTCCATCTTCATAACATCAAATCCAATATTGCCACCCTTTTTCTCTACTTCCCTTGTTACAAAGCTAGAATCCACCCCAGCATTTTCCATTATTCTTTTAATTGGGTATTCCAAAGCTTCCTGCAAAATCTTAACCCCTAAAGCCTCGTCACCTTCGGTCTTTACCTTGGACAGAGATTCTTTAATTTTTAGATAAGCAACACCGCCTCCTGGAACTATACCTTCTTCTATTGCCGCCTTGGTGGCATTTACTGCATCTTCTACTCTATATTTCTTTTCCTTAAGCTCGGCTTCGGTTGCTGCACCAACATTAATTACCGCAACACCACCAGAGAGCTTGGCTAATCTTTCTTGAAGTTTTTCCTTGTCAAAATCGGAATCGGAAACTGCAATTTGCGATTTAATTTGAGCAATTCTGGCCTCGATTTCTTTAAGTGTACCTTTCCCCCCAACAATTACAGTTTCTTCTTTTCCAGAAACAACCTTATCGGCTTTTCCTAAATCGTCTACTGTTACACTATCTAGCTTTCTTCCAGTATCTTCGGAAATAACCGTTGCTCCTGTTAAAACCGCAATATCGGCAAGCATTTCTTTTCTTCTATCTCCAAAACCCGGAGCTTTTATAGCCAAAGCATTAAATGTTCCTCTAATTTTGTTAACAACCAAAGTTGCCAAGGCTTCGCCTTCTATTTCATCGGCAACAATAACCAAATTTTTGGAAACTTTAATTAAATTTTCCAACATAGGCAAAATCTCTTGAAGAGAAGTTATTTTTTGATCGGTAACCAAAATATTTGCCCCTTCAATTTCGGCCTCCATTCTTTCGGAATTGGTTACAAAGTAGGGAGAAACATAGCCTTTATCAAATACCATTCCTTCTTTAGATTCCCATTCCATTTTAAGACCTTTGCCCTCTTCTACAGTTACCACCCCACTTGCTCCAACTTTTTCAAGGGCGTCGGCAATCATGTTGCCAATTTCGGTATCTTGAGCCGAAACCGTTGCCACTTGAGCTCTTTCTTCTTTGGTACTTATGGGCTTAGCAATTTTTTTAATTTGCTCTTCTACCGCCTTGGAAGCCTTTTCTAAACCCCTTCTAATAATCATGGGGTTAGCACCAGCTGTAACATTTTTTAAGCCTCTATCAATTAAGTATTGCGCTAAAATTGTGGAGCTTGTAGTTCCATCTCCTGCTATATCGTTGGTTTTTTCGGCAGCCTGTTTTACTATTTGAGCTCCCATATTTTCAAAAGGATCGGGAAGCTCTATGTCTTTGGCAACAGTAACACCATCGTGCACCACATTAGGAGCACCCCATTTTTTATCTAGCGCTACATTTCTTCCTTTGGGACCAAGGGTGGTAGAAACTGCGTTTGCCAATTTATCTACACCAACTTTTAATTTTTTCCTTGCTTCTTCTCCGTACAAAATTTGTTTTGCCATAGTTTAATTAAAAATTAAAAATTAATAATTATAAATTGCAACTTTTATAAAGTTGCAAGTATATCTTCTTCTTTAACTATTAAATAATCTTTGCCTTCTATTTTTACCTCGTTACCTCCCCATTTTTTATAAAGCACCAAATCACCCACCTTAACTGCAGGTTTAACCATTTGCCCACTTTCCACAAATTTTCCAGGTCCCACAGCAACAACTTTCCCCTCTTGGGGTTTTTCTTTGGCAGAATCGGGAATAACAATACCAGAAGCGGTTTTCCTTTCCTTTTCCAAAGGCTCTATTAATATGTTGTCTAAAAGAGGTTTTACATTCATAGACTATAAATATAAACTAAAACTAATAATTCCAGCTCCAAAAATAGCAAACTAACCGGTAGAGTGTCAAGAGCTTGAATGAGTTTGGTAATTTTGTTAGATTAATTGCAATGTCAAAAAAGATTGTTCTTATTATAATTCCCCTTTTATTTATAGGTGCCAGCGTACTTTTTTATATTGGCTACAGTAAAAGAAATTTAACTGGCCCAATAACTGTTTTTGCAACCGCCCTTTACAATAACGCGCCTGTTTTTTTGGACGATACTTTGGTTGGCAACACCCCCTATAAAGGACAAAAAGATATTTCTGGACCTTTAAAAATTGCCGTAAAAGGGCAAAATAGCAAGTTTGAAACACAAATTTCTCCAAGCCCCGGTACAGAAGTTTCTATAAAAAGAGATTTGGGAATAGATCCCCAGTTTTCTTCTGGCCAACTAGTTTGGCTTGAAAAATCATCAAGTAAAAACCCCACAGTTATGGTTATTTCTAAACCTTCCGGAGCAACGGTTAAATTAGACGGCGTAGAGGTGGGGCAAACACCAACTACACTTGGAACAAAAGACATTCTTGTCCCCAACAAAGATTATAAAATTGAAGTATTTAAAGAAGGGTTTGAAGATCAAGCAATTTCTATTTCCCCCAAAAAGGGCTATTTGGTAAATGCCTCTTTGGATTTATTTCTTTTGCCACAAGAACGACCCGCTCAAGAAGCGACCTCCCCCGAAACCTCGCTTTTTAAATCCTACATTTTTGAAAGCAAAATTCTATTTGGAAAGGTAGCAACACCGCTTTGGATAAACGCCCTTGATTATTTTTCTAAAACTCGCAAGGTTGTGCTTCCAGCTTTTGATTTTTTTGTAGATGGGCATGGCGATTTTTATAAACAAAGTGGTGAAAAGGTAGATTTGGATCAGGTAGAACTTACCAAAAAAGAAGGCGAAAAATATCTAATTGGAGTATTTCAAGAATCTGGTCAAAAAGTAGAAGAAAAAGCAGAAACTACTCTAAATCTAGTTTTTAATAAAACAGAACGGGCAACCTCCGAAACACCTTCTTTGCAAACCCCCTCTAAAAAAGCAACTGTAAAAGAAACTGGAACCGATTTTGGATTAAATGTAAGAAAAGGAGCAGGAAGTGGTTTTGAAAAGATTGGAACAATAAAGGTGGGCACAGTAGTAGATATTTTAGACGAACAAAACGGCTTTGCTAAAATAGCATACGAAGGGAAAGAAGGCTGGGTAAGCTTATCTTATTTGCAAAAAAACTAAAGATAAATAATTGACATTACAAAAAATACCCACAAGATAACGGAAGACAAAAGAGGCTTATCGGAAAGCAAAACTCGCTCTGGAGATTCTGCTTCCTTTTTTTCATAAATAACAAACAAGTATCTTGCCACCCCATAAATTACCACCGGAATAGTAAGCATCATCCATTTAGGCGAAGCCAAAGTATTTGGCAAAAAACGGGAGAATCCCAAAAAGGCCTCGCGGTAAGAGCTTTGAAAAGAAAATATGGCGTAGGAAATAATAGTAAAAGTAGCAGACATAGAAATCATAGAATCCAAAAGACTATCTGGGTAGCTTTTTAAGGTTTCGCGAGTTTTGTATGATAGCGACTTATCGGATAAAATAGTTCTTTCCGATCTTCTTTTTCCAAAGGCCAAAAGCAAGGAAAGCCCTATTGTGGCAAGAATAATCCACGAAGAAATAGACAGTCTTCCAGCAAAACCCCCTGCAAAAACTCTAAAAATAAATCCCAAAGAAACGGTTAAAGCATCTATTATTATTATATTTCTTAAAAAGAACGAATAAAGAATTTGCATTATAAAATATAAAAAACAAAGGAAAAAAAACGGGGCGTTTATTTTTGTAAAGCCAAAATAAAAGCACAAAGCTACAAGCAGTGTGGCAACTAAACAAGCCGTTAGTACCGACAATTTACCAGAGGCAATTGGGCGATTTTTCTTAATTGGATGCAAAGCATCTTTTTTGGCATCTACCACATCGTTAATTAAATAAGTAGAAGATGAAAGGAAAGAAAAAAGAACCGATGCCAAAACAACTTTTTTAAAAACATCCTCTTCCCACAAAAACCCCGAAAATATTGCCGGCGCAAAAAGGCTAGCATTTTTAACCCATTGTCTTGGTCTTAGAGCTCTAATAAGATGGTAAAGTGTAGTTTCTTTAAGAAAAGACATCTTTTTTAATAGTACAAAACACGATACAATAATACCATGGCAAAAAGAGGAAGGAAGCCCAAAAATCGCTCTTTTGGAATTTCGCTACAAAAAGATACGATTTTTTCTATTTTATCTTTGGGTTTAATTGCCTTTTCAGTAATTAGTGGTCTTTCCTTGGTTTACCCACAAGAAGGCATATTTTTGCAACTTATTGCAACAACTTTAACTGAAACCTTTGGTCTTGTTGCTTTTCTTATCCCCATGTTTTTCCTATATTTGGGATTTTTCCTATTTAGGAATTTAAAATGGAAAGTTTTGGAAACAAGAATACTTCTTGGAATTCTTCTATTTTTGGCAAGCCTTGTGGGGATTCTTAAAAGCATGGGGGGGTTTTTAGGAGAAAAAACTAGCGACTTTTTTTCCAGCTACTTTTCTAGTCTTGGATCTACAGTTTTATTTGCTTCCCTTTGCTTAATTTCCCAAATAATAATCTGGGAAATAAAAATAGAAACAATATTTTCATTTCTTGGTAAACTAGCCTTAGTTTTTATGAAATTGCCAAAAATTCTTCTATCTTTAAATCTGCCATTTCCAAAAAAAGGAAGCTTTTCTAAAGAAGTGGATTTAGAAGATCAAAGCTCCAACGAGCCAGAACTTTCTGAATTTCCCAAAAAAGAACTTAAAGAGAAAGAGTTTGAAGTTGTAGAAAATCCCAAAGAACCTGTTGTAGAAACCAAGAAAACTGTGCCCTTAAAAGCTAAAGAGGCTACTTCACAAGAAATGAAAACCCCGGGAAGCCTTCCTTACAACGATGTGGTTTGGGAATACCCACCACTTAGCATTCTTGCCGATCCTTCCCAAATAAGAGCAGATAGAGGAGATGTAAAAAGCAGGGCACTAGTAATTGAAAAAACCCTAGATTCTTTTGGAATTAGATCCAAAGTGGTAGAGGTAAACAAAGGTCCAGCCGTAACTCAATATGCCCTAGAAACTGTTCAAGGAACAAAGATTGCCAAAATTACTTCATTGCAAAATGATCTTGCTTTGGCACTTGCTTCCCCTACCGGTTCAGTTAGAATAGAAGCCCCAATTCCCGGAAGATCTTTAATTGGAGTAGAAGTTCCCAATAATTCCTCCGAACTGGTAACTCTTAAAGAAATAATGCTTTCCGACAAAGTTTCCAAAGCCAAATCCAAATTGGCAATTGCTCTGGGTAAGGATGTTTCTGGTGCCCCAATTTCCTATGATATTGCTAAGATGCCTCATGTTTTAGTTGCGGGATCAACAGGAAGTGGAAAATCTATTATGATTCACTCCATTATTTCTACTCTTCTTTTTAGATGCTCACCACAGGAGTGTAAATTTGTTCTTGTGGATCCAAAAAGAGTAGAGCTTGTTGGGTACCGCGATATTCCTCATCTTTTAACTCCAGTAATTGTAGATGTAAATAAGGCCGTTCCGGCTTTTAAATGGGCTATTTCGGAAATGGAAAGAAGATACCGGCTTTTGGAAAACGCCAAAGTTAGAGATATTGATTCTTATAATGATCTTTCCGGCTTTCAGGCACTTCCCTATATTGTAATAATTGTGGACGAGCTTGCCGATTTAATGATGACTTCGGCAAATGATGTAGAAAAAGCAATATGTAGAATAGCCCAACTGGCAAGAGCTGTGGGAATTCATTTGGTTCTTGCTACCCAAAGACCTTCGGTAGATGTTTTAACAGGACTTATTAAAGCCAATATCCCTTGCCGAATTGCCTTTAATGTAACTTCTCAAATAGATTCTAGAGTTATAATAGACCAACCGGGTGCCGAAAAATTACTTGGAAGAGGAGACATGCTTTTTGTTCCACCCGATGCTTCCAAACCAATTAGAATACAGGGTGTATTTGTTTCCGATAAAGAAAGGGAAGCCTTGGGAAATTATTTGCGAGAATCGGCAATTAAACCAGAATATAACGATATAGTTTTACGCCCGCAAGCTCCTAAAGAAGGCGAAGTTCGTGCAGAACCTACAGATGAATATTTTGCCGAAGCAGTAAGACTTGTAGTAACACACAAAAGAGCATCCTCTTCCCTGCTACAAAGGAAGCTAAGTATTGGGTACGCCAGAGCCGCAAGGTTATTAGATGAGTTGGAAGCAAATGGTGTGGTTTCTTCTGGGGAAGGAAGCAAGCCCAGAGATGTATTAATTAGCGACGCCGAAAAGTATTTATCTAATGAAAACAGCAGGTAGCATTTTAAAAGAAGCTCGTCTTGCTAAAGGTATTTCTTTGCAAGAAGCAGGTGCCCTTCTTAAAATCCACATTAAATTTTTAGAAGCTTTAGAAGAGGGTAGTTTTAGTAAATTTGCCAATCCCGTTCAGCTTAGGGGTTTTTTAATTAATTATTGCGATTTTTTGCAGGTTAACAAATCGGAAGTGTTAGCTTTTTTTAGAAGGGAGTACAACGAAGAAAAAGAAAGGAAAAATAACAACTTGTATTATAAAAAGCAAAACTTTAATTTTTTTCACATAACCCCAAAATCTTTTAGCGCTGGTGTTGTTGTAGTTGCCATAATTGCTTTTGTTTTGTATGTATTTTTGCAATATAGATCTTTTGCCAAGGCTCCCCAGCTTGTTGTAGAAAGTCCAGCAAGCGATCTTACTGTTTCTAATTCTACTCTTTCGGTTTTTGGAAAGGTTGGGGAAGAGGTAGATTTAAACCTAAACGGGCAAAAAATAATCCCCGAGCAAACCAATAATTTTGCCCTTACCGTCTCTCTTTCTAATGGGCTTAATGTTCTTAATTTTACCGCCACAAATAAACTTAACAAATCAACCACAATTACAAGAAAGGTAATTGCCTATTTTGACGAGGCTAATAAAACACCAGAGGACAAGAAAGAAGATGGTAGCTCTGAAAAACCCCAAACGGAGAAAACTGGAATTTCCCTACTAATAGACATTTATAAAGATGCTTCTTATTTGGCAGTTTACGAAGATGGAAAAAAATCTTTTGATGGTATTGCTTTAAATGGGGTAAAAATCTCTTTTGTGGCAGAGGATGAAATAAAAGTTAAAGCAGGTAATGCTGGTGGGGTAAAGGTTACTAAAGATGGTAATTATATAGGTGTAATGGGAAAAGAAGGTGAGGTTGTAGAAACTATTTACACCAAGTAGTATTTTTATTATATTAGTTAATATAACTGCCCTATGGATATTCAAACAATTTTAGTAATTATAGTAATCCTTCTAACCATTAACTTTGTGCTACTTATTGCCTATGTTCTTTTGGTTTTAAAAGAGGCAAAAAAAACCATTATTAAAGTAAACGACCTAATAGACACAGTTAAACAATCGGCGGAAAACATTTCTACACCCTTTGCGTCGCTTTCTTCGCTAATTGCTGGGTTCGTGGAGGGGTTAAAAATTGTGGAAACGCTTAAAGAGAAGTTGGATGGTAGAAAATAGATGGTTGATGAAAAGATGATAGAAGGCAGAGGTTAGATTAGGACTCGAAACACATAAACTAACTTCCAATTTCTAACTTCTATATCTATATTCTACACTCCAACATCTACTTTCCGATTGGCAATTGTACTTAAATATGAATAATAACAACAATTCGACCAAAACCGGTAGCTTCGTAATCGGCGCCACCCTTGGAGCTATTGCAGGTGTTGCACTAGGCTCTCTTTTAATTCCCAAAAAAACAAAAGAACAAATTAAAGAAAAGGTAAAAGAAACAATAAAAAATGGTTTTGCCAAAACTGTAAATACTATTTCAGAAGAAATATTTGAAGATAAACCAAACAGTATAAATACCCCAAGTAAATTAGCTCCAGTTAAGACTCTTAAAAAAAGGCTATTTAAAGGGATAAAAAGGGGTTAAAGTGTAGGCTTGGGCAAGTTTGAAGGTGTCCAAGAACATCCGTGATATCCTATAGGATCGCCATAAAAACATGCCCAGTAGTGTCCGCTATTGGGTCGTCCAACCAAACCATCGCAAGATGGATCCGACGGATCGCAGTGGCATTCGGAATAAATATCCCCAGAGCAGTGGTTGCTGTCAACAACACCAAATTCATCTAGATAATCACATTTTCTTTCTTGCTCAGTACATTGATATTCCCTCCCACACATAGTTTCTATATCGGATTTTCCATGTACGACTGGGTAAACAAACCCCTGAATACATTTTCCTGTATCGGCACTTTGCAATTCACTTGAAGTCCCGGTATAGGCCGCATCTCCGTGAGATCTAAAAGAATAAGTTGAACCTCTGGGTACTTTTAGATTCAAAATTGTTCTTGCTGAAAGATTATTTCCAACCCAGGTTAGGTTCTTAGTTTGTCCATTATATGTTACTGTTAGGGTCACTGCTGGTCCTTTGTTAGCATAATTAAATGGGGTACATGGGGAACCAGGTAGATCTGTTTCTTTGGGATCGTGCGATGCAATAAGACCAACTACATAGACTGTATCGGTAACTCCAAAGGAGGGGTCAAACACGCTACCATCGCTTTCATCCGTTGTATTGGCATTTGTCCAAGTTCCCCATTTTCCGCAACTTCCTCCCAAATCTGGGGGTGGGGGTTGTTCTTTTAAGAAACATTTAGAATCGGGTTGAGGATAGGGGTGGGCAGGAGAATTATTAATGCTGGCTGTTAAAAATTGGTATTCGCAAGAAAGCGTTGTGCCTTTTACTACATAGGCTTTATCGGAAGATTTAACTAAAATGTCGCTACTTACTCTTACTTCATTATGATCTCTTTCCCCAACACCAGCAAGTTCGGTTTGGTATGCCATTCTTGAATTTGTTGTTGGTCCAAATGTAAGTGATTTAACTAAGGATTCACTTAAATCCATAGAAGGGGATTCAAATCCATACACGGTATCATGCTGAATTCGTATTTCAGCATCTGCCGTACAGCCCGGACTTCCAGGATATCCTGCCCCGGGAGTACCAATAACACCAGTATTTGTTTCGGGGCAATTCATTTCTTTTATAGATTTTCCTTTAATATCTAGTTTATCTTTATTGGGAAAAGCCTTACCGGGATAAGGGCATTCCAATTTTTCCGAGGTTGTTTTTAGTGTATAACAGGCAGGAACATTATCAAAAACCCCCAGCACCTGCCCTTCTTGGCTTTGTAAAGTATTAGCAGGGGAATCTTGTCCTAAACTACCAGTACCATAACTATTCTGAATAGTAGAATCATTGGAAACTTTCAATGTTCCAGCTGGGATACTAGAGGCTAGTAGCTTGGGTGTGGTAGTGTTACCTGCTCCGCAAGACAAATCCCCACCAAGACCTGGAATTGCCACCGCCAGTTGGTCCCCAGCGTAGGTTCCAAAATCTTGAGCAATGCTAGAGGCAAAAAGATCAAAGTCGTTAATCCCGCTTCTAAAATCGCAATAGGTATCGCCGGGCTTTCCCATTATGCTACAAGCAACTTTTTGGGTAGCAAAAAAATTAAGTGCTAGTTCTTTTTTTTCCAGTCTTGCCCCACCAAGCTGTGTTTGAGTTTGCGGAACAACGCTTACTCCGCCTGTATCTCCGCCAACTAACTTTATATTGCCCTTAGAAAGCATCACTGCGGAGGCTCTATCTAGAAAACCGGTTTCCTTTTTGGCTAAATCCCTAAACTGACCATTAATGTAGTTTGTGGTAAAAGATGGCGAAAGAAGATAATTAAACAACCCCCATTTATTGTTGTTTGAATTTCCTTGAGTAACTGCAGTAACAAATTTTTCATTTCCCGAGGCAGGAACTCCTGTAAAATGCCTTATTACAAATTTATTAGGATCGTTATCAAACAGGTAATATTCGGAGTGCGAAGGGTCCAGTTTATAAACACTGTTATCCTTTGTCCAATCTTTTTCAAACCTAACTTTAAAAGTTCTTTTCCAAATCCTAGCTCCGGGAAGTGGGTTTCCTGGGTCGTCCAGCTCTTGATCGGATCCAGGTACAACTGTAAAAGATATTCTTTGCATGGGGGATTTTACCGCCAATGTTTCGCAACTGGGCTTGGAATAAAACTTCAACGGCTCTTCACAAGTTCCAGTGGTACAGCCTACCAGTCTTTTTTCTGGGGTTCCTAGACAGTAATCTTTAAACAACTGCCCTGCTGGTTTTAATGTTTTGTCTTTTTGAAAAAGTCCGAAAAAAGCCTCTGTGCAACTTGGACCCGGACAAGTTTCTTCTCCACCATTTTTATCATCAATTAACTTCCAAGGGAAAACATATCCTTGGTTAATATCCGGGCTTTCTTTTAAAAAAGTAAGAACTGCTCTATAGTAATCCTCCTGACTTTCGCCTGTTGCGTTTCTACTTGGTTTTCCGATTTCACCAATATAAAACCTCTTGCTTCCAGCCCTTTGTTTGGCATTAGTTATAGAATCTATTGTAATTGAAGAATCCCAATATTCGTGTTCCTCTACAAAATCTACTAAATTTAGTAATTCGCCAAGAACACTCGCTGGATAATTACTTTGCTTCATTCCTATTGTTTGTTGACGAGCCGGATCCAATTTTCTAACTTCCGCAGATAACCATTTCATTTCCGCAACGGTTTCCGAAAAACACGGTGGGGTGCGTTCAAAACCGGGTTCGTTTCTTATGTTCCATGCATATAGTGCTTTACTTTTCTTTCCAACTTCTATGTACTTTGTAATATTTCTAATATAGGCATCTTTTTTGCTCTCCCAACCACAAACGGTAGAGCCATCAAGAAGACCAGGAATTACCTGTAAATCTTTTGATTCTAAGATGGATAAGAACTCTCCAAAGGGCCCGGAAAAATCCCCACCATCTACATAAGGAGCAAAGTCCTCGTATTGGATAAACATTTTTATAATCTTTACCCCAAGAGATTTTGCCAAATCCATATCTTCGGCAACCTGTGCCTTTTTGGCAGGGGTCCAATCTCTTTGAAGAAAAACAACATCTCTTGTTACATAGTTAATTCCACATTTTAGTGGGGAGGCAGGAATAACCACCTCTCTTGGGATACAGGCGGATTCTCCAGTACCGGGTAATTGACAAAGATCGTCTCTTGCCGATGGGGCCCATCCACAAGAATTACCATTGCAATTTTTTAATTGAGAGCTGTGGGCATTAAACCAAGCGTCGAATTTGGCTTGATCAAAAGACCCCATCGCAACGCTACCCCCACCACAAACACTAGAATAAAAGGAGTTTACCTGCGATGCAGAATAAATGTTCCAAGCTCCAACTCTATGGGGATCGTATGAAAATATTGCAAACATTTTAAAATTCCCATCGCTACCCCATTCTTGCCAAGATCTATCCAACATGGTTTTAAGCTCGCCATCATCGTATCTTGGTTGCGGTTCCCCAGATGTCCCTGAAACACCTGTTTCCAAAGAATAGTAAGGAGCGGGTATTCCAATTTCTCTATATTTACAGTTATTCTGTTCGGGGATAGCTGTGCATGGTGTGTATAACCCCCCGGTTGTTTGATCGTATTCATTAATAGAACTACCGCTAAAAGAGCTGTAATAAGTATCTTTACCGACCCCACTGAAAAAAGATCCGTCCACAAAAGATGGGTTTAGTTTATCTACCATGGGGGAAAGAAGAATAACTTTAGTGTTTAAAAGACCGGCGTCATCTAACAATTGTTTAAGTTTTATTGAGTATTCGTAAGATTTGGGACCAAAGGCAGGACCACCGCCTTCGTTTTCGTGATTTGGTTCGTTCCAAGGCATAAAGTAAACCACTTGCCCTTTTGTATCCATTTTTCCCAAAGTAGCAACCCAAGCAACTGCTTGATCTTCTGTAAACTCACCGTGATGATTGTATCCACGAATTACAACATTTAACCCTTGCCCAAACAAACCCTCCATTCCCGAGCAAGAGCCATTTGTTCCCAAGGCAACAATCCAACCCCCTTCTTTTGTCATTGTTTTTACAGCACCAGCCTGATCATAGTAAGGACCCACATTTACACCGCATTTATTTTCGGCAAAAGAGTTCTTTGGAGAAAATACAAAAAGAAAAAGAATAATTAGGGTGGTTAAAAAAAGTCTTCTTGGCATCATTTACCATTTTACTCGAAAGTCGTCTGAATGCCCAGCAAAAAGTATCTATTCCTTGCAAGAAAGATGCTCCGCAACTTGTTGCGGGAAGATTCACTAGAATTAGTTAGCCCCTACTACACCCCTAAAAATGTAGTCTTTCATTAAAGACTGATAAGGCACATCTCTTTGCTGGGCCATTGCCTTTATTCTGTTTAAAACATTAATGGGAAGCCTAAAAGAAACTGGTTTAGTTTTTGTCTTTAAATCGGGAATTACCGCTTCTTGCAAATCGTTTATTTCTAAGTAATCCGCCAAATCAATTTTGGACCAAAACTCCAACTCCTCTTTACTATTTTTGAATTTTGGTAGATTTAATTCTTTTTTCATAAATTTTCCTTTCTTTTCTGCTTGCATTTCTTGCAGAAATAACTCTAAATTTTTTTCCTCTTACAGTAAATACAATAACAAGAACCCTTTCCTCTAAAGTCTTTGAAAACAATATCCATCGTTTCTCCTTTTTTGTGCTGTGCGTTTTATCCGAAAAAAAGAACTTGTAGGAATTTAAAAAACATTCCTCGCATTCGCTATTACTAACTGCGTGCTTAAGAGTGTTTTTTACTTTGTTATTCTCGTCCCAATCACAATCTGTAATTCCAGAAAAGCAGATCATTTGTAATTTACAGCACAATACAAAGTTCTCTTTGTCAAGACAAGGGGTTGTATTTATATATCAAAACTATATAATACCAATATATGGATAAAGTACTTGTGCAAGTTCCTGTTAGAAAAGACATAAAAGAATTAGCCGAAAAAGCCGCCTATGAGCAGGGCTTTTCCTCGCTTCAAGAATCGTTAAGAATTTTTATGCATCAGTTAGGAAATAATCAAATTGGTCTTCAAGTATCACAAAAGGAAGATGTCATAAAACTTAGTCCAAAAGCAATTAAAAGGTATAACAAAATAAGTGACGACTTTAAAAAAGGAAGAAACATTTTCATTGCAGACAATGTGGAAGATTTTTTAAAGCAGTTACATGAAAATTCTGTACCATAAGGTTTTCATAAAAAACTATCAAATCAGGATATCAAAAAATCCAAATCTTACTTCTAGGTTTTTAAAACGGGTAGAAGCGTTTGTTTCAAATCCAAAAGACCCAATATTAAAGTCGCACCCACTAACCGGAGCAAAGTCTGGCCTATACTCGTTTTCTATTACAGGAGATATTCGTGTGGTTTATGAAGTAATTAAAGAAAACATTGTTCTTTTTCATGATATAGGAACTCACAATCAGGTGTACTAAAATTTTTTGCTAAAACCCATTGACAAAATTGTGGATAAGTTGGTAAATGTCTTTTAACAATTATTTATCCCCCAATAAATTATCTGCCTTACCAAAATGGATACTTTGGAGAAACTCTGGAAAACAGTTCTTGGCGAACTGGAAATATCTACCACACCCGCATCTTTTAAAACTTTCTTTTTGCCCTCCTACATTTTAAAAATTGAAGAAAACATCGTTACCATAGTTTGCCCCACCCCTCTTTCTAGAGACCGCTTAGAAGGAAGGTACTATTTTCAAATCCAAAAAATCTGTGAAGGCTTTTTGGAAAAAAAGGTAGAGCTTGCCTTTTCCGTAGGACAAAAAACTTTAAGCGAAAAATCCCTTGGCCCTCTTTTTACAATTCCTGGAAATTCCGATAATCTACACACCTCTTCCAATCTTTATCCCGAATATACTTTTGAAAAGTTTATAGTTGGATCTAATAATAAACTAGCTCACGCTGTTGCCACTTCTGTAGTTTCCTCACTGGGGACCGCCTATAATCCTTTTTTTCTATATTCCAATGTAGGTCTTGGAAAGACCCACCTTGCTCAAGCCATAGGCCATGCCATTTTGCAAAAAGATCCAAGTAAAAAAGTTATTTACACAACTGGAGAAAATTTTACAAACGAACTTGTGGAAGCAATTAAAAGAGGTTCAAGGGAGCAAACCACCAGTGCTTTCCGTAAAAAATATCGCCAAGTTGATCTTTTAATTGTAGATGATATTCAGTTTATTGCAGGAAGAGAAGCAACCCAAGAAGAGTTTTTTCACACCTTTAATGCCCTATATTTAGATAAAAAACAGCTTGTTGTAACAAGCGATAGACCACCCCATGAAATAGATAAACTGGCGCCAAGAATTTCATCTAGACTTGCAAGCGGAATAATTGTAGATATGCAATTTCCCGATACCGAAACACGAAGAGCCATTCTTAGACAAAAAAGAGAAGCAACAAAAATTGATATTCCAGATAAAATCTTAGATTTTGTTGCCGATAATGTAACCTCTAATATTAGGGAACTGGAGGGTGCCTTTATGCAAGTTGTGCTAAAGCAAAAAACCGAAGACTCTCCCCTTACTATAGATCGAGTTTCCGAAGCATTAAAAATTGCCAAAGAGGAAAAAAGATCAAAAATGCTCTCTGTTTCCGAAATAATTAATGCTGTGGCAAGTTATTACAATATTCGCCAAAAGGATATTCTTGGCGAAAGCCGGCTTAAAAACATTGTTAGGGCAAGGCAAGTTTCTATGTATTTAATAAGAACCGAAACTCAAATTTCTTTAATGGCAATTGGAGGGCTTTTGGGAGGAAGAGATCATTCTACAATTATTCATGGAGCAGAAAAAATCAAGCTGTTGCTTAAAAAGGATTTAAGTCTTCAAAAAGAAGTTGCCGATGTTAAGGGGAATTTGGGAATTTAATTGTTATTGCATGAATTAGTGCTTTAGATATAGAATAAAACCATGCCGTTTGGAAAACCCAAAAAAGAAGAAAAACCTAGTCAAGAAACCCCCCAACCTGCCCCACAAGAACCTTTAAAAATTCTTTTGGAATGGAAAGCCCCATCTAGAGCATTTAAAGAAAGGGATCGACAATACTTTACCACCATTTTTATAATCATTTTTGTTTTATCTTTAATTCTAATTTTTATTAGGGAGTTTTTATTAATTGGCGTAATACTATCTTTAACTTTTGTTTACTATGTGCTTTCTACAGTACCTCCCGATGAGGTGGATCACAAAATAACAACAAGGGGTGTTGTTTATGCTGGGGTTAATTATCCGTGGGAAGTGTTGCTTTCTTTTTTCTTTAGCAAGAAGTACGATAGCTGTGTTTTAAATGTAAACACAAAAGCCAAGTTTCCTGGGAGGTTGTTTTTAATAATAAAAGAAAAAGACAAGGAAGAACTTTCCAAGGCAATTTCTAAATATATTTTAGAAGAAGAAACCCCGCAAATTAGTTTTTTGGAAAAGCTTCAAAACAAAGCCTCGCAAAAAGTCTCCCTAGACTAAAACAAATTGACTTCTTGATACGCTAAAACAGCCTCTTGCAATTTTTATTATTCAGGTCTGTTGAAAGACTAAAAATACGACTAACAACCTATGTATATACAAATATGCGCACGTGCGTAAATTTGTATACGGATAGGAAATTAATGAGGCTGGGCGTTTATCTGAAAAGATCCTCCGGGTTCTTGAGAATAATTAGTTTACCTTCTTTTTTGGCTTTTTCGAATTTATTTATCGTCTTCCATACGCATTTTTCCTGGCATAGGCTTCGTGATTTTTTTAATCTATTTGATAGAGATGTTCTCATAGGTTGCTTTTAACTTTGTTGGTCTTGCCCAAGATATTCAAATCTCTTCATCTTTTTCCCCTCTACCACAACCTCTTCAAGAAACATGTTTAGTGGTCTAACCCAAAGCTTACTTTTCGGGTTATCGTACAAAGGCACATAAACAGGATCTTCAAGTGTCTCGCTGTGTTTGGCAATACCCAAAACAAGATATTTGTTTCCTTTATAATGCCTGTACACCCCACATTTAAAATCCATAGAACAACTGTAGCACTCGTATCTGGTAAAATAAAGCAGGTCTCTTGCCCTCATAGCTTAATGGATAGAGCATTGCGTTGCGGACGCAAAGGTTAGAGGTTCAACTCCTCTTGGGGGCACCAAAATTTCCGCTAGCGCGGAAATTCAGTAATTAGTAGTTAGTATTTAGTAGTTAGTAAGAAGTATAAAGGCAGAAAACAAAAGCGGAAATTTTGCCCTAATTACTAACTACTCAAACTAGCACAATGCCTTTCCGCACTTAGGCGGAAATTCAGTAATTAGTAGGTAGTGTAAGTAGTTAGTATTTAGTTTATATGATGGAGGGGTGCGGGAGCGGTTTAACCGGCTGGTCTCGAAAATCATGCGGGGCGAAAGTCCCACGAGAGTTCAAATCTCTCCCCCTCCGCCATGTACCGTACGGTACATGGCTCCGCCATTAGAATTTCTTACAAATACCCACCCCAGCACTATTTATTTCTTCCACTTCGGAGGTGGAGGTTAAAGTGGTATCTGTGACAACAAGTTTTTTAATAATTTTTCTAGAAAGAATAATTTAGATCTTATTTGTTGGTTTTTTATTACAACTCTGTTTGGTAGTATGTTTTTATGTTGGCTTTATCAGGATTGTTATTTTTCAATACGACTGCATTTTTGGCTTATACGCTAATTGCCCATAATCACGCTGTAAATAAAAAATCACTAAGCGGGATTTACTCTAAAGGAAAGAATTTAAAAATCGCCACAATATTCTGTTTTATTGCAACTGTCGTTGGTGGTTTTTGTCTTTGGGCTATAAACACGCAGTTTGATCAAATTATCTTGCATAGCAAGATTTTAACTGCCCTTTCTGTGCTTTCTTTGATTGGAATAATAGGCACTTTTACCACATTGGCAAAAGCAAGTACTTTTTTTCATAATATGTTCGGAGGGATTTTTTTCCTTTCTCTAAGTTGCCTTCAAATAGCAATTTCCAAGATTCTGTTAGAAAACTTCGGTTGGTACTATTTGCTTGTTTTTCTTATTGCAACTATTAATCTTGGCGTAAACCTAGTCTATTTAATCTATAAAAAAGGCCAAGTTAGTGGCGCACAAGAAATTGTAATACTTCTCTTTTCTGCTTTGTGGTTCCCAATACTAGCTACTATTAAAACCATATACTATACTGGCTTGTAAAGACACTGTCCCTATATTTTTATACACCATTATGCGGGGGGCTCATTTCTGTGGGTGGAAAGCACCTAGGGGTAATTTAAGTAAAAACAAAATTATAGACTATTCGATCTTGCACTCTTTTTATAAGAGTGATAAATTATTTCTCAAGATGATTCCTAGGACAGCGTACATAGTAAGTAAAAGAACTTCCGAAGGTGTTGTACCAATTTGCGTTTTTGTACTAGCAACCTTCTCGGGTAATCTATTAATACCAAATATACTCAATTATCTGTGTAACTGCGGTTTTATTAAAGACGAGTCCGTTTGTATAACAACAGTAGATGAGCCTATCAAACCTGCCTACGAGCGTTATTATTTTTCAAACATAGCATCAATTGAGGCTTCTGGGGCGACAATAAGTACCGCTTTGCCAACCAGACCGATATAAATTGCGCGTATCTTTGTTCCTTATGACCAGCACCTTCTAGCACTAACGGATCACACCAGCACTCAAACTACCACTATTTATTTCCTCCACTTCGGAGGTGGGGGTTAAAGTGGTATCTGTGACAACAAGTTTTTTTCAAACAAAACCCACCTCGGAGGTGGAAGTTAATCTTTTGCCAAGGAAATACAGTATATATACCTACACCCAGCAACTTTTAGTGCTTTAGAAGCAGAAAGCATTGTTGCTCCTGTTGTTTCTATATCATCAATTAGGATAATGTCTTTTCCTAAAATTTCCATTTTTTTATTTTCCGCAACAAAAAGGGCGTCTTTTAAATTTTCTAGCCTTTGTTTTTTAGATAAACTTGCTTGCTTTTTGGTAGGATATGCTCTTTTTAGAGCATTACAAACAATCTTTAAACCAAATTCTTTGCAAAAAGCCTCGGCTATGTATTCGGCTTGGTTATAGCCCCTTTTTAAATATCTTGTAATAAAAAGCGGTATAGGAATTACCAACGCGTCTTGTCCAAACTCCAATCCTGCCTCTTTAATATCTTCCAAAAACAGCTCTATTGGCTTATCTAGTGCTTTATAGTAGCCTTTATATTTTGAATTTAAAATTGCTTTTCTTAAAGAACCCTTATAGCAAAACGGGGAGTAGAAACGTTCCGGGGTGTGTGGTGTAGAACATAGTAAATGAGTAAAACCTTTGGGGGAATATTTTTGACAAACAACACAAATTTCTAAAGAAAAATTAGGTATGTTGAGTTCGCAAGAAGGACAAAAATCAAATCCGGGTTTGCCACAACCAAAACATTTCTTTGGAAAAAAAACCTCCCAAACAAGTTCCAAGAAAACTCCAAATGCCAGTTTTACCAAGTTATAAACATAGGCAACTTTTGCTTTCATTTGTTGGGTTTATTAATAACATCTCCTATAGTTTTTGAGTGGCGTATCCTGTAGTTGGTGGGCTTCATTTTTGGCTTTTTATTAAACCAAAAAGCATTTTAGAAATTTCCTCTTTTGTTTCCTGTCTTTCTACTTTTTACTAACTACTCACACTATTGCTAATTACTGAATTTCCGCGCAAGCGGAAATTTTGGTGGAGATGGGGGGAGTTGAACCCCCGTGTTAGCAAGCGTTGAAAATAAGTGGTTACAAGCTTATTGGCTTTTTTAATTTTGCGCCTTAATAAAGGTAAAGACAAAAACCTTTTACTAAAGCGGGTTATAATTTCTAGATTAAGGACAACTAACCGATAAATTCCCTAACTACCTCGTCTATGGTTATGCCTCTAAACCCCCGACGAAGAAAGGATCTAAAGACACCTGATTTTAAGCGTACGCTAATGCGTATTCTGCTTCAACAGGAGAATATGCTTCTTCAGCAATTGTTTTTTGTTGGAACATTTAACGAATTATCCAACATGTTCGGCTTGACTTTGTTTCCATTACTTACCAGTCGATTCCCTGCATCCCCGTTATTGCGCCTCCGACCCTTTTCTTGCCCTATCCATTTCTCTTACCTGCTCTCTTTTTTTCAGTATTTCTCTTTTATCGTACTCTTTTTTCCCTCGTACAATTCCAATTTTTATTTTAATAAGATCATCAGATGTATAAAGTTTTAAAGGTACTGCAGAAAATCCCTTTCTGCTTAAAGCCCCAATTACAGCGTTTATCTGGGCTCTTTTTAAAAGAAGCTTTCGTGTTCTTTCTGGGTCGTAATCTACAACTTCTCCAGCCTTGCCAAAAAGAGGTATTTTCATACCTACAACAAAGGCTTCATCCTTATATATCTTAACCATTGCCCCCGTTAAAGACACCCCACCCATTCTACAAGACTTAACCTCATGTCCTAAAAGCTTTATTCCAGCTTCAAATTCCTCCTCAATGAAAAAATCAAAATAGGCTTTGCGGTTCTCTGCAATCACAAGATTATTATACCACTTTTTTGGCTTAATAACAACTAATAATCTGCCATGTAGATTGCTGACTTTGTTATTAGATAAATTTCTTCTTTTGTGTCTTTAATAACAGATAGACCTACAACAGTTTCCTTATCTGAAAGTGGCGTTTTTAGTTCAATTTTTGAAAGCAACTCCCCTTCTTTGGAAAATTCATACACCAAGCCTGGGCTGTAAATATATATGCTATCGGTTTCAAAATTGGGAAATATTGCCTTGGCGTTTGCCACATTAGCAGAAAGAGCAAATTGTAATTTTTCGCCAGATAAGTATTTACTAACTGTACCGTCTTCTTCTAAAACATAAACAAAGTAGTTAACGGCAAGAGAAACTGCCTTTGATAAGTTGGCGTTGTTATCTTTTACCCACGCGGTCGATTTGTACGAATTGCCCGACAAAGATACTTTAAAGATTTGGTTTTGTGATGGGGAAAGAAGGTAGTAGTTATCAAGATACCTGCTAGCAGAAATTACGCTTTCTGGAAGATTAGAAGAAATCCCCGAAAGTGTTGATTCTTGTATTTTTTTGCCTTGGTTATCTACTACAAGTACCGATTCTTCGGCAAAATTAACCAACTTAAATTCCTCCGAGCCATTTACAAAAACAGCACCGGTAGATTTAGCAAAAGAGCTAGGAAAACTAAACAGCGGTTTTAGCTTTTCTATTTCGGGCTCGGTGTCAATTTGAGATATTGGAATTGTGGTTTCCACATTGTTAGAAGACCCTTTTTGTACCATAAACTTTGGATACACAAACTTATAGGCAAAGCCACCAAAAGCAAAAAATGATAAAAGAGAAAGTAAAACCAACCGGGACCTACCAAGCATACTGGCCTTTTTTATAGGTCTTGGGAGCGCAATTTTTACCAGGTCTCCGGTACTAAACCCGGCTTTGCTGTTTATAGAAACTATACAGGCGCACAAAGATTCGTTATTTATGGAACCGGCAACTTCTTCTTCTATTCTAGAGCTATTTTTTAAAACAAAATCAACTGTAAACTTTCGCAAAAACTCCCCAGTTGCCGAAATAAACACATCGCCATCTTCTAAAACCGAAGAGTGTAAATTTACCTCGCCACTTGCTTCCCCACCAAGAGGAATTACTTCAGAATTTCGAAGCAAAAGTGTTTGACTATCTCCAATTTGGGCAAGATAAACCACATTTCCCCACAAAACAATTGCTCCTAAACTTATATCTGTTCTTTTTCCCTGCCAAGATTCGTCGGTAAGGTTTAATACCTTCTCTTTGGTTTCCAAAACGGCTTTTTCCAAAGCCGAAAGCGGTGTTCCTTCTAAATTGCCAAAGTAAGATTCAAAAAGAGAATCCTTGGCAAGAGACATGACCAGGTTTAGATCGCACTCGGAAGGACCCGATATTTCAATTACAGAAAAAAGCTTTCCTCTTTGTGAAATGGCGTCTTCCGTATCTCCAATACCCTCCAAAACCGAACTAAATTTCCCGTTTTTTGGAACACCTGCCCCATATATTTTTTGTGCCCTAGCGTGATACGAAACTTCCATATAATAATTAAAACAAATAAACCGCGGTAAAGATAATAAGTACAATTAAAGCCAAAAGGTGCAACCAAGAAAATGCCTTAAGAACAAAAGAAACCGGCGTTGTTATAGTTTCCGACATTATGTACACCTGTCTTACCACAAGAAAGGAATAAATTAAATAGACTAAAAGCGTTAAAAATAAAAATCCTTCGGCAATATAGAAAGGATTTACGCTGAAGTTTTTTAGAAAATTTGGAAAATCAATGCTTAAATCAAAGTCGGAACCCATATGTTATTTTTCCTTTTTTAAACGCTTTTTTAAATTATAGTTAATTAAATCGTTAATTTTTTCATGGACCTTGCCAGGGTTTGGGATGTGTTCAAATTCAAATTCGGGAAGCTCGGCCGCGGTTTGGATTTTAACAGTTCCAAAGTTAAACATTGTTGCTAAAACACCACTTACATTATAGGTAGAATCTTCTATGTTTCTAAGAGGGGCCTCGGATACTTTTTTGTGAATAATCCCAAAAAAATCGGTGTCTATTATTCTTCTATCGGTAACTATGTAAACATTAAAATACCAAATAAGATAATTTTCTAATATAAAAATAAAGGTAAATAAATACCATATTGTTCCCACAATAAATGAATACTCTTTGGAAACAAAAAGAAAGCCGGTTTGTGTTGGAACAACAAGCCAAAATATTACTGGAAAGATAAGAAAACCCAAACCCATTATTACCCACTTAACATTAATCACCCAGTGCCTACGCAACAAAAACACTATATGCTCACCTTTTTCTTGAGATTCAAAAGATACATCTTTAGGAGATTCTAAAAAAGCAGAAAATGCAGTCATTACTATAATTGTAACACAACACCGCTAATTGGAATTAAGCCTATAAATATCGGCAAACCCCGAACTTCTAATAACGGATCCATACTTACTAAATAAGTATTTTGATTTAGACAGAATATTTTTTGTACATTCCCCTTCTACTAAGCCAAGATTGTTTGGATAAACGGCCCACCCAACGCCCTCTTTTTTAATAAAATCAAAAAAAACCTGTTCGTCTAACATAGCCTCTCCTAAAAGATCTGAAAAAACCAGTCTTTCTTGGGAATTATTAATAAAAAAATCAATTCTAGTAAAGGGTGCTACATTGGCATAGATTATTTTTAAATTATTTTCGTTGACTACTTTAGATAGGGCATACGGTTCAAAGTAAGTTCTTTGCCTGGTTTTTTCATCCTCTCCACCAAAAAGACTTTGGGGGGTTTCTCCAGGCGGTATATAGGTTAAGTAAGGATCCGAAATACTGTAGGCAAGAACAAGTACCGAAAGGATGGCAAGAAACCCCTTTTTTAATAATTGGTACCGTTCTTTTGAAAACGATCGTGAGACAATACCCCATGCGACAACCCAAAACAATACAAGCCCGCCCAAGTTATACCACAAGGCATCCGATCTTTGTGTAGACCAAAAAGCAAAAGATATAAAAACAATTGCAAGATCCAGGATACTCTCAGAAAAATTGGAGGGATTTTCTTTTTTGGAAAATATCAAAAAAACAAAGTAGAACAACCCCAAAAACAATAGGTAGTAAAACACCCCCGGGTCGTTTAAAGAGCTTGTGGAACTTCTTCCACCCCCAAAAAGCTTAAAAAACGGAAGCCCAATAAGACCAAGTTTTGTGGAAAAATCGGAATAAAAGGTACTTATTTCGTAAGAATTGGCTTCCGAAAAACATTGTCCCAAAACACCTTTCTGATATTTATAGGGCAAACCACCAAATCCAACCTGCCCTACAAAGGGTAGGTTGGGTTTCCAGAACATAATCCAAAAAATAATAGCAATAAATCCAAAAAGAATTGCCAAAGCAATTTTTTTAAAAGATTCTTTTTCTTTAAATAGTTTGTAAAGGGCAAAAACGCAAATGGGCAGGGCAATAAATGTGGCAGAATACTTAGTTAGAACAGCAAATATTGCAAAAAAGAATACAAGAGGTGTGTTTTTTTTAAGAGCGTAAAAGGAACAAAGAATAAACACCAGCATAAATAGCTCGGTTTTATACTCTACACTAATTAAATAAAAAATTATTGGAGACGATGCAAAAATTGCAAGCGGAATTATTTTATCTTGCACCTTATTAACAACGGCAATTCTATAAAGAATACACAAAGATAAAAAGAAAAAAGAGGAATTAAAAAACTTGGCGCCCGATACCCCATTTATTAAATAAGCAAAAGATGCCAGAAGTTCAAAAGGAAAAGGAAGAGCTAAAAAAATCTCGCTGTTTGGCAACCTCCCCATTTGACCCAAAAATTTTGTGGTATTTAAATACAATCTTAAACCATCTGGCCCCTCACTTATCCCCTTAACGGCATGGGCAATTACAACACCAAAAAATATCCAAACAAATGCAATTACTGCTTTGTTATCTTCCCCAATATACACCGGAGTTTTAATAAATTGTATTTCTTTTTTATATACACCGCCTTTAAGTTGCATAAGAAAAACTACAAGCCCCAAAATAAAAATTGCTATAAAGCTACTGGTTTTTAAAAGCTCTAGTCTTGCAATAACCAAAAATAACAACGACAACAAAGCCATGCCAAAAGGAATAACCAAAGTAAAATCCTTCTTTAAAAAAATTTTTCCAATTACAGAAGACAAAAAATAAATTGCTAAACTTGAAAACATTCCCAGAAAAACATTTTTTACTAGTGCTAGATTAAATAAGACAAACGATAAATTGGTTGGTACATAAGAGGCATAAATTTTAAAATATAGATTGGAGATTAAAATAACATAAATTAAAAATAACAATACAAGAGTGGGTTTTTTAACGAACCTTGATATTTTTATTCTTTTAATTAGTAAATGCAGAATAAAAGAAAACGAAGATACCGAAAGAACAATTGTTGCCAAAGTGCTTTTAAAATAAAAGTAAATTCCCACAACTATAATAAATGGCAAGAAAAAAGTAGCTTTTCTTATACTCATGAAAAGTAAATTAAATTAGCTTTAATATTTTCTGGAATAAGGTTTTTTTCCGCAGTTGTAATAATAACTTGAGACCCTTCCAAAACATTAACAACCTTATTTCTGTGCAAAGAGTCTAATTCCGAAAATACATCATCTAGTAAAACTGTGGGGTGTTTAAGTGTCTTTTCTAAAATAAAATAAACTTCAGCAAGCCTTGTTGCTAAAACCGCGGTTCTTTGCTCCCCCCTACTTCCAAAATAGGCTAGATTCAGTCCGTTTTTTAAAAACACATAATCATCTCGGTGAGGTCCAATAACGGTATATCCAAGAAACATCTCCTTATCTAGCGCTTTTTTTTGAGCAACTTCGTTAAATTCAGATTTTAAATACCTAAGCTCTAAAGTTTCCGATTTGGAATTAATTAAGGGTGCAATTTTAGATAAATGCTTGTTTATAGATACAAAAAAATCACTTCTAAAATCTTGCAGGATTGTTCCTTCTTTTAAGAGTTTTTCGTTCCATACCGAAATTTCAGAAGGACTTGCAAGCCTTCCTTTTTTGCTAAGTAGTTTGTTTTTTTGGGAAAGAATTCTGTTGTAGCAAAACAGTGATTTTTTATACTCTCTGTTTACCTGACAGTTAATAAAATCTAAAGAATCGCGCCTTCTTGATGGGGAACCCAAAACAAGTCTTATATGGGCGGGTGAAAAAAATACCGCATAAAAATTTCCCACAAAGTTTGCCCTGCTTTTTATAACTTCGTTTACTTTATAAACTTTTTTAGGACCTCCTTTGGAGCTAATTATTTCCTCAAGAATAGTATTGCTGTCTAAAATTCCTTTAACTCTTGCAAAATCTTGCCCAAAGCTTATCGCTTCTTCTTGAACAACGGCTCTTTCAAATTTGGCAACAGCTAAACTATAAATTGCTTCTAAAAAATTGCTCTTTCCGCTAGCGTTTTCTCCAATAATAATTGTCGTTTCGTTTCCAAAGTCCTGTTTTTTATTTTTTAAATTTCTGAAATTGGAAAGATAAATAGAAGAAAGCATATTTGTAAATTATACTAAAAGACCTTCGGTATTGGATTTTAGGGGCTGGCAGAAAGGGCAGTAAAATGTAGAACGCCCCGATATTCTTTCTTCTACAATTGTGTTTTTACATTTAATACAAGGTTTCTTGGCTCTTCCATATACCGCAAAAAAATTTTGATGAATTCCAGCCTTTCCATACACATCCACATAGCTTTCATCAGGAAGAGTGGAGCCTCTGTGCTTAATCCCATCTTCTAAAACCATTTTAATAGAGTTAAGAAGATTTACTACATTTTCTTTTGTAATATCTTTGGTTTTTGTATTTGGGTTAAGTTTAGAAAAAAACAGGCCTTCGCTGGCGTAAATATTTCCAATGCCTGCAATAACCTCCTGATCCAAAAGAACGCGTTTACATATGGTATTTTTGCTTTTAACTTTTTTATAAAAATCATCATCTGAAATTTCAAAAGGGTTTTGCCCTAGTTTTTGTTTAAACTGTGAAAATTTGTTGGGAGATAAAATTTCACCGTATCCAAATTTCCTAACTTCGGTAAAAAAAAGGGTGGCGTTTTCAAAGCCAAGCACAATACAAGAAGAATTTTTAAAACGATCTTCCAAAGAAAGTAGTAACCTACCGGTCATTCTAAGATGAAAAAGTAAAAAATTCCCACCCGAAAGGCTAAATACTATGTTTTTGCCAACCTGGAAAACAGAAACGACTTTATTTCCAACAAGTGTTTCAAAATCTTTTGGCGAGGGCTTAGCAAGTTTAGGATCTACTACTTTTACAGAAACAATTTTCTTGCCAGAAAATATCTTATTTAAATCGGAAACTATTGTGTAAACTTCTGGAAATTCAGGCATGATTTCTCCATTTCTCCTCTACAAACTGCTTAAACTCTCTTTGAAATTTTTCTTTTGTAAACATACTTGCTGTTTTTTGGCAATTTTTCTTCCAGTCTATTTTATTTTCCAAATTCTCAAACTTTTTTATGGCTTCAATAAGACCCACAACTTCCACACTTTTAGAAAAAACGCCATTGTACTCGTTACAAACTGTGTCTTTAAACCCCCCTTCGTTTGGCACAATGCAAGGTTTACCAAAATACATTGCTTCAAGCGGAGCTATACCAAAATCTTCTTGCGATACATTATAAATAAACGCTCTACAAGAAGCCAAAAGCTGTGCCTTTTTTTCTTCCGAAACAAAACCCATCGTTTCTATGTTTGCCCCTTTGGTATTTTCCTCATCCACAATTTTTTTAACATCGGCAAAATTCTTTCCGGTACCTGCGATAATTAGCTTTCTTTTAAGAAAAGCACAAGCCTTTACAACTTTATCTACATTCTTGTACCTAGATATTCTGCTAATTACCAAATAGTAATCTCCTTTTGGTGAGTCGTTTTTTACCAAATGTTCCTTTATCACAGGAAAGGGGTGAATTATGGTAGCATCTCTGCCGTAGAACTTTTTTATTCTCATTAAAACCTCTGTTGAGTTACATACTAAAAAATTTGGTCTTCTTGCTGCTTCTTGATCCCACAGCCTAAGTAAAAAATCTAGTGGTTTTAAAACAATATTCCAATACCAAAAGTCTCTTTTAGATGTTTCGGTTGGATAGCCATACAAAAACCTAGGGGGGGTGTGGATGTAGGAAATATGAATTTGATTTTTACCAGTTGTAACGCCTTTTGCAAAATTGGCACTTGAAGAAATAACTATATCGTAATCTTTTAAATTAAGACTTTGAAACATAAGTGGATAAAGAAAGGTAAAGTATTTATAAAACTTATTTACAAATCTATTTGTTGCCCATTTTGGAACTCTAATTGTGGCACCCTTAAAGGCACCTGTTTCTTTAAAGGCGCTAGGGTCCCAAAGTGCGGTGTAAATGGGAGCATCTGGCCAAAGTTCCCAGATAGCATTTGTTACATCTTCCTGACCTCCGTGGGCATTTAGATAGTCATGAATTATGGCAACTCTTGGTTTGTTGTTCATTTTTTATTTATCTATAATACTTGTCATAAAAAAAGTTGCTACACGGCTGTAAGAACTTTCCTTTCCCCAAGCATCTATTGCCTTAACTCTCCAATAAAAGGGCGTACTGTTTGCTCCAACAACACATTCTTTAATAATGGCAGAAATGTTAACAAGAGTAATTTTTTCTTCTTCCATTTTTTTGGTATAGATAGTCTTTTTAAAAAATCTATCACTTGCAATTTCTACTATATAAGATTTGGCAGTAGCATCGCATTCGGGATCGTACTTGGAAGGTATCCAAGAAAAATCAATTTGAAAACTACCGTCCCAAGTAAAGGGTATTCTATCGTAAATGGGAAAAACGGCCTCCGGAGCAGAAACACTTGTTAGAACGGGGCCAACAACAAAACAAAACGGCTTGGTCCAATTTAAATTATAGTCATTTTTTTCTTCGGTACCTTCTTTAACTTTCCAAAAATAAACTCCTGTTTTGAAATCTTCCAACAAAGAAATATTCTTGACGCTTACCGATTTAATAAAAGGGTTGTTAAAAGAGGATTTGGCAGAAAGGGCAAATGTAAAATTGGAAGAATCCCCTTCCCACAAAAACTCTTGGGGAAATGTTTCCGTTTGATACCCATTTGCTGGGGAAATAAGCGTTATTTTACCCTCTTCTTGGTAAGTTTCTGGATAAACAATATAAATTTCCCCCTCTTTTTTTAATCCAAAATTTGGAAAAAACCAAAGCAGTGCGTTTAAGGCAACAACAGAAAACAGCACTTCAAAAAGAAGTTTTATGCTCATAAAACCATTCTACCAAAGCTGGTACAATTAAAAAATGAAGCTTTTAATTTTTGACTTTTTAAACCTTTTTCATAGAGCCTACCATGCCTACCCAAGAACACTTGCCACAAAGGACGGTCTTCAAACTAATGCTGTTTATGGATTTTCCAACATTCTTTTAAATACAATTAATAAGCTGGGACCAAGCCATGTAATTGTTGCCACCGAAACCGGTCCTTCGTTTAGGCATTTGGCCTTTGCCCCCTATAAAGAAAATCGTGGATGGAGAAAAGAAAGACCAGAAGAGGCAGAAGAATTTGATAAACAAATACCGTATGCCAACGAAATACTAGAAACTTTAAATATTCCAGTAATTTCTGCCCAAGGTTTTGAAGCAGATGATGTAATAGGAACCTTATGTAAAAATCCTAAATCCGAATTTCTAAATTCTAAACAATTTGAAGTAATCATTGTAAGTAGTGATCAGGATTTCCTTCAATTAATTGACCAGAATGTAAAAGTATTTAGACCCGCAAAGCCCCCCTATATTAAAGAAAAAATTTGGGACCAAGAAGAGGTTAGAAAGGTGTATAAAATGGAACCTGTACAGCTAATAGATTTTAAAGCACTTAGAGGAGATCCAAGTGATAATATTCCCGGCGTTTTTGGTATTGGCGAAAAAACAGCTCTAAGACTAGTACAAGAATACCAATCGATTGAATCAATATATTCTCATATATCACAAGTTTCCCCAATTTCTCTAAGGGTAAAACTGGCCGAGGGTGCAGAACAAGCTGTAATGTGTAAAAAATTGGCAAGCATAGTAACTATTGCTCCAATTTCTTACAATTTAGAAGACTGCCTTTGGGGAAACTATAACAAAACTAAGCTACAAGACCTTTTTATTAAACTAGAATTTAATAGTTTAATTTCTAAAATAATCCCAAAACCAAGCACACATTTAAAGGCCGAAAATCCAAATCAACTTGGGCTTCTTTAACTTTTAACTTCTAATTGCACCACTTGGAAAATATTTGTTTACACTAAGAAGTAATTCATTCATCTGGCTTTTTGTGTAAGGCGTAACGGAAAGAAACTTTTCATTAAAACAATTTACTGGTCTAAAGTTTTGCAAATACCATTTAACTGTTTTGGGATTTATTTTTTGCTCCAACATAAAAGTGTAAAGGTCTTTTGCCATTTCTATTACTTCTTTTTTACTATGAATTGTTGGAACTATGGTTGTTCTAAGCTCTATGGGGATTTTGCTTTTATATATGTTTTCAAGGGTGCTTCTAACCTTTGTGGAAGCGTCTTTACTATTGGTAGTTTCACTATACTTTCCCCAAGAAGATTTAATATCAATTGCAAAATAATCTACCAGATTTTCTTTTATAAGATTTTTAACCGCGGTTTCGTTTGTACCGTTAGTATCTAGCTTTATTTTAAAACCAAGTTGTTTTACTTCGGCACAAAAAGGCACTAAATCGTTTTGTAGGGTTGGTTCTCCACCTGTTATACAGACGCCCTCAAGTTTCCCCACCCTGCTTTTTAGAAAGTCAAAAGCTTCTTTACTTCCAAAAGTTTCTAGTGTGGAATTTGCTACTACTAATTGCCGATTATGGCAAAAAGGGCAACGAAAATTACAACCTACGGTAAAAAATACACAAGCAAGTATGCCAGGATAATCGGCAAGA
>Ga0172370_10001607_pt1 | contig 34034 bp, 34 predicted proteins | sample LakKiv5m_FD_114538 | JGI IMG/M metagenome (GOLD analysis project Ga0172370, IMG submission 114538) | Freshwater microbial communities from Kabuno Bay, South-Kivu, Congo - kab_022012_11.5m | ecosystem: Environmental > Aquatic > Freshwater > Lake | place: Democratic Republic of the Congo...
CATCGCGTTGGAAACCTGATCAACGCCAACCGACTGTTGTTCACTGGAAGCTTCGATCACGCTGGCCACCTGAGATGAGCTGAGCACGCTCTGAGACAGCTTCGAGATAGACTCGCCGGCGAGCTTCGATTGTTCGACGCCCGCCTGGACGGCCTTTCCTCCCTGTTCAGTCGCCATTACTACGGCGCTCACCCATTTCCTGGTTTCATCCAAGATGGTGCGAACCTGTGCGGTCGCCTGCTTGGATTGGTCCGCGAGGGTCTTGATCTCTTGGGCTACCACTGCAAAGCCGCGACCGTGATCGCCGGCTCTTGCAGCTTCGATGGATGCATTCACCGCCAAGAGGTTGGACTGGTCGGCCAAGTCCTGGACGGAACCGATGATCTCCTCAATCGCCTGACTGTGTTCGCTCAATCGCACCACAGTCTCGCCGATCGATTCCATCTGTTCCTTAATGAGATTCATTCTGACGACAGTATCTTCAGTGGCGCCTTTACCGGCGCTGGAGATTTCGACAGCCTGCTGGGAGCTTTGAGCGACCTTCTTCGCTTTTTCGCTGGCCAGGCGAGCGGCTTGACGCACCTGTTCAACTGTCGTGGTCGTTTCTGTCACCGCGGTTGACGTCTCTGCGGTGCTCGTCGCGACCTGTGACACCGTAGTCGAGATTTCCGTCGCGGATTGGCTCAAGATCCCGACACCTTCTCGAACGCGGGCGATTTGCTCCCGGAGGTTGTGCACCATCTGCCGAAACACGTTGGCGAGTGCCCCAATCTCATCATCTCTCTTGAATTTGGGCACATGAACGGTGAGGTCGCCCTTGCTCACTTCGGTAGCAACACTCGCCAGGATCGTGATTGGCCTGGCCAAGCTCCGAGACAACAATACGGCCGCAGCAGCGACCACGGCCACGATGAGAATTGCCATCAGGGCGATGCGCCATCCCAGGGATCGGATCGATTCGAGCGCTTCCGCCTGATCGATCTTGGAAATGAGGCCCCAATCGAAGTCCGCTCCCAGGTCGCTCCGCTTGCTGAATCCAACTTCACCGAACGCAGCCAGCACCGGCGTATTCCGATAGTCGCGCTCCACGGTTGTTCCGGCTCTCCCTTGGAGTGCTTGTTTGGAAGAGTCGGTCTCCACCCTTTTCTTCAAGAGACCGGCGTCCGTTTCGAATCGCGAATTGCTTCGCAAAAGGGAATCTTGACCGACCACAAGCGATTCCGCGGTCCCGCCGATCGTCCGGCTCGAACTGAAGTGCGCATTGATCATTTCAGCGCCCAGCCGCAGGACAAGCACACTTCGGGCCTCTCCCTTGTCGTTGAGCACCGGCACACCGACGAACGCTTCGGGCTGTCCTGTGGGCGGGTAGATGCTGAAATCTACCGTGGCCGGTTTGCCGGTCTTGGCCACTTTTTCCCAAAGCTTTGCGAGACCGCTGCCCTTGAGTTCGCCGGTGGTAACCAGCGTGCCGAGGTCGCTCCCCTTCTTTGCCGTGTAGATCACGTGCCCGTGCGCAACGCACAGTAGCAGGATGTCACGATAACCGGTCGACTGGACATCGTAAGATTTCAGGAAGCTCTCGAACAGAGGATGGATCTTGTCGTAAAGCCACAGGTAGATCTCGGATTTCACGTCAAAAGTAGCGCCCTCTGCCGCTTGGCTGCTGGAGTGGTAGGCCATGAGATCATCGGAGGCAGATCGAGCCGCCTGCGTCTCCGCAAGAAATTTGAGGCTCTTCACGGTATCGCTGAAATAGGTAAGAAGTTCGGTTCTTCTCAAATCCCGCTCTGACAGGAGCTTGTCAAACTGGGTTTGTTCCAGAGCTTTGCTTGCGCTGTCAAACGAAAAGTATCCAACAATGAAGATAGGGATCACCGCTACCGCGACGAACGACGCTACCAACTTGACTAAAATACTGCCACTTAGGAATTTCGCCATTTCTCTTCTCTCCCATCGCGCCTAAACCGAAGCCGGCAGAGCCTTGGGCCGCGGTGGCGGTACCGGTGAGTGTTACACCTCCACAACCATACCGTGGTTCCAAGCGCATCCGTCAGGGACTGCCGACAAGTGTACTTGCGGGGAGTGCGTGGCACTTTCTTTCGCCACGTCGTCCGACGTACGCTAATGGATGCCACATCGCCCGTCCACAATATAGACTTGCAGAGGCCGGGCTGATTGCTTGTCTATCGGTCGCGGCCGCTTGAATGAGTGATTCCGACTTCGACGCGAAGAGAAAATGTTCTTCAGCGCCGGTGCGACCGCGTGGATGCTCGCCTCTAGGTGGCCGTTGCCGCTCCTGCAGTTCAATGTACCACTGGAATCGGAATCCTGGCTCCAAGATCGGACAGTGGACGGCGATGCATGGTCATGAAGGTGAATGCAATTCTCCCGCTTGGATCACCGTCAAGTCAAGGGAAAAGATCATGCCGGGAAAATACGTGCAGACATTCCGACATGAATGTAGCAAGGGAAAAAATTGCCTACCGTATGGTAGGAAGTGCTGCCCGCCTCACCTCCTCGATAATTTATAACGTTCCACGATCACATCACTTTCAACAATTGGGCGTCGCTGGCACGCCGCTTGCTGTCCGGAGAAAGAGGGCCGCGTCTCCCGGTGGTCCGAAGTGTGCCCTTCGGGTAATCAACGGCACAAATGCCGGCCCAATGAAGAGAAAGGCGGAAGACAGCCGTGAACGCCACCAAGATATCGTGGAAAGCTGGGTGGACGATTCGGAGCCGGCACACCTTCCACCTTCGAAAGTGAATTTGAACCATGCGAGACAAGCTCAATGAGCTTAAACTCAAGGTGCTCTCTCACATCAGCCAGATCGTCGGACAAGCGCTGGACCTCGATCAAACCCTGGAAGTGATTCTGGGAATTCTCTCGGAGCACCTTGCGATGCAGCGAGCAACAATCACCCTGATGGACCAAGAGCGCAACCGGCTCGGTATTCGGGCATCTCACGGACTGACTCCCGACGAGAAGAGCCGCGGCGTGTACCGTTTGGATGAGGGGGTGACGGGCCACATTTTCCGAACACGCCGGCCGTTTGTCGTGCCCGACATACGCAAGGAACCTCTGTTTCTGGACAAAACCGGCTCCCGCAAGATCGAGAAGCGCCGGATCGCGTTTATTGGCGTACCGATCGTCCTGCACGGCAACCCTATCGGTGTGTTAAGCGTGGATCGGCTTTTCGGAGAGGATGTCTCCTTTGACGAGGATATCGAGTTCCTCACGATCCTTGCCGCGCTGGTGGCTCAGTTTGTTAGCCTTAACGATCGCGTACGCGCGCGGGAAGACAGACTGATACGGGCCAACCGGTCCCTCAAATCCGAGCTTTCCGAGAAATGCACCAACTTCTTCGCGTCTGCGATGAGCCCGGCGATGGTGCAGGTCCAGGCGCTCATTCGAAAAGTGGCTCCCACAAAAGCTTCGGTGCTGCTACTGGGAGAATCGGGGACCGGCAAGACACTCGTGGCTCAAATCATCCACGAACTGAGCGATCGGGTCGGATTTCCCTTCGTAAAGGTGAATTGCGCCGCCTTGCCGGACACGCTTTTGGAGTCGGAGCTTTTCGGATACGAAAAGGGCGCATTTACCGGCGCGTCCGAGGCACGTGCAGGCCGGGTGGAGCAAGCCAACGGCGGAACGATCTTTCTCGACGAAATCGGCGAGCTTTCCATGGCGCTTCAGGCCAAATTGCTCAGATTCCTTCAAGAGCGCGAATTCGAGCGTCTCGGCAGCAACCGCACTCGGTCCGTGGACGTGAGGATCATCGCAGCGACAAACAAAGATCTCGAAGTGGAAGTGAGAAAGGGCGACTTCCGCGAAGACCTCTACTATCGCCTCAACGTCTTTCCTATCAGGGTGCCGCCCCTGCGAGAGCGCCGCGATGATATTACCTCGCTGGTGGGCTTCTTCACCGACAAATTGTGCCGGGAGTACGGGTGTTCACTCCGGTTCACTTCCACGGCAATGCAAGCGCTCACCGAGCATACCTGGCCGGGAAACGTTCGAGAAATGGAAAACCTCATAGAGCGTCTCGCCATCATGGTAGAGGGAGGAGACCTTGGTGCGGAGGATCTGGCCCCGTACGTGTCCTGGGACGGCACGAGCACGGACCCCTCACGATCCGGGACAGGCACCTCGCTCAAGGAGATCGAAAAGCGAAACGTGCTCGCCGCGCTCGAGCGTAATCGCTGGAAATTGTCCAGAGCAGCGGGCGACCTTGGCATAACTCTTCGCCAAATGGGTTATCGCGTGAAGAAATTCGGTTTGGAAGAGGTGGTCAGAGATCGGAAGCACGCGCTGAAATGATACGAGCTTGTCCAGGCTGCGAGATCACATAACCCCAATTGTGCCAACCGCACGAGATGCGGAATGAATGCGCCTCCCGAGTAGAGGCGCGGCGCGTTACGGCTGTCTCTTCCCGGGGGGCGATCGGCGGATCGCCCCCTTGCCCCGATAAGCGCTAAGATAAGCAAATTCCCAAAAAGATGCCCCCTCCCTTTCCCTCCCCGTCAACGGGGAGGGGACGCACTTCCCCCCGTTGACGGGGGGATTGAGGGGGGGAACGGTTGACTCTAAGACGGAATGTCAGCACTAGACACGATATCTTGGAGGCGGCACCGGCTCTTATCTTAACGCCTATGCCCCCTGCCCTCCTGTCGCGACCAATGCAGCGACCGCGTGCGAGAGCACATCCAGCAGCGTAATTCATAAATGCATGTAGTTCCCACCGGCAGCTGCATTGGGTAGGGGCGGGTCTGAGACCCGCCCCTACTGCGTTATGGCGCTAATCCAAATGAATGGTACATTCGGCACAAATTCCCGTGCGCCGCGAAGCCCAACCAGCATGCAGTCGGCATTACCTATTTGACATATCGGCATCGCCGATGCTAGATTATTCCCGTCGCTTCATTGAGTGTCTCATTTCTTGGCGGCGGTTCGGGTCCGCCTTTGAATCAGGAGGGGATTGGTGAACGTACGGAGCAACGTTTTTGCGACCTCGGCAGGCATTATTGCCGTGGGACTGGCGATCGGGGTGCTTGCCCCGCTCCTTCAGAAACTTGGAAATCCCGGCAACATGGGCATTTGCGTGGCGTGTTTCGAGCGAGACATCGCGGGCGCCGTGGGGTTGCATCGCGCCGAATTGGTGCAGTATCTGAGACCGGAGATTTTGGGCTTCGTGCTCGGCGCTTTCGTGGCTGCGCTTGCTTTCGGTGAGTTCAAGCCGCGGGCCGGATCTGCGCCGCTGGCGCGATTCGTGTTGGGGATTTGCGCCATGGTGGGTGCATTGGTGTTCTTGGGGTGTCCGTGGCGCGCGATCCTGCGATTGGCCGGCGGAGACGGCAACGCGATCTTCGGACTGATCGGACTCGCTACAGGTGTAGGAATCGGAACGGTCTTCTTTCGATCCGGGTATGGCTTGGGTCGGAACACACGGCAAAACTACGGTCTCGGCCTGCTCATGCCGGCATTGATTTTGGGGCTTCTAATCCTGCGTTTGGTGGATGCTCCCATTCCCAACGAGAGCAAGAGCGGAGTAGTCTTTTACAGTCTCAAGGGGCCTGGCGCTCAGTACGCGCCGTTAATAGTATCGATCCTGATCGGGCTTGCCGTCGGCTTTATAGCGCAGCGCAGCCGCTTCTGCACGATGGGCGCCCTGCGCGACCTGATTCTGTTCCGACACTGGCATCTCTTTTCTGGCATCCTGGCATTGCTGGCGGCCGCGCTCGTGGTCAACATCTTACTAGGACAATTCAACCCTGGATTCGCCGGCCAGCCGGTGGCGCATACGCAGAGTTTCTGGAACTTCGCCGGCATGCTGGTGGCTGGCCTTGCCTTCGCACTTGCCGGAGGCTGTCCGGGCAGGCAGTTATTCATGTCGGGGGAAGGCGACGGAGACGCGGCGGTTTTCGTGCTGGGCATGATCGTCGGCGCCGCGGTGGCTCATAATTTCGGACTGGCCAGTTCTCCGGCAGGCATCGGACCGAACGGGATCGCGGCGGTGGTAATCACGCTTCTGACGTGCCTGTTCATCGGCCTAACCAATGTGCAGCGAAAAGCCGCTTAAGGAGAGATCAATTATGTCCGAGACCGTAGATGCTCGAGGGCTTTCGTGCCCGCAACCGGTTTTGCTTACCCTGTCCAAGATCAAAGAGCTTGGGACCGGAGAAGTCGAGGTCCTGGTCGATAGTGACGTGAGCCGCGAGAACGTGAGCAGAGCCGCCACATCTCAAGGCTGGGCCGTGCACGAGGTGATCGAGCGGGCGGACGAATTCCACCTCTTCCTCAAAAAGTCATGAGTTTCCTTGGCCAACTGGTCGACCGGTTGCTGGAGGTTGCACGACCAGCCCACCATGAGAACCGCGGCTTGTCGGAACGCGGCATTCTCATCTTTCAGCACACGTCCGAGGTGATCAAGGCGGAGGCGCTGCTCAAAAGCGCGAGCCTCGATGTGGCGGTAAAGGGACCGCCGCCTGAGGTGCGTACGGGATGCGATCTTGCCATCGAGTTTCCGATCGTCTCGGAATTGAAAGCGAGAGAGATTCTCTCCGGCGCGAAGATCCAACCTATCTTGGTGTTGCCGTTGCAGGACCTCCTGCTGGAACCGGTGAATCTCTTTCAGGTTAAGGACTTCGGCGCTCATCTCATGGTGCGTGCGGCCAATATGAAGATCACTGTGTCGAAAAGCGACCTTATGATCGTCAATGTTTCCGGCGGAGGGTGCCCTGACGTGCCATTTCTTGCGGATCAACTGGTCGGCCGCCGCCTGCCGGACGCGCCCGAACCGCGGACCTACGGGCAGACGCTCTGCGGGTACGCTCTTCAACTGGCGTACGAGGAGCTGAAGCGACGATGTCTTGGTTGATCGTCGGAACGGTCCCGTACGAAGGATTTCCTCTCGTGGAGGGGCCTTGCGCCCTTACAAACGGGAGAATCCGCTTCCGGGATCATACGGCGCCGGTTGCGCGGGGAACGGCTGCGTTAGCCGCGGCTGCGTGTCTCACTTCGGAGGTGCTCGGAATCCGGTCGCCCAACGTGCTTCTGGCCGGGGACATCGGCCGAGGAGACGGAAGCACATTGGTGTATCGCCGCATGGTCGACCGGGTCGGCGAAAGCGCAGAACGTCTTATTGTGTTTCACTATCTTCTGCCTGAAGTACAGTGGCACGACCGCATTCTGATGGGCCTCGACGACCTGACGGACAAGCCCGTGCTGGTCGCTGATGCGGGCTACATGTACGTTGCCAAGATGAGCGGCTCCGCGCCTTCATACGACCTGTTCACGCCTGACGCGGGAGAAATTGCGTTCCTCGCGGACGAGAATGCGCCCCACCCTTTTTACACCAGAGGGTTCCTTCTCCAGGAAGAAGAGCAAGTTCCGGAGCTGATCCGACGTGCGTACGAACATGACAACGCTGCTCGGTACCTGCTGGTGAAAGGACGCCGCGACCTGATTGCGTCCGAGGTCGGCATTTTGGCGGAAGTCCACGAACCATGTGTCGACGCAATGGAGCCAATCGGTGGAACCGGCGACAGCCTCACGGGCATTGTGGCTGCTCTCATCGCCGCAGGAAGATCCATCCCGGAGGCGGCGCTCCTCGCAGCTAAGATCAATCGCCTTCTCGGCAGCCTGAGTGATCCCACGCCGGCTTTCTCGATCGCAGATCTGCTACCTGCCTTGCCGCGGGCGATCGAGACCGCGCTTGCCACGTGATATCAACTCCCAGGGCGGGAATCGCCACAACGAACGATGAAAACGCTGGTAGCGCCGGCATCTTGCCGGTGTTCGTGTGGGCGTTTTCATACAAATCCGCAGTCAATTATAAGCCACAATCTCGGACACCTACCGGTGGGACAGGCATCTTGCCTGTCTGAACGTGACAGGCAAGATGCCTGTCCCACCAAGACAAGGATGTCACTTGCTTGAAAGCGCATCTGTATCAGTCATTTCCTCCTGGAGACAGTCATCTCCATCATCTTTTCTTCTTTGCCCCCCTTGGGAATGAGAAACATCTCATACTCCACAGAGTCGTCATCGATGATCCTGGTGACGCTACGCCAAATCGCGGGGCCTCGGACGGGATCGTCGTAGCTGCATTCCTGTGTAATTGTCTTACCGTCTTTGCTGCCACTCCCCTCAAAAAAGTAGATGCCGGTGCTCATCGAATCAATCCAAGTCGATACGTATTTCTTGGTATGGTTGTCGTACGCGACAAGGTTGATGCCGGTGAACGGATTCCCCATCATCTCACCGGTATACTCCTGCTGCAGGTAACGTCCGTCAAAGAGCATCTTCTGTTCGCAAGTGCCTGTGCCTTCGGTTGGGGGCTTGTCGGGTTCCATCCATGCCCTGGTCTTCGTGATCCAAGATCCCTCCAAATTCGCGAGCATCTTGTGGGGTGCGGCCGGGGTTGCCAGCTTCTTGTACACTTCCATCATCGCAGGCATGTCCATCTTGCCTTCACGCTTCCCTTTTTCGTCCATGGTGCGTCTCCTTGTAACAGAGTAATGCTTCCGGTGAATCGGTTCGCGGTACCATCTCCCCAAGCCTCGAGGCATCGAGAGGTGTATATCGGCTCTCGAGAATAGGCACGCATTGACTTCTGGGTGTCCCGCGCCCCGCGGGACTGGCTCGTCCAGCAGTGCGATCCCGTTCCGTGAAAACTTCCGAGAATCCTTATAGACCAGTTCGCTTTCAAACATGTGACATTGGCAGCATCCAAAATCTCCCCTGTCCCCCCTTTACGAAAGGGGGGGGACTCTTATTCCCCCCTTAATAAAGGGGGGTTAGGGGGGGGATTTTCTCGTACGGAATCCCATGTGCGCGAGTGGTGCCAATGTTACCTATATGACGGCGCATTGGTAATAGACTACCGTTACTGCACACGTGCCATAGCGACGTTTCCGCCCGACCGCGTGTCGGTCAGCTCGATCTGGGCCTGGCGGGCCAATTCTTCAAGTGACCCGAAATCACGGAGATAGTCGTCATAGGCATATACGAGAACGTTCTTTGCGTGCTGCTTGAGGCGGCTTAAGAGTTCTTCCGCCCACTGATGAGGCACTTCGGTCAATCGTCCCAACATAAGAATGACTAATTCGAAATTGCGGACTCTTGACCAAACAGCGCAATCATCGAAGATGTCCGACACAACAAAATTGTCAGCGAACCGAGGGGCAAGCAATTTCGCATGAGCAATCCGCTCTGCCACTCGCTCAACACCCCACGGAACGAGATCGGCTCGACAAGAACATATCTTGTTGACCAGCGCCCCGTTTCCGCACCCGAGATCCAGCACGCCGCCGGCCGCACGCGTGAGAACCGCTGACGCCAATTTCACGATGGGCTCATGCGACAAATCCATGTCTTCCTTGGAACGGAATCCATTGTCGGTGTAATACCAGTCCAGGTCCACAAGACGGTTCTCGGTAGGATGAACGGAACGTGCGTCATTCACCTCCGTCTCTTTTGCAGAAGAAATCTTGAGACTAACTCGCCAATCGTCAGGGAAATCCACAGTCCACCCGCGCCTCGTTGCGTATCGATCCCCCTTGTAGTTGACTTGGTACCGCTCTCCAGTGACGTCCGTCGCGGTGGAAATCGTTCCCACCGGAGTCTTGATTTCAGCGAGCCCGTCTAACGCGCTCCATTCGAGGGGCCAGCTCAACATCTCCTCGAGCCAGCTCATTTCCAAATGAAACCCTGCCGATTCACCAATTTCAGCAAGTTTGCCCGCCAATTCGGCTGTGGGTCCACACTCGAAGCTGCAAGGCAGGTGAAATACCATTCTCGGTCCGAGCCACCTCAGGAGAACGTTGCATCGCGGCATGCCCGAGATCTCCACATGGTTAGGGGCCATATCCTTCTTGCTGCTTGTCATGTGCGCCATCGGCCACGTCGTGTCGATGAACCCTTCCTCGACCCACACTCGGTTGAAGAAGTCTCTGCAACATGATGGATATCCCAGCAGGCGCCCGACTGCCTCGTCGTCGTGGCGGGAATGTGCGGCTGCGAGCAATTGGACATCCGAAGCGCTTCCGGTGGCACACCAATAATTGAACGGTTCGTCTCCGACGGGTACCCTGCGGGAGGCCGCGTAGAAGTCGTCCGCGGCAATCTTTTCCAGTGGCTTCACATCCAGCCCGTGAAGTGCGAGCATTGCGCCGAAGGCTTCAAGTTCGTTCGGGGCAACTGAGACGAGCCCACAGGCTCTGACTCCTTCCAAGATCGACCTCCACTCCAATTCGCGAAGGCAAGCGCATACCCGCCGAATCCTCGGCTCCCAAACAGCCTTGGCGTCGCCGCTTGCCCAGGAAAACCGAGTGAAATCTCGAGGTCGATGATCGACTCTTCGCATTGAGAACGACGTTCGGAGGTTCTGATCTGAGTGCGTCATCTCCAGCGCGTCCGGTCGATCTGCCGTAATTGGCTTCTCAGTTCCATCCATCGTCAACGGAACCGGTGAAAGGCTTGCTTCGACGCCGGGAGAGGAAGTGCCACATAGCTGGAAGAACCGTTCCTCGTCCCGTCTCATTTCTTCGGCAGCTTCATTGAGTAATGCAAAGAGCCACCTGATATGTTCGCATCGATAGTCACTTTGGGGTACCTTGAAATAGGCCTGACAGCGACTGAAAAAGTCACACGCGGCACACTCACCGGTCTCTTTGCCGGCAGCAATGCGCTCCGAGATGAACTGCTCCAATCGATCCTCAGGAACGCCGAGAGAGACAAGCCGCGCGGAGATAGCCACATTGCCGTCGTGGGTGACATACCGGTCGACAGCAGGGTCTTCCTCCTGAAGGCTCCACAGGCTTGTCGGTCTGCCGCTGAGAAACGACAAGAACAAAGAGTGGAAGGGTTCAATGGGTGAGCCCACAGTCGATCCTCGCAGGTAGTACTCAACCAGGGCGAGAAGTTCATCGACCACGCGCGCGTCGGGTTGGTTGACCTCTAGCCTGACGCTGAAGTTGAGAGCCTGAGAGATCTTAACCGCTTTTGTCATGCCTGGTACGGCTTGGACGGTCACTCGTACAGAGTGCTTGCGAGTAAGCTCGGCGAATCGGTACAGCCGCGAAAACTCCGCTGTCGGATTGTCAATGACCAGGTCGATAGGCACTTGATCCGATAAGTGAAGCAGAGCATCGGCATCACAGTCCATGGAAAGAACCTGCAACGACCACAAGTTATCCCGAGGCACTGTGGAGAATGCTTCAACCAGTGCCGTGGCATTGGTTGACCTGACCGTGACAGTTTTGTCCTGATACTTATTCAGCGCCGCCGCGGGAATATTGTAGATCAACATTTTGTTAAGTACTCCTTCGCCTAATTTCAGTGTGGCGCTCTTCTCCGTGGTGGTGAGAGAGTTTCTTGTCATTTCGTAAAGCAATTCAGGCTCTGCGTATATTAGTTGATACTCCATGCGGTCGCCCACGTGCCTGGATTCATAACACAATTTGTTAGACATATATGAATAGGGTTGTCTTTTTCCATACCCGCCCAAAGCCAACACGTTTTGATGGAAATTTGTGTTCGGCCAACCCGAACCGGAATACATGTGGCAATTCGGTTGAGCTCGAACGTCCGTACGAATTAGAGTGTGTTCGTCTTCATAATTCCTATACAAGCTTTCGTCTTGCGTTTCGAGCACGCTACGGTTTGCCTCAACATATGTATTTCTCTTGCAGAAGTTGAGTACGACCTCTCTCATCTTCCTGACCTTGTTAAACGTATGGTCCTTGTTTGGGATTGAAGAGCGAGGGTCTCTCAATTTGTAGTAATTCGGGTACACAGTCATCCGCTTTGGATGGAGCATCTCTTCCGCGATTTCCAAGTCATTCTTCAGGATCGTCAGGTCTTGCTCCAAATCATCGTGATAGACGAAAGCCATCAAGTCAATGTTGTACCACACACCATACTGCTCCAGCAAATCCATCGCAGCAGCCAGTCGGTCCAGACCCGGAGAGCTGCGTTTGTTCAGCTTCAATGCTCCCTCATGAAATGTTTGGATGCCCACGGTGATATGCGTAAAACGCCAGTCCATTAATAACTGCAATTTAGCTTTGGTCATGTGCCGCGGGTTAAATTCAAATGTCTTCTCTTTAACGGAATTCCTGAAATCAAAGCTATGCTGCAATTCCGTGAAGACTCTGTCCATTTGGGCCAAGCTCATGAGAGAGCTTGTTCCTCCGCCAAAGTAGACGGTGTCGGGAGGACGAATGGACAATATCTCTTTGAATTCACGAATATTTTCGATCAGTATTTCATCGTAGTATCGGTTCTTTTGCTCATTGTCTGCCGGCGACTCAACAATATTCGGGCTATAACAGCAGTAGCGGCATTTGCGGCCATAACAAAAGGGACTTTCCACATAAATGTTAAAGTATTCTTTGCTTTCAGTGAAGTTATTTAGCAGCTTGTGGTGCCATGCCCGCAACAATGCGTCCAGAGTTATCTGCCGGTCATCTTTTTGAGCCAAATTCCCCAAGAGTAATCACCCGTTGGGGCAAGCTGAAGTGGCCAAGTCTCCTGTTGAACCCCAACCCTTACTACTAGTATTCGCCTATGATCGCTCTTCGCACTGTGCGGTTAGTCGGCGCTGCCACGTTCAGGCGCAGGGCGCCGCGTGACCATCCACACGCCCCGTGCTCTCCAAACGATCCAGCTCTATGGCCGCGTTTCTCGCCAGCCTGCAGAGCGTTTTGTCTGATTCGCAATTGGGTTCTTTGGCGAAAAGATTTCCCTTGGCGGCATAAGCGCGCACAGGACATCCGCCGTGGCATACGGCCAGAAACTCGCATTCCGCACAGTCCTCTTCTTCCATGAGGCGTATGGGACGTTCCAGGAACTGCTTCCGTACCGGGCTGTTCATGATTCCAGCCATGTCCGGGGAGGCGAGGATATTGCCGAACGCGTAGTCCGGATAGCTGGACACCCAGCACTCGCACTGTCCCACGTCCCCCGTCGGGCTGACACCCAGGAAAGTATTCGTGCAGTTTTCGGCCCAACAGCAGGCCAATGAATTCTCACCGGTGCGGAAATACTTGATCAAGGGATCGAACGGGCTGATATTTACGCCTTTGGATTTCCCATAACGCATCCAAAGATCAAACAAATCCGAATAGAAGGCGCTTAGGAGGTCGTCATCCAGGGGAAAGTTTCGTTTGACAGGTGTAAGGGGGCCGCCAGGGTACGGAGTATTCATCTGAAAAGAATTGATACCCAGTTTGTCTACATAGTACGAGTAGAATTCTTGAGCGCCTGTGTTCAATGATCCCTCATGGAGAACCGCGATGACTCCGACCTGGATGCCGGCGTCTCTGGCCTCCTGGTAACGGCGGTACCAGAGGTCATTGAAAGTATCAGGCTGGCAGCCTGCCACCTTTCTGTACAGATTTGGAAAGTCCAGCGAAGACCCCATGTTGTCATTGTACATCTCGGAAACAACGCGGCGCCAACGCGGCCCGTACCCGATGAGGTTGGACTGAAGAGTGTTGGTTATACGCAATCCGTTCTTCTCGTCGATTTCCCGGCAGATATCATGCGCTTTGAGCAACCACTCGGGGGTCAATGTGAAGATCTCGCCCCCTTGCCAGTAAAGCGTTAGCTCTGACACGTCCTGTTGCCGCAGATAGGCGGCGATTCTCTGCAGAATCAGTTCAAACTCTTCCACTTCCATCACGTGCGAAGATTTGTTTTCGAAACAGTATTCACAGTCCGCGTTGCAGCGGTACGTCGGCGACATGAGGACCGAGAAATGGCCGAGGGGCATGGGTGGCCTCCAGACGCAACGGTAGGATTTAGGAATAATTCTTCACAGAGAACGTCGAGTTTTTCTGCCAGCCTTGCGAACGCGGGGGCCAGCGTTTGTCCGGATTCCGTTTTCCTTCGGAATGACGCGCGCTACGCTGGCGGTGCCCGGAATGCGAGGCCGCTTGCCGGTTGACCTCTTCTTAGGTCCAGGCCCATAACCATGTCAATTGCAGCAATGCGCCAAAAGACGCCGCCAAACGGTTTTACTCCGATATACCCCTCGCCAATCGGCTGGGCCTCTGCTCCTCTTACTGCATAATCACGTTGCGGTCCACATGGGCAACGTCTCCGTGCGGAGAGTCCATGTGACCAGTCCCTACGTCAACGTGCTGCCGGTGCTTCTTCTTGGCATACCTTGGAAAGGAAGGGTCTGCGGGATTCCATTCCGGTCTCGTCGTTCCTTCGCGACTGGCATGGGTCCGGGTAATGGACGCTCGAAGCAAAGACACAGCGGCGACGACGATCATGGACCATTTGCCCAGGCCATTGAAGAACTCTCTCCGATTCTGTTGATCGTCTGCAGAGACGGTGTCAGGTGCAACGTCTTTGGTATCATCGCTTTTCATGAAGAGACCCTCCTCGTGGAACTCCACCATGTAGTGGTCATCTCAGCCAAGCAGCAATCACACTTCTCATCTGAAGGACCCATTCCTTCGCACCGAAGTCATTTTGAACCGCTGTCAATGCTGCCTTCACCCAGTTCCGGCTCGCACGCCGACGATTCCGCCACGGTCTATTCTCTAATACGGTAATAATCTTGATGAGGCTGGGAGGGCCCATCCCAGTGCGGGTAATCAATATGCGGTTGATCCCCATGCGGTTTCTTTTTCTTTGCAATCTGTTGGCGCGGATCTCCTGGATCGGTCGAAGGTGTCTCGAACCGAGTTCCGATGGATCTGTTAACGTCATACAGACCGTCGCGCAATGCAGCGACCGCCGCTATGATCGCCAACGACCATTTGCCAAGGCCGTTGAAGAACTGTCTCCTGTTCTGGCGCTCTCGCTCGTCTTGCTCCTTCACATCGGCGTTCGTTTGACATTCGTCATCCATGACGGGGCCTCCTAGTGGAAGGATAAAGGGTATGAATTCGACGAGATACAAATTCATTAAATTGGTTGCTTCTCAAATGACAGGTTTCCTTCTCTCGCGCAGGGTTCAACCCTTATGGCCTCACAGTTCGGGCTAAGCCTACATCCGTTTCAACTGCCCAGAATAACCGAAATTGCTCCGCCCAAAGACTTCATTCACACATCTTCATCAGTGTTGGGCCAGTTGGCTGCCCTGGCCCTCACTGCATCTGAATCTTGTAATCCACGTGAGCGACATCCGTATGCGGCACGTTTTGGTGGCCGGGTGGAATATCCACGTGCTGGCGATGCTTCTTCTTCGCAAGCCTTATGAAGCCGGTTTCCGGGGGTTCCCATTCAGGTCTTTGTGCTATCTCGAGACCGGCATGGACTTGACTGGCGGACCTTCGGAGCAACGATACCCCGGCGATTACGATCATCGACCATTTGCCCAGACCATTGAGAAACTCTCTGCGATTTTGCTGATCGCCTGTGGAAGGGGTGTCCGGCACAGCGTTATTGTTGTCATCGCTTTTCATGAAGAGACCCTCCTCGTCCAACTGAACCATCTTACGGTCGCGTCCGCCCTGCAAGCACGGAACTGCTTTGGTAAAGGGCTTGTTCCCACACTCCTGCTCACACCTTAGTCGGGATCACTGCGTCTTGTCCGGGGTGCCCCCCGGCGCGCCCCCCGGCGCGCCCGGGCTCGTCTGGTCCTGTTGCCTCTTGAGTCGATAATAGTCCTGATGCTCTGTCTTGACATTCATGTGCGAGTCATCAAGATGCGGTTGATCCCCGTGCGGTCGTTTCTTCTTGGCAATCTGCGGGCCAGATTCGCCTGCTCTTTCGGGGCCGGTTTCGAACCGGGACCCAATACCGCCTCTCAAGTCATGCAGACCGTCGCGTAAGGCTGCTACGGCTGCTATGACCGCCAAAGACCATCTCCCCAACCCGTTGAGGAATTGCCTTCTGTTCTGGCGCTCTTCCGCCGTCTTGTCTTTGCACTCCGCAGTCGTTTGAGGATTATTGTCCATGATGGGGCCTCCTCGGGGAAGAATTGAGGGTATCAAGTCCACGAGCAGAGAACTGGCTACGCCTCCCGATGTGGACCGTATCCCAAGATGTTCGCTTATAGAGTTTTTGTGACTTTCGCTCTTTCCTGTAACAATTCAATGTCTTGAGGCGGGCCTGTCATCCGCAATGGGGATGCTGCCCACAACTCAATTCCCACCCGATTCTATGTCTACACAATGACCCGTTTACGGGGTGTGCGTCGCAATTCCAATTTCAAGTCGCCCCCGCTCTTATGCCCCCTAGCTCTGCTCACTGAGGTTTTCTAACGTCTATGTCCCTCAGTACAATTATTTTAAGATCGGTACGCTCGCGCTGTCAACTCTTTTTCCGGTTCGCAAGAATCCCGATGCGAATCGACCGACTGAAACGCCATGGTCATCGGCGGAATCCAGCGAAACGCAGCACTGCGTCACGAAAGTGTTCACCAAAATCCCGATCATAGCTGAATGGATGCAAGGATACGGACTACACATTGATGGGCTCACCGTACCTGATGTATGGTGGAGGCCTCTGAGTTCCTTCGCATTGGGAGGTGTGTAGCAGTGCCTTTTCTTGACAATTCGACTTATCGACCGCCTCGGTTGCTTTCAAACCCGCACGTTCAGACCGTCCTACCTTCAGTGTTTCGCAAGGTTCGGGGTGTCGCATACGCCCGCGAGCGTATCGATACGCCCGACGGAGATTTCTTCGACCTCGATTGGTCCAAAGTTGGCGCCGCGAGGGTGGCTGTCGTGCTTCACGGCCTCGAAGGCAACTCGCAACGCTCCTATGTGCTCGGTATGGTCAAGGCGCTCAATCGCGCCGGATGGGACGCTATTGGTCTCAATTTCCGGGGTTGCAGCGGCGAGATCAACCGTACGGCTCGCTTTTATCACAGCGGCGACACGGCCGACCTTGAGTGCGCTATTTCTCATGTCGCGTCCGTCGGCGAATATACGGAAGCCGCACTCGTCGGCTTCAGCCTAGGCGGCAATGTTGTGCTGAAATACCTCGGAGAACGCGGGCAACAGGCGCATTCACTCATCAAAGGAGCCGTCGTGTTTTCCGTGCCGTGTGACCTCACATCGGGTGCGCTGAAGATCGGCAGCCCCGACAACAAGCTCTACATGAAGCGATTTTTGAAGATGCTCGGTGAGAAGATCAGGCTGAAAGCCGCGATGATGCCGGAACTTATCAGCCACAGTGGCTTTGAACAATTATCCGATTTCAAGCAGTTCGATGACCGATATACCGCGCCGCTTCATGGGTTTGCTTCCGCAGAGGACTATTGGCGGCAGGCCTCCAGCAAGCCCCTGCTTGACAAGATCGGAGTGCCGACACTTCTGGTCAACGCTGCGGACGATCCGTTTTTGGGGCCGGAGTGCTATCCGAAAGCGGAAGCTAACCGAAGTTCTTGCTTCTTCCTCGAGATTCCGAGGTGTGGCGGGCATGTGGGCTTCTTGGCGTTCAATCGGCTGAGCCAATACTGGTCCGAGTCTCGAGCAGTAGCGTTTCTGAACGAGCAGGTGTTCCGTACTACTAACCCTTGACTTCTTGCCTTTTCGCCAAGATTTCAGAAGAGCTATCCGCAGATGGCGCAGATCACGCAGATAAAAATGAACTGAGGAAAATATCTGTGTCCATCTGCGTAATCTGTGGACAAATCCTGTTGGTTGCGACCTGAGGCTGCGCAGTGTCCAGTGTGTAGCACCACGTGCTGTTGTTTCGCTCCCAATTAGCGAAACGACTCAAGGGCGGCGTCAACATCATCGTAAATCTCGAAAACCCGGTGCAGCCGAGTGAGTTCAAACAGAGACCTGGCCTGTGCCGACGGCCGGGCTAGCTTGAGCTCTCCGTTGGCGCGGATCACCACTCGGAGCGATGCCACGAGGGCGCCACACCCGGAACTGTCGATGAACCTGGTGTTGCCCAAGTCGACAAGAATCTTGTGTTTGTGCTCTTCCTCGACAATCCGTCGAACGGCGTCTTTGAGTTGAGGGGCGACCAACGCGTCGAGGCGCTCGTCTGTTGTGACAACCACTACGTCTCCTTGCTCCCTGTAATCCATTATCCACCTCTCGATGAGACGCCACCTCGACTCAAGCATCAAGCGTGACTGCGCAGCCGCAGTTCCAGCGGGTCGCGGTGCAGATAGTATTGCTGCTTGAGGTAGCCTTGATCATATCTATACGCGAAGTGTGCGATGAGCGCCACAGGCAAAAGCAGTGGCAGGCGACCCTGCCGGTAGTCCTCGACGACGCTCATGAGTTCGCGTTTCTCGTCCTCCGTTAGGTCCTTCCTTAGGTAACTTAGACACCGGATCAACACTTTCGTATTCCTTGGCGCAGTAATCTTCGACTTGAGCGCCTGAAGTAAACGGAATTGATATCGTTCGCACAAAGACTGGACAGGGTGCTCTTCGATGGTCGCGATCAGCTTACTGAGTGGGCCGTAATGCTTAACTCCGTGGGATCGAAGGAGAAGTTCGTGCCGCGTGTGAAAATCGATCAGAGCGCCGCGAGTGATAGGACCTTGGACCAGATTTCGCCACGCTGCGAGCACGAAGATCGACTCGATGAAATTTTCCCGAACCGCTGGATCGTGCAGGCCCTCGTCGTCCTCCGCGGGGACGAGCGGAAAGTGCTCCATGAAAGCCCTGGCGAATAGACCTGTTCCCGTTCGTTCGGTCACCCCTCGGTCCCTGAGAACTTTGACTCGCTTCATCCCGCTGCTTGGTGAGCGGCTCTTGAAGATGAATCCGCTAAGGCCTTCGGCTTCAAGCTCCTTTACTCTTCCTTTGGCCCAAATCCGCATTCGGTCGGTATGGTCGACGCGAGTCAATTTGGTGACAAGTCGCGGCTCGGCCGGGTTTCCCACCAGGTGCATCGGCTCCCGCGGTACGCCGAGCCCCAACTCGACTTCGGGGCATACAGGGACAAACTCGACGAATCGAGCCAGTGTGCCGACCGCGAACCAATCCAAGCGATTGCCGCCGTCATATCGGACGTTCTCGCCAAGGAGACAGGAACTGATACCGATTTTGAGATGCGTATCCATGAAGCCTGCCAATTTTCATGCGCCGGTTTTCGGACACAACGAACCCTGAAAGTCCTCGGCTTCGGTCAACACTCCGTGGCTCCGCCTCGGAGACGGGTAGCAAGAGCGCACGTTGCGCAATCCTGCGGAGGGGAGACTCCATCTCCACGCCTCCTCATACGCACCTCCGATGGTAGGTGCCCATGGCGACGACTCTCATAGGAACCTCCATGGCTTACAAGCCACAACGAAGCATGAAAACGAAATAGTAGCGACCGGCATCTTGCCGGTCGTTGTCCCGGTTTTCATACAAACCGCGCACAGCCCATCGCGTGGCCGATTCAAAAGATATTTAAAGACAGCCCGACCTTCAGTCAATGATGTTCATTCGTGGCATCCTCGCACAACCCTTCAGTCGTTACGTTGGTCCGGATCAGTTCAAAAGCGTTTGATCATGACCACACCGGTTACGAGGAGGCCCGCGCCCACGATCCGCCAAATGGTCATTGGTCTCGTTTCATAGCCGATGAGGCCATAATGGTCCAGCACGAGGCTCGTGAAGATCTGCCCTGCCATCAGGACCGCTATCATCGTACTTGCCCCGAGTCTAAAGGCTGTGATCACCGAAACCCACACGAGAAACGCGCCGAGTGCTCCGCCGGACCATATCCACCACGGAAGCTCGGCGGCTGTGCGAAGGGACGGCCAAGGCAATCGAAGAACAACTACATAGGCCAATAGCGCCAGCGTTCCTACCGCAAAAGAAACCAAGGCCGCAACGGCGGGATCGCCCGCCCACGCGAGCTTCAATTGGGAATTGATTCCCGCCTGAGCTGGCGAACACGCCCCGGCCAACAATGCGAGGAGGATGTACAACATATCCATCTGTAAGCGCTCCTGAATTCGAGCTGCACAGCGCGTGCGTGACGCAGCTCACGAGCACGCCGCCAGGCATCACGAGAAGTACACCAGGGCGTGACAACGCTGTCAACGTGTTTCGTTCGAAGGGGGCAGGCATTCAGTGTGACATGGGAACCATCAGGATGAGCCCCGCTCTCAACTTGACATCGACAGCCGCGCCATTAAAATGGATGGACGACGTGCGACCGAGACCGGCGGCATTTGGACCGTCCCTGTATCGTGTGGCCGCTCCCGAGATCAGCCATGGGGAGATGACCAATGGGCGAAAAAGAGGGCCCACCTCGCTATTTCACGGGGGATGACGACCCTACGGAAACCATTGATTTTGGGACGTTGTGGCCAAAAGAGGTGACGCTTACCGGTAGCTTCGACTTCAAGGAAGGTCGCTTCAAAGCGTTCGCCAAACTTCTCAACTCCCTGCCGATCCCCGCGTTTCTGGTGGACCCTTCCGGCGCGCTCCTCATCGCCAACGATGCGTCTGCCATCTTCGGAATTGAGGCAGAGACGATGCGGGGGAGGCACTTCTCCGGTCTGTTCCCGTATCCAAACGACGGCTGGAAGGCGGCTACGATAGTCAAGCAGGTTTACTCGAGCCGGAAAAATCAGATTCTCGAACTTGCGATGGGCGTTGGGGAGAATCGAGTGTGGGGGCGCTTGCATTTCCGGTCGCTCCGCCTGGAAAGCGATCGTGCGATCCTCGTACTCGTGGAGGACCTGACGCTCGAGAAGAAGCAGCTGATGCTCAATCAACGGCATCAGGAGGAGCTTCGCGCCGCACGGAACGAACTTGAACAGCGAGTGGAAGAGCGTACAGCCGAATTACGGTCCGCCAACGAGCAATTGCAGAAGGAAATCGTCGACCGAATGCGCGCGGAAGAGCACATTCGTGCGTCGCTCGCTGAGAAGGAAGCCCTGCTCCAAGAAGTACATCACCGGGTAAAGAACAACCTCCAGGTGGTATCGAGTCTGCTGGCGTTGCAGGCTTCTCACCTTGAAGACGAGCGGATGACCGCAATTCTCAAGGACAGCCAGAGCCGCATCAGGTCGATGGCGCTCATCCACGAACAGCTCTATCAGTCGCAAGACCTCGCCCGTATCGATTTCTACGAGTACCTCGGCAGCCTGGCAAGTGCACTCCTTGCGTCGTACTCTGACAAAGCGGGCTCCGTGTCGCTCAGAATGCGCGTGGACCGGGTCTTTCTCGGAGTGGGTACGGCACTGACGTGCGGTCTCATCGTGAACGAGCTTGTTTCGAATTCCCTGAAACACGCGTTTCCCGGAGACCGCAAGGGCGAGATCTGTGTCGAACTTCACCGAGAAGATCAGCACACTTACAAACTGGTTGTAAGCGACAACGGACAGGGGCTGCCCGAAGGATTAGATTATCGCGCTTCCAAATCACTCGGCTTGAGACTCGTCACCCGGCTGGCCGAATCGCAACTGAACGGCACGCTCGCTGTCCGCGGGGGTGACGGCACCGAAGTAGTAGTATCTTTCCACGATCACGAGGCATCCAAACCCCGCTCAAAGGGACGTTGAGGACACGCATGAGAATTTCCCTGGGTCCGAGGACGCTCGTCTATCCAACACCGGTCTTCGTGATCGGCACATACGACGCGTCCGGAAAGCCGAACATCATGACGGTCGCGTGGGCGGGCATTTGTTGCTCATCGCCGCCGTGTGTCGCCATAGCCACTCGGAAGGCGACGTACACGTACGGCAACATAGTCGACCGCAAGGCCTTTACGCTGAACATACCCTCCGAAAAGCACATGCGAGAGACTGACTATGCGGGGCTTGTATCGGGCAGGACGGGCGATAAGTTTGCCGCTACAGGTCTGACTGCCGTTCGGAGCACCGTGGTGGACGCTCCGTACGTGGAGGAGTTCCCCCTCGTCATCGAGTGCGCACTTCGGCACAGTTTCGAGCTCGGTTTGCATACCCAATTTGTCGGTGAGATTCTTGACGTCAAGGTCGATGACGCAATGCTCGGTCCCGACGGCCTTCCTGACATAGAGAAGCTGAAACCGATGCTATTCTCGCCCGAAGGAAGAGGATACTACAGCGTCGGCGCACTTCTGGGGAAGCCGTTCTCTGTCGGAACCGCGATAGAAGAGCGGTAGCTTCGGGTCGATGCGTTTCATGCCCAGGCATTCCGCTTTACAATCGTGGATATTACGTTGAGATTAACTGGTGAGACACGAGTGCAGCCTTTAAGGTGATCTAGCCAGGTGAAATGCAATCCCCCCCAAACGAAGAAGCTCACCTTGCCCCCCAGCTCAGGACGGGGACAAGGTGAGCAATGCCAACGCTCCGTCAGTATGCCTGCACACGAGCGGTTGACTCGAGGACGCTCGGCTCTGTCTCTTTTCCTCACTCCGTGCGGGTCAGGTACGAGGGCGCACGAAGCCTGGACCGCAACGGATGTCAGCGGGCCCCGAAATCGAACTGGACCCGAGCGCCGAGGATGAACACCTGCCTGTTGAACGAGAGGTCATACGGCTCTTCGCCAATGAATCCGCCTGCCACGGTCTTGACTTCGTAAAGCGGCCGTCCCTTCGCGCGCAGCACGTTCCACTTCCCGAAGCCTGCGATACTCGCGTTCGTGCCAAATCTGCGGGAGAGTTCGAGAGATGCCTCCAGGAAATAGCTCGAGCCGACATCGAAAGGCCCACGAGCGCCAACGGCGAATCCCGCTCCCGTGGAGAGGCTTTCGCGGTAGGTTACATACCCGGGCACAACGGGGAACCCTATAATGCTCGCCGTGGCCGCACCCTCACAGGTGGCGTGGGTCGCAAGCACCCCGACGTAGGGAATGTATGCGACCATGTTCATGTCGGCCCGATCCGTTGCAGTGGTAGCAAAGTTGGCATTGGAGGAGTCCTTGAACACGGTTTGGAACGAATCGAGCCTGAACCCTCCTATCACGGCCGCAGAAGGCAACAGCAAGTACGCACCTGATACGTCGACGTTCCACCACTGCGGTGCGGTATCCCAATTCCTGTGTCCGCCAAACACCGTGAAATATTCGTCGGATCTGTTGCCTGCGGTGTTCTCGCCCAGTGGGAAGAACCAGGATCCTTTCACCATGAACTGTCCATGTTCGCCCGGCAGTAAGGTCTGTGAAAGGCCCAACCAGAGACCGTTCAGACGATACAGCTGTCGGAGGTCAAAAGCGAGCGGGACTTCGTGATAGGTGAATCCGAAATCGACCGCGTCTCCGTGCGTGAGATACCCGACATAGGCAGCGGTCGGTCCGAATACCTTTTCTTCTTTACAGCCGGGCATCATCGGCATGCAAGGCGGGGGACCACAGTGCCCCATTCCCGGAGGCGGACCCATTGGACCGCCATGGGGGCCGACCATGAGCATGTCGGGGCCTCTCGGCTGCAAGCGCTGCGGGAGCGTAGCATATGGGTTGTATCCCGGGTATCCCTGAGCAAAGGCCAGGATAGGAACGGTGGCTACAACGAGGGTTGCGATGAGCAGCAGTGCCAAGCGTTTCATCTGAGCGTCCTCCTACTGAATCCGAGAATCGTATTGACGATTCAACGACAAGTATCCGCTTCGATTAATCTTTCAAAGCTGACTTATTTTATCAGTACGGGTACGTTCTGTCAATATCTAAAATAGTCACGGGGTTATGACGCTTACCTATTTTTTTTATTCAGGTTTTTGCGATATACCTCACCGCGTTCATCCAATAACTGCCCGAGAATTGAAAAAAAACTCCACGGGATGTCGCCCTTGAGTTCGATCCACACTTCCCGCCTCCTCACTGCTTGCATGCCCGCAAGCGAAAGCATTCAGTTAAGCGGGGAGTAGGAAGAATTCTGTTTCACTGCAGAACACACGGAAGGCACAGAGACAGGTAGGGGCGGACCCATGGAGACTGTCTCAAAAGTCGAATGGATCATGACATCGTGGCACGATTCTAATGTGCTAAAGGCGGCGCAGTACGGGACTGACTTCGTGCCACGTTTGTTCCCGGCGCAGAAAGCCTTTGTAGGGGCGGGGTTTATCCCCGCCTATTATTACTGACCTCGCAAGGCGGGCGGGGATAAACCCCGCCTCTACGGTCCATCGTGCTACGATTGGAACCGCTCGAGGAGTTTTCAGACAGTCTCCATGTGTCCGCCCTTCCTCAACAGCGCACAAGTCTCCAACAGGGCGCACGCGCGGGTGCGCGCCGTACAGCGATCTCTGTGGTGTGTCCAGTGCTGATTTCTTTCCCACGGGCGGAGCCCACAGGTAAGTGAATGCTCACCCGCAATCGATTCTCGGCATTGATCTTCGCTTGCTCCTCCGCTATACTCGGCGTCTACCGGCCCTATTTGACCAACCCTTCCATCAACCGTGCCTCGTTGCCAAGGAGTAGTATCCCATGGCGCAAAAGGAACTGCTTGCAGCCTGCGGGCTATACTGCGGAGTGTGCGGAGTGCTCATCGCCCATCGCGAGAGCAACGAAAAATTCAAAGAGAGGCTATCCACCGTATACGGGTGTGCACCGGAGGAAATCGCGTGCGAAGGTTGCTTCTCCAAGGTACGCTTCAAGTTATGTGTGATTTGCCCCATAAGAGCCTGCGCGGAGAACAAAGCCATCGACGGCTGCCATCAATGCGACGATTTTCCATGTCCCTTGATCGACAATTTTCCCATTGCCGTCGGCAAAAAGGTGATATTGCGGGCGACCCCCACCCGTCGTGAATTCGGTGACGAGAGGTGGGCCGAGCAAGAGGAACAGCGGTATGTGTGTCCGAATTGCGGAAGCCGGACGTTCCGGGGCGCCAAGCGGTGTCGGTCGTGCCGAGAGCCGCTGGACATCGACTAATACGAATGCGCAATCAAATGGGCGACAATCTTGGACAATTACTGGTGGGACAGGCATCTTGCCTGTCCCACCAAAACAAGTATGTCACGTGCTTGAAAGCGCATCGGTATAAACCCGGTCGCCTTTCTTCACAGGAGTGGTCGTAATGCTCTACGGCGCGATGAATTTCCCGGTGAGACCGGTGCTGAAAGAGGTGGAGGCCATTGCGAAGCTAGGCTTTGACTATCTTGAACTCGCGATGGATCCTCCCGAAGCGCACCACAGCACCATCATGCATATACGCGAGGATCTCCGTCATGCCCTGGACGATTGTGGGTTGAAGTTGGTGTGTCACCTCCCCGCGTTCCTCTCCATTGCGGACCTCACAGAGAGTCTTCGAGAGGCTTCAGTGGCGGAGATGCTCCAGTCCCTCGATGTGGCCGCACGACTTGAACCGCTCAAGGTTGTAGTCCATCCGGGATACGTTATGGGGATAGCGCTGTTTGTCAAAGACATTGCCCGGCGCCACGCCGCGGAGAGCCTGGGGCGCATCGTGCGCAAAGCGGACGAGTTGGGGCTGCGATTATGTTTGGAGAACATGTTTCCACAGGCGAACGCTTTGTCGGATCCAAGCCACTTTGTCGAAGTGTTCGAGCGGTTCCCGCAACTTGAATTGACTCTCGACACGGGACACGCGCGCATGGGCGGCGGTGGCGATCGTAGGACCGTTGATTTCATCGAACGTTTCGCCGGCAGGCTCGGCCATGTCCACACGGGTGACAACTTTGGCACGCGCGATGACCACCTACCCATCGGCGCGGGTACCAGCGATTTCAAGGCTGTTGTTTTGGCGCTCAAACGGGCCGGATACGATCAGACGGTCACCTTGGAGGTGTTTTCACCGGACCGGGACTATCTGAGGCTCAGTAGAGAGAAATTCGCCGCCCTGTACGACTCGCTCTGAAAATTAGCTCCCAAGGCGGCATACCTATTTCTATGAAGACACTCTGAGGAAGATCGGCAGGATACCGGCGCTACTAATACCAATGCGCTTTCTAACAAGAAACATAGAAAGGGCCGGCAGGGACGCCGGCCCCCACCATCTCTTATGGTGGCGGCGGGCCTCCGTGCCCGCCATTCCACTTCCCTGAACGCAAGTCGGTGTCGGGGGGGCGCGGTTGCTTTGAGTTCGCCCCCCCATACGCTACACCTGATACACGGCCACCATCTCTCTGAGTTGCGCGCCAAGGTCCTCGAGGCGTCGGGCTGCCGATTCAAGCTGGACGGAACCGGCAAGGTTCTGCTGCATCGCCTGCTCGATATTCGCCATCGCCTTCGCCACCTGATCTACACCGATGTACTGCTGCTCGCTGGTTGCGTCGATCACGCCGGCGGATCGGGAGGATTCCTCGACGCTGCTGACCAGCCCCCTGATTGAGTCTCCCGCGAGCACCGACTGGTTCACGCCCGCCTCGACTGCCTTACCACCTTGCTCCGTGGCCATAACCACGGCACTTACCCACTTGCGGTTCTCGTCCAGAATGGTTCGGATCTGCTGTGTTGCTGTTCGCGACTGATCGGCGAGACTCTTAATCTCCTGGGCTACAACCGCAAATCCACGTCCTTGATCGCCGGCCCGCGCTGCTTCGATGGACGCGTTCACCGCAAGGAGATTCGACTGGTCCGCGAGGTCTTGCACGGCCGCGACGATCTCTTCGATGGCACGACTGTGATCGTTCAATTTGACCACAGTTTCGCCGATGGTTTCCATCTGTTCCTTAATAACATTCATCCGGTGAATGGTGTCTTGGGTAGCCTTCTTGCCATCTTCGGAAATCTTGAGCGCGCGATTGGCAACTTCGGCGACGGCCTTCGCCTTTTCTCCCGACACTCGTGCCGCTTGCTTTACCTGTTCCACCGTGGTTGAGGTTTCTGTGACCGCCGCGGTAGTCTTCGATGTGCTCGCGGAGAGTTCCGCTACCGTCGCAGAGATCTCCGCCGCCGTTGCCGCGAGGACATTCACTCCCTCCAAGGTGCGCTTGATCTGACCTCTGACGGTTTCCACCATGGTATTGAGTGCTGTTCCCAGCCGGCCCACTTCATCCGATTCGCGGACTCTCAACTCCCGGGTGAGGTCTCCGTGGCTAATCGATTCGGCCAGACCCATTGCTTCGATCATTGGACGGGTAATCCTTCCGGCCAGGAAGAACGAAATCAGAAAAGCGGCAACCATGACGGCCACAGAGGCTGCCAGCATGAATCTGGATGCCCTTCGCTGGGTCTGGTCCACCATCTCGTCCTGCTCTTTGAGACGAGTCTCCTCTTCATCCACAAACGCAAGCATGACTCCTCGAAAGACGTCGGTGATCCGCTTTCCTTGACTGTCCGCGACTGCGTTACTGACATCTAGCATGCCCTTGGATTGCCCGATCTGTTTGCGAAGCTCCATGAGCGGCTCCACATCCTTTTTCAGCCATGCCTGTATAATCGCCTCCATATCGACCAGGCGCTGAAGCTGTTCTACGCTGTGCACTTCGCTCATCTTCTGTTCGTCGATGAGTTCGAACAGTCGTTTCTTTCCTCTTTCAAAGATCGGGAGATACTCCTCGTCTCCCGTGAGCAGGTATCCCATCAGCCCGGTCTCCATGTCTGTTCCCGCGATGAGAATGTCCTGAGCCCGGACGACGACCCTGTTAGCATTGGTGACCCATATCATGATTTCGCGCAGCTTGTCCGGGTCGGACTCTTTCTCTGCTTGCGTCTCGCGTCGTGTGAGCGACGAGCGCTCTTCGGCAATAAAATCGTCAGTAAGAGTCCGAAATTGCTCAGAGTATTTCTTGCCCCTGCCTTGGCGAACGAGGATCGCCAAATGGTTCATGTCCTTCGCCTCGCCCACTTGCCGCCTGAGAGCAATGAGCGGCTCTCCCACGCTCTTTTGCCACTTCTTGACGAGTTCCTGAGCTTCGTTCAGCAGTTCTACCTGCTTTGCATCCGTGCCGATGCGCGTCTTGAGTTGGTCGAACTTCTCGTGAATGGCTTTAATGGCGGTTTCGTATGGTTCGAGATAGTCTTCCTTGCCTATAAGCAGGTAGCCGTACATGCCGGTTTCCATGTCAACCAGAAGCTTTTCGATGTTTCTCGACTCCTCAATCACACGGTGCGTGTTGTCCACCATGTGGCTTGCCTCGCGGAGGGAGTTCATAGCCCACCATGCTATTACGGCAATGGCGAAAATCAGCGCCACCGGCAACATGCCTCCGACAGTCATTTTGGTCTTGAGTCCAACGTCTGTCAGTTTCATCCAAAGCTCCTTTATCTCCGCAAGCAAAAGAGAGTACGTCACCTAACTCATGAAGCAGAACATTGAGAGGTCCAAGAGAACCTCGACATTCTGCCCGCCCGATCCACCGCGCATGCACTACACGGCAAACCCACGGGTTCACCATCACAGAACCGTTCTTGAATGAAAACTTCGTTACCGCGGGAGCAGCTGCAAGATCAGCCGCGAGCAATGACGCGCCGCTCTGGCCTATCGGGCTCGGGAGGAACTAGGTACACCATTTCGCAAGTACGGTGCCGAATGAACCGCATGTGTCGTCATTCCGGCGGAAGCCGGAATCCAGGATTTCTGGACCCCGGCTTTCGCCGGGGTGACGGGCTTGAATCTGCTACCGTGCTTATCAAATGGAGTACTATCCTCTCTTTGGCACCCCTCGGCCGAGCAGGGTCGCTGCGTCGTCCGTTTCAGCCGACGACTTCCGCATTAAGCCCAATTGGAGCCGACACTCCCAAGATTGGACTTTGTTCGACGGTGTTGCCCGCATGTCAGTCTAGCACAATTCTTACGGGGAGCGATGTAAATTCCGACGCGGCTCGTGAGAGCTGCCTGCAATGCCTTTTCGCGGCGCTAATTGAGCCTCTTTGGCCATGGCGCCGGATTCGTCATCGAATGATGTTTTCCTCGCATCGCGAGATCTAGACCGGCTTTGACGACACGTCGAGGACTTTCACTGGAGCTTCGAAGGTCTTCCATCCATGACGGACATTTGCCGGCAGGAAATATGCATCACCTGCGGAGAGGGTTTCTTTCTCATCACCGGCGAACATCTCGATCCGCCCCTCCAGGACAACGCCGCACTGGTCGAAAGGATGCTCGTGCCCGAGGTCTTCTTTTCCGGCCCCGATTTCCATGCACACCATGATCAACGTCGCGCCGATTTCCGCCTTGCTCATTATGCCCGGCCGGAACTCCGCCAGTTCTGCTTTCTCCAGGTTCCAGAATGCCATCGTGCCTTCCCTCATTTCTTATCTCAGAGGTGCGCGCTCCCACGCGCCTGATTGCGCCATGCCTCGACAAGGATTGGTATGAACGTGGAGAGGTCTTCCACGACACACACGTCCGCGTCCGCGAACATTGCCGCATTAGGGTCTGAGTTGATCGCTACGACAAAGCCGGAACCGCGCATCCCCACAACATGCTGCAAGGCTCCCGAAATACCGCAGGCGACGTACAGCTCAGGCGCCACAACCGCTCCTGTTAGTCCGACCTGCCGCGGGTATTCCACCCACCCCAGATCGCACAGTGGTCGAGACGCCGCGAATGCAGCGGAAGGAAAGATCTCCGAGAGTTGTCTGACGAGTTGCAAGTTCTCCTGCGAGCCGACGCCTCGGCCTGCAGCCACGATCACTCGCGCCTCGGACAAGGCGGAGTCCTTCGGCTGGCCTTCGCGTACGCCGAGTGAGCGCGAGCGGCGAGGAGAATATTCCATCTTCCGGAATTCCACGCGATCTTCGTCCGCGTCTGCAATAGCGGTGGATACTCGACAATCGACGGGCTCGCATGACTGAAACGCGCCGGGTTGAACTGTGACGACCGCAGTCTCCGCCGAGAGGCTCACCTGCGCGCTCACCTTGCCGCCAAGCATGCTCCTGGAGAAACAAACGCGGTCGCCGTCCCGTTCAACGCTTTCTACTCCGGTGACACACGCCGCGTTTAATCGGACGGCCAGTCCTGGCGCAAGGTCCATACCCTGCGTGGTGTTGGCCATGCAAACGTACGCAGGGGAAAGATCGCTCAACAGACTGCTGAGGACACCCTTGTACACTTCTCCGCTGTATGAGACAAGTCCCGAGACCTCAACCGCGATTACAGGCCATTTGGTCCTTTCTCGCAAAACGCTCGCAAGTTCGGCGAGATCCTCACCGAGAACCACCAAGAGAATCCGACCGCCGACAATCTCGCGTATCTGTTGCGCCGCGGTGGAGGCCTCGTATGTGGCGGGGTTGATTTCTCCTCCGGCATGGTCCACGATCACGGCTATTGAGCGATTCATTTCGTTACCACCTCACCAGCGTCCGCTCGCGGAGAATGCCGATCAACTCCCTGGCCTTGTCAGCCGGAGTTCCTTCGAGCACTCGTCCGCTGCGTCGACGTTGCGGCGGTTCGGTTCGGGTGACAGCGTCTCTCGGCGCCGCTTGTGGCAACGAATCCGAAGAAATGGTTTCGATGGCGGCCTTCTTGGCTCGCAGCATGTGCGAGAGCGACGGATACCGAGGTTGATTGATCCCGCTTTGGACGGTGATCATCGCGGGGAGCGCCATCTCCAGGGCATCACGGTATCCGCCTTCGATTTCTCGTTCTACCTGAACGGCTTTGCGGTCGTCTGTGACTCGCGTACACACAACCGAAGTGGCACATGGAATACCCAGCATCTCTGCCAACATAGGACCGACCTGCCCATTCATGCCGTCTTCGGACATTACCCCGGCAAAGAACAGGTCATACTGCTCGCTCACCGTGCGTGCTGCAATCCGCGACGCTGTGACAAGCGGGGGAAGGAAAGGCTCATCGTCGCCGAGGATGTGTATGCCGCGATCCGCGCCCATACCCATCGCTCGCCTGATGACCGCCTCGCATCGCGGCGGCCCCACCGAAATTGCGTCAACCTTCGACTCGGGGAACGATTCCTTCACGCGGAGGCCTTCTTCAACAGCGCATTCATCGAAACGATTCATTCGAAAGAGAGAGAGGGCCGCGCTGCGAATCCACTCTTCGTAGTGATCCACCGAGACAACTCCTTCGGACTCGGGGACCTGCTTCACGCAGACAAGTATTTTCATGGTGTCGGATCGGGACCTCCGGGACTCGGGACCATACTGGAGGATTTTATTATAATTACTCGGCGGCGGAGGCGCCAGAAAAAATAACGAACGTTCGCTCGTTTTTTTGTTGACAACGTACCACTATGAATTCTACCAATAGAGACGGCCCACTCATTTGCTTCGACGAAACGGGCTGTACTCTACTCCGTCCCTTAGCGGTCATCCGATGAGCGAACTCTTTCTCATACGACACGCGCAGGCTTCGTTCAACAGCTCGAACTACGACCGGCTCTCCGAGTTGGGAGGCAGGCAATCGGAGATTCTCGGGGAGTACCTCGGCCGGGTCGGCATTCAGTTCGACGCCATCCATTCAGGTTCCATGGAACGTCAGAAGGCCACGGCAGCGGGATGTATGGACCGGCTCTACGCACAGGGCGCTGCCCCTGCCGTTCGGCCCGCTTCGGAATTCGATGAATACAATGCACACCTCCTGATTCGAACTCTCGCTCCTTCCCTTATCCAGGAAGATCCTTCCATGGCCGACGCATTCGCTAACCTCTACACGGACGGACAGGCACTGAAGAAGGTTTTCGAGACAGCCATGCTTCGCTGGGTCAACGGGCGGGTGGAAATCCCCGGATTGGAAACCTGGCCGGAATTCAAGGCGCGCGTACGATCCGGCATTGATCGCGTCTGCACGGAACACGGTCGAAAGGCGCGAATCGGGGTGTTCACCTCAGGAGGTGCTATCTGCGCGGCCATGCAGATTGCACTCGGGCTGTCCGACGAGGAGTCCATCACCTTGGCCCTCCTGATTAGGAACGCGTCCGTCTCGGTCTTTCGCCACGACGGAGAGGCGCTTCGGCTGCAGTCCTTCAACTCGGTCGCACATCTGGAGTTGATGAGGGAACAACACCTGATCACCTATCGATGAAACGAACACATGCGGAGGAATAGTCAATGGATTTCGCAGTCTCCGATAAGATGCAGACCATCATCGGCATGATGGACGAATTCATGCAGAGGGAAGTGTTTCCCCTCGAACCTGAGTTTCACCGGAAATCGTTTGTGGACCTGCTGCCAGTGATCGAAGAAAAGCGAGCCCTCGTCAGAAAGATGGAACTATGGGCCCCGCCCCACCCCGTCGAATTCGGTGGTATGGGCCTGGATTTGGTGGAATTCGCACTCGTTTCGGAGTGCCTCGGGCGTTCGCCGCTGGGCCACTTTATCTTCGGTTGTCATGCGCCGGACGCGGGCAACATTGAAATCTTGCACCTGCACGGCACCGAAGAGCAAAAGGAACGGTGGCTTCGTCCCCTGGTCGAAGGGCGAATCAGAAGCTGCTTTTCCATGACGGAAGTGGATATGCCGGGGTCCAATCCTGTGCTGTTGGAGACTACTGCGGTGAAAGACGGCGACCACTACGTTATCAACGGCCACAAGTGGTACACGACCGGAGCCGATCGCGCGGCTTTCGCGATTGTGATGGCGGTGACGGACCCGGATGCGTCTCCGTATCTTCGTGCGAGCATGATCATCGTTCCCACGGACACACCGGGATTCAACCTGGTGCGGAACATCCCCGTCATGGGCCACGAGGGGAGCGATTGGTCGAGCCACGCTGAGATTTTGTATCAGTCTTGTCGAGTTCCCAGGGAGAACTTGCTCGGTCCTGAGGGCGCCGGGTTCGTCATTGCCCAGGAACGCCTCGGCCCCGGACGCATCCATCACTGCATGAGATGGATCGGCATCTGCAACCGGGCTTTCGCCTTGATGTGTTCGCGAGCACAGCAGCGCATGATTTCCCCTGGCAAAACGTTGGCGGGCAAGCAAATTGTCCAGACCTGGATTGCTGAGTGCGCGGCGGACATCCAAGCAGCGCGGCTCATGGTACTCCATGCCGCGTGGAAAATGCAGAATCTGGGCAACAAAGCGGCACGTGAAGAAATCTCTCTCATCAAGTTTTTCTGCGCGAACGTGCTTCAAAAGGTGGTGGATCGAGCGATCCAGGTTCATGGCGGACTGGGTATGACCGACGACACTCCGCTGGCCTCCTTCTATCGGTTCGAGCGTGCGGCGAGAATCTACGACGGAGTGGACGAAGTGCACAAGGTCACTGTCGCGAAGCGAATCCTCAAGGAATACGAGGGGAAGCAGGTGAAGTAGGTGGATGCGCCGTTTCATTGATTCGGCTCCAAATCCCATCGAACCTGGTCCGGTTTGTCTGCGCCCAATTTGCTAACGATGAACTACGCAGAATTCCAAGAAATCGTCGACGCATCAAGGCAGGTCGTCTTTCGAGAGACCTTCGACCGCCACCGGGCGACCATTCGGGTCAAGAAGGAAGCCACTGCGATCAAGAACCTCGCGAAGATCTTTGACGCGGTTCTCGAAATCGCCAACCGGAAAGGCTTCGCGGCCATGAGCATGCGCGACCTGAGCAGCGAATCGGGGCTCAGCATGGGAGCGCTCTATTCCTATTTCTCCAGTAAGGATGAGCTGCTGGAGATGCTCCAAAATCACGGCCGGACTATAGCGACGAGAATCATGGATGAGATGATGTCCGCGGAGCGAGACCCTGCCGAGCGGCTTCGCATTGCGATCAAAACACACTTGTACTTGAGCGAGGCTATGCAATCTTGGTTTTACTTCTCGTATATGGAGGCAAAGAACCTCTCCAAGGCCGAACGGGACAAAGCCATTGCATCGGAGCTCCACACGGAGAGAGTTCTGGAGGATCTTCTGCGAGAAGGCGGAGAGACCGGTGTATTTCTCCCGAGGGATTATCGTCTCGCGGCGAGTGTTATGAAGGCAATGCTCCAAGACTGGTACCTCAAGCGGGGAAAGTACGCCATGCGTATGATTTCAGTGGATCGGTACGCGGATTTTGTGCTTGAATTCGTCGAGTCTTTCGTGCTGGGGAATGAAGTGCGTGGGACAGCGGGCGCTTCGTCTCGACAAAGTCGCAAGAACGATCTGCCGATCGGGCCGTTGCGGCCCCGCAGAAATGCATCGACCGAATGACCGAAAAGGCCGAGAGAATTGTATCTTATACCAACTTCCATGCGCCGGTTTTCGGGCACAACGAAGCATGAACGTCCTCGGCTTCGGTCAACACTCCGTGGCACCGCCTCGGAGATGGGTAGCAAGAGCGCACGTTGCGCCATCCTGCGGAGGGGAGACTCTATCTCCCCTCCGCGCCTCCCCATACGCACCTCCGATGGTAGG
>Ga0172370_10001608_pt1 | contig 34031 bp, 27 predicted proteins | sample LakKiv5m_FD_114538 | JGI IMG/M metagenome (GOLD analysis project Ga0172370, IMG submission 114538) | Freshwater microbial communities from Kabuno Bay, South-Kivu, Congo - kab_022012_11.5m | ecosystem: Environmental > Aquatic > Freshwater > Lake | place: Democratic Republic of the Congo...
TCGATCTTCGCCACTGCGGTCGGCTTCGCGGCACTGATGGTGTCGGACATCCGCCCCATTCGTCAGATGGGCGAGTGGGTGGCGGTCGGACTGGCGATGACCTGGGTCATCGTCTTCACGCTGTTCCCTGCCCTCCAGTCGATCCTCAAGACCCCCACGCAGCGCGAAAGAGCGGTGGCCGGACAGTGGTTCCTGGCCTTTGCGCAGTGGCTACCGCGCCTGAGTTATCGGCTGCGCTGGCCGTTCGTGGCGGCCGCACTGGCGCTGTGCGCGCTCGGTGGCGGCGCACTGTTCGGCGTGCCCGGAGTTGCGGCGCCGATGCGGATATTGACCGATCCCGTCGAGTACATGAGCGAGTCGGCACCGCTGTACCGCGACATCCGTCGCCTGCAGCCGTCGATCCCGGGACTGTCGATCACGCAGATCTGGCTGCGCGGCGGCCTCGGCAGCATGTCCGAGCCCGCCGTGCTCTCGGGCATCAACGCATTCCAGACCGCGCTCGAGCGCGACGGCGACGTAGGGTCGGTGGTCGGTCCCACGACGATACTGAAACTGATGCGTTACATCGGCGGCGCCGGCGACGGCTGGCCCGGCGACAGCGACAGCCTCGAACAGATCGCCGCCGACCTCGAAGGAATGGTCGGCGCCGAGCCGATGCTGCAGCGTTTCGTCCAGCCGCACTCGCTGGCCCAATCGCAACTGACGGTGATCACGCGCACGGCAGAGCACGAAGGCTTCTTGCACCTGGACGAAACCGTGCGCCGCCTGTGGCAACAAGCGGTCGCCGCCAACCCGGCGCTGGCCGGCGTGCAGCTCAACATCGTCGGTCTGGCACCACTGCACGCCAAGATGGCGCAGAACCTGGTGCCGACCCTGGTCGAGAGCTTCGCGCTGACGGTAGTGGTGATCTTCACGGCCTTTCTGTTCGTGTTCCGCAGTGCGCCGGCACGCCTGCTGGCGATGATACCGTCGCTGTTCGCCATCCTGGTGATGTTCCTGGTCATGCGGCTGACCGGCATGACGCTCAACATCGCGACGATTCTGATCGCCTCGACGGTGCTCGGCACGTCGGAGAACGACCAGATCCACTTCTTCTACCACTTCCAGGAGCGCCGCAGGGCCGGGACCGTGGAGGAGTCGCTGCAGCACACGCTGCTGATCGCCGGACGCGCGATATTCTTCGCCACGCTGATCAACGCCGGCGGTTTTCTCGCCTTCGGTCTGGCCGAGCTTCCGCCCGTGCGCGAGTTCGGACTGCTCTCGGCGCTGGCGTTCGCGCTGTCGATGATCGCCGATTTCACCGCGTTGCCGGCGGCGCTCTGGATACTCTTTCGAGAAAAACCCGACAGCCGGTGAAACAGCGCGCTACTTGCGCGGCCGTGGACGCTGCGAGGTGGCGTCTGCGACCGGGCAACAAGTGCGTGGCTTGATGTCGTTCATCAGTTGTTCGAGAAGGCGTTGATCGTCGGCGCGCAGTGAAGAAACCTCGGCGATGCAGCGAAGCAGATGCGGGCAGGCCGGCCCCGGGTCGCCGAGCGAAATGTAGGCCTCGGCCACACGCAGGTGGTTCTCGATGTCGTCGGGGCGCTGCGCGGTGAGTTCCTCGAGCATGCGCAGACCGGCCTCCGAGTTGCCGTGCTTGAGCAACGCGGCCGGAGCGACCACGTAGAGCGTGCCGAGCAGCCGCCGGGCCGCACCGCGGCGAAAATTCGGGTCGAGCTTGACGCTCTCGAGTGCGGCTTCCTCGACCTTCTCGACCAGATCGGCGACACGCAGGGCGCGCTCTTGCACCAGACGTCCGGTGATCGCCGCACAGGCAAAATAGTACGCGGCGTCGCGTTCGGTAAAACGCGGAATGGCCTCGTAGGCGGCCTTGCGATCGGCGGGAGTATCGCGGCCTGAGGCGATCAGCGCTTCGAGCGCGTCGCTGAGCGCGAGCGCGTCCACCGCATCGGTGAAGCTCGCAGGCTCAGGTGGTTTGGGCTTGCGTTCGGCAGCGCACCCGGCGGCAAGACCGGCGGCGACAACTGCCGCCAGCACCCCGGCGCGAAAACGCGCGGCCGGTATCGACCACGCGCCACGCCGCATCACCCGGCGGCTCGAAGCCTCACCACACCGGGCGATGCTACTTTGCATAGGCGTTGATCACTGCCCGGTAGTCGGCGTCGGTCGTCGCTCGCAGATCGACGATACCCACTTCGGCGCAGGCGCTCTCGCCGCCGTCGCGACACAAAGAGGGCAGGCTTTCCTGGAAGCGCGACCGCTCGGCCTTCGACGCTGCCGGGAACGCGACTACCGGCATCGGCGGCAGTTCCGCGCTCTTCCACACCTCGTGGATGTCCTGCGCTCCGTCCAGATGCGGCAGCTCCGCCAACTGCGCGTCGTCTATCAACGCGCACACGGCCTCGCCCGCCAGCACCTTGGTGATGGTCTGCAACGGCCGCTGGGTCTGGACGACTTTGAAATCACGCAATTCGAACGCTCCGCCGAACACCACCTTGTCGATGAAACGCGGGTCGTCGGTGTGGTCGCTCGCCAGTGTCTTGGCGCGGCAGCCGCCGGCGTCGGTAGCGTTCTTGCTGACCAGGAAATAGCGCCGGCCACCTGCCAGCTTGACGGCGACCTGACCGACCACCTCGTAGTGGTACTTCTTCTGGAAAGCCAGGAACGCGCCGAGCGACAGAATCGCGTAGTGGGGCTCTTGAGACTCGAGGGAGGTCTCGGCGGCCGCTCGATTGGTGACGTACTGTCCCTTTGCCGATGCCCACTCGTTCTTCTGCGCAGCACTGGCTACGAAGCGGTCGAGGTAGGGCTGGGCCAGAGCCGGGCTTCCGACACCGTGCTCCTTGAGAACCAGGATCGAAACCATCCCCGGCGCCTGCTCGGCGCGGGCAGCAGGCGCACAGGCAACGGCCAGCGCCGCAAGCAACAGGGCGACACGCAACGAAATCGGGTACACGAGTAGGGATCCCTCTCTCCAGCCGAGCCGCCTCACGTCCCTCGAGCCGCCTCCGCGGACCGCTGAGCGGGCAAAGTGGGCGCAACCTTAAACAGACCGATTCATAATTCAACGATTGCCGGTGTGTGTGCCCGGCTTCCGACGCCGGACCACACGGCGACCAGCGCCGCACTCCGCACGTGGGCGTTTACGGTCAGACTACTTCAGCGCCCGGCGGCGATGATCGAGCTCAGATCGAAGAACGTCTCGGTGGTGCCTTCCTTGTCGCCGAGGTCGACGTACCAGCCTTGTTCTCCGGGAAAGCGATGGCTCGGCATCGCGCAATAGGTACCGTGCTCGAGCTGCAGATCGACCATCGTGATCGAGGGACGGTACGAGTACTCCCAGTCCAGTCCGTAAGTGGCTCCCGGGAACGGGCTCTTGGCGAAGCGGTAATTGTTGACCCACATCTTCCAGAGTTCGCCGGCCGAGTCGTACATCTCGGTGAACGGAATGCGATAAACTTCCTTGTCCAGGTAGATCACCCTCTTCGCGTACGCGTACTGCGGAAGCTTGGAAACGCCTTCCACGACCCACACCGCGCGCGGCTCCCACAGGTCGTCGTGGAGAAAGTCGCCCGAGGGTGCGCCCCACTTCACCGGCAGGTGCGCGGCGTGCATGGTTCCGAGCACGGTCTTCTCGCCGATGAATTTCCACGCCATCCACGCGATGTTGCCCTGGTAGCCTTCGTAACTGTCGGCGTCGGCGTCTTGTCCGAACAGCGCGTCGGAACGCTGCGCCGAAGACAGGCGCCGCACGCGGCGCAGTTGCGGCAGATACAACCAAGTGTCGTCCTGGCGGGCCGAGTCCTGGAAACGCGTGAACGTGAAGCCGGTGCCCTTCAGATCGAACGGCTCGATGATCGGATACAGCGCTTCCTTGAAGCGGGCGCTATCGCGGTTGGGCCTCTCGGGCTTGGGATCGACGACCAGACGGCCGCCGAAATACAGACGCCGAATGTGATCGATCAGGAAGTGACGCTCGACACGCGCGGTGCTCCCATCGCTTCCGAGAGTGCCGGTATCGCAGTCGAAGTTGCGGATGTCGGAGTCGTCGACCGCGATCGCCGCACCGAAATTGTGCATCAGCCTGGAAGCGATCATCGGGTCGTTTCTGTCGATCACCGGGAAAGGCTGGCCGGCAACGTAGTTCTCGAGCCTCGCCCCGTCGGCCGACAGCTTGACCTGTGCAGCGAACTTTTCGGTCGCCTCGCGGTAGGGAGGCGGATCGACGATCCTGACGTAGGGACCGACACGCAGCTTGGCACCGCGCTCGACGGCCCACTTCATTCCGGGCCCCAGCAGCCCAGCGTACTTGTCGACGTTGGTACGTTCGACGACGGTACCGACGGGCGGACCTTCGACCGGCGCCGCAGGTCCCCCTTTCGGCTCAGACGCTGCACGCGTGGGCGTGGGCGCGGCCGCCGCGGGTGCAGCCTTGGTTTCAATCGCAGCAGGTGCGGTTTTCGGCGCAGCCACAGACTCGGCCGCAGCAGGAGCGGCTTTCGGAGCAGCACTGGCAGGCGCAACCTTCGGTGCGGCGGCCGGCACGGGCCTCGGCTCGCCCGCGGCAGGAGCAGCTTTCGGAGTGGCCGCTGGTACGGCCTTTGACTCGACCGCAGCAGGAGCGGCCTTCGGAACGGCCGCTGGCGCGGCCTTGGACTCAACTGCGGCCGGTGCGGCTTTCGGAGCGGTCGCCGCTGGTGCTGCCTTCGGCGCAGCCGCTGCAGGCGCAGCCTTCGGCGCAGCAGCAGCCGGCGCGGCCTTCGGAGCGGCTGCCGCAGCAGGTACGGCCGCCGGTTTCGCTGCCGCAGGCGTTGCTGCCGCGGCCGCACGAGCGGCCTTGCGTTCGGCACGTGCGGCCTTCGCCTCTGCCACGCGCGCGGCCTTGGCCTCTGCCGCCGCCGCCGCGGCCTTGGCCTCGGCCGCCTGCCGCGCGGCTTTGGCCGCCGTGCGTGCAGCCTTGGCGTCCGACGGCGCGGGCGCGGCCATCGACTGTGCCGCCGCAGGCGCTGCAATCAACGCCGTCGCCAGCACCAGGCACGACACCCAAAGGCCCGAGAACCGGCGGGGGACCGCCGCCGACCGGCAGCCGGCACCGGCTACGGTCAAACGCCGGAAAGCTTCGCGCACCATCGGAACCTCCTTTGACCAGACGCCACCTCGAGCGGCGTCGAGACCCTCGTCCCGCGGACTTGCGGCTCCCCTCTCTCCACCCCTGAGGGCGAGCCGCCGCGCAGACGCCCCCACCATAGGTCGCCGACACGGCTTGGCGCAAGCCGCGCGCCGAGCCTGGTAGCGCGCCGGTCGCGAGTTCGAGGCGGCCGCGACGTATCTCCTGACGAGTTGTGCTCAGCCCGGCAGCGCGTCGGCTGCCAGTTCGAGCACGTCGCGGTTGCGCACCTTCTCTTCGAGCTCTCTGCTCTTGACCCCATCGGTGAGCATCGTCATGCAGTAGGGGCAGGCCGTAGCGATGGTGTCGGCCTTGGTGTCGAGCAACTGGCTGACGCGCAGTTCGTTGACACGCTGCTCGGGCGCTTCCTCGATCCACATGCGGCCGCCACCGGCGCCGCAACACATGCCGAACTGCTGGCTTCGCTCGGCCTCGCGAAGGTCGATCCCGGAAAGTGCCTGAAGGATGCGCCGGGGTGCGTCGTACACATCGTTGTAGCGGCCCAGATAGCACGAGTCGTGATAGACCACCGAGCCGACCTTGTCGCCTGCCAGTTTCAGTCTTCCGGCTGCCATCAACTCGGCCACCAGTTCGGTGGCGTGCTGCACCTGATAGTTACCGCCGAACTGCGGCAGTTCGTGCTTGATGCTGTTGTAACAGTGCGGGCAGTTGGTGATGACCTTCTTGACGCCGAAGCCGTTGAAGGTTTCCACCGCCATCGCCGCCATCGATTGGTACAGGTACTCGTTGCCGAGACGCCGCGCGGTGTCGCCGTTGCACGGCTCGTCGCGGCCGAGAATCGCGAACGAGACGTTCGCCGCCTTCAGCAGCCTAGCCACCGCCTGGGTGATCTTCTTGGCACGATCGTCGAACGACCCCGCGCAGCCGACGAAGAACAGATACTCGGCATCGGGTTTGTCGGCCAGAGTCGGAATGTCCATACCCTCGGCCCACTCTGCGCGTTTGTCGGCGCCGAGACCCCACGGGTTGCTCTGACGCTCCATGCCTTGGAACACGCGCGTGAGTTCGGCGGGGAAACGCGCTTCTTCCTGCACCAGGTAACGGCGCATGTCGACGATCTTGTCGACGTACTCGATGTTGACCGGGCACGCCTCTTCGCAGGCGCGACAGGTATTGCACGACCACAGCACCTCGTCGGAGATTATCTCCTCTGCACCCGTGGCCTCGCCGCTAGCGACCTTCTGCGCGAACTCCGGATCGGTCAGCGACTCGGGGTGCGCGTAGAGGAAATTGCGCAGGTTGAGCAGGAACTGACGCGGCGCCAGCGGCTTGTTGGTCGCGGTGGCCGGACAGTGCGAGGAACAGCGGCCGCACTCGGTGCACGAGTACATGTCGAGCACCTGCTTCCAGTCGAAGTGGCGCATCTGCGAGGTTCCGTAGATCGCGTTTTCGCTTTCCAGGTCCTGCTTGGACAGACGCCCGAACGGTTCGAGCTTGGAGAAGAAGACGTTGGGGATCGAAGTGACGACGTGGAAGTGTTTCGAGGTCGGCAGCAGGTTGATGAAGGTCAGGATCACCAGGTTGTGGACCCACCACGCAGCGTTCGAAATGCTCTCGGCGCCACCGGTCCCGAAACCGGCCAGCACCACCGACAGCAGTTGCGCAAACGGCGACCACACCTTCTCGGCTGCTATCTCGGCACCGAACTCAGGCGTGCCGGCCAGGAACACCATGCGGCCGGCGTCATAGGTCAGGCCGCTGATCGTGATCGTGGCGATGAAGCACAAGATCAACTTGGCTTCCCAGTGCGGGTGTGACGCCACGCGTGCCTCGGCCGGCTCGAAGCCCATCAGGCGCTGCGGGTGGGTGACCAGCCAGCGGCTGAGCAGCACCAGCGCGCAGACCGCCACCACCACCTCCATGACGTCCTTGAGCAGCAGGATCGGGCCGCCCAGGCTCTCACCGTTGAGCAGCGGCAGGTAGAAGCCCGCGAACCAACCGCGCATGAACATGTGCAGGGCCTGGAAGCCCAGCACCAGGAAGCCCCAGAAGACCAGCGCGTGCAGCAGACCCGCGCTGCGATCGTGGGGCGGGCTCTTGAAGAACTTGAACTGGCCGATCGCGTACTTCAGGGTGCGGCGGACCCGTTCCGGAATGTCGTCGAAGCGCGCCGCGGGCCGCGCAAGAGTCAGAACGCGCAGGCGTTGGTAGACCTGGTAAACGAAGAAGCCGGCCAAACCTACGAAAGCGATCGTCCAGGCGACGGTGCTGAGCATGAACCCCCTCCAACTCGTCCAAATTGCCGAAAGCGCCCCGACCAAGACCACTGCGGGAGTCGTCCCTCACGACCCACCACCGTGCGCCTGGCTGGCGCGGGAAACCCGCCGGCTGCGGCACACCGCTCGCCGCCATCGGGTCAACCTGGAGCCGCCGCGGCCGGGGGATTTAACCGAGGACTTTTCCGGCTTGCAATCGCCCCCGAGCGGCTCTGCACGGCGCGGCCCCAGCCGCAGCCTGATCGCCGCGCCGGCGCTGGCGATCGCGCTGATCGCGGCGGTCGCCTGCACGCGCGTACCTGAGGGTTCCCGCGTAACCGTTCACGCCGGCGGCGGTGACGTCGCCGTCACGGTGGAACTGGCCCTCACCGAGGCCGAACAGGCGCGTGGCCTGATGTGGCGCAGCGAACTGGCCGACGGAGCCGGCATGCTGTTCGTCTTCGACGGCGAGCAAGAGCGCGGGTTCTGGATGCGCAACACCGCCATCCCGCTCGACATCATCTACATCGGCGCGGACGCGACCATCCGTTCGATCGCAGCCCAGACCAAACCCTACTCCGAGGACACGATCCCGTCGCGCGGCCCTTGCAGCTACGTGCTCGAAGTCCCGGGCGGCTGGGCGCGGCGCCACGGCGTGCGCAGCGGCGACAAGCTCACCCTGCCCGATGTCGCGAAGGTCCAGGCCGAGGCTGCGCCGTGACCGGCGGCGGTGTTGTATTTTTGGCCGACACTGTGTAGGGGGACGGCTTCGCTTAGAGCCTCCGCGACCTTCGCCGAAGAGCGCGCAGGCATTGAGAAAGCTCTTCGGTCCACGAGTGCTTCGCAGGCTTCGGACCGGACTCGAAACGGCCGGCGTCGGCCACGGCCGGCTACCAGATAGCTACCAGATAGATAGATAGAACGAATGGCGCGCAAGGACGTTCTCCAGGAACTCGCTACTCGTAACGCTCAGGCCGAGGCCGGTGGCGGCGAGCAACGAATCGCGGCGCGCCACGCCAAGGGCGTCCTCAGCGCCCGCGAGCGCGTGGATCTGTTGTTCGACACCGGCACCTTCGTCGAAGTCGACAAACTGCGGATCCACCGCTGCAACGACTTCGGGATGGACGAGCAACGCATCGCTGGTGACGGCGTCGTGACCGGCTACGGCAGCATCGACGGGCGCACCGTCTTCGCGTTCGCGCAGGACTTCACCGTGCTGGGCGGCAGCCTCTCACACACCGTCGCCGACAAGATCTGCAAGATCCTTGACCTGGCGATGAAGGCCGGGGCCCCGGTAGTCGGCCTCAACGACTCGGGCGGGGCGCGCATCCAGGAAGGCGTCGAGAGCCTCGGCGGCTACGCCGAAATCTTCTGCCGCAACACGTTGGCCTCGGGAGTGGTACCGCAGATTTCGGCGGTCATGGGTCCCTGCGCCGGCGGCGCTTCGTACTCGCCGGCGCTGACCGACTTCGTCTTCATGGTCGACCAGACCAGTTACATGTTCATCACCGGCCCCGAGGTCATCAAGTCGGTCACGCGCGAAACCGTTACCCAGGAAGACCTCGGCGGTGCGATGAGCCACAACTCGCGCAGCGGCGTGGCCCACTTCCTGGCGGCCAGCGACCAGGACTGCATCGCCCGCATCCGCACGCTGCTCTCGTACCTGCCGTCCAACAACATGGACCAGGCCCCGGTGCTGGCCTGCGACGATCCGGTCGACCGCGTCCTGCCCGAACTCGACGACCTGGTGCCCGAGAACTCCAACCAGCCCTACGACATGCAGCGCATCATCGAAGCGACGGTGGACGCCGGCAGCTTCCTCGAAGTCCACGCGCACTTCGCACGCAACGCCATCGTCGGCTTCGCGCGCATCGGCGGACGCCCGATCGGGATGGTCGCCAACCAGCCGTTGCACCTGGCCGGTTGCCTCGACATCAACGCATCCAACAAGATCGCGCGCTTCATCCGTTTCTGCGACTGCTTCAACCTGCCGGTGGTGACATTCGAAGACGTACCGGGCTACCTGCCGGGCACCCAGCAGGAGTGGGGCGGCATCATTCGGCACGGCGCCAAGATCGTCTACGCCTACGCCGAAGCCACCGTGCCCAAGATCACCGTGATAACGCGCAAGTCCTACGGCGGCGCCTATTGCGTGATGGGATCCAAGCACGTGCGAGCCGACGTCAACCTTGCCTATCCGAGCGCCGAGATCGCGGTAATGGGCGCCGACGGTGCGGTCAACATCATCTTCCGCGGCGATTTGAAGAATGCTGACGATCCCGAAGCCAAGCGCCGAGAACTCGTCGACGACTACCGTGGACGTTTCGCGACGCCGTTCAAAGCCGCCGAACTCGGCTACATCGACGAAGTGATCGCACCTTCGCAGACGCGCATCCGCATCGGCCAGGCGCTGGCGATGCTCGCGAACAAGAAAGACACCAACCCGCCGAAGAAACACGGCAACATTCCTCTTTGAGGGGGCGCAGCCGGTGGTACAACGGATTGGACAGCCGCCCGCGACGATCGCAGAAATCCATCGGGGAGACATCGGCGGAACCCTCGACGGGACGCAGGGTCGTCCCGACCTGTTGCGCGTGGCACTGGTCGCCTACGCCGCACACCTGAGCCAACGTGCCCGCGTTCGCACGCCGCGCGAACTGACACCGTGGGGACTGGCCGGCCGCATCGCGCAAGTGCAGCGCTGGCCGCAGGGCCGCTGAGCCCGGACGACGACGCGCGCGACGGGCAACGAGAAGCAAGAGACGAGCAGCGAAGCATGGCCACCTACAAGGTCAAAGCCTACGGGAAAGAATACGTCGTCGAGGTGATCGAGCAGGCCTCGGGCGCGCGCGTGATCGTCGAAGGCTACAGCTTCGAGGTAGAACCCGCGGCTGCGGGTTCGGTTCCGACCCAGCTTCAGGGCAGCCCGGGCCACCCGCCGCGCGCGGCGGCGTCGGCGCCGCCGCCGGTGGCGACGGGCTCAGTCACGGTCCGGCCTGCGAACGCTCCCGCCGCGCCGACGCAGCGTCCTGCTGTTGCACCCGGCGCCGCGCACGCGGCCGTCGGCGGGCGCGGTGCGGTGCTGGCCCCGATCCCGGGCGTCATCACCAAAGTGTGCGTCATGATCGACGAAGAAGTGAAAGCCGGACAGACGTTGGTCAAACTCGAAGCCATGAAGATGGAGAACGACATCACCTCGCTCATCGATGGCAAGGTCAAGGAAGTCGCAGTCGCAGAAGGAACCGAAGTCAGCGACGGACAATTTCTGGTGCTGGTCGAGTAATCGAGGAAACCGGTGGCAAGTTTCGATCAGGAATTCGAGCGCTGGAGCAAGACCACGCTGGCAGCTTCTTCGGGCAAGGACGCTTCGAGCGAGCGCCGCGAGCAGTTCGCGACGCTTTCTGGGATTCCGATCGACACGGTGTACGGGCCCGGCGCCGCCGAGAACCCCTCCGGCCTGGGAATGCCGGGCGAGTACCCGTTCACTCGCGGCGTACAACCCAACATGTACCGGGGGCGCTTCTGGACCATGCGCCAGTACGCCGGCTTCGGCAGCGCCGAAGAGTCGAACCAGCGCTACCGCTTCCTGCTCGGACAAGGCACGACCGGGTTGTCGGTCGCGTTCGACCTTCCAACGCAGATGGGACGCGACAGTGACCACGAACTGGCCTGCGGAGAAGTCGGCAAAGTCGGAGTCGCGATCGATTCGCTGGCCGACATGGAAGTGCTGTTCGACGGCATTCCGCTCGACAAGGTCACGACGTCGATGACGATCAACTCGACCGCGTCGATCCTGCTCGCGCTCTACCTGGTGCTGGCCGAGAAACAGGGCGTCGCGTGGAGCACCGTGGGCGGCACCATCCAGAACGACGTACTCAAGGAATACATCGCGCGCGGCACCTACATCTTCCCGCCCTCGGCGTCGATGCGGGTGATCACCGACATCTTCGCGTTCTGCACCGAGAAGGTGCCGAAGTGGAACACCATCTCGATCAGCGGCTACCACATCCGCGAAGCCGGCTCGACGGCGGTGCAGGAAGTCGCGTTCACGCTCGCCGACGGCATCGCCTACGTCGAAGCCGCCCGCAAGGCCGGTCTCGACATCGACGCGTTCGCCGGACGCCTGTCGTTCTTCTTCAACTGCCACAACAACTTTTTCGAAGAAGTGGCCAAGTTCCGCGCTGCCCGCCGTCTGTGGGCGCGGATCATGAAGGAGCGCTTCGGTGCCCGGCGCGAGCGCAGCATGATGCTGCGTTTCCACACCCAGACCGCCGGTTCTTCGCTGACCGCGCAGCAGCCGCTCAACAACATCGTTCGCACCACCCTGCAAGGGCTCGCCGCCGTCTGTGGCGGTACCCAGTCTCTGCACACCAACGGCTACGACGAAGCGCTGACCCTGCCGACCGAGGTGGCCGCGACCACCGCACTGCGCACCCAGCAGGTGATCGCCTACGAATCGGGCGCGGCCGACACGGTGGATCCGCTCGGCGGCTCGTGGTTCGTCGAGAATCTGACCGATCAGATAGAGCGGCGAGCGAGCGAGTACCTCGACGCCATCGACCGGCTCGGCGGCGCCGTCAAGGCCATCGAGGGTGGCTTCCAGCAGCGCGAGATCGGCCAGGCAGCCTACAACTACCAACAGGGCATCGAGTCGAACGACCTGGTACTGGTCGGCGTCAACCGTTTCACAGCCAAGATTGAACAGCCGATCGACCTTCTCAGACTCGACCCGTCGATCGAGAGGCGCCAGCGCGACCGGCTGGCGGCGCTGCGCGCCGGCCGCGACGCCGCGGCGGTTCGCGCGACTCTCGACGAAGTGACCCGTCGCGGGCGCGGCAGCGAGAACCTGATGCCCGCAATCATCGACGCGGTGCGCGCCTACGCGACGCTCGGTGAAATTTCTGACGCAATGCGCGTCGCCTTCGGCGAGTTCGAAGCGCCGGTATTCATCTGACATGAAGGACTCAGGGAGTCGGGAAATGGCAAGAGTAGCTTCGATGGTCTTCCTCACCCGCGGTGTCGGCCGCCACCGCGAGAAGCTCGCGTCTTTCGAGTTGGCGCTGCGCGACGCCGGCATCGCCCAGTTCAACTTGGTGACTGTCTCGAGCATCCTGCCGCCGCGGTGCAAGATCGTGTCGAAGGGCGAAGGGCTCAAACACCTGACGCCGGGACAGGTACTGTACGTGGTGATGAGCCGCTCCGAAACCAACGAGCCCTACCGTCACATCGCCGCGTCGGTAGGCGTGGCGATCCCGAAGGACCGCGATATGTACGGCTACCTGAGCGAGCACCACAGCTACGGGGAGACCGACGAAGTCGCGGGCGACTACGCCGAAGACCTCGCCGCGCAGATGCTCGCGACGATTCTCGGCGTGCCGTTCGATCCGGACGAGAGCTACGACAAACGTCGAGACATCTGGAAGCTCAGCCAAGAAATCGTCAAGACCCGCAACATCTCCCAAGCCGCCGAGGGTCCCAAGAATGGGTACTGGATCTCGGTGATCGCCGCTTGCGTCCTCGTCGATGCGTGACCAAGCAGCCTGACGAAACGGCGTGACGGGCGGCACGTGAACGGACGCGCAAGCGAACAGGAGCGCCTTGGCTGACGACGGCGACGACGCCGTTTCGTCGCGCATTCTCAAAGTTCTGCGCGCCGGCCGTCGCGGCAACGCCACCCTCGAACAACTGCGCCGCGCCACCGGCGCGTCGATTCGCGACCTCGAGCGCGCGGTTGGCGCCCTCGAAGAAAGCGGCGAGGTGGTGCGCATGCCGCGCAAGCGCTTGGCGCTGGCTGAGCGTTCGGGACTGCGCTCGGGCACCGTGAAGATCGATCGCTCGGGCCGCGCGCTGGTGATCCTGGACGTGCCCGACGCGCCGCTGGTGCTCGAACGCAGCGCGCTGAGACCGGCGATGCACGGCGATCGCGTGCTGGTAGAGGAAACGCCGTACTCGCGCGGCGGGCTCCACCACGCCAAGATCCACCGCATTCTGGAGCGAGGCCGCAGCCTGCTGATCGGAGTGGCGGCTCCCAAGGCGCCCAGGCGCATCCTGCCGCTCGACGAACGCATCGGCCCCTACCTGGTGCTGCTGGCGCCCGACAGCGATCCCGCACCGCTCGGACAAGCGGTCGCGACCCGCATCGTCGAGTACCCGAGCGGCCACCGCGACATCGTGGTACGCGTCGAAGAAGTGCTCGGCGAGCTCGGCCTGCTCGGCACCGAGATTCGCACCGTGTGCGCGTCGCTCGGAATCGAAGAGGAATTCGAAGCCGACGTACTGGCCGAAGCCGAAGCATTCGCCGAACCTTGCGCGGCCGACATGGAAGGACGCGTCGACCTGCGCCGGACGCTGACCATCACCGTCGATCCGGCCGACGCCAAGGACCACGACGACGCAGTCTCGATCGAGAAGCTCGGCGACGAGCGCGGCGGCTACCGGTTGATCGTCTCGATCGCCGACGTCTCGCATTACGTCAAGCCCGGCTCGCGCCTCGACGCCGAAGCCTTCGAGCGCGCCACCAGCGTCTACTTCCCCGGCACGTCGGTACCGATGCTGCCCGAGCGTCTGTCGGGCGATCTGGCCAGCCTACACCCCGGCGTCGATCGTCTGGCAGTGTCGGCCTTCCTCGACATCGACGCACGCGGGCGAATGCGCAGCGCCAGCTTCGCGCGCAGCGTCATCCACAGCGTCGCCTCGCTGACCTACGAACAGGTGCAGAGCGTGCTAGACGGCGCCGAGGTGGCCGGCATCGGCCCGCAGGTGCGCGAGGCGCTGGGCGAGATGGGGCACCTAGCCGGATTGCTGTGCCAGCGTCGTATGCAGCGCGGCGCAATCGACATGGACCTGCCCGAAGCGGTGGTCGAACTCGACGAACGCGGGGAGGTCGCGACGATCCGCAAGCGGCCGCGGCTGTTCGCGCACCGCCTGATCGAAGAGCTCATGCTGGCCGCCAACGAAGCGGTGGCGGCGCGCATCGATGCCGGCGGCCAGGCCTTCCTGTACCGCATCCACGAGAGACCCGACGACGATGCGATCTCGCAACTGGCGGTACGCGTCAAAGCGCTCGGCCTGCGCCTGGAACGCGAAGGCGCGCTGGTGGAACCGGCGATCTTCCAGCGCCTGCTCGAGGCCGCGGCCGATTCACCGTTTGCACGTCAGGTAGGTGTGATGGTGCTGCGCACCATGACCCAGGCCCGCTACTCGGCCGAGAAGGAAATCCACTTCGGGCTGGCCAGCCGTTGCTACACCCACTTCACCTCGCCGATCCGCCGCTATCCCGACATCGTCGCGCACCGCGCGCTGCTGGCGGTCGAGAGCGGCGGCGGCGTTGCGCTGCCTTCACGCGAAGCGCTCCGGCCGGTTGCCGAGCACACGTCCAAGCGCGAACGGCGCGCGATGGAAGCCGAGCGCGACGTCGCCAAGGGAGCCGCGGTGCTCTACATGCAACGCTGGCTCGGCAAGAAGCTGGAGGGCACCGTCAGCGCGGTCGATCGCTACGGCTTCAACGTCGAACTCGACGTCGCATTCGTCGAGGGCTTCGTTCACGTCGGACGCCTGCGCGAATATTTCGACTTCGTCGCCGAGCGCATGGAACTGCAGAGCCGGGTTTCGAGCGCTTGTATCCGCATCGGCGACCGCATCAAGGTACGCGTGGCGGCTCTCGACCTGCCCTCGCGCCGCATCGACCTCGAACCCGCATGAGGTGTCTTTCGATGAAATGTTTCGTGAAACTCGGTTTGGTGCTGCTGTTGATTGCGGCCGGCGCACCTCCCGTACGGGCCGCGGCGCCGGTAACCGACGACCTGCGACGCTCGGCGGTGGTGCGCACCATCGAAAAGGTAGCCCCGGCCGTGGTCGGCATCTACGCCGAGAAAACCGTCGAATCCCCCTCGCCTTTCCGTTCTCGGTCGGGCGCCGATTCGTTCTTCGGCGATTTCTTCGGAGAGTCGCCGTCGGCGCCGCGCCGCCAGCAGCGCACTTCGCTCGGGTCGGGCGTGATCGTCGAGAGTTCCGGCATCGTCGTCACCAACGAACACGTCATCGTCGGCGGCGACACCATCCGCGTTCAACTCGCCGACAACCGCGAGTTCGAAGCACGTCTGGTCGGCGGCGATTCCGACTTCGACCTGGCAGTGCTGAAGATCGGCGACCAGACCGACTTCCCGTACGTCTCGATAGGCAGCGACGACTCGATCATGATCGGCGAGACCGTCATCGCGATCGGCAATCCCTACGGCCTCGACCACACGGTGACCACCGGGGTAGTCAGCGCACTGGGCCGCTCGCTGCAAACCGGCGACGTGGTCTACCAGGACTTCATCCAGACCGACGCCTCGATCAATCCCGGCAACTCCGGTGGCCCTCTGCTCGACATCAACGGCCGTCTACTCGGCATCAACACCGCCATCCACCGGGAAGCTCAGGGCATCGGTTTCGCAATCCCGATCTGGCGCGTACGCAACGTCGTCGACCAGATCCTCGCCCACGGCTCGGTACTGCCGACCTGGCTGGGATTGCAGGTACAGAACGTCACGCCCGAGATCGCCGCGCACTTCGGCGTCAAGCCCGGCGCCGGTGTGCTGGTGCGCAGCGTCGAAGAAGACAGCCCGGCCGCCGACGCCAGGATCGCGACCGGCGACATCGTCACGCGCGTACAGGGCGAGCGCGTCACCAACACCGCCGCCTACGAGCAGCGCGTACGCGGGCTCGCCGCGGGCGAAAGGTTGAAGCTCGGCGTGCTGCGCGACGGCAACGAAAGTTCGGTCGAAGTCACGGTTGCCGCGTTGCCGCCCGCAGTGATTGACTCGTTCGCGTGGAAATCACTCGGACTCGAAGTGCGCGAAGCCGGCCGCCCGGTCGCGGTCGCGATCAAGAACGTTCGCCGCTCGAGCCCGGCCGAAGAAATCGGCCTTGCCGCGGGCGACGTCATCGCCGCGGTCGGCGGCCACGAGGTCGACGGCATCGACTCGTTCCGCAAGAACCTGGCTGCGGCACGCGGCAACGCCAACGTGCTGCTCTCGGTGGTACGCGGAAGGCGGCTCTACCGCGTAGTGGTGCCGGTCGCACGCGCGCCGCGCGGGACACGCTGATTTCTCGGAGGTTATCGGACCATGCTCGAGCCAATCTGCCGTTGGTCTTCATTCCGCGTCTTGGTCGCTGCGGTTGCGGTCGTTTGTGTGGGTCTGCTAGTGCCGCCGCACGCCGACTGCGCCCTCGGCGACTGCGGTCAACCCAAGACCGGCGGCCTCGCACCGACAGCCTCCGACGCCCTCGAGGTCTTGAGGACCGCCGTCGGTTCTTCCAAATGCGGCGGTCTGAATACTTGCATCTGCGACGTCGATGCCTCGCAGAACGTGACCGCCGGCGACGCGTTGGTGGTGTTGAAGAAGGCGGTCGGCCAGGATGTCGCGATGACCTGCCCTTGCACGGCGGGTCAGACGACGCAGTTGCTGCTGCTCATCAAGGCACAAGGTTCGTACGCGACCGCGAATCTGGCGGGGACCTGGGGGCTCGCATCGCTGGCGTCGGGGCTGGGCGCGCCGTGGTGGAGCCGCGGAACGACGACGATTCAATCCGACGGCAGCGCCGCCTTCAGTCTGACCGAGAGCAACGGAAGCACCGACAACTTCAGCATCAGGTTGGCGCTCGCGAGCAACGGCATCATCACCTGCACTTCGAATTGCGACGCGAGCTTCCGCGGCGCACTGGACGCGAACGAGACCGTGAGCGTCGTCACGATGACTTGGGCAAGCGGGGAGCAGACCGACGGCACTACCGAACTCGGGGTAGTTACCAAGCGCGCCGCCTCCTACACGCAAGCGGATCTGACCGGCACCTGGGGCCTGGCCGACGTCTCCTCCGGCCCCGGCGCACCGTGGTGGACGCGAGGCACGGCCACCATCGGCTCCAACGGAGAGTTCGAGGCCAGCTTCACCCACAGCGACGGATCCTCCGAGAACGTTTCAGCTGTGATGACCCTCTCGGGCACAGGACACATCGCCTGTGCGTCGGGCCAATGCCCCGGCAACTTCGGCGGCGCACTGGACTCGGGCAAGACCGTAGGTGCGATCACCGCTACCGACGGCGATGGCTCGACCAAACTCATAGTCATCTGCAAGCAGGCCGCGTCCTATTCGCAGGCCGACCTCACCGGCACCTGGAACCTCGCCGGCCTCGCGTCGGGCGCCGACCAACCGTGGTGGGGCCGCGCAACTCTCACCATCGCGTCCGACGGCGCGCTGTCGGGCACCATCGACGACAGCAACGGAGCCAGTCACCCGCAGACCGGCACCGTGACCATCGATTCGAGCGGGGTCGTAACGCGCTCGGACGACCCCGAGCTTCGCTGCTCGATGGACTCGGGCAAGACCGTAATGGTGTGCACGACTACCAGGTAGCCCGGGCTGTTCGCGTGATAAACGTTGCGAGATCGACGCGATCCCGGCCCTCTTAGCGTTGCGCCGGCCGATGACAACGTCGAGTCGCCGGCCCTGGCCGAACCGACGAGTAGAATGTGACGCTCGGCTGCCGTCCGAACGAGGCCGGCCGCCAAGCGCCATCGATTAGATCAATATTCCAACAAAACGTTGGTGGTCCAGATCGCGAACACGCCGTCGTTCTGGTTGACGCTCTCGAGCACGTCGCTGAGAAACAGCACGTTGACGCAGGAACTCACGCTCCAGTCGCCGTAGTCCGGCGGGATGAACGCGAGCGGGATCGAGGCGTGGACGCCCGCGCTGCCGAAGCCGAGCGCGTCGTCATCAGCGCCGTCGTCGTAGAAGTGGTACATCGACAGGCCCAGTGCCATCGGCAGACTCAGCGTCAGCGGATACTTGCCGGCTTCGTCGTACGGGCACGTCACGTCTATGCTCGGTTCAATACCGAGTTCGGCGTAGCCGCCTTTCTTCGGCGTGCCGAACGAGGTGCGCCGCGTTTCGAACGCGAACTTCGCATACGGGTTCAGCGCGAACGCGCCGAGCAGTTCACTATCGTCGTACGTGAACTCGAGTTCGATTTCCTCGATCGTGTCGAACGCGCCGTTGGGGCTGGTGTAGAAGTAGTAAGTCGCGGCGGTTTCCAGGCCGAAGGACCACGCCAGTCTCAGACTCGGGTAGTAATCCATCTCGTACAGCGGGGCCGCACCGTTGCCGTCCGAAAGCGTCTCTTTCTCGTGGACGCTGCCCCAGATGCCCAAGCCCAGGTCCACGCTAGAGAGCACGCCTTCGCCCTGGTAAAGGTTGATCCCGATCTCGGCCGACGGCTGCCAGATGAAGCCTTTGCGTTCCTGGACGATGCCGCGGAAGAAGTAGGCGGTCGTGAAGTCGTTGCTCAGCGAGAACGACAAACGTCCCCGGTCCGGGCCAAGCTCATCTTCGGTGACGGCCGTTCCCACGCCGCCGGTTGTCGCCGCTTCCTCTTCGGCAGCGGCCAGATTGCACATGGATGCAAATAGCAGCAGAGCCGCCAGCGAGCGGCCCCACCAACGATGGTCGTACATGTTCCCTCCAATCGCGTTCCGCAAACCTGTCGGGCTTGCTGGTGCCGCGGTTTGTGGCGTGCGCCCCAAAGATCCGGCGGACCCTCTCCACGCCGGGCCCGCGCGTCAGCGCCGCGGTCTCTTCGCGCGGCGTGGGCGGTAAGTCAAGACCGCAGGGTGCGGCCGAGCGCATCGCGGCGGCGAATGCTCGGTTGTGGCGCTATGAGGGGTAGGATTCGCTGCGTGGAGCCAAGCGCTGTGGTGGCGGTGACTGCCGCAGCGATGCGCCGCGGGTCGGGACGAGGGCGGCCGTGCCGGAAGGGTCGACACGACCGCCGTGCAGGTGCGACCGCCAGAACTCGTGCCGAATGCGGGCGAGAGACTACTTGCCGCCAGCCTCCCGTTCGTGCTCCGCTGCAAGCGCGTCGTACTCCTTGGCCAGCGATTCGTACTGTGCCGTGAGCTTGGCGCAGTGCTCGGCCATCTCCATCTTGCGCCGCAAGTTGCCGATGTTGTACTCGGCGGCCATTTCCTTGTGTCTGGTCGCTTCAGTGCGCGCCGCCGCTGCCTCGTCGCGGTAGTAAGCGGCCAGAGCCTGGTGTTGTTCGGGGGCCTTGGCGAACTTCACCACCATGTCTTCGAGGGAACCTGCCAGAGTGGTTGTTGCCGACAGAGCGCCGACCAGCAGCGCGGCCGCCGTCAGGGAAAGTATTCGGGTCCGTTTCATAGCGCTTCTCCTGATGTAATCGCTCCCTCTTCGAGCCCGGGAGCGGTGGGCTTGGTCGCTTCGATCGTGCGTACGATGTCGAAGTAGACGTTGCGTTCGCGCAGGATGCGGAACCCGGCGCGACGCACGTTCCGGCTCGTATCGCGATTGAGGTCGGGGCCGAGCAGGCGCGACACGTATGTCATTGCATCCAACATCAGCCCGACCATTGGAACCTCGCTGCGCACGTGCTCGAACATCAAGAGCCTGCCGCCGGGCTTGAGTACACGACGCAGCTGCCGCAGCCCGCGTACCGGGTCGGGGACCGAACAGAACGTGCAAGCGGTGACCACCGTGTCGAAACTGTCATCGGCGTAGTCGAGTTCTTGGACGTCCATCAAGCGCAGATCGAAGCGGCCCTGGTACCTCTCGGCATGTGGCCGCGCGCGCTCCAACATGCGCGGGCTGATGTCCAGCCCCACGACGTCGAGATCTGGCGGAAGATAGGCTATGTCGTTGCCGGTGCCGACGGCGACGAACAGCGTGCGGCCTTGCGCGTGGCGGTAAAGTTGGCGCTTGTCGTCGCGCTGCCGCAGGTCTTCCCCGAAGGTCAGTAGGTTGTAGAAAAGACTGGATCGGTCGTAGCGTTCACGCACTCCCATTGTTGCAGGCTCCTATCCGTTCCACAGGCTGTCGGCGGGTTGCGAAGCGCAGCAGGTCGACCCGCGCAGTTGTGCGTTCCAGAACGCTACTCCCAGAGCGACGGCGCTTCCGAATGCGGCGCCGATTTCGAGCGTGGTGATGAGATCGATCTCCTGCATCGCGTCGCGCATGCCGAAGAGCATTCCGCCGTACATCGCGATGCACATGCCCGGCACCATCGTCTCGAATATTCCCAGCAGAGGCAGGAACAAGACCCCGAGAGCGAGATGCACGACCATGCCGGCGAGCATGCCGAGCGCCATTGCCACGACCATGTCGCACTCGCGCCACACAATCGCGTGCACGACCAGCGCCGTGAGCAGACCGGTGGTGGCGCCGGCTACGCAATCGCCGAAGAGAAACCAAAGTCGCGATGCCTTCGTCATGATGTTACCTCCAGCACGGCAGCCGTGCGCTGCGACGTTGGAAGAGTCCGTATCAGTCGGCGATCAGTACGCCGCCGAGCATGTCCATCGCGCATGCGTAACGTATCGTACCGGTCTTGGCCGGCGTGAAAGTAATCTCGACCGGCTGAGAGAGCGGCAGTTCCCTGTCGATGCCGAAGTCCTTGATGACGATCGACGTCGCGCAGGTGGTCGCGGTCTCGCGCGTGACGACGAGCCTCACCGGTCGCCCAGCCTTCACGTGGATTTCGGCCGGGACGAAGCCCTGCGGGGTGACGGCGATCTCGACCTGCTGCACTCCCTCCGGCGTGACGGCGGCCGCCGCACATCGGCTGTCTTGCCGGCTACAGTCCGCCGCGCTGCCGGGCGCGGACGTAAGGATCATCGCCGTAGCGGCGAGGATGCTGATCCAGATGATCGGTCTGCTGCTCGTCGTGTGAGTCATGTGTTTCGGACCTCCGCGTCCCGTGTCGTCGTGGCCGCTACATCGCAACCGGTGTGCCAAGCGGGCCGCGGAGCGGGCCTCCTGTGTTGTCGAGAAGTTGGCCGTCGCCGTGGGGCGGACTTCGCCTACCCGGCGGATGGTATGGGGCCGATGGGGTGGATACACTGTAACCGTGGGCGTCACTCCGATCTTGCCCCGCCAGGGCGCTGGCGCGACTGCCCGAGCTGGCGCGCAGGCCGTTGCGATCGGGGACTTGTGCACCGTCGGACAGGCGTGGAAGGCGAGCATCCGTTCCGGCACGCGACTTGCCTATGCGCGACTGGAGACGGCGCGTTGAACGGCAAGTGGTCAGGTACTTCGCGACGGCTGTTTTTCGCGTTCGGTGCGCTCGTATTCCTCTACGCTTCCTCGTCGCTGTTCGCGATCGTCGGTCTGTCGCAGATCCACGACGGACTCGAGCGCACGCGGGGGCGGTTGGAGGGGATGCGCGTGGCGCTGGATCTCGCCAGTGCGGTCCGTGACCAGTACGCCCACCAGGCCCATACGATCATTCTGGGCAACGACACGCACCTCGAGTTTCATGCCGAAGCCGAACGTCATGTTCTCGATCTCGTCGCCGAGATGAGGCGCCACGCACAACGCGACGACGAGAAGGCGTGGGTGGAGGACATCGAGGCCGCCACCTCCGACCTCGGTCGTTTGTTCCGCGAGCGCATCGTCCCCGCCGTTCTGGCCGGCCGCCGCGAGGAAGTCCAAGAAGCACATGAGCGAGCGTTGGTTCTGGTAGGCCGCATCCAGGAGCGCACCGACCGGCTGGCCGCAAGATTCGAAGAGTCGATCGTCGAATTCCGCAACTTCGTGCTCGGCGTCGAAGAGCGTGTGCTGCGGTGGAGCGTGATCTTCCTGATCCTCGCGCCGCTGCTCGCGGCGGCCGTGGGAATCTACGTCGGTCGTTCGGTAGCGCGACCGGTTGCGCGCCTGCAGCAGGGAGCCGAAAGACTGGCCGGAGGCGACTTGGCAACGCGCATCGAGGTCGACCGCGATGACGAATTCGGTGCGCTGGCACGGCAGTTCAATGCGATGACCGCGGCGCTCAAAGAACATCAGGACAGGTTGGTGCGGAGCGAAAAGCTGGCCGGACTCGGCCGTCTAGCCGCGGGCGTTGCTCACGAGATCAACAATCCTCTGGGAGTGATTCTGGGCTACACGCGCATCCTAGCCAGGAAGGCCGAAGGCGCGATGACCGAAGACCTCGCCGTCATAGAGCAAGAGACCTTGCGCTGCATGGAAATCGTCGAGGGCCTGCTCGATCTGGCGCGTCCCCCGAGAACCGAGATGCAGAGGATCGACCTGCGTGAACTTTGCGATGACGTCGCCGAGCGCCTGGCAGAATCCGGGCAGGCGGGCCGAGCACATGTGCAGGTCGGTGGGGAGGGGAGCGTTGCCGGCGATGCTTTCCGCGTCAGGCAGGTACTGTTCAACCTCGTCAAGAACGCGATGGAAGCGGCAGGCGATGGCGGCCACGTCCGAGTGCAGATCCTCGCGCAGAGCGACTGCGTCGAGGTGCGCGTCACGGACGACGGTCCGGGAATCGATCACACTTCGCGCGAGCGGCTGTTCGAGCCGTTCTTTACGACCAAGCCACGTGGTGTGGGGCTCGGCCTGGCGGTGTCGCAGGTGATCGCCCGAGCCCATGGCGGCGAGATTACCGCTGCGGACGCGGCGCCACGCGGAGCCTACTTCACGCTGAGCCTGCCGATGCACGATCGAGGAGAAACACGATGATGCGAGCACGGGTCCTGGTCGTGGACGACAAGGAGAACATGCTCAAGCTGTTTGCCAAGATCCTCGGCGAAGGCTACGAACTCAGCACTGCCGGCGACGGCGCAAGCGCGCTGGCCCTGCTCACCATCGAGAAGTTCGACGTAGTGGTGACCGACTTGAAGATGCCGGGCGCGGACGGATTCGCCGTACTGGAGGCCGTCAAGGCCGCGGCGCCCGATACCGAGGTCGTGATGATGACCGCGTATGCCACAGTGAACGACGCTGTCGAAGCGATGAAGAAAGGAGCCTACGACTATCTGCAAAAGCCCTTCGATCCCGACGTTGCGGCGCTGGTCGTTTCCCGCGCCGTCGAACGCAGGCGCCTCAAGGAACAAGCGGTGCGCCTGCACCGAGAACTTCAGGAGGTGTACTCGTTCCACAGCCTGGTCGGCAAGAGTGCGGCCATGCGTGAGGTGTTCCGCGTTCTCGAACAGGCCGCTGCACGCGACATCACGGTGCTGGTCACCGGCGAGACCGGCACCGGAAAAGAGCTAGCCGCGCGCGCCATCCACTACCAGAGCGCACGCAAGACGAAGGCGTTCATTCCGGTGAACTGCGGAGCACTGCCGGCAGATCTGGTCGAGAGCGAGCTGTTCGGCCACGCGCGCGGTGCGTTCACCGGTGCGGTCGGCGTCAAGACCGGACTCTTCGAGGAAGCGGACGGCGGAACCCTATTTCTCGATGAGGTCGGCGAGTTGCCAATGGCGACCCAGGTGAAGCTCAACCGTGCTTTGCAGGAAAAAGAGATACGGCGGGTAGGAGACAACCGCCCGCTCAAGATCGACATCCGCGTCACCGCGGCTACTCACCGCGATCTCAAGAACGAAGTGCGCGAGGGACGCTTCCGCGAAGATCTATACTATCGGTTGCACGTCTTTCCGCTGCGGATGCCGGCACTGCGAGAACGCCGCGACGACATTGCGCTACTGGCGGCGCATTTCCTCGAACGACATGCGAAGGCGCTGCATCGTGATGTGTCGGGATTCGCGCCCGAGGCGCTGCGACTGCTCACGGGCTATGACTGGCCCGGCAACGTGCGCGAACTCGAGAATGCAGTGGAGCGCGCGGTGGCCGTGGGTTCGCGTGCGTTGGTGCAGCCCGAGGATCTGCCGCCGGAACTAGGCGAACTGCCTGCGCAAATCCTTCCGGGCGACGCACTCGCGAAGATTCCATACCGGCAGGCTCTGGACATGGCGCGCGACCGCGTCACGCGCGATTATCTGACTGCCCTGTTGCGCGACACGAGAGGCAACGTGACCCGGGCTGCGGAGCGGGCCGGCATGGAACGCGAAAGCCTGCACCGATTGCTCAAGCGTTACGCGGTACGCTCCGACGATTTCAAGGAAGCGGATTCGGGGAAAGGACGTGACAGATGACGATTCTCTACGCTCGCGGAGCCGGGCTCTGAGAAGAGTCGTCATCGTGACGTCGGTCGCGGGCACGATCTTTGCTGGAGTCCTGCTGGACAAGGCGATGCGATACGGCTTCAGCGCTCACGATGAGCCGACGACGCTCGAAGCTTGGCTTGCGCGCGGTATGCGGATCGCGGCGATTCCCGCACTCGAGCGGGGCCGCAACAACCCCGTACCGACGAGCGCCGAGGTGCTCGCGCAGGCAGAGCGGCATTTCGCAGATCACTGCGCGTCGTGCCATGCCAACGACGGCAGTGGCGACACGACCGTCGGCCGCAACCTCTATCCGAAGGCCCCGGACATGCGTTTGGCGCCGACGCAGAATCTCAGCGACGGAGAACTCTTCTACGTCATTCGCAACGGTATCCGGTTGTCGGGCATGCCCGCCTGGGCGGACGAGACCGCCGAGCAGGATACCGAGAGTTGGGGACTGGTGCGGTTCATCCGACATCTTCCCGAACTCTCCGCGGCCGAACTCGCCGAGATGCGACAATGGAACCCGATCGGACGCAGCCAACTGCAGGAAGAACAGTCCATCGAGAACTACCTCAACGGCGGCGCCGTTCCAGCGACGACGCCGCAGTCCCACGCCCACTGAGGATCACGCGATGAAACGAATCATATTGTTGAGCCTCGTCTCGTTTTTGCTGCAGGCAACGACTGCACACGCGCACGGGCACGGCTCGTTGGTGCTGGGAACGGTAACGAACGTTGCCGCGGACTCGATTACCGTGAAAGCCGAAGACGGCGACATCGTTCCGGTGAACGTCGGGCCGACAACCGTGTATCAGCGAGGCAGCGCGCAAGCTGCGCTGAGTGACGTCGCCGTCGGCGAGCGCGTCGCGATCGACGTCGATGCCGCCAATGGCTCGGGCGTGGCCAAGACGGTGCGCATCGGCGCTGCGCCCGCTGCGGGGAAGGCCGCGTCGAACGCCGGCTGTGATCAGGCCAAAGCCCGGTCGCAAGGCGCAGCTTGCGGAGCCGGCAACGACGCGCCCGCGCAGGACGACCATGTGCACGCTCACTGATCGCGGCTCGAGGCGTCGGATGCCGCGCTCCGGCGCCGTGCTGGCCATCGGACTGTCGGCGGCAGTGCTGACGACGAATGTCGCTGTTGCGGCTGCGCGCGCTGCATCCGCGCCGACCGCATCCCAAGCGTCCGAAGCCACACCGCCGGACTTCGGCAAGGTCATCGATCTTGCGACAATTACGACCTACGCGCTGGCCCACAACGCCGAGATTCGCGCGATGGAGCAGCGCAGGCTCGGCGCCGAGATGCGGCCCACGCAGGAAGGTTCGTTGCCGAACCCGCTCGTCAACACGGCCTGGCACAACGAAAGCTTCGACAGCGTGAGGCTGGGCGACTCGGACTTCGCTTGGCTCAGGCTCGGACTCGAACAAGAACTGCCGTTTCCGGGCAAGCTCGCGCTGCGTGCCAAGATCGCCGCACGTGAAGCCGATCGCGAAGGCGCTCTGTACACTGCCACCGTGCTCGGCGTGCTGGCGCGCGTACGCGTGGCGTACGCCGACTACGTGCTCGCCTTTCGCTCCAAAGAGGCGCTGAGCGGCAACAAGGAACTGCTCGAGAAACTCTCGCAAGGAGCCGAGGCGCGCTACCGGGTCGGGCAGGGACTGCAACAGGACATCGTGCGCGCCCAACTCGAGCAGTCCACGCTGCTCGGGCGCATCGTCAGCGTGGACCAGGAGCGTCAGAGCGCCGCGGCGATCCTGAACGCGCTGCTCGACCGTCCGCCGAGCGATCCGTTCGGTGCGCCGAAGCCGCCCGACAAACAGCCGCTGCGCTACACGCTCGCGCAGCTCGAAGGCTTCGTCCGGGAGAAGTCTCCGCAGCTTGCGGCTGCTTCGTTCGAAGTCGCACGCGCGCAGGCAAATCTCGACCTGGCAGGACGCGCCTACTACCCCGACTTCGTCGTGCGTGCCGACTACTTCAACAAGAGTTCGCTGACGCCGGAGTGGGAAGTCGGCGCCGGCATTCGCGTGCCACTGTACTTCTGGCGCAAGGAAGCCTACGGCGAACGCGAAGCGGCCGCCGGCGTCGGCCAAGCGCGCGCCGCGCGGCGCAGTGCCGAAGAGGAAGTGCTCGCCAAGCTCACCGACCTGTTTGCGCAGGCAACGAGCGCCGAACGCCTGATCGAACTCTACGGCAGCGGCGTGGTGCCGCAGGCCGAGGTTTCGCTCAGTTCGGCCTCGTCTGGTTACGAAGTGGGCAAGGTCGACTTCCTGACGCTGCTCAGCAGCTTCACCGTACTGAACGAATACCAGCTTCGCTATTACGAAGAGCTGGCCAAGTTCGACAAGGCGATGGCGCAGCTCGAAGAACTCGCCGGCATTCCGCCGGTTGCCGAGGCGTCTCGCTCGCCAGGCCCGGAGAAACCGTGATGAACACGACGGCTCTACGGTATCTGCTCGCCGCACTGGCGGCGGCATCGACCGCCGCGGCTGCGTTCGATGTCTGCTTGGTGTCGACCAGTGGCTCAGTCATCGCAACGGCAGAAGCTGCCGGCGAACACGCCACCCGCTACCATTGTCCGATGCACCCGACGATCGTGTCCGATCATCCGGGCGACTGTCCGATCTGCGGCATGCGGCTGGTGCCGATCGAAGAAGAACCGCCGCCGCAGGCCGAGCGGGCGCCGAGTTCGGCGCCCGCAACCGCGGTACCGACGAAGAAGACCGTGTACCGCTCGACGATGAATCCTTCGGAATTTTCCGACCAACCGGGCAAGGACTCGATGGGGATGGACATGGTGCCCGAGGAGGTCGCGGTCACGCCGACCGGCTCCGAGGCAGTCGAAGGGCGAGTGCCCGTGCAACTCTCCGACAACAAACGGCAGCTCATCGGCGTGCGGACCGCGCCGGTCACCAAACAGCCGTTGATTCGAGAGGTGCGCACGGTCGGCCGCGTTACCTACGACGAAACGCGTCTGCACCACGTGCATACCAAGATCTCCGGCTGGCTCGAGGAACTCTACGCAAACGCCACCGGCGAGTACGTGAAGCAGGGCGATCCGCTGCTGACCATCTACAGTCCAGAATTGGTCGCGTCCGCGCAGGAGTACCTGCTCGCGCTGCAGGCCAAGGCGAAGCTCGGCACTTCGACGGTGCCGTCGGTGCGACGCAGCGCCGAGGTGCTGGTCAGCAGCGCGCGCCAGCGCCTGCTGCTCTACGACCTCACCCCGCAACAGATCGAGGCACTGGAAAGCGACGGCGAGGTGCCGACCACGATGACGCTGTACGCGCCGATCAGCGGTCACGTCATCGCGCGCAACGTCACGCAAGGAGAACAGATCGACTCGGGCAGGAATCTCCTCGACATCGCGGACCTCAGCCGCGTGTGGGTCTTGGCCGACATCTACGAATACGAAGTGCCGTTCGTGCATCTGAGGCAGAAGGCAACGATGAATCTGACTTACCTGCCCGGTCGCACCTTCGACGGCGAAGTCACGTTAATTTATCCGGTCCTCAACGAACAGACGCGCACAGTCAAGGCCCGTCTCGAGTTCGCCAATTCCGATTTCAACCTGAAACCCGAGATGTACGCCGAGGTCGTGATCGCTTCCGATATGGGCGAACGCACCGCGGTTCCGGCCAATGCGGTGATCAATTCGGGCGCGCACGACTTGGTGTTTGTGCAGCGCGCCGACGGCTCGCTGGAGCCGCGCGAAGTGAAACTCGGCGTGCGTCTGCCCGACACGTTCGAAGTGCTGGGCGGCGTCGGCGTGGGCGAAACCGTGGTAACCTCGGGCAACTTCCTCGTCGACTCGGAGTCCAAGCTGAAGGCTGCGCTGGCGGCGTCGATGGTCGACAAGACCGACGCCGCGCCGCACTGAAGCGCGACGCGGAGGTTTCGGGCCGATCATGGTCGAACGAATCATCGAGTTCTCGGCGCGCAACAAGTTCCTGGTGCTCGTGTTCACCGCGGTGGCGCTGGCCGCTGCGGTCTATTCGGCGCGCAACGTGGCGCTGGACGCGATCCCGGACCTCTCCGACACCCAGGTCATCGTCTACTCGCGGTGGGACCGCAGCCCCGACATCATCGAAGACCAGGTCACCTATCCGATCGTGACCGCACTGCTCGGAGCACCGAAGGTCAAAGCCGTGCGCGGCTTCTCGGACTTCGGCTTCTCATACGTCTACCTGATCTTCGAGGACGGCACCGACATCTACTGGGCGCGCAGTCGCACGCTGGAATACCTGAGCAAGATCCTGCCGCTGTTGCCACCCGGCGTGCAGACCGAAATGGGCCCCGACGCGACCGGCGTCGGCTGGGTCTACCAGTACGCGCTGGTCGACAAGAGCGGCAAGCACGACCTCTCCGACCTGCGCAGCTTTCAGGACTGGTATCTGCGCTACTGGTTGCAGAGCGTGCCGGGTGTCGCGGAAGTCGCTTCCATCGGCGGCTTCCAGAAGCAGTACCAGGTGACCTTGAGCCCGGAAGCGCTGCTCGCCTACAAGCTGCCGATCCAGCAAGTCGTCGACGCGATCCGACAGGGCAACAATGACGTTGGCGGCCGCCTGGTCGAATTCGCCGGCGCCGAGTACATGGTGCGCGGTCGCGGTTACGCCAAGTCGACTACCGACATCGAGGACATCGTCGTGAGTCGCGATGCGGGCGGCACGCCCGTGCGTGTACGCGAACTGGGCCGTGTGGTGCTGGGGCCGGAGATCCGCCGCGGCGTGGCCGACCTGGACGGACAAGGCGATACCGTCGGCGGCATCGTCGTGATGCGACAGAACGAGAACGCGCTCAGCGTGATCGAGCGCGTCAAGACCAAGCTCGCCGAAGTGAAGTCGTCCCTGCCCGAAGGCGTCGAACTGGTGACGACGTACGACCGCTCCGAGCTGATCCAGCGTTCGATCGACAATCTGAAAGAAGAGCTGACCATGGAAATGATCATCGTCAGCGCGGTGATCCTGATTTTCCTGTGGCACATTCCTTCAGCGATCATTCCGATCGTTACGATCCCGGTGTCGGTCTTTCTCGCGTTCGTGCCGATGTACCTGATGGGCATCAGCTCCAACATCATGTCGCTGGCCGGCATCGCGATCTCGATCGGCGTGCTGGTCGACGGCGCGATCGTCGAAGTCGAGAACGCCTACAAGAAGCTGCAACTGTGGGACGTCGGCGGACGCAAGGGCGACTTCCACGCCGTGCGGCTGGCGGCGCTGCAGGAAGTCGGGCCTTCCGTGTTCTTTTCGCTGCTGGTGATCGCGGTCGCGTTCATGCCGGTGTTCACGCTGGTCGATCAGGAAGGCCGACTGTTCAAGCCGCTCGCTTACACTAAGAACCTGGCGATGGCGATAGCGGCGATCCTCGCGATCACGCTGGATCCGGCGATGCGGATGATGTTCGCGCGCATGGACCCGTTTCGCTTCCGCCCGCGTTGGCTGGCATGGATCGTAAACAGAGTCACAGTCGGCACCTACTACCCCGAAGAGAAGCATCCGATCAGTCGCATCCTGTTCCGGCTCTACGAGAGGCCGTGCCGCGTGGTGCTGCGCTTCCCTAAGACAACCATCCTCGCGGCGATCACGCTGATGGCGACCACCGTACCGGTCTATCTGCGGCTCGGCTCCGAGTTCATGCCTCCGCTCGACGAAGGCTCGCTGTTGTACATGCCGACCACGCTGCCGGGGCTTTCGGTCACCGAGGCGCAGCGGCTGCTGCAACAGATGGACGGAAAGATCATGGAGGTTCCCGAGGTCGAGCGCGTGTTCGGCAAGGCTGGCCGCGCGGCTACCTCGACCGATCCTGCGCCGTTCTCGATGATGGAGACGACGATCCTGCTGAAGCCGCGCTCGGAGTGGCGTGGGGTACCGCGCTTCTATTCGGATTGGCCGCAGTGGGTGCAGGCGCCGCTCCGGCACCTGTGGTACGACCGCATCACCAAGAACGATGTCGTCAACGAGCTCGACCAGAAATTGCGCTTTCCCGGTGTGACCAACGCCTGGACGATGCCGATCAAGGCCCGCATCGACATGCTGTCGACAGGAGTGCGCACGCCGATCGGCATCAAGATCTACGGCGCCGATCTCGCGACGATAGAACGCATCGGCGTCGACATCGAGTCCGCGCTCGGCAGCGTGCGCGGCACGCGCAGCATCTTCGCCGAGCGTACCGCAGGCGGCTACTTCCTGGACTTCACGCTGCGCCGCGATCAACTCGCGCGCTACGGCCTGAGCGTCGACGAAGCCGAAATGGTGATCCAGACGGCCATCGGCGGCGAAGTGATCACGCGCACGATCGAGGGGCGAGAGCGCTACACGGTCAGCGTTCGTTACGCGCGCGACGACCGCGATTCGCTCGACCGCTTGCAGCGCGTGCTGGTGCCGACCAGCGGCGGCGGTCAGGTGCCGCTGGCGCAGATCGCCGACATCCGTCAGGTGTCGGGCCCGGCGATGATCCGCGACGAGAACGGTATGCTGGCCGGCTACGTCTACGTCGATCTGGCCGACCGCGACGTGGGCGGTTACGTCGAAGAAGCCAAACAGGTGGTGGCAGCCAAGGTCACGCTACCGACCGGCTACGCGCTACAGTGGAGCGGCCAGTACGAGAATATGCTGCGGGTGCGCGAGCGCTTGAAGGTCGTCGTGCCGATCACCTTGTTCCTGATCTTCGTGCTGTTGTACATGAACACCAAGTCGCACGTGAAGGCGACGATCGTGATGCTCGCGGTGCCGTTCTCGGTAGTCGGTGCGGTGTGGCTGCTGTACGCGCTCGGTTACAACGTTTCGATCGCGGTGTGGGTCGGGATGATCGCGCTGATGGGCCTGGACGCGGAGACCGGCGTGTTCATGCTGCTGTTCCTCGACCTCTCCTACTACGAGGCGGTAAACGAAGGACGCATGCGTACCAAGCAAGACCTACAGGAGGCGATCATTCACGGCGCAGTCAAACGCATCCGCCCCAAAATGATGACTGTGGCCGCGGCAATGATGGGCCTGATGCCGATCCTGTGGTCGCTCGGCACCGGCGCCGACATGATGAAGCGCGTGGCGGCACCGATGGTAGGTGGCCTGCTGACCAGCTTCATCATGGAACTGCTGGTCTATCCGCCGATCTACGAGTTCTGGAAATGGAACTTCGAGATGAAGAAGGGCACGGTCGACGTCGCTACGCTGCCGATCCCGAAACTGCGCGGGCACTGAGGGGCCGCGCGGAGCGCGTTGGTCTTCTTGGCTGGGCTATTTCCACCGGACTGACGAAAAACACATGGAGGTGCTCGGGTACATCCAGCGTCACGGCGATGTGGCGGCGTCTTGCAGGGCACGAGTCGTGCGCGAATGGCCATCGCGCAAATCCAATGCACTGTGTGCCGCCTGATCCCCGCCGAGTAAAGGGAACCGTCGGGCGGTCGATACCTGCATACTCGTGCACTAACGCGCCGGTGGGATTCGCAGAGGCGGCATCGACCAGCAAGACCGTTACCCGACGCCAACGCCTGAAAGCCGCTCGCGAGGTGACCGACAGCTTCGATTACAAACTGTTCAAAGCCTTGTGCGAAAACCGGAGCCCAGAGATCCTGGCGGTCCATTCCAGCAACCGCTGTTCGTTCTTGCATGGATGCCGCTCGCGGATAGTCCTTGTAGCGGTGCGCTCTACTCGCTCCGTTGGTGCAGGTCACGTGCGGCCGGCAGAAGACCGGCGGCGCAGCGCTTCGGAAGCGCCTCTGGTCGCTCCTCCGCCCGCCGACGATGATCCTGCGCAGTCCCGGCTGCTGTGCAGCGCCCTGGTGTCGGAGCCAGTATTGCGGCAACCTGTGCCTACAGGATGCGGGCCGAAGCGACGCGCGCGTGCACGCCGCAGCCATCGACTTCCTGAAGCAAGAGGGCGACATGACCCGATCCACCCGTGCCAGGATGAGCACCGGGATTTCCGTTCTGCTTGGGAGCTTCCTCGCTGTCGTCGCCGCGACACCGGCGAGCGGCGGCGCCAATCTCGGCAACGGCGTGCGTTGTGAGTCAAATTACGAATGCGCGTCGGGCGTATGCAACTCCCACGTCTGCCGCGCGCGGGGCACCTACTCCCACGTTTACGCAAACGGTGTGCGCTGTGATTCGAGCAGCGATTGCGAGTCCGGGGTATGCGACTCTCACGTCTGCAGAGCGCGCGGAGGCAAGAGTTTTGGCGACGGCGCTGCGTGCAAGGACAGTCGAGACTGCGCGTCGGGGCAGTGCTCAGCGAATCTTTGTCAACCGCGCGGGGGTAGCAACCGACTTGGGAACGGCGCCTCCTGTCGGTCCGACAGCGCGTGCACTTCCGACCACTGCGTGGCGAATCTTTGCCAAGCCCGCACCAGCGACAAGCAGTTCGCCAACGGCATGCCATGCACTTCGAGCAGCGATTGTGCCTCGAGAAATTGCTCTTCGGGTCTGTGTGCGGACTGACGAGGCGCTTTCAGCCGCGGCAGAAGCCCTCGATTCGAGCGGTCCGGCCGCGCGTCTATTCGACGCGCACCAGACGCAACGTGACGCGGGGAATTTCCTGGACACCGGCATGATGTTCAAGATTTCCCTGTGGCTGTGCGTCGCTTTGGTCGTGTTTCTCAAAATCGTCGCTGCTTTCACGCCGCGTATGGCCAGAGGCATGATGGAAGCCGCGCTCGGCAAGCTCGACGGCTTCCGCGTCACCCAGAAGTTCCTTGGCTGTGACGGCCGCTCGGGCATCGCGCTGGACGAAGGGAACGAACGACTCTGCCTGCTCTTAGTCTCCGGCACTCCCGCCAAGATCGCATTGCGAATCCTTCGATACGACGAAGTCGTATCGGTGGAACTCTTCGAAGACGGAACATCCGTCTCCCGGACGGAACGTGCTGCACAAGCGGGCGGCCTGCTCGTCGGCGGATTGTTGTTGGGCGGCGTAGGCGCATTGGTCGGCGGGTTGTCTGCGCCGACCGCCACCACACGAAAGGTGCGCCTGATCGAACTGCGGATGGTCCTCGACGACACCGCGGCGCCGCTGCACGACGTGAGGTTCCTGCGAGGCGAAACCGCGCGCGGCAGCGCAGAACACAACGCGGCGATGACCGAGGGGCGCAAGTGGCTCGCGATCCTCGACGTCGCGATCCGTCGCGTCGAGGCCCATTCGCATTCAACTCTTGCTGGCGAGACCGCCGAGTCGGCCTCGTCGGCCGTAAACGAACTGCAGAAGCTCGCCGACCTGTACTCGGCGCGCATGATCACCACCGAGGAGTTCGAGCACTTGAAGCATCGACTCCTGGCGGGGCTCGAGTCGTCGAGCGGCGCGCTGCCGGACGCTGATGGGCGAGGCGGGGCGGTCTGAACAGAATCCTCGATGAAACTTCCTAAACACAGATGCCGAGATTCGCGCCGAGATTGAGGCGCGCAACCGCACAAGCAGCAGCATACGCCGCAAGCCTCCCATCGAGCTGGTGGCAGCCCTGCCGCCGTGAGAGGCACCGGCGAACCGCGCAGCGGCAGGTGCTTCGGGCACAAAAAAAAGCGGGCGGGGAATGGCTCACATTCCCCGCCCGCCTCTTGCTGGCGTTTGTCCGCTAGCCGATCACGGAGTGGTTGTGCCCGGATCGTCGCCCTTGTCGTGACAGGTCAGACACAGCTGGCTGTTCGCGTCGCTCCTCCACAACAGGCTCTCGCCGGTATTGCCCTTGTTGTGGACCGAGTGGCAAGTCCCGCA
>Ga0172370_10001609_pt1 | contig 34016 bp, 24 predicted proteins | sample LakKiv5m_FD_114538 | JGI IMG/M metagenome (GOLD analysis project Ga0172370, IMG submission 114538) | Freshwater microbial communities from Kabuno Bay, South-Kivu, Congo - kab_022012_11.5m | ecosystem: Environmental > Aquatic > Freshwater > Lake | place: Democratic Republic of the Congo...
CTTTTAATTTCATTACACTGTCCAAATCGGACATTATCAAGCCAGCGATGGGATATTCGGCACTTTCATTCAATCTGTACTGGTCGGGAGTGCAGGATGTGGCGATAATCACACAAATGGCTATTATTGATTCAATGATTATTTTCATAAATGATGCCCAACTCTTTTCTCAGAAAATTCAGTTATTTCTGTTTATTATAATATAATTCTTCCGGGAAGAAAATCCTGTCACCGAAACCAAGACTAAAGCCGATATATGGTCTTGCAAACTTTGAGGTTAAACCAAACTGACTTGTAATATCGTTTCCAAAGGCATTTACAGAACTGCCCGCAGCATAACCCACAATCAAACCGAGATTGAGAAAATTACTGATTCTCAGATTAAAACGGTTACCAATGTGGAAAAACTGAGACGGATAATAATTAAATTCAATAAACGGCTCTGTGGAGAGTTCATCAGAAAGTATTGTCTGCCAATAACCTAACCTGAAAGGAAGAATACCTATCCCCCAAGCATTCCTTCCTAATATTACCAGATTAGCAAGTGAAGTACCCAGATAGAACTGATTATTTAAGATCGGCAGGGCAACAGAAGCATTTGCAAGTCTGATTAATACTCCGCTTAGAAAGTTCGATTTCGATTTTTCGTTCAGTGCTGACGAATCTATACCGGCTGCTATTATACCTGCCTGAACAAGACCGATATTCCAAGATGAATGTTTATGTTCGGACCATTCTTTCATTGTCTCGGGAACCAGATTATGAAAATCAAGGAAAGATATTCCCAATCCTAAATAAGGATAAACAACAGTCTGACCATCCTGATTATTCTCACTAATCCTGACCCAGTAGGAAGATTTAGCATTAACTCCCACTGCACATCCTAAATATGCACGAAGGTTAAGTCCTCCTATGGAGCCAAAGTCCAAAGAACCGGATAAATTAACATACTGGGATGGATAGTAACCAACGCCGAATGCAGTTGTGAAGCAAACGTAAGGTACGCTTTCGGAAAGATAAAATCTCTTTCTTATCTGAAGTGGGAAATAACTTGATAAATTTCTTTCGACTCTTGCGTCCGGCATAAAAAGCTCTATTAGATTTGTTCCGATAGTCCAGTTGGCAGCGTCTCTGAACCATCTGAGCCTCCACTCTCCTATTCCGACACGGTAAATACCTCCCTGAAACTTTTTATCGGTACTCCCCCGATAAGTTGTTTTCATATTTTCGAAATCAGGAAATATTCCGAATAAACCCATACCGGCAGAATTATCCTTGCCCGATCCGATAGTACCGACTGCTTCGAAAATTCCCAGCCTGATAAAATCGGGATATTCCCGCTCAACCACACTGTCTTTCTGCACGAGTGTACGGCTTGTTGTAATTGCTCTTGATGAAGGATAAATTATTCCGTTATCCCTCATTCCGGGCATGTTTTTCTGTTCTTTTATCAACAGAGTATCCCGCTTCGCAATTGTGTATGTATCCTTTTCAACACGAGTCGAAAAAGAAGTGCAGCCGGATATTACGGCTGATATTAATACTGCTATAATCACAAATTGTTTTTTCATAACATCTATAAACTTAATGATTATTATTCAACATAAACTTTAATACCTGTCAGTCCGACAAGTTCGGCTTCTATTATATCTCCGCTATGTATCTGACCGACACCTTCGGGAGTACCGGTAAAGATGACATCACCGGTTTGTAAAGTGAAAACCTTTGATAAGTATTCGACCAAATCGCTAATGCTTCGTTCCATTTCAGAAGTGTTTGTTTGCTGACGCAAAGCTCCGTTTACTTTCAAATTTAAAGTAAATTCAGGGTTAATCCCTTTAAACATTGAAGAAGGTAAAATAACCGAAATAGGCGCCGACGTGACAAATCCTTTCGATACAGCCCATGGTTTACCATCCTTTTTTGCCTGATTTTGTATGTCCCTAAGAGTGACATCTATACCTACACCGTAACCAGCAATAAAATCGCTTGCATTATCTTTCGTAACATTCTCGCAATCATGTGCTATTACTACAACAAGCTCAACTTCATGATGAACAAGTTCTGAAAAATCGGGCAATTTGATAGTTTCACCGTTTTGGATATAGGCTTTCGGGGGTTTAAGGAAGATAACAGGCTCGGAAGGGACTGTTCCACCCATTTCTTTAGCGTGTTTTGAGTAATTACTTCCTACACAAAACATCATCCCGACAGGAATCTCAGAGCCGTCGGTAAATTTTAGCATTTTCTTCATATGGTATTCTCAATCAGGTTATTCAAATCGTTTTTGGCTTCTGCGTTTAAAAAATATATACTTGTTGAAACATTCTTTGGTTTATCTTCATCCTCTTCTGATGAATGCTCATCGAAAAATCTTCTGAAACCGGACGCCCGATTAATGGAAATAACTGCTAACCCATTGTTAAATTCAACACCTGAACTCACTGTATTTTTTGTTGTATCGGAAGTAGAGTCCTGCATATTGAATGTAAATTTTCTTTGCTTATATGGCAGAGATTCATCGGCATAAATTTTAGCCATAAGTCTCCCCCAAATTGGAGCGGCGGCTTTACCTGCATAAGCGTAACCACCGGTGAAAGTAACTCTGCGGTCATCACAGCCGACCCAGACACCGGCAACAAGCTGGGGAGTAAAACCAACAAACCATGCATCGGCAAAATCATTTGTTGTACCTGTTTTGCCTGCTGCATCACAATTTTTAAAATAATTTCTGATTTCATATGCTGTACCGTGGTCAACTACACCCTGCATCATGGGAATAATTTGATGAGTGATTTTCGATTTTATGGCATCATAAACTTCGGTGGATTTTCTCTTTTCCTGGAGGATGTTCCCAAACTGGTCTTCGATGCGTTTAATCGCAAATGGAACTACTCTAATACCTTCATTGTCAAAAGTTGCAAAAGCAGAAGTCATCTCGAAAGGAGTTACTTCTCCACCTGCACCAAGTGAAAGAGCAGGAACGGCACTTAGTCCGGAAGTAATACCCATTTTATGGGCAAGTTCAATCACTTTGCCAGGAGTTGTATGCTGAGTGATTAATCTCGCTGCAACGGTATTGATTGAACGGCTTAGACCTTCGGTCAGAGTAACCAACCCGCCTTCGTCGCATTGTCCTGAACCTTTTGGAGACCAGACTTCACCTGATGGTAGTGTAAATGAGTATGGACCGCATTCCACAGTGGAGGATGGTTGCATGCCTTCTTCAAGACAAGTTGCATAAACAAATGGCTTGAAAGCTGAACCGGGCTGTCGTTTTATCTGAGTGACATGATTCAGGGAATATTTTGCATCGGGATTATCTTCCATAAATTTGGGTGAAGCACCAACCATTGCAAGCGTCTCCCCCGTTGAAGGGTCAAGAACAACCAAGCCAACCTGAACTGTAGTAGCTGCGTTTTTAACAGAATCAACGAATTTCCTGTTTCCTTTAAGATGTTTCTCTATTTCGGATTTTTTTTCGGAAGAAGCAGCCTTGTATTCCGGATTATTTTTTATTGCTTTAAGTAAAAGTTCATTAAGTAAATTTGTGTTGGATGCCCATGAGAAAGACCGTGTAAATGTTTTTTGAAATTCTCTCAGGTGTTCCTCAACTGCTTCTTTTGCATATTGCTGAATTTTTGCATTTAGAGTGCTATAAATAATCAATCCGTCGCGGTATAGGTCGAAATCTCTCAAACCGGCATCTTTACTTAACTGCTGACGAATCATTTCAACAAAGTGAGGCGCAATAAGGGAAGAACCTCTTTTGCCAAACTTGTTTTTTGAAAGATTAATTGGTTCTTCACAAGCAGCAATATAGGCTCCACTATTCAGCAAATTCTGGTCGTTCATAAGTTTAAGAACAAGATTTCTTCTTTCAAGACTCTTATCATAGTCAATAATACTGTTATAATGCTCGGGCGCCTTCAATACACCAACGAGAAATGCACATTCTGCAGTTGATAGTTCCATAGGAGCTTTGTTAAAATATACTTGTGCAGCAACTTGAATACCAAAGGCACCTCTTCCGAATGCTACCGTGTTTGAATACATTTCAAGAATTTCGGATTTGGTAAAATTCTTTTCAATTTCAACAGCAGTAATCGCTTCTTTAATTTTTCTTCTGAAAGTATTTTCCTGGTTGAAATAAAGATTCCTTGCAAGCTGCATTGTTAGGGTTGAGCCGCCTTCCTTGGCTCTCATTGCTAAAATATTTTTAACCATAGCTTTGGCAATACGAATAGTATGTACTCCCCAATGGTCGTAGAATTTACGGTCTTCGGTAGCAATCAAAGCATTGATGAAATCTTTGGGAATACTGTCCAAAGGCAGAGATACTCTTTTTTGAATATAAAAATGGTCTAAAAGCTCTCCGTCGGAGCTTATAATCTGAGTGGCGTAATTCTGCTTCGGATTTTCAAGCTGCTCCAAAGAAGGCAATCCAAACTATATTGACTCATATACAAAAAATGAAATTAGGATAAATACTATAAATGATGATGCTACAAGTATCATCAAAAATTTAAAAGGTGTCATATTCCTATTGAAGTTTGACATTAATGTTTCAGAACCTTATGAAGTTCGACTCTTCTTAATCTTTTCCTATAAAGCTGGATAGGTTCTCCAGGATTTTGCGGTAAAGGGTCCATTTTCCCGGCGGACTGCCCTTCGAGCATTTCAGCAGGAATGCCTCTTTTAACCAACTCCTGAATAACGAAATTTACTCTGTTTAAACCTAATTTTTCGTTAAAAGCAACTGTTCCTACATCATCAGTATTACCAACAAGAACGACTTTTGCTATTCTATCCTTTGAAATAATTAAATTCTTTGCAACATTATTAATCTCATCTTCCCAAAGATTATTCGTCTCAACACCGTTGCTGTCAATTGTATATTTATATGGATTATTATAAACATTAGTCGGGAAGTTAACCCTAAGTGTAAGGTTTACAGGCACATAAAAATCTCTGTGAACGATAGTCGTAGTATCATTTTTCTCAATCCTTATTTTAATTGATTCATAAAAAAGATTATCAGCTTGGGCAGTGACCTCGTAATCTTTTCCTTTGTCAAGTTCTACTTTATAATCGCCGGATGAATCGGATTTCATTTTATAGGAATCGTAGAATAAATCACTCCCAAGTGAAGAGAGTTCAATTTCATTTGTTTCAGGAATTGTTTCTTTTGTACCGGGCTGGTCGGATTTAATTTTTCTGACAATCAAATCAGCCATTGGAACAAGCTTATGTGTTTTTGCATTATAAATTCTTCCTTCGAGGCTGTACTTTTGAGGTATATTGACTTTTGCTTCACGGAGCTTGTTTTCATCAATATTCAGCTCAACCTTAATATCGGTAGCGATTTCCTTCCTTTGATAGTCAATTTTTCTGTCAGATAATTCTTTTTTCCGAACGTAGATGTCAAATCCACCTTTTTTCAAAACAATGCTTGTGTAACCTTCGGTTTGATTTGAAGAATAATACAAAACGTCATTAAAATCGCCGGGAGTGGAAGGAAAAAGCTCATCAAATTTCGTATTGAGCGGGGGTCTCAAATTGACAGCTCTTCCAAAAAGATTTCTCCGTAAAAGCAGTGCCTGATAATCGCCTTTTTTTGCTAACTGCCAAAAGTCATCGGAAATGACTGAAGAAAATATGTCATATCCACCAATAGATTCATGTCCACAAGATGCGAACAACAGTGTTTTCCCATCATTTGAAACAAAGGGTGTAAGTTCGTCACAATTAGAGTTAACAGAGTCGCCGCAATTAATCGGCAGAGACCAGTTACCATCGGGCATTTTAATAGTATAGTAAATCTCTGTGCCAAGATAAGGTTGTCGGTCAGAAGTAAAGAAAATAACATTTTTATCCGGTGAATAAGCCGGATGAGAATCCCAGTTAGAATTATCTTTGCCAAGAAGTGTATCGAGATTTTTCACATTGATAAGAATATTCCCATTCAAATCTGCAGTATAAATTCCTGAATTACCTGTATATGTATTTAGATTTTCCTTAGGGGGCGATGAAGCCAAAACCACGCTTGAGCCTTTGACAGACATTGAACCGATGTTTCCATCCATAGGAACACCCACTCCTGATTCAACCGAAGCAAGATTATAACCGCTCATACGCAGAATCATTATTCTTTGCTCGTTACCGTCTGTGAAGGTAAGGATAGCTCTTTTGGAGTCAATAAATGATAAAGCCCACTCATCTTCAGGAGAATTAACTCTTTTCAGATTTTCAAAAACGTAGTACCAGTCAGCAACTCTTTTGTATGCTTCAGATGTATCTACAGCAAGACCCTCCCACTTATAAGCACCGCATCCCTGCACCAAAGGGGGACAATTTAAGGTTTTGGGCGGCGTTTTGACTTGAATACAACTACTTACAAATGCAGTCAGGAACAAAACTGCCGCTATTATTTTTATTTTGAGCATTATAATCCTTGTTAGCAAAAGCATTCATATAACAATACAATATAATTAATACGAATTTAGTGTAAAAAGATTATTTTCAATTTAGACCAATTATTTTGGGTTTTATGAAAAATTAACATTTTCGACATAACCACCATTCTGTCTGATAAGAAATAATAATTTAGTAAATATTGGTGAAGAAGCCAAAACCGAAGGATTTCCAAGCATGATTAACTGCTTTTTCGCTCTTGTAATGGCAACGTTCAATTTTCTGTCAACGTCTCTTCCGTCAATTTCTGAAAGTGACTGAATATTATTTAATAAAAATGTATGATTCACGGCAAACGATATTATTATAATATCTCTTTCGGAACCCTGGAAACGTTCAATCGTATCAACGCTTACAAGTTTCCTTAAATCATTCGGTAAGGCTTTGATAATCTCGGCACACTGAGCTCTGAAGGGACTAATAATTCCGATGGTTGATTCGTAAAAGTCGGTACCGGATAATAATTTTATTCTTTTAACCAATTCCGAAACAATTTTAGCTTCGGAATTGTTTACTTTGTTTTTCCTTTCATTTTCGGATGTTATGAAAATTGTTCTGGATAGAGATAAAATTTGGTCGAAACGGTTTTTTTCGGTGAACTGAAAAAGTGCATCTGTTGTGTTCTGCCAAAGATTTATTGTGCTAAGTTTGTCGTTATAAAAAAGGTTATTGGCTAAAGACTGAATCTGTTGATGCATCCTTGCCTGTTCATTTAACATTCCGTAAGCGAAATGCCATTCGTTATGACGGCACATCTTCAGCAATCTGTCAAATAATGAAATTCCAAGATTATTCAGCCCGATTGAATTCAACTGAACATCCTTTACTTTAAGTTTGTTTTCGGACTGCAAAACTATTGCAGGCAGCTGCTTTTCATCCCCTATCATAATAAACCTGTCAACTCTGAATAGTAAACCTGCTAAATATGGTTCCAATATCTGTGAGGCTTCGTCAATAACAGCCGTATTGAAATGCTTAATCTCAAAAATCTCCGGATTTGTTATGGCAGAAGTTACAGTTGATACAACAATCCTTGTTCCGGAAATCTTTTTAAACAATTCTTTGAAATCCATAGTTTCAGCAAGACATGAGATGAGATTACCGGTATGCTCTGAAGACTCTTTGTTTCCAAGTCTGAGAAAAGGAAAATCGGTGCTGATTCTTTTAAGTGAAGAGCAAATCTCATCTACTGCTCTGTTAGTATATGCAAGTATTAGAATATTTTCATCTGTTGTGAGGAAAATCTGATTGACAATTTCCCGGAGCATGTAAGATGTTTTTCCTGTTCCGGGAGGTCCCTGGATTATGAAATAATCTTCTGCGGCTATTGCCTGCCTAAGGATATAATTTTGTTTTTCGTTCAAGTCCGGTGCAATAACGTCAGTTTTTTTCCTGAATTCAGGCTCTGAAACTCCCAGAATAAGTTTTCGTTTCCTGTCGGAAGCTCGAAGGAAGTATGAAAATGACTGCAGTATCCTGTTTGTAGAATCAATGTAATCAGGCTCAATTACCCAGTTTTCAAATTCTTCTAAAAAACGCTTCCGGAATAATTTATTTCTGAGACTGATAGTCACTTTATGCTCGTCAATTTCGATTATATGACATTTGATGAGCTGATTTTTGAGTAGGTTCGATCCACCTTTAGAATTTATCGGATACAAAATTATCAGGTCTCCTTTTCTGAAAGACGAGATTTCCTCCGGATTGGAACGATTGAAAACCAAATGATAATTGTCAAAATCAGACTCATCGAAATCCAGCACTAATCCGGAAACAATATTCATTGATGTTGATTTTTCTTCCAATGAATCCTTCCAGAGTGAAGAAACTCCCGAATTGTCTTTTCCGTTATCCGACCCAAGTCGGGAAGTATAATTTTCCCCAAGAATGAAACAAAAAAAATGATTGAAATACTTACGCTCTACTTCGGTACATGAAGAATAACAATCGTGAAAAGAAGTAACACTCTTAAATTGAAAGTCAGGCAAGGAATTGAAGCTTTCGGGTTTTATCCGGTTAAAGATATTATAATCATTTTTCATGATTGAATGCTCTTCGGCAATTACCATATTTCTGAAAAGCATGATTTCCTGCTTTTTCTGAATGATATTAGGAGCATCTCTTAGCGGAGATGCAGAATCAGCTGAATAAAGTATTTGAGTAGAGCCTGTTCTCGATTCGAATGTGGAATCCAAAAGTAAGTTATAACAAATAGTTTGAGCAAAATTTTCGTTCCACAGTCCGGTTCTAATATGAGTATTTCCAGGCATTTTCACAGTCATTGAAACATTCGGAGCAGAACCCGATTTTAACTCGATAATATTTTTCCTGTGCTTATCGTCCGGAAATTCAATCATTACGTCTAATCTTCCCTGTAATCCGAATTTATTAGACATGAATGATGGTTCTATACTAATCTCCCCGGTATTTATTTTGGGGAGAATAACTTTTAGATTGTCAAAATGCGTTTTGGCAAAATTCTTTAAAAGACCGACCTCATGTTTATTCTTTGTGGCAAGTGCGAACACCTGCAAAGGTTTGTAAGAAAGTGCCTTGTAGTAGGTTTTCTCAAAATCGGCATCAGGATTACAGAGAAGTTCATCAAGGCAAAAATTAACTACATTTCCCAAGAGCAACTTCATGGAGGTATCCGATTGAGTCATTTTCTTCAGAAAATATATAAGCAAGCTGGGACCATTCTGCGAAAAACAACCTGAAATATCAGTAACATCCATAGTGAAATCAGGTTCCAAAACCATCAGACTGTTTTCGTTATTTGTCAGAACTTTTAAGTTTTTAACTTCTTTCTCTTCAAAGTCAATAAGATGAAGTATAGCCCCTTTCCAGACAATTTTCTGCATTTCTGCCCATCGCCTCAGGAGTTGTACTTTAATTACCTTACCACCAGCCTTTTCGCAGAACAACAGATTTTCGTTTTTCCCCTTAACAGTAACTCTCAGGAAATCTCTTTCAGTGGATAAATCAGAGATTTCAATAGGTTTTTCATCTAAATTAAAATGACTTAAAATTTCTCTGATATTTTCAGGTATGCTATTATCGTAAGAAAAAAGACTGAATAAATTGCTTAATGAATAAAAACAATAATCAAGATTGGCCTGTGATATGCTATTATTTATAGAAGAAAGCGTGCGAGTAATTAAGCGGAATTTATCGAGAATTTTCGTAAATGTTTCATCAATTTCAAATTTGTCGAAGACAAAGACAGCTCTGGCAAAATTTGACGAAAAAATCTGTGGTTCATCTTTTGTAAGAAGTTTTAAAAATTCGTTATAAAGATTTCTGAAATCTGCTAATTTCCTGCGGTTTACTTCAATCTCATTCGAATAAATCTCGATTAGGCAATTAAAAAAATATTCTGTTGTTTGATTATCGAGGGTCAATTTTTTTCGGGGTTAATATCCTTAATACGCAGTTGGATGGACGTATGACCGTTGAAATTACTTTCTTCGAGATTATAGACAATATCAAATTTTTTTCCGTTTGAGCAAAGATTGATTTTATCGGCAAGATTATGACCGATTGCATCAATTTCGAATCTGAGATTTTCATTTTCGGGGAATTCGGGATGAGATTGGCAAGCTCTGAATTTCAGATGATTATTACCGACAATTTTTATTCCGTTTTTCGAAGAAATGCCTTTTGAAAAGAATACGGGTTTTTGATTCTCGAAGCCGTAAGGCGAAAAACGGTTCAGTACGTCGAAGAATCTCGGTGAAAGCTCGAAAAGATTAAGTTCAGAGTCTATCATAATCTCAGGAATCATCATTTCACTCGAAAGACGTTCGTGAGCAAAATTATCAAAAGCATCATTAAATTCAGGAATATTATGTTCATAAAGAGAAAGACCGGCAGCATGCTTATGCCCACCGAATTCAGTAAGAAGATGCGAAGAAGCTTTCAGAGCATTATGCACATCAAAGTTGGAAATACTTCTGGCTGAGCCTTTAGCCATATTATATATAGTTGTGAGCAAGACGGTCGGCAGGTGAAATCTGTCAACAAGTCTTGAAGCGACAATACCGATAACACCTGCATGCCAGTCGGCTTTATGCAAAACAAGAGTACGCCTGTTTCCACGGGCTAATTGTTTTTCGGCAAGCGGAACAGCTTCTTCGAAAGTCTTTTCATCGAAAATTCTTCTCCGGCGATTTTCCTGTTCGAGCTGCTGTGCCATCTGGAAAGCAGCCACCTCGCAGGTCTCAGACATCATAGCAACCGACCTGCCTGCATCGCCGAGTCTTCCGGCTGCATTAATCAGAGGTGCAAGTGAATAAACTATACTTGAGGTAGTGATTGTTCCAAGTTTAAGATTAGTGCAGTCTATTAATCCCTTGAAACCGGGACGGGGTTTCTTATTAACAAGTTCGAGACCTCTTCTGACGAGTACTCTATTTTCACCGACAAGGGGAACCATATCGGCAGCAGAAGCAATCGCAACATAATCGAGGAAATCGAAAGCTCTGTCGGGCATTTTAAGCCTGATACACAAAGCCTGAAGAAGCTTGAACGCTACCCCGCACGCTGCAAGATATCTGAAAGGGTAATTGCTGTCGGCAAGCATCGGGTCTAAAATTGCAACAGCTTTGGGAATTGTGTCGCCTGGTTCGTGATGGTCGCAGATAATAGCGTCCATACCTAATTTATTAGCTAACTCCAATGGTTCATAAGACGTAACACCAACATCAACAGTAAGTACCAAAGAAACACCTTTTTCTTTGGCTGCTTTGATGCTGGTACTCGTAAGCCCGTACCCTTCCTGGAAGCGGTCCGGAATGTGATAATCAACCTTAGCACCAATTTCTTTGAGGAACTGAACCATCATTGACGTACTTGTGGTACCGTCCACATCGTAGTCGCCATGAATCCAGATAAGCTCTTTATTCTTGATTGCTTTGAGAATTCGGTCAACCGCCTCGTCCATACCTTTCATCAGGAAAGGGTCGTGAATATCGGACGACGAGGGGTCAAAAAATTTTTCTACTTCATTCTGCGTCTGTAATCCCCGTGCTGACAATACTTTTGCCAAACTTTTGGGAATTCTCAAAGAACTTGCTAAGTTTTGTACGGTGCTTTCATCTGGTTTTTGTCTAAATGTCCATTGATAGTTTAACATAATAAACCAATTATTTATAAGAACTGAATGCAAGATAATAAAATTTACAATAAAAAGCAAGAAAAAGTGTGCAAATTTTTACACACTTGACAATTTTTTTACACACTTTTACACATTTTTTTTTAATTTTGATAAAAATAATTTGAATAATTGGTATAAATGAAACATTTTGGTGACGATTTTGATAGGTTAGACAGCTTTTCTCGTGAAAAATTCAAAAAGAATGAAAAGCGAGTCCTTTTTAAAGACAAGAATCAGAAAAAATCTGCTTTGCTCAAAGGTACGGTCTATGCTTCAATGGGTAAGCAGTTTCTCGTCAGGTCTTCCGAAAACCCCCTAAAATTTGCTGATTGCACTTACGGAGCAACTATAGACTCCAAACACGACAATTCATCTATCATCACAGTTGGCGACGAAGTATACTATTCTGTTTTTCAAGATACCAAGAAGACCGGAAAAGCCGCAGGGACAATACATAAGCTTGACTTGAGAAAATCATGCTTCTCGAGAAAAACAGTCGGCTTGGGTACCGAGCAGGTTATAGCATCAAACGCCGATATTCTGCTAATTGTCATGTCTGCTGCAGAGCCGGATTACAACAAACGACTCATTGACAGATTCGTCATAGCAGCGGAACAGGGAATGCTTACACCGGTTATTTGCATGAATAAGACAGACCTGGGTGACGAAAAGCAAATCAAATCCGACCTAAAAATTTATAAGAAATTGGGTATAAAAATCTTTTTCGTCAGTGCCTTTACAGAATACAACTTAGACAAACTAAAAAAATTCCTTCTTAACAAAATCTCGATTTTTGCCGGTCCTTCGGGTGTCGGTAAATCCACAATAATCAATAAGCTCTTCGGGACGGAGCTTCAAAAAATCAACGAAATCAGCAACAAAACCAATAAAGGCAAACACACAACAAGCTTTTCCAAGATGTTCGACCTGCCCAAAGGAGGAAGAATCATTGATACCCCGGGCATCCGAGAGTTAACGCTTTGGGACATCGGCAAGGAGGAACTTCCTTTTTTCTTTCACGATTTCGATAATTTTTTTCTCAGCTGCCGCTACCTGCCTTGTTCACACACTCACGAGCCGGAATGTGCTGTCCTGGAAGCGGTGGAGAAGAACAAAATTGACATCGAGCGCTACCAAAGCTACCTGAATATATTCGAGACCGTAAAATAAAAAAAATAGTAATAAGTTTGAGAAAAAAATAGTAATTTTATTCATTACACTTGAATGAAAATTTTGTATATTTGGATTATATTCGTGGTGGAAAATAGTTTTGCCGGAGGAAAAATGAGAATTATGCTAATTTTGTTTTTTTTGCTTTTTCTTTCAGAGAGCGGCTTCTCTCTGGAAGCACCGAAGATTATTTCGCCAAAATTTGATGATACAATTGCTAATCCTGTGGAAATTAGATGGAATAAAGTGTCAGATGCAATTGGTTATAAAATTGAAATCGATAGAATTGAAAGCACTTATTACATTCCTGATAAAACTCTTATAACGAGTGATACTGCCCTAATCATAAGTCTTAATGAAGGACAAAAATACGGATTACTGGTTTGGGCTTTTCTTGAATCAGATACAAGTAGTAACGATTATACTTCTTTAACAATAAAGTGTGTAAATCTCTATCCCCCGAAATTACTGTCTCCATCAAATCATTCTGACTTTGTTAAGATATATCCTCAGTTCAACTTTTATGATAAATGCAACAAGAGATTTTATTTCCAGTTAGCTTATGATAGTTTGTTTACTCAGCTTGAGTACGATATTGACTATTTAAATGTACCTTTCTTCAATTATCAAATGGGCTTAAAATATGATACAGACTATTTCTGGCGTGTTCGAGCTTTTAAAGATACCATTTGGAGCGGATGGTCGGAAGTTTTTACATTTAGGTCAAGAAGTGATACAGTAATTTTGGACAAACCGGTTTTGAAAGACCCTCCTGATGGTACGAATAATGTTCCGATTTGCTCGGTTAAAGTATCTTGGAATCACGTCCGGGGAGCGACAAATTTTATTGTCATGTATTCAACCGACAATTTCAAAGCTGACACTCACAAGGTTAAAACCACTTTAGAGTATGCTACAATAAATAACCTGTATAATGACCAAAAATATTACTGGAAGGTGATAGCAACAAACAGCGAGGCGACACAATCCGAATCAGAAACATGGACATTTACAACAACTAAGCCTGATAGTGCACCAGTTCTACTGTATCCGCGAGATAGTGATACGATTGTACCTGGATTTATTATTTTTTCCTGGAAAGAATCCCCTAAATATCTGAATCGTGAAATGTATTTAATGTTAGTAGATAGTTTAGGTATTGAACATCTCATGGCTGGCACACTCACCAATGACTCGTCAACAGCAAATTCAGTTAGAAGTAATTGCACTTATCGTTGGTATTTATGGATAAAGGGTGCTAATTGTGAAGTTCGCTTAAAACCAAATACATTTTATACCGGTAATAATCCTTATGGTTATCCGGAAAATCCAGAATTAATTTATCCGCCAAATAATGATTCACTTGTTCCCCCAAATATGAAATTCATCTGGCATAAGGGAGCAAATACCACCAAATATTGGTTTAGTTTAGCACTAAAATCCGGTGAAAATAGTTATTATAATTACATTTATGATTTTATTCCAGTAATTGATACTTTTTTTATCCCATCAGTTAAATTGCTTCCGGATACTTCTTATTCATGGTTTATTCAAGGAGCTAATTCTGTTGAGTTAAACTATGGCAAATATAAAATCAATTATTTTAAAACACTTGCTTCGTCTGGAGTTACAGCCAGCGATGAGGTAAATCGCATTGATGTGTTTTACGGATTTGAGAAAATTATTATTCATTCAGATTTAATCTTCCCCTCCGCCGAGCTCTACATCTACGACCTGCTTGGCAGGATTGTGCAGAGGGAACGGCTGGATTTGCGGGCAGGAGAAAATTCCGTGATGCTAAACGAAAATCTTCCCGATTGTTTTTTGTGTGTGATCAAAACAGGAAAGCACCAAATCACGAAATTATTTATGAAATAGAGGAATAAATCATGAAAAAGCCGATTTACAAAATTTTTAATCGTTTTGGCATAATCTTTTGTCAGATTCTTTGTTTCGTGGAGAGTGGTTTTGCCCTTGAAGCACCGAAGATTATTTCGCCGAAAGATAACGATACGGTTACAAATCCGGTTGAAATAAGATGGAATAAAGTTGTTGATGCAATTGAATACAAAATATTCCTGAAATACCTTAATAGTTCATACTCATCATTAAATAAAGATTTAAAAACCAGCGACTCTTCAATTGTTCTTAAGTTATCATCAGGCTGTAATTATCGTTTATATATTCTTGCCATTGATAAAATTCAAAATTCCAGTATTGATTCAAGTGATTTTACGATAATATGTGATAAACTTGTTCCACCAATTCCCATTCAACCGGCAAATGACGAAAAATCTACTTTTTTAAGACCACTTTTTGAATTTGATGGTAATTGCTATAGTAGATTTTTTTTCCAAGTTGCTTACGATAGTTTATTCAGACATTTAGTTTATAATGCCGATAGAATTACAATAAACAAATTTTATTTAACATCGCTTTTGGAATATAACACCAAATATTATTGGAGGGTCATGAGTTTTAATGGTTCAGAATGGAGTGAATGGTCGGAAACATTTCGATTTACAACCAGAGCTGATACTTTCCCTATAGCAAGACCGATTTTATTAGAACCAATCAATGGTACAGTTAATACACCGATTTGCACATTGAAGCTAAAGTGGAAGCTTCCACCGAACACTGCAGATTTCAAATTATATTATTCGAGAGATAATTTCGTAAATGATTCAATACTTTTTCAAATGTTTTATTATCCTCGAGAATTGGATTCGGTTTATTTTTATAGCTTGACGAATGACACAAAATTCTACTGGAAGATAATTGCTGATAGTTATGAAAACGGAACAGTTTCATCTGAAGTTTCTTCTTTTACGACAACCTCCGATAGTATTCCAAAACTACTTTATCCGAAAAATGGCGATACTGTTTCTAATGGCATTGTTGTTTTCAAATGGTCATCAACACCACGCTTCAAAAGTTTTAAGTTTCATTTATTTTACTTTGATAAAAAGAATAATTATCAATCTTATGATGCGACGATAAATAATGATACAACAATCTCCGTATTAGTACAATTACAAGGGATTAAATATTCATGGAGAATTTCAAGTATAAACGGCAACATTTGCCTCTTCAATTTAGCCAATTCTGACTTTTATACAGCCCCAAATCCTTATGGGGACCCTGAAATACCTGAATGGATAAGTCCATATAACAACCAAAGGTCAGTTGATTTAAAGCCAACATTCAGATGGAAAAGTTCAAAATATTCAACAAAATATATTCTTATGATAGATGAATCTAACGGTAAAAGAATTTTGGAACAAACTAATATTAAAGATACTGTTTTCTATAATGATTCAATTCAATTAAAACAAGAAACAATGTATTATGGTACTCTTTGTAGTGAAAATGATGGTGGTTATAGTGATTGGAAGCAAATTTATTTTTTTACTGGAAAAGAAACAAATGTTGAGCAATTAGTTAATTCCGAAAAACTTTCTATCTCCCATTCCTCAAATTCTTTGATTATTTCATTTGAAATTGACCTCCCCTCCGCCGAGCTCTACATCTACGACCTGCTTGGAAGGATTGTGCAGAGGGAACGAGTGGATTTGCGGGCAGGAGAGAATTCGGTGATGCTGAACGAAAATATTCCGGATTGTTTTTTGTGTGTCGTCAAAGCAGGAAAGCACCAAACAACGAAATTATTTATGAAGTAAAAAAAAACCACACCCTGAAGGGTGTGGTTGATTAATTTTCAAAAGAATCAGAATACGCCGTTTCTTTTGATTACATCTTTGGCAATTATCATTTTCTGAATTTCGTTAGTACCTTCAAAAATGCGGTTAATTCTGGAATCACGATAAATTCTCTCAATAGGCAGTTCTCTGGAAAAGCCCATTCCGCCATGAATTTGAATTGCGAGGTCGGCACATTTGTTCAGGTATTCTGAAATCATATACTTGCAGATAGCAGCTTGACGTGGGAGCATTTCCTGTTTGTCGTAAAGAGCAGCAGTTCTGTAAAGCATTGATTCAGCTTCATAAATCATTGATGTGATGTCGGCAATCATAAATTGAACAGCTTGGAAGTTTGCAATAGGCTGGTCAAACTGTTTTCTGCCTTTAGCAAATTTCACTGACATTTCAAGAAGCTCTTTCATAGCTCCCAAACAAGCAGCACCAAGACCGAGACGTCCGGTATCTAAAGTTTTCATAGCAATCAAAAATCCTTTACCATCCCTGCCGATAAGGTTTTCTTTCGGAATGTGAACATTATCAAAAACAAGTGCAGCAGTTTTACTTCCGCGGATACCCATTTTTCGTTCGGGGGCACCGACAGAAAAACCGGGTAAACCTTTTTCTACAATGAAAGCAGAAATACCAAGTTTAGTACGTGCATACACAGAAAAAACATCTGCAAAGGGGGCATTTGTAATCCAGAGTTTTTCTCCGTTAAGAATCCACTCATCACCAACAAGTTCAGCTTTGGTTTTTAGATTAAAAGAATCGGAACCGGCTCCTTGTTCAGTCAGAGCAAAAGCAGCAATTTTCTCACCGGTTGCAAGAGTAGGAAGCCATTTTTGCTTCATTTCTTCGCTGCCACCGAGGTAAATAGTATTTGTGCCGATAGAAACGTGAGCCCCTACAAAGGTTGCAGTAGATAGGCAGCCTCTTCCGATTTCTTCCTGAATCAGACAGTAACCCACTTCACCGAATCCGCTTCCACCGTATTCCAGAGGCAATGCGGCACCCAAAATACCAAGTTCTTTTATTTTAGCGATAATGTGTCCGGGAATAGCTTCGTCTTCGTCAATTTTAGCAGCTATGGGTTTCAATTCATTGTTAGTAAAATCCCTGACCATCTCGCGCAGCATCTCTTGTTCTTCAGTGAGTGTAAACTCAATCATAATACTCCTTATTTAAAAAATTAAAAATTTTAATTCCAACTAATTTAATTTATTGCAACAATTAAATTAACAAAATTTATCCATATAATATACAAAATCGCAGGTTTTGTAAAAAAAAAGTAAGAAAAAGAATTACGAAAATAGTGTTTTAATTTTAAAGAAAAAATATTGTGAAAATTTACATGATGATTTATTGTTCGGTCTCTTCTTCCGTCTTTTTGGGCATCAATCTGTTTGCAAGTTTCATCACTCCATCTACATATTCCCAGCTGTTGTTGTAATGAAATACTGCTTTTCTCTGACTATCTTCGTCGGGTGCCCACCCGTTTGATTTTAAGTAGTTTGCAATACTGAAAATGGCGTCTTCGGTGTTGTATAGATTAACGAGACTATCATGGTTGCCGTCCACTGCCCATTTCAAATAACTTGAGGGAAGAAATTGCGGAATTCCGAAAGCACCTGCATACGAACCATATAGGTCTTGGACGGAATATGGAGAAGATTTACTCATCCTGCTTAGTGCAACTAATTCGTTCAGAGCCCATTCCGCTTTGGTTTTTGCTCTTTGGTAAATCTTTTTATCCATTAGAAGAAGTTCGGTAGAATCCCCATCGTATTCTTCATGCATCGAAGAGATGTTCATGTTAATAAAAACAGATTTGTTTGACATTGCGGCACTGAAAAATACACTCGGAATATGATTAGAACCGAGATAGGAGCCAAGTTTGGTCTCTATCCAAAGAATTGAGGTTATAACTTCTTTTGGAACTCCAAATTTGGTTTCAGCATCGGTAAGTATCTCGAGATTGAGTTTTATAAATGCTCGAGTCTTTTCGAGCGACCTCCAGGTGATAGCTTGCATCACCTCTTTTTTCTTCAAAAATCCAAGAACGTTTATTTTAACATAACGGTCGCTGAAATGTGTTTTTGAATTTGCAAGTAGGGAATAAATAAAAGTTGTATCAACACCTTTTTTGAGCAGTTCCTCAATAACGGGTTTGAAAAATCTGATTTTGTTAGTGTAATCCTTACGCAAAACAGGAACATCCGAGACTTTCACAAGAGAAAAAGTAAAAATCAGCAGGTAAATTAAACCCAACATAATATATTTTTTTGAAATCTTAATTTATCACCTTTATCCAATATCTTTTTATAAATTTACATATTTTTTTTAAGAATTTCGCAAATTAAATTAAAATTTGCCTTTTAGTATATAAGTATGTAGTTTTGTAGTCTATTTTTATTGGAAAAAATGAAATTTCAATTTTAAATTTTATTATTTGGAGATAGTATGGCAAAAAGCAAAAAGCATAACGACAAAGCCAAAAAAGACGAGAAATTTGTTTATTTTTTTGGCGGCGGTAAAGCCGAAGGCGATGCCTCAATGAAAGAATTACTTGGCGGTAAAGGTGCTAATTTAGCAGAAATGGTTAATATCGGGCTGCCCGTGCCTGCTGGTTTTACTATAACAACGGGTTTATGTACTTATTTTTATGAGAACAATAAAACTTATCCGAAACAGCTTTATAAGGAAGTAAAAAATTCTCTTCATAAAGTTGAAAAGGAAATGGGAGCCACTTTCGGTGATGCCGAAAATCCACTGCTCGTTTCTGTTCGCTCCGGAGCACGTGCTTCCATGCCCGGCATGATGGATACTGTTCTTAATCTTGGTTTGAATGACAGTACAATCGAAGGTTTGATTAAAAAATCGAACAATCCGAGGTTTGCTTACGACTCATATCGCAGATTCGTTGCAATGTACGGTGACGTTGTTCTCGGATTAAAGCCCGAAAACAAAGATGATATTGACCCATTCGAAGAAATTTTGGAAGCAAAGAAAAAAGCCAAAGAAGTTCATTATGACGTGGATTTGACTGTTGATGACCTGAAAGAACTCGTAGTTGAATTCAAAGCAGCTATTAAAAATAAACTTGATATTGATTTTCCTGAAGACCCGGAAGAACAGCTTTGGGGTGCAGTTGGAGCAGTATTTGGTTCTTGGCAGAATGACCGTGCCATTTATTATAGAAAAATGAACGGTATTCCCGATTGGTGGGGAACTGCCGTAAACGTGCAGGCAATGGTTTTTGGTAATCTTGGCGATGATTCCGGTACCGGTGTTGCATTTACGAGAAATGCTGCAACAGGTGAAAACTATTTCTATGGTGAATTCCTGATGAACGCACAGGGAGAAGACGTAGTTGCAGGTATTCGTACACCACTGCCAATTGACCAGCTTGAAGCAAAAGATAATGAATCCTACAATCAACTCATGAAAATCCGCAACATTCTTGAGCAGCATTACAGGGATATGCAGGATATTGAGTTTACCATCCAAAACGGGAAGCTATTTATGCTTCAGTGTCGTTCAGGAAAAAGGACAGCTATCGCCTCAATGAAAATTGCCGTTGACATGGTTAAAGAAGGTTTAATCAAACCAAAGGAAGCTTTATTACGAATTGAACCCGACCAGCTAAATCAGCTTCTTCGTCCGATTTTCGACCTTGAAGAAAAAGGTAAGTTATTAAAGAACAAACAGCTCCTTGCAAAAGGTCTTAACGCTGGTCCGGGTGCTGCTTGCGGCAAAGTCGTTTTCAATGCTGAAGACGCTGTTACATGGGCTAAAAAAGGTGAAAAAGTAATTTTAGTCAGAATTGAAACTTCACCGGAAGATATAGCCGGAATGGACGCATCTGAAGGTATCCTCACTGCACGCGGTGGAATGACCTCACATGCTGCATTGGTTGCACGCCAGATGGGTAAAGTCTGCGTTGCCGGATGCGGTGTTCTTCAGATAGATTACAAAACACATGAACTAAGGGTTGAAGGTAAAAAAGAAGTTATTAAAGAAGGTGATTTTATTTCTATTGACGGCTCAACAGGCGAAGTTATAAACGGTAAAATACCAACTAAGCCCAGCGAAGTTATTCAGGTATTAATTGAAAAAACATTAAAACCGGAAGATGCTCCGACTTTCAGGATTTACAAGCAAATCATGGATTGGGCTGATGAATTCAGAAGACTAAACATAAGAACCAATGCCGACCAACCGGACCAAAGCTCGAATGCCGTTGCTTTCGGTGCCGAAGGTATCGGACTCTGCAGAACTGAACACATGTTCTTCGGAGAAGGTAAAATTGGACCGATGAGAGAAATGATTCTTGCCGATACAGTTGAAAACCGCAAGAAAGCACTTGCTAAATTACTACCTCTCCAAAGACAGGATTTTGAAGGAATTTTCAGAGCTATGGACGGAAGACCGGTAACAATAAGAACTATTGACCCACCGCTCCATGAATTCTTGCCTCACGACGACGCCGGACAAAAAGAAGTAGCAAAGATGATGAAAATTTCTGCTGAAAAAGTTAAAGAAAGAGTGGAAATGCTTCACGAATTCAATCCAATGCTTGGATTCCGTGGATGCCGTCTTGGTCTCATCTATCCCGAAATTACCGAAATGCAGGCAAGAGCTATCTTAGAGGCAGCAGTTAATGTACTCAAGGAAGGTCAGAAAGTATTTCCCGAAATAATGATTCCGTTAGTTGGACATGTTAAAGAATTAAAATCTCAGGAAATCATTGTTCGCCAAGTAGCCAAGGAAGTTATGGCAGAAGCCGGTATGGAATTCGATTATCTTGTCGGTACAATGATTGAAGTGCCGAGAGGTGCCATCACCGCAGGAGAAATTGCCGAAGTAGCAGAATTCTTCTCATTCGGAACAAATGACCTTACGCAAACAACCCTTGGTCTTAGCCGCGACGATGCCGGCAGATTTTTACCTGCTTATGTTCAGAAAGAAATTTACGCCAAAGACCCGTTTGAAACGGTTGACCAAACCGGTGTCGGATTTTTGATGAAACATGCTGTTAAAAATGGACGTAAAACCAAGAAACACCTGAAAATTGGTATTTGTGGTGAACATGGCGGCGAACCTGCTTCGGTAGAATTCTGCCATTCAATTGACCTTAACTATGTTTCATGCTCTCCTTTCAGAGTGCCGATTGCACGTCTTGCAGCAGCAAGAGCGGCAATCAAGGACGGCTCTTACAAGAAAGTAAAGAAAGCCAAAAAAGAAGCAAAAAAAGACAAGAAATAAGTTGAAATAGAACAAAAGCCGCGGAAATTTTCTGCGGCTTGGTTTTATTGTTAAAATTCAAATATGTTTTCAAACATAAATTATATCTTTAAGTGAGTTTCTTAAAATAATTGGGTCGGCATATTCTTTAATCATAAAATCGAATCTTATTTTATATTTCTTTTTTAACTTTTCTTTGATATAATAAAGTTCCAAAATATCCTTAGGTTTTTCAATGAGCAAATCAATATCTTGAAAGTCTTCATTTCTCGCAAATGAACCAAAAATCCCAATCTTTTCTTCATCTACGAGTTTAAAGAATCCTTCTTTTTGGAGAAGCTCTTTAATTCTTTCTATAGTAATATTTTCTTTTTTATTAATCATGTTTCAAAAATACTAAATTTTTCTCAAAACATCCTTTAATGAAATCATTCTTCTTCCTTCCTTTTGCAAAGGGAAACAAAGCTTGTATGCTTGTACTTCATTAAACACAGATATGGAGTACTCGTCCCAACCAGCACCCAGCCTTCTTATAGTTTAAAAAAGTCACTTGACAAGCGTGCGTTTAATGAAATTCGGAAATTCAGAAAATTGGTTTGAAAATTAATTAAAATAAAAAAAATAAATTGTAACCTTTTTACAAATTGATGTGTTTTTAGCATAACAAAGTATTTTTTTAAGAAAAACAGGTGAGACAAATGAAAATTCTAAGACTTTTACTGGCAGCATCTTTTTTTGTTTTTGGTTTTCTTTTAATTGTAGGTTGCGACAAAGTTACAAATCCAACTCAAACAAAGACTCCCATTCATATCGCTAAAAAGTTAGATTCATTGACCGGCACTACATGGAAGTGGGAAAAGTTCAAAAATGCGTTTGGGCAAATTGTGAATGTTGTTGATACTAATTATAGGGCTTTTTTTATATTCTTTAAGAATGATACTTCAGCTAATGGTAGAGCTGGTTGTAATGATTATAGTATTCATTTTTCTCAACAAAAGGATTCTTTAAATATCTATTATTTTTTTACTGAAGATGTTGGCTGTCCTTTAACTGGTACTTATCTGCATTCTTTGGAAAACGGCTCGATATTTTTTTCAGCGACTGAAGATGAATTGATATTAAGACCACTTAGTTCTTATGGTAGTACTGAGTTGCATTTTTCACGAAATTTATCCAAACCGAGCTACCATAAAAATGAGATTTACGAAATTGACATCAATAATGATAAGATTATTGATTTTAAGTTTTATTACGATGTAGTGTTCAATAATGATTCAATTTTACAGTTAAAAATTGAAGCACTTGGCGACAATCTTTCTACCTACAATGGCGAATTTCGAAAAGAAAATGATACCATTAATAATATCAAACATTTATATTCCGGAGCTCTAGTAATAAATGATTGTCTGAAATTTGAATTCGGATGGTATGATTATTGGGAGTATTATTATAACAAAATTTACTTACCAGTAAAACTCAAACTATCGGATGGATTTCATTATGGCTGGATTTGTATTTCTGTTTCACGAACTAATGGAAATCTTACGGTTCATGATTATGCTTACAATAAAGTACCGGAGCAAATGATAATTGCAGGGAAAAAATGAAAAAATTTAAGTGAAAGAATAGTCTGATTTGAAATATTTCTGCTTTTTCTAAATTTCAATTAAATAATTGAAAAAATTATCAATTGACATATAAACATCACTGATTAAGCAGAGCTTTTTAGAATAATATTATACAATATTTCTTTTCCTCTTATACTCTTCTAAAGAAATCTCGGGCTCATGCATAACATATTTAATCTGCTGTGAGTCTTCGTAATCGTCAATAATTTTAAGAATTTCAAGATACTGACTGTAATCAATCAGGACTTTGGTTTTATTGCCCTATTATCAACAAGAAATTCCGGATTGTAAACTTGCAAAATTTCTCCGATGATAATAAAAAATTTTACCCTTTCAAATAATGGCACCCACGAGAGACCGGGTCTTCAAGAGTGGCTTGCGTTACAGCTATTGCGGTCTGAACACCGTTTCTAAGTTGAAGCATGGATTTGGTCATTTTGGCACTCTGATAAAACTGTTCAATCTCAGTCTGCAGGTGTCTGAGGATTGTTCTTGCTCTAACCAATCTCTGTCTGGTTCTGACCAAACCGACGTAGTTCCACATGGTATTTTTGATATTTGTCCAATCCTGAGCAATAAGAGCCGGGTCAATATTTTCAAATCCCTCTTCCCACGGGAATATTTCCGGAAAATAATCGTCCGATTTTTCAAATTTAGATGCATCCTTACCTGCTTCATAACCCCAAACTACTGCCTCAAGCAATGAAGTTGAAGCAAGTCTGTTTGCACCGTGAACCCCGGTACAAGATACTTCACCGATTGCATATAGCCTGTTCAAGGATGTTCTTCCGCGAAGACTGACTCCAACTCCACCGCAAGAATAATGAGCTGCGGGCACAACCGGTATCGGCTCAACAGTCATGTCAACACCTGCTTGAAGGCAATGTTTGTAAATCGTCGGAAATCTGTTCCTCACCCACTCGGAATCTTTGGAAGAAATATCAAGATAAACGCATGGATGGTCAGTGTCGAGCATGGTCTGGTGTATGCCTCTTGCCACAACATCACGGGGAGCCAAAGAGCCCAGTTCGTGATATTCCTTCATAAATTCCCTGCCGTTTTTATCAACCAAAACTGCACCCTCTCCCCTCATTGATTCGGAAAGGAGAAATCGGTCTCTTTCATTGTAAAAAGTTGTTGGATGAAATTGTATAAACTGAAGATTGAAGCATCTTGCGCCGGCACGCCAGGCAAGTGCAATTCCGTCACCGGTTGATTCGGCGGGATTGGTCGTATGCTGATAAATTTGTCCTAAACCGCCGGTTGCTAAAATTGTTTTTTTAGCATAAAACGGAATAACTTTCCCGTTTTTGTTATTCAAGACTAAAGCACCAAAGCAGGCAGGTTTGGAATATATATCTAAGGAATTTATCGAATGATGAGAAAGCGTCAAAAGGTCAACAACAGTATGGTCTGTCAGGGTATCTATATTGGGATGATTTTTCAAAGCCTCGACGATTTTCTCCTGGATTGTTTGTCCGGTTTGGTCTTTAGAATGAATAATCCGAGCTGCGGAATGAGCACCTTCTGAAGTAAGGTCGAATTCATCAGAGGCATTTCTGTCAAATCCAACATGGAATCTGTCAATAAGAATGTTTTTAACTAATTTTGGACCGAGTTCACTTATTTGGTCAACAGCAGTCTCTCGTGAATGTCCGTCACCTGCTTCCATTATATCATTTTTTAATTTAACGGGAGAGTCATTTTCACCAATGTAAATTATCCCGCCCTGTGCATACGGCGTATTGCCGCTTAGCATTGAATCAGTCTTGGAAAGTATAGTAACATGACAACCGCGGTCAGCGGCAGTAATTGCGGCAACAGCACCCGCAAGACCCGAACCTAAAATCAGGATTTCAGTTTCCTTCATTAAACAAACTCCAGATGAATATTCGAATTTTTCACACTGTGTGTAATAGCTCCGGTTGAAATTGCATCAATACCGGTTTGAACATATAGGCTAAGATTTGAAAGATTTATTCCGCCGGATGCTTCAATGAATATCTTGCTGCCATTAATATATTTTCTGATTTTTTTTACGGCTTCAGCAACAGTTTCCGGAGGCATATTGTCAAGAAGAAAGCCATCGGTACCGGCAGCAAGAGCTTCATCAATCTCTTGAAAATTCTCAACCTCTATTTCTATGGGAAGATGATAATTCATTTCTTTAATTCTATTAATTGCATTTGTTATACTACCGGCGGCTTTGATATGGTTATCCTTTATCAAAATGCCGGAAGATAGGTCCATTCTATGGTTAAAGCCTCCGGCAGCCGAGACCGCATATTTCTCGAACAGTCGAAGACCGGGCATCGTTTTTCGGGTATCGAGAATTTTTACATTAAATGGTGCGGCGATTTCTGCATACTTTTTTGTCATCGTTGCTATGCCGCAAAGCCTCTGAATCAGGTTAAGCATTACTCGTTCTCTGGTAAGTAGCAGATAAGCAGGAGCCGAAATTTCAGCGATAATTTTTCCGTTACTTACAAATTCACCGTCATTATAATTAATTTTTACTGAAGAATTGTAATTAAAAAAATAAGGCAAAATATTTTTTCCTGCAAAAATAAGGTCATCTTCTGCCTGCAAATGTGCAAAAGCTATCTCATTTTTACTTACGATGGGCATAGTAGTTACATCAGTGGTTGGAATGTCTTCATAAAGAAATTCTCTAATTTTTTCCCTGATATAATTTTCAGGAAGATTGGTTTGTTGTTCGTAAAACATCATTTCATAACTTCTAATTATGTACTTAATTCGAGCATTCTTTCTAACGGGACGAGTGCCTTCATCCTGATTTCTTCGGGTAAAATAATTTCAGGGGAAAGGTTTTCGAGTGCGTAAATCATTTTATCAATTGTATTCAAACGCATGTGGGGACATTCATTGCAACTGCAACCTTCCATGTTCGGAGCAGTATAGAAAGTCTTGCCTTCGGTCAGCTTTTGAATCTGATGAATAACACCCGGTTCAGTTGCAATAATAAACTCTTTCTTATCCGAATTAACTGCAAAATTGATAATGCCATTGGTTGAACCAATATAATCAGCGTAGTCGAGAATATTTTCGGGACATTCCGGATGAGCCAGAATATAGGCTTCAGGATGTTTGTTCATAAGGTTAATAAGTTCAAGTTCCGAAAAAATCTCGTGTACCTGACAGGAACCATTCCAAAGCTTCATTTTCCTTCCGGTTTTTTTAACCAAATATCCTCCGAGATATCTATCGGGAGCAAAGAGAATTTCTTTGTCGGATGGAACAGATTGAATAATCTTTTCGGCATTTGAAGATGTGCATATCAAATCGGACAGTGATTTAACCACGGCAGAACAGTTGATATAAGAAATAACCACGCTCACCGGGTTTTCCTCAATCCATTTTCTGAATGGTTCTTCCGGGGCACTATCAGCAAGAGAACAACCCGCATTAATATCCGGAATAACTACAATTTTTGAAGGATTAAGAATTTTGGCAGTTTCCGCCATGAAGTGGACGCCGCAGAATAAAATAACATCAGCATCAGTCTTTTTAGCAGCCTGTGCCAAAGCAAGAGAATCACCAAGAAAATCAGCCACGTCCTGAATTTCGGAATCCTGGTAGTAATGAGCTAAAATAACAGCATTTCTCTGTTGTTTCAGTTCAAGTAATCTATCAATTTTATCTATCATGAATTTCAATCCCGACAATAATTTTGTGGGTATTAAAACGATTTTTGGGGGGTTTTGTTTTATGAAAGTATTGGTTGGTCAAAGATTATTGACGGCGATTCAGTTTGAAAAGGAGAGAGAACTTCGAGCCTTGATTAATTTCGCTTTCCACCTTGATTTGACCATTCATAAGTTCAACCATTTTCCTTGTAATCGTTAGCCCCAATCCTACACCTTCGTGAGTTCTTGCGATGCCTTCGCTAACCTGTCTGAAAGGTTCGAAAATAGACGAGATTTTTTCGGCTGTTATGCCGGAACCAGTATCAATAACACTCAAAACACCATAATCAATACCTTTTTCGGTTATTTTATCCACTTCCATTGTAATGCTTCCCTGTTGAGTAAATTTGATTGCATTATCAATCAGGTTGAATAAAATCTGTGTCAAAAGGTATTCGCTAATGTAAACGTCAACCTGGTCCTTTTTAATTTCAAGGTTGAACTTGAGATTTTCGGAAGTGATAGTTTCTTCCATCGTGTAATTATAATGTTTTGCATAATCCACGAGGTCGACATTTTCAAAATAGAGCTTTGTCTGACCTGTTTCCAGTTCGGTGAGAACCAAAAGGGAGTTCAAAGTATTTCTCAGTCTGTCGCCTGAAGATTTAATTGCAGATAGACAATCCAGATGGTCGGGGTCTTTAATATCAGTTATAAGAATGTTTGTAAAGCCTAAAATTCCGTTTAATGGCGTTCTTAATTCATGTCCAAGGTTTGAAAGAACAATTGTGTTGAATTTTCCTGCTTCTTCCAATCGCTGCATCGCATCGTTTAACTCCTGAGTTCGCATAAAAACTCTTTTTTCGAGTTCTTTGTTCAAGACGATTAACTCTTGTTCTTTTGTTGCAAGCACATCGTTCAGATTTAAAAGTTTTAAAGATTCTTCGGCAATAGATTGATTCAAAACCCTGAATTCGACATTCGCATCTTCAACCTGTTTCAATGCTTCATTGAGTTTTGAGGTTCTCTCGAAGACTTTTTGTTCTAATTCCTCGTTGAGCAGTTTTATTTTTTCATTGCTCTCGATAAGAGCGTTCTGTGCTTTCAATCTGCCAATCAGAACCCACATTTCCGAAATTAAGAGGTTAAGCTGGTTAATATCGTTTTCGTCATACTCTTCCTCTTTATTCCCGACACCAATCAGAGCAACGATTTTATCACCATCAAAAATCGGGACTCCCAAATGTCTTTTTATTTCAACATGCCCTTCCGGATAACCTTTTTTAAGGGAATTTACAGCAGAATAATCATTTGTGATAATGGGTCTTCTTTGAACCACAGATTCTCCCCATAATCCTGTTTCGGAAATTTTATACATTAAAGGTTTGTCTTCAATCTGACATTCCTTCATGGCTGATATTGACCACGAATGCATTTTAAGCATAGATTCTGACTCATCAAGAAATGCCAGATAACCAACTTTGCTCTCAGTAATTTCCAAAGATTTCTCAATTGCAACACCTGTAATCTCTTCTATACTGCTATTTCTCATGCTATGCAGGCTGAGCATCGCTTCGAGTCGCATTTTATGAAGAAGCAGCTGCTTGTCAGGATTGGATTTCTGAAAATATAATTTCAGCATAGCCACAGTAAACAGAAGAGAAAAACAGAATAAAGCTGCAGGAATGACAGAATATTGATGAAACATTAGCCTATCTTGAATAATCAGGATATAAAGTAAGCTCCCCAACACTCCTATGAATGCTGAAGCACCGAGATAAGTCAGCCATCTTTGCTTGGGGTCTTTTTGTAAAATAAGGAAAGGTATAACTCCGGCGGTTATAAATAAGAAAAAAGATAATATTAGAATAAAATTTTCTATCATTAATTGAAATTTTAATTTAACAAGTAATATATTCGGTTTTTCTTTGATATTCTTTAGATATTACGATGAAAAAATATTTTTTTCCCTGATTTTATTGTATTTTTTTTAAAAAACGGTGATTTTTGTTAAATTTTAACATCGGTTTTGACGGATTTTCGAAATTTTATTAATTATTGATTTGAAAATATTTCTTAAAATTTAAAAAATATAATAAAAGTCGCTTTAGTTTGTTATATTAATTGTTTTGAAATTTTTGTATTTTGAAAACCAGATGCAAACTTTAGAAGAATTCATAAAAACAAACAGATATTTTGTTGTAGCCCACAGAGGTTCATCCGGTACAGCTCCTGAAAACACTCTTTCTGCATTCAGGGAGGCAATAGCATCCGGTGCGAAAATGATTGAATCGGACATTCAGCTTACTTCCGACGGGCATATTATTGCATTCCACGACAAAGGACTAAGCCGGACAACCAACGGTTCCGGCTGGACAAGTCAAACTCCGTTGGAGGAGCTTAAAAAGCTCGATGCAGGTTCGTGGTTCGGAGAAAAATATATAAATGAGAAAATTCCAACTTTGGAAGAAATATTTGATTTAATCAAAGGCAGCGCTTTTATAAATATTGAAGTTAAAAACATTCACTGCGATTACGATACTGAGGGCATTAAAAAAATTATCAGTGTCGTTAAGAAAACCAATTTCAGAGATTATATCCTTTTTTCATCATTTTATTACAATTCACTTCTGGAAATAAAAAAGTGCGACCCATTATTCCATACCGCTGCCATTCGTATTCCAAAAGACAAAACCCTTCCATCAGTTATATCCAAAGCGATTGGAACCGAAGCATTCGTTTGTTCCGTTGATGAACTAAATCAAGAAGTTTCGGATGATGCAATGGAAAAAAATATATATATCGGTGTTTACTCAGTGGATGACGTTGATAGTTTGGACAAAATTCTAAATTTCAACGTTCACGCTATCGTGACAAATTATCCTGCAAAAATCATTTCTGAATTAAAATCGAGAAAACTGTTGACTTGAAAAATTGACCATTAATAGACAGTTGCTCCTATTTAAACAGATTAATTTTTCAAATCTTAAATTTTTACTTTAATTATTAATAATATAATTATGTAAAATTTTAGTTAACCACCTTCACAACAACTACTTACGATTATCTTAATATTCAATATTTTTTTATGGCACATCAATTGTCATACGCAGAGTGTTATTATTAAACTATGGCTAAAATATTGAAAATCAAATCAATAAAAATAAAATTTATCGTTTTACTTTTTTTACTTTTTGCAACAGGCACTCACACGATTGCTCAGCAGCAGTCATTGCCACTGCCCAAACTCTCCATTTCCGTAGACAAATCCAATAACAAAGACGACTTTGCTCTCACTATTCAGATACTAATGGTGATGACCGTTCTTACAGTTGCACCATCTTTGCTGATTATGATGACTTGCTTCACACGAATAATCGTTGTGATGCACTTCCTGAAGCAAGCTTTGGGAACTCAGACTCAGCCCCCTAATCAATTAATCACAGGCTTGGCTTTGTTCCTAACATTTTTTGTCATGCAGCCGGTACTTGACCAGGCAAACCGAGAAGGTATTCAGCCTTACATGAGGGAGGAAATTACTCAGCAGCAGGCAATTGATAAGGTTGTTGAGCCCTTCAGAACTTTTATGCTGAAGCATACAAGAGAAGAAGACCTTGGACTATTTATTAAGCTTTCAGGGAAAGATAAACCTGCTGATGTTTCCGAGGTTTCAACATGGACAATCATACCGGCATATTCAATAAGTGAATTAAAAATTGCTTTTCAGATAGGATTTCTACTTTTCATACCATTCCTTGTGCTTGACATGGTGATAGCAAGTACTTTAATGTCATTAGGTATGTTCCTTCTACCTCCTCAGTTAATATCGCTGCCTATTAAAGTACTGCTGTTCATACTCGTTGACGGTTGGTATTTGATAATTGACTCCCTGATGAAAAGTATTATGAAATAACGATTAAAAATAAGTAAAGATAAATAAATGATGACAGAACAAATGGTGGTTTCGGTAGTAAAGGATGCATTTTATTATGTTATCCTGATAAGCGGACCTCTGCTGCTGGTTTCTTTGATAGTGGGACTGATTATATCAATATTCCAGGCAGCGACATCAATTTCGGAACAGACGTTGACTTTTGTTCCCAAGCTTATAGCCGTTTTTCTTGTAAGCGTACTGATATTACCGTTCATGATTCAAAACATGAAGACATTTACAATAGAAATTTTTAAAATGATTTCAAATTTGAAATGATAGACTCAATCACATTATTCTTCCTTTCAGGAAAATTCATCATAGGACTTCTGTTTCTCGTACGAATAGGCGGAGTGATGATAGCCGGTCCGTTTTTCCGGAGCCAGGCAATTATCCCACAGATGAAAATAATGATAGCTGTTATAATCGCAATTTCCGTCACAACCGCATTCTGGCAGTCACAACCGGAGATTGATTTGCATTTATGGAATTTGGTTTATTTGGTTTTTAAAGAAACCTTCGTTGGTGTTGCAATCAGTTTTTCTGCAAATATTGTTTTTTGGGCTGCCAGGTTTGCCGGAGGAATGATTGATTTCGACATGGGTTATCAAACAGGATTACTTTTCAATGCAGACGAATCCTCACCAACACTCGTGGGAGAATTTTTTGACATGATAACATTGATGATTTTTCTTCTAATCAATGGTCATCATTATCTGATTGAAAGCATTTATGCAAGCATCAGAGCAGTACCAATCGGCAGATTCGTCATTACCGAATCAACAGTTTCACTATTTTTAAGAATGTCAACGACCGTTATGATTATCGGTATAAAAATGGCAGCACCCGTTTTAGTTGCACTTTTTATGACAAACCTTGCATTATCATTTCTGGCAAGGGTAGCTCCGCAGACTAATATCTTCATATTAAGTTTGCAGGCAAAAATTGCAATCGGATTGGTCATGTTACTAATAACAACGCCGCTTTTTGTGATGGTTGCAAAGTTTTCTCTCGGTTCGATGGAAAACGAATTGATGAGAGTAATTTATACCTTAAATCCTGGAAAAGTTTAAAAAAAATGATTAAATATAACTACAAATTAATTAGACACTTAAGTAATTATCTCATTAGCAGAATAATTTTTGACCCTGAACGGAGCGAAGATTCAGGAAACCGCCTTAAGACCGGATTCTTAACTACCTTCAGAATGACTAATCTTGCTGATATTTTAGTTTGGGACAACCCCAATCATTTATGGATTAACGAAATGAGAGCAATTAATGGCTGAAACACCGGATGGACAAGAAAAAACCGAAGCTGCGTCCGGTAAACGTCTTGGTGAAGCAAGAGACCGCGGACAGGTTTCAAAGAGTACTGATATAACTACAGCCGCCGTTATGCTGGTTGGTTCCGTATTGGTTTTTGTTCTTGGTGAGCCAATGATAAAAAATATAAGACTTTTAATGCAGGATATTTTCAGGAATGTAACTGTGATTGAAATTACTCAGACAAATGTATCTTCCTATTATATGTCTCTGATTTTACTAATAGGTAAAATGCTGCTTCCAATACTTGCGGTAGTATTTTTTATCGTTTTTATTGCAGAAGTCAGTCAGGTTGGTTTCCATTTTGCGACAAAAAAGTTCACTGAAGGTTTGAATATCAAATCAATTTTCAATCCTTTCGGAGCATTGAAAAGGATGCTTTTTTCCAGTCGTTCGATTTTCGAACTTGTAAAAAGCGTTATGAAGCTTAGCGTAATCAGTGTTGTTGTCTATACTGTTCTGAACAAATATGTTGACGAAACGATGAAATTGATTGAAAGACCCTACAACGAAATAGGCAGTTTTCTTGCAAGAATAAGTCTGGAACTTGCCATCAAAGTAGGAGCTATTTATATCATTATAGCTGCAGGAGATTACATTTATCAAAAATGGAAATTCAAAAGCGATATGAAGATGACCAAGCAGGAGGTCAAAGAGGAAGGAAAGCAAACTGAAGGTGATCCAAAAATTAAGTCAAGAATTAGAGGTATCATGCGTTCAAGGTTAAGAAACATCATGCTTCAGAATGTAAAAAAAGCTGATGTTGTGATAACAAATCCGACGCACTTTGCGGTAGCTTTAAAATACGACCCTTTGACAATGGCAGCACCTGTTGTGATGGCAAAAGGAGCGAATTTTTTAGCCCTACAAGTAATCCAAATTGCCGAGGAAGCTGAAATATTGGTTATCCAACAGCCGCCATTAGCAAGAGCTTTGTTTTTTTCCGTGGAAGTGAATCAGGAGATTCCTGAGAATCTTTTTAAAACTGTTGCCCAAGTGCTGGCTTATGTTTATCAGATAAAAAATAAGAAATTTACAAAAGTATCATAAATGGCTAAACAATTACAAATAAAAGGTTCAACCGGCTTTTCTTTCAACAACGTTTTTCCGTTACTGAGAAGAAGTCAGGATATTGGACTTGCCGGTGGAGTCGTACTGGTATTGGGATTATTACTCGTACCACTGCCGCCGTTTATGCTCGATGTTCTCCTTGCGGTTAATATCTCACTGGCTGTATTGATATTGCTTGTAGCCGTATATTTGATAAATCCCCTTGAATTCAGTTCATTCCCTACCATTTTGCTAATCGCTACGTTATACAGGCTGGGACTGAACGTTGCGGCGACCAGATTGATATTGAGCGAAGCACATGCCGGTGAAATCATTTCTGCTTTCGGAACATTTGTTATCAAGGGAAACTATGTCGTAGGTGTTATTATCTTCTTAATTTTATTGATAATTAATTTCGTAGTTGTTATCAAAGGTTCAACCAGAATAGCGGAAGTAGCTGCAAGATTTACTCTCGATGCTTTGCCGGGCAAACAAATGAGCATTGATGCCGATTTGAATGCCGGATTCATTGATGAGCAGGAAGCTAGAAAGAGAAGAGAAGTACTTACAAAAGAATCTGATTTTTATGGCGCAATGGACGGTGCCGCCAAGTTCATTCGCGGTGATGCTATCGCTGCTTTAATAATAGCAGCAATAAATATAATCGGAGGATTTATCATCGGGATGGCTC
>Ga0172370_10001610_pt1 | contig 34007 bp, 31 predicted proteins | sample LakKiv5m_FD_114538 | JGI IMG/M metagenome (GOLD analysis project Ga0172370, IMG submission 114538) | Freshwater microbial communities from Kabuno Bay, South-Kivu, Congo - kab_022012_11.5m | ecosystem: Environmental > Aquatic > Freshwater > Lake | place: Democratic Republic of the Congo...
CGGGGTATAGGGAAACGCCTGGCCGATGATCGCGCAGGGCACGCCGTTGATCTCGCGGATCACATAGGGGTTGAAGACGGGGTCACCAAAGTCGTTGGTCTTGACGTTCTGCGCGACAAAGTCGACCATGCCGGCAAAGTCCTTCTCGATGATTTCCTTGACGCGTTCCATGCCGAGGGTAAATTCCCAGTGACCGGTCATCACATCGACCCCCAGCAGCTTGCAGGCGTCGACCATGTCCTGGCCCTTGCTCCACAACGCCGTGCCCGAACCCTGCCAGGTGTCACCACCGTCGAGCAGCAGCGCGCCGGGACGGCTGGCTTTCATGCGCTTGACCAGCGTGGCCAGATGGGCAAAGCCACCCACTTTGCCATAGCGTTTGGCCGCCTGTTCATAGTCGAGGTAGGTCAGCGCATGGGCCTCGGCAGTGCCCGGGCGCACGTTGGACGCCTTGAGCAGGTGCTCGCCCACCAGATGTGGCAAGCGGCCTTTCATGTCGCCAAAACCGAGGTTGATGCTGGGCTCGCGAAAGTGGATCGGTTTGAGCTGGGCGTGGCAATCGGTCATGTGCAAAAACGACACGTTGCCGAATTTGGGAATGTCATAGAGTCCGTTGACGGCCGTCGCCAGGTCTGCTTGTGCGTAGGCGCCCAGCCCCATGCCGGCCATGGTGCCAGCGCCCAGCACCTGAAAAAACTCGCGTTTGGTCAAATTCATGGTGTGACTGCCAAAATGTGAAAATAAAAAGCCCGGGCAGGCCCGGGCCGAGTTGAAGAAAAATCAGCCTATTTGTTGACCGGCGAATTGGGGTCGAGCAGCAAGGCCATCAGGTCTTTGGCCTGCTTCTCGGTGATGATGCCCTTGTGCACCGCACGCGGCATCATGGAGCAGGCGTTGTAGGCCTTGGCATTCCAGATCTTGCCCCAGGTGTACTCGATGATGGCCTTGGAAGCCGCGCTGGTCGGGTCGGCAATCACACCGCGCGTCTTGCCATAACCGGTCAGGCTGGGGCCGATGGTGCCGAAGGAAATCTCCTTCGGGTCCAATTGGTGGCAGTTGTAGCAATTGCCACCATTGGCGGTATCGGCCTTGTCGGTCCAGGTCATGCCGCGCCCGCTTTGGGCCAGCTTTTCACCCGCCTTCCAGTCTCCGAGGTAGTTGCCGTCTGCCGGCCACTTGATGGTTTTGAACTGGGCTGCCTGCAGTTTCATGGCAACTTCCTGATCCAGGGGCTTGCCCGCCACATCGGCGGCGCTGCAGGCCCGAATAACCTCGTCGGTATCCAGCACGGACGCCTTGACGATGCCTTTGTCGCTAAAGGACGATTTGACGATTGCAGCGGTCAGTTGATCAAGTTCAGCCGAACCTGGAACCGACGCACAGCCTGCCGCCAACGCGAAGCACACCAGTGACAGTGCCATTTTATGTTGTTGTTTCATGATTGGGTTCCTTGGTATCAGCGTTTGAGGGCCGGGGCAATTGACTTGGAGCCGTGGCTGTTGACACCCAGATACACCCCCAGAGCCACCGTGGCATCACTGGCAAAACCAGGGTAGGGAAAACGCTGCTGACGGTAGCAATCGTTCAGGCGCAACTGCATGCCCCACATCTGGCCATTGGAAACACGATAGGCCGGCCAGGCGGCAAAGCCGATGCCATCGCCAGGGTTTTTCGTCAGGTTGGGCAGATCCTGCATACGAATACGCAAGTTCTCGGCGCCGTGGCATGAGGCGCAGGAAAAATCATGCGCGCCACCACGCTGAAAAAACAGGCGCTTCCCGACCTCGTACGCGATTTGCTCCTTGGCATGGACTTGCGGCAGGTTGAATGTCATGTCGCGCGATTCTGCGGCGATCCAGGTCGCCAGCGCCGTCACATTATTTTGCTCACCCTTGCCGAACGGTGTTTTGGCAATCTCTGCGGCATCAAATCCCTGCAGGTTTTCCATGCAGCTCAGCAGGCGCGACTCCAGGTCCTGCACCTTGTCGGTGTCGGCAAAATAACGCGGCAAGGTGACAAAAGCGCCTTTGGTCACGCCAGGGCCCTGGCCCAGGTCACATTGCTGCAGCGAGGCATTTTTGGGGCCACGCTTTTGCTTCCACAGGTCTTCACCCTTGGCCTCGAACAGTTCGGCCGGATTACCGTCGGCCAGCATGGCGCGGTATTCCTCGATGGCTTGTACCGCCGCCGATTTTTGGGCATGTGCGGCACTTGCCGTCAGCCCGGCGAGTGCCAGCAGGCACATCATTTTCTTCATTTTCATGGTCTCCTCATGGTTGATGGGCAGCCGACAGGCACAGCGGAATCAGGAAACCGTGGCCTCGTCCGTACGACTGTCGCCTTTGGTGTCTTTCCAGGTGATGGCCACTTTGTCGCCCGCTTTGCCGCCTTTGACGTTGAATTGCAGGAACGGGTTTTTGGACACCGCTGGTCCCCAATCGGCGGTCATGACGACTTTGCCGTTGAGACTGGCGGCCACCTCATTGATGTGCCAGGCTGGAATCACTTTGCCAGCGGAATCCTTGCGTTGACCGGATTCCATTTCGTGACTCATCAAGACGCGAACGGTGACTTTTCCGTTTTCTGCTTTGGCGCGGATGCGCATTGGATCTGCCATTTTCAAACTCCTGAAATGATTGACGTTGTAACGAATGAGGCACGTCGGCTTTAACCGCCGCAACCGCCCAGGGTGACTTTGACTTCCTTCTTGGCGAACAGGGCCCTGCCGTCGTTCAAGATGGCCACGGCGTAGACGTCAGAAGACTGGCCCATCTTGGAACGCGTGGCAAAGTTGGCTTCCACGCTGTCGGTCACATTAAAGATGGCAACCAGTGCGGACGGGTTTTTTTCCACCAAGAAGAGGATGTGTTTGACGCCAGCGAGCGCGGTGCTGGCCGTAAAGGGCACCACGGCACCGTTTTCTGCAATGTCCGGGCCACCAATGACGACATCCTTGCTTTCAACCGGGGCAGTGGCACCCAGTGCCTTGATCGCATCAGCCACAGTTTTGGCCTCAAAAGCAGACTTGTTATAGGCCAGCGCGTAGTGGGGAAACAGGCCCGTGGTAGCCAGCAGGCCAACCACAATGGCACTGTGTTTGAGTGTCTCGCGACGAGTTTGCATCGAAATCTCCTTCTTTAAGTTCATGCTGAAAAAAAACACCAATCTGACGTTGCTGCGCGTTACGTGCCAGCCAGGCTCCGGGCCACTGCAGCACGTGCTGTACGCAAGCGGTCATCCAGGTAGGCGCCATAGAAGTCGGCAAGGTAGCCGCCCACCAGACGTTCGGCCACCTCCACCCCACCGCGCCCCAGGAACAACACGGTCGGTGCAACCTTGATGCCCCAACTGCGAATCCATTGGTCCTGGGTTTGACTGACCCCACCGAAGTCCTGCACCAACTGCTGGTTGTGCATGTCAACTTGCACGATGGACAGACCCGCCTGCCCCTGCAGTGGGACAAGATAATTTTCACGGGCCATTTTGCAAAATGGACACCCCTCAAGACTCACCAAGACCAGCAGGGGACTGCCCTTTTGCAACGCCCCGGCCAACGCCGCGGGCAGCGAAGCGGGCATGGGCAAGGCTTGCTCGGCGGCCTGCCCTGCGCCCGCCCAACTGGCGACAACAGCCGACTGCAGCCATTGGCGACGTGTCATGAAAATAGGACGGAGATCCACTATTTGGCCTCCTGTTCCAGCAGCAAATAGGTGTTGTAGGCGTTCATGCGATTGGCTACCTTGAACAGGGGCAGGTCTTCAAAGCGGGACCAGTCGGTTTTGTTGTAAGCCTCCTCAAACGGCTCCATAGCCTCGGCAGAACGCTGCATGCTGGCCCGCAGATAAACCAGATAGCCCCGGGTTTGCTGCATGTCTCGATGCGCGTCGGTCGACAGCGGGCCGTGGCCCGGTACGATCACTGCGGGTTCGAAGACGAGCAACTGGTCCAGTGCCGTTATCCAGTGGCGACTGTCGGCCTGGCCGACAAACGGAATCCGGTTCCTGAACACAAGATCACCAACAAAAAGCACTTTTTCGGACGGCAGAAAAAAGGCCAGGTCCTCTGGTGTGTGCGATGGGCCCACAACCCTGGCCTGAAAAAGTACACCGCCCAGCAACAGATCCTGGTCGTCGTCAAGCCAGATATCGGGTTCAACCAGGCGCGTGTTGCCATCAATCCATGGAGACAATTGCGCACGCGATGTTTGCATGCGCAGCATCGCCGTTTCACTGTTGAGGTAGATCGAGGCCGCCCGGTGCGCAACCACCTTGGCACCCAGCGCCTTGAATACCTGCAAACCATAAATGTGATCAGCGTGGTAATGCGTCATCAGCACATGCGTAATGGGCAAGGGCGTGATTTTTCTGATTTCTGCCACCAGACGCTCAGCCAGGGCAGGTGAACCCAGAGCGTCGATCAACACCACGCCCGTAGGCGTCACCACAAAACCGGCGTTGGAGATAAAGTTCTGGTTGGCAGATGAACCAAGCTCCGACAGCCCCTGCACATACCAGGCCGTTGGCGACACCCGCTGCGGCACCATCGACGGCACCTCCTCGGCTTGAGCCGATGCCAACACACCGAGCATCAGGCCAAGAAGCCACCGAGCGCCGACCAAAACGCCAAAACTGCGTTTCAATCTGCAACGCCAGTCGTTGATCGCAAGGGGCGGCCCAGACGCATGTCAGGCCGCCCTTGCTGTTTGCGACTGCGGCTAAACAAGGGAGTCGGCCCAGACGTTGCGCGCCCAACCCAGCGCATACTCCGCTTCCACTTCATTGGCAGCGGTTGACACGCCACCTGATCCCTTCACGGTCACCATGGTCTTCTTGACCGGATCGTAGGTGTGCACGCTGGCCACATGAACAGCAGCGTTGCTGCTGACAAAGCTGTAACAGGTGTTGGCATAGATCGGCGACGGGTTGGGCGTTTTGCCGGTCAACAAAGCCACCACGGCAGCCGCACAGGTCTTGCCATGCTGGTTGGCCATGCTCCCCGACTTGGGCATGCCAGGCGCGCTTTGAGTTGAATCACCCAGCAAGTGGATGTTTTTGGCGGCCTTGGATTCAAATGTCAAAAAGTCAACCTCACACCAGCGCTTGTTGGCAGTGGCCAAGCCGGTTTTCACGGCAATGGCACCGGCACGCATGGGCGGCAGCACGTTGAGCACATTGGCTTTCACGTCTTCGTGAAACTCGAACTTGAGGGTGTTGGTGGCCACGTCCACGTCCGCCAAAGTGTGTTTGCCACGGAACTCGACCATGCCCTGGTAGCGCTCGGCCCAGGCTTTTTTGAACAACGGACCTTTGGAAGTGACGTCGTCATTGGCATCCAGAATCAACACTTTGGATTTGGGCTTGGCCTTGCTGAAATAGCTGGCCACCTGGCAGGCGCGCTCATACGGGCCGGGGGGGCAACGGTAGGGCGCCAACGGAACCGATATGGCGAACACACCCCCATCGGGCATGGCTTCAAGCTGCTTGCGCAAGGCCACGGTTTGCGGACCGGCTTTCCAGGCATGCAGCACCTTGTCTTTGGCGGCAGCAGAGGCCATACCTGGCAGGGCTTCCCACATGAAATCAATGCCAGGTGACAGAATCAAGCGGTCATAAGCCAGTTCACCACCACCGGCCAGCTTGACGACGCGTTTGTCAGCGTCGATGGCTGTGACGCTGTCGTGCACCACATTCACGCCATGATTCTTCACCAGGCCGGTATAGGGCGTGGTGATGAAGTCCATGGTTTTGACCCCGCTGAGCACCAGATTGGAAAGCGGGCATGACAGGAACGCGGCATTGGGCTCGACCAAGGTCACCGAGATGCCGTAGTCAGACCACATGCGCACATATTTGGCCGCAGTGGCACCGCCAAAGCCGCCACCCACGACGACGACCTTGGGACCGTTGCCACCGCCCATGGAAGCGCAGCCAGACAACATACCCAGGGAACCCAAGGCGCCCAATGCCGAACCGGCACTCAATGTTCTTACAAATTGACGACGTAACATGTTGTTCCCCTTAATGCTTCAATGCGGCAAAGTAACTGGCGAGCTGATCAATCTGCTCGTCGGAGTAACCCTTGGCGAGCTGATGCATCACCGTGGCCGACCTCTTGCCTGACTTGAAGTCCTGCATCCTTTTGACCAGAATTTCCTTTTTCGCACCGGCAATGTCATCCATGCCCGGTGCAGCCACACCATGGGTGCCATGACAGGCAGAACAGCCTGCGGCCATGCTGCGCACCTGCAGGGCGTCGGCATTGGCCCAGGTACAAAGACCTGCCAGTGCCAGGCCCGAAAAAAATCTGTTAACTTTTTTCACTTTGTCTCCTTGTAGTGATCAATTTCCAAAAAACCCATATATGAATATGGGAATAACTTCAACCAATCCATCAATTGCGTTGAATGTGGTAATCGTAGGAAACATTGCCTACGATCTAATACAGTACAAACCCGTAGAGTCCCTCATTTGCCAGAGGCGATCCATCGCTCAGAAGCGGTGGCTGTACATGAATTGCCAGTTGGTCTGGGCGTGTGAAATATCGATACCTTGGGGTGTTGTCACCGTGACCTTGGGCACCATCGTCACCGACATGTTGAAGTCACCCGCCTTGGAAACCTGGTAGCCCAGACCCAACGTCACATGGTTCTTGACCGTGGCCGGGAACAGGGGATGAACGAAGGTATCGGGAACCGGGTTGTCAGCCAGATTCAAACCCGCGCGCAAGGTGAGTGCCTCGTTGGCCTTCCAGGCCATGCCCAGGTTCAGGACGGTCTGGTCTTGCCAGTTTTGGGGCATGGCAAAATTAACTGTCCCGGTGATGATGGAACTGTCGTAACGCATCTTGAAACTCTTCATGGCGTCGGCCCAGCCGATGTATTTCAGATCGGCAGCCAGCAACAACGAGGGACTCGCTTGCCAACTGGCACCCACAGCCAATACGGAAGGCATCTGGAAGTCGATCACCGTGATTTGACCGGCATCGGCAAAACCACCTTGCGCCGACATGCTGGCATCACTACTGGCCGTTTTCATGTCATCAAGTGCTGACTTGAACTGATAGGAAGCACCCAGCGTGACATCCGGGTTGACCTTGTAGGTTGCCCCCAGGGCGGCACCAAAGCCAGTGGATTTGGCGGCACCCGTGAAATCGTTTTCATCTGAAAAACTGATGTTTGCCCAACTTGCACCGGCCAAGCCTGGCAACATCGTGGCAATAGTACCTGTAGGCGCAATGCCGGAGTCAGTCACCATTTGCCCCAACTGCGCACCTGTGGCCGTCATTTTCATGTCAAGCGATGACCACATGAACTTCAGCGTCGCGCCCACCGTCAGGTTTGAGTTGACCTGATACGCAACTGGAAAAATCACATTGCCGACACCCAGCTCTGAACGCGCGGGCAATCCAGACCCCCCGGCCATGAACGATGTCGCGTCGTATTCGGTCCCCATTCCGCCCTGGGCAAACATGCCCAGGCCATAGGTGAGCGCACCACTGCGGCGGGTGTAGCCAAAAGCCGGCATCAGGTACGACGTGCCACCGGACTTGGCTGTCGGCATACCCGACATCGTGCTACTCACATCCGGCCCCAAAATACCAAATGCCACGTCCAGGCGTGCCGTGCCATCCGCAATCATGCCCAGCGTGGCCGGGTTTTGTGCCATGGCAGCATTGCCATGGTCAATGGCCTGGGACGCACCGCCCATGCCGGTGGAGATGGGGCCATAGCCTTCCATCAACATGCCATTGGTTGCATGGGCCGTGCCAGCTGCAAGCAGCGCGCACAGAGGGGTCAGGAAAAAGTGTTTGCGGGTTGCCTTCATGGTTGTCTCCAATTTGTAATATCAATATCTACTTCAAGTTTCACTTCTGGGGGTGACGGGTAAGGGTCAAAAAGCGCTTGTCTGGTTTACCAAAAAGCCAGCAGGCGGCCTTTGACCACTTTGGCTTCAATGCGTTTGAGCGGGCTGTTGCCTTTCTTGATGCAGTCGCCGCTTTTGGCATCGAATTGCCATTGGTGTTTGGGGCAGGTCAAGGTCGTCCCTTTGACCGCCAACTCGGGAATGTCGGTGCTCTGGTGCGGGCAGTGGCTGTCATAGACCTGGTAGGACTTTTTGTCGCGATAGATGAACAGGCCACGCCCTTCGCACTCGGTGCGCGTGACCTCGCCGTCCGGCACATCCCTGGCGGCCATGACGTCACGCCACTGGCCGGGCGCCGGTGTCAGTTGCGTGATGACTTCGGGCGCAAAGCCCGGGATGTTCATGTCGAGGATGATGTCCACGGCCCAGACAATTTTGGCCAGGCCCAACGCCGGGAAAGCCATCAGCAACGCGTCAAGCACTTCCATCGGTGTGCAGCCTTCGCGCAAGGCACGACCCAGATACTGGCGAAAACCACGGTCGGTCTGCGCATGGACCTTGGTGATCACCGAAATCAAATTGCGGGTCTTGGGATCGAGGTACTTGCCGCTGTCTTTCAGAAAGGCAAAGTAGTGGCTCAAGGTCTCGGGCCGGGCTTTCAACAGATAGTTCAGTGCGTCACTCATGATGTCGATACTTTCATACAGGGTCTAAAAAATCACATTCAACATGACCATCAATACGGAGAGGAACAGGATGGTCATGATTCCGCCAGCGCGCATGTAATCGGCCACACGATACCCCCCTGGCCCCATCAAAAGCGCGTTGACCTGATGGGTCGGCAAGAAGAACGAGTTCGAGGTCGCCAGCGCCACGGTCAGTGCAAAAACCGCCGGATTGGCACCGGCCCCGATGGCAATATTGACCGCCAGCGGCACCAGCAGAACGGTCGCGCCGACATTCGACATGACCAGCGTGAAGAAGGTCGCAAGAACCGCAATCGCCAGCTGGATCACCCAGATCGGGGTACCACCCAGGTACAACAGAGTCTGCTCAGCGATCCATTTTGCCGTGCCGCTGGTCTCAACCGCAAGACCAAGCGGAATCAGGCTGGCCAGCAGAAATACCGACTTCCAGCTCACCGCACGGTAGGCTTCCTCGACCTTGAGCACACGCAGCAGGATCATGCCGATGGCACCGGCCATCAGCGAAATCGACAGCAAGGTCTTGGTGAAAAGGATCAGGGCGAGCGCAATGCCGAAACATAGGAGCGCTGCATTCACTTTGTTCGGACGCAGTTCCTCGTGTGGAAATTCAGTCGTGATCAGGACGAAATTCTTGTCCATTTGCAGATGCGCCAGGGCGTCCCAGCTGGTATGCACAACCAGCGCATCGCCGGACTGAAGCGGAAAATTTCGCACACCGTCGCCTTCGCGCAGGGTCTTGCCGCCGCGATGCAAGGCCATCAGTGAAATACCGTATTTTTTGCGCATCCAGACATCACGGGCACTCTTTCCGATCAGCTCGGAGCCGGGCGGTATCACCACCTCTGCAATACCGGCCTTGGCCGCCGACAGTTGTTCGGCAAAGGTTTCAAGTTCCTCGCGCAAGGGCAAACCATTGGCGGCGGCGAACTCGCGCAGCCGCTGCGGCGCGCCGATCATGCCCAGCACACTACCGGAAACAATCTCGATGTCGCGCGCCGGGTCGATGCGCAGGTCGTCGCTGCCGCGCATGATGGCGATCACGCGCAGGCGGTTCGGGCGCTCGATATCGTCGATCACCTTCCCGACCAGCGGACTGTCGGCCGGAATCACCGCCTCGCAAACGGCATAGTCCAGGCCGTACAACTTCTGGAAATAGTCCATCGCATTGGCGCCGCTGGTGACGCTTTCCGTCGCCTTGCCCGGCAGCACGTAACGGCCGGCGAAAACAAAGTAAGCGATGCCGGTAGTCAGCAACGCAAGGCCGATCGGGGTAACGGCAAACAACGACCAGGTCTGCATCTGCTGGTCTGGCGGCAAGGCCTTGTTCGACGCCAGAATCAGGTCATTGAGCAAAATCAGTGGGCTGGAGCCGACCATGGTGATGGTGCCGCCAAGAATCGCACAAAAGCCCATCGGCATCAGCAGGCGCGACATCGGCAGGCCGGTACGGGCCGAAATCCTGCCAACCACCGGCAGGAACAAGGCGGCAGCACCGACGTTTTGCATGAAGCTGGAAATAAAACCGACCGTGCTGGAAATTGCCGGGATAACCCGCGCTTCGGTATGGCCCGCCACCCTGATGATGAAGCTCGCCACCTTGCTCATGAGACCGGTCTTGTCGAGACCCGCGCCGACGATCATCACGGCAATGATCGATATCACGGCATTGCTGGAAAACCCGCCAAAAAGCTCGCGCCCTGTCACCAGCGGTTTGGGAAGACCGATCCAATATCCAAATTGGCTGATCAGACCCAACAGCACCATGATGCTGACCGCGGCCACATCAACACCAACCACTTCGAACGCAAACAGGAAAACCGTCAGCAACAGCAAGTCAAGGACAACAGCGACTTCCTGGCTCGGCGCAAAGACAAATGCGCTGACGCCAATCAGCGCAAAAATCACAGCGGAGATGACGGTTTTGGCATGTCCGACTTTGGAACTCATATTGAAATCTTCTCAATTGGCGCCGTCACGCAGGTGTTGATGCATTCCCGATGCCGGGAAAATGACACAGGGGGCGAGCCGGGTCTGACCGTCCGGCCGATTGGCATCCAGGCGACAAAAGGGCAAAACCGGGCGCTATGCTTGTTCATGAGGTTCTGTCTTCGCCGTTAGGCAAGCGCTCATTGCATTCGGTGAAAATGCGCGCCGTGCAACTGCGGCAAATCTCCGGATCAAGCGTGGCATAGATCGGCTTGACCCAGTTGGACATCGCCGGAAAGAAAGCACCCACCCCGATGTCGTCGAGTTTGTCGGCCTTGCGCAGGAACTGGTAGATGGCATTGCTGCACCGATAAAAATACAGGCCACCACCGAGTTTGCGGCGACGCCGCGCTTCCTGCTCCAGCATTTCAGCACCCGCCACGTCGACGAAATTGATACCGCGCGCCAGAATCATCACGGTCTTCTGGCGCGGGTTGGACTCGTCAATCTGCAGCAGGGCGTTGCGCACGAAGTCCACCGCGCCAAAAAAGATCGAGCCATTGATGCGCACAAAGCGAAACTGCGGACATTCCGGGCGCCCCAATGCATTGACAAAGTGGTACGCGCCTTGCTCAATGGCTGGCACATAAGGCACGACAGAGGGTCTTGACACGCGATACAGGTAAAGCGCCAGCGAGAGCAGGATGCCGAAGAAAATGCCCTTTTCCAGATCAACCAGTGTCCCCAGCAGCGTGACCCACAGGATGACCGTCTCGGCACGGCTGATTTTGCTGATCGCGCCGATGTGGTGAAAATCGATCAAACCCCACGCCACCAGAAACAGGATGCCGGCCATCGCCGCGGTGGGCAGATACGACGCCAGGGGCGCAACCAGCAACAACACCAAAAGCAGGAAAAACGAGGCGAACACCGTGGCGAGCGGTGTTTTCGCACCCGCCTCAAAGTTGACACCGCTGCGGTTGAAAGAGCCGCTGGAGGCATAACCTGAAAAGAAACTGCCGACCAGATTGGACAAACCCTGCCCAATGAATTCCTGATTGCCGTCGATGTGCTGTTCGGATTTGACCGCGATGGCGCGCGAAATGGAAACTGCCTCGGTGAGTGCCAGCATGGTAACGATCAAGGCCGGAAACAATACCTTGTGCAGCGTCGCGTAAGAAAAATCTGGCATCGACAAGGGAGGCAGACCACCCGACAGCGCGCCCACGGTCTTGATCTGGGTCACCGCTGGACCGAATTCAGCGTTGATGAGATACGCGGCGACACTGCCGATGACCATGGCGGTGATCATGTACGGCAGTTTGGGCATGAATTTCCTGGCGGCTATACCCACCGCCAGGGTGATTGCCCCGACCGCAACTACATAAGGGTTGATGTTGCCCATCTGCAGGAAAAACTGCTCGATCACCACATGAAAGGGCACACCACGCGCAATGTCAAGGCCAAAGAAATTCTTGACCTGGCTGGCGGCAATAAGTACTGCTGCACCGGCTGTGAACCCGATCACCACCGTGTGCGAAATGAAATTGACCAGCACGCCCATACGCGCCAGGCCCAGAATCAGCTGGAACAGACCAGTCAGAAAAGTGAGCGTGAGCACCATGCTGATGAATTGCGGTGAGCCGGGCTCGGCCAGTGGACTGATGGCGGCAAACACGGCGATCGAAATGGCCGTGGTGGGCCCTGACACCAGATGCCAGCTCGAGCCAAACAGGGCGGCGACGATGGCCGGCAACATGGCCGCGTACAAACCGTATTCAGGCGGCATGCCGGCAATGGTGGCAAATGCAACGCCCTGCGGCAACACGATCAGGGCGCCGCTGAGGCCGGCGATCAGGTCGGCACGGATGGACTTGCCGTCCACCAGATGCTTCCACTGCATGAATGGGAGCAGGTGGTAGAGCCAGTATTTGCGCGAGTGATGAAGCATGCAGGTCTTGCCTCAGGCCGCCGTCTGGCAGCAGCCGCCTTTGCAGCGGCCTGGTCGGAAAGAAGGATTCAGCAAGGCGAAGACCTGAGTCAGGAAGAGCAGGCCTTACAAGCTCTTGCGAATCGTGATGGCGCCGCGAATCTGGCCTGCTGAATAGTCCACACCCAGATCAGCGGGATACAGCGTTTTCAGCTTCGAGATCACCGCCGGTTCGAGCTGGTCCGGGGCCCCGTGACACGCCAGGCACAGCTGTTGCACCGGCAAAGCCTTCATGTAGCGATATTCCTTGCGGCTGCCATCGCCCACAAGCTCGCCCTTTTCCAGGCTTGCCGGGCTTTCCCCGGCAGCAGCGCGGCGGTCAAAGTCTTCCAGTGCGGCACGCTCCCACGCATCGGGAACGGCTTTGGGGTTGCGGTTGCGCAGGCTGACCCGCCGGATCGCCCAACCGCTCTGCTCTGACGCCGCCCTGGCCATTTGCGGCGCTTTCTCGCGGCAGACCTCGATGGCAGACGCTGGCCCTCCCCTGGCGATTTCTGCGGCAAGTACCTGGAGCAACTTCGGCGGTACGGAACTGGCAACCCGGCGTGCCTCGTCCAGAGTGGCAGCACCGTCGGCCAGCGCATTCAGGCTGGCAAGCAGGAAAATTGGGAACAGTATCTTGCGCAAAGAATAGTCCTTTCAAAGCTTGCCATGGGCATCGGGGTCGAACAAGGTCTGAGGCGGCAGGCCTGCACGATGGAAGGAATTACAAAACATGACGCCCGGTTAAACCATACTCCAAACGGATAGCCCGGGTGATAGTCCAAGTGGGTAGGTGACTTACGGTCAGGCATCGCTAACAATTATTCACATCAGGCGCCCTTCCAACGGAGGGTCTTTTAAAAAATGAGAACACCGTGGACATCACTGTTTCGGATTTCGCAGGGCAAGAACTTGAGCTGGTGGCTGAGCTTTTGCAACAACGCTACAACAAGCCAGTAACCCCTGAACTTGCCGACAGCGAGTTGAAACTTGACCCGGCCAGCGATGAGCTGACGGTTTGTCCAACGCTCTACTGGAGCGAGCGCGGTGCTCATTTTGTCGTCTGCAAGATCGCGCAGGGGCGTTACAAGTGCCAGTTCTTCTATGCCGATGCCGACCAGTATGGCACCGGCCATGACCATTACACCGATCTGCGGCGCTGCGTTCTGACCCTGTTGCGGGTTCAGGCGGACCATGAAAGCCAGAGTGCCGGCATTTCGAGTGGGGCAACAGCCATTGAACTGGCCACGCGTTCGGCAGATGACGACTATCACGGTCCATTGGTGATATGACACCTGCACCATGAAAATTTGCATCGTCTCGGACAGCCATGACCGCGCCCCCATGCTGGCATCAGCGGTCATGGCGGCCAAAGAGGCCGGGGCCGAGGCGGTCATCCACTGCGGCGACCTGATCGGTGCCATGACCCTGCGTCCGCTCCTTGAAATCGGTTTGCCGGTCCATGTGGTTCATGGCAACAACCTGGGCGACCTGATGGCGTTGTCGAATCTGTGCGCTGCGTCTGGCGGGCTCATCACTTACCACGGTGCCGACCTTGACAGGCAGTTTGCCGGACGCAAGGTGTTTGCGACGCATTACCCACACTATGGGCGCGCCATGGCCTGCACCGGCGACTACGACCTAGTCTGCTTTGGCCATTCGCATGTTGCCAGCGTGGCGCAGCAGCCGAACATCGCCGCAGGCAAGACCTGGCTGGTGAATCCGGGCAGCGTGGGCGGACTCGGTGCGCCTGCAACCTGGCTGCTGGCCGACCTTGACCGTTTCGATTTCGAGGTCCGGAGCCTGCCATGAGCTGCCCCGCGCCATCCATCGGCAAGCTTGCCACCCCCCTTTTTTCTTTGTAACGCAGTGGAGATTTCATGACAGCACCTATCGCAACCAGTCAGACCATTCTTGTGGTTGGCGGTGGCATCAGCGGCATGACGGCAGCGCTCGAAGCGGCCGAATGCGGACGGGACGTTGTCCTCGTCGAACGCAGCCCTGCTCTGGGCGGACGTACCGCGTTGCTTTACCGCTATTTTCCCAAGATGTGCCACCCGACCTGCGGGCTCGAGATCAACTTGAGACGGCTCAAGGCCAATCGGCATGTGCGCGTGATGACGCTGACCGAGGTGATTCGCATCGACGGCAAGCGCGGTGCCTACACCGCCACCCTGAAGATGCGTCCGCGCTACGTGAACGAGAACTGCACCGTCTGCGGCGATTGCGCCTCGGCGGTTGGCACCGAGATTGCCGATCCATTCAACTATGGCCAGGGCAAAACCAAGGCGGCGTACCTGCCGTTTGCCATGGCCTATCCGCAGCGTTACGTGCTTGATCCAGCGCTCATCGGAACCATTGACGCTGACAAGGCCAAAGCGGCCTGCAAGGTCGGCGCCATCGATCTTGCGATGCAGGAAGAAACCGTCGAGCTTGCGGTGGGCGCTGTGGTCTGGGCGACCGGCTGGAAACCCTACGATGCGGCGAAGATTCAACCCTATGGCTACGGGCGCTTTGCCAATGTCGTGACCAGCGTCGAGTTTGAGCGCATGGCGGACCCGGCCGGTCCGACCGGTGGCAAGCTGCTGCGGCCCTCAGACGGCCAGGAAGCCATGAACATTGCATTCATCCAGTGCGCCGGTTCGCGAGACGAAAACCATTTGCGGCATTGCTCGCGCATCTGCTGCATGGCCACACTGAAGCAGACGCAGTATGTGCGCGAAGCCCAGGGCGATGCCGCCAAATCGACGGTGTATTACATCGACATCCGCGCGATTGACCGCTTTGAAGATTTTTATCAGATGGTCCAGAAAGATCCATCAGTCAAGTTTGTCAAATCAAAGGTGGCCAGCATCGATCAGGCCAAAAATCTGGATCTGGTGCTCAACGGCGTCGATACCGAGGGCTATCACCGCTATGCCAGCACGCATGACCTGGTGGTGCTGGCGATCGGCATGGAGCCGGAATCCAACGGCCTCACCCTGCCGGACGATCTGGTCACGGATTCGTCCGGATTTATCGAGGGCACGGCCGATGGCGGCATGGTCGGTGCTGGCGCAGCTGCCAGTCCGCTTGATGTGAATCGTTCAGTACAAAGCGCCACCGGCGCAGCGCTGCGCGCCATCAAGGTTATTCATCAGACCGTTGGGGAGGAAGCTTAAAGTGGCTGACAATAAATTTGCCGCGTACCTGTGCGCTGGCTGTGGCTTGGGTGACGTGCTCGACATCGACGGGCTGGAAAAAATTGCCAAGAGGGAAGGCAAGATGCAGGTGGTCAAGCATCACGACTTCCTTTGCAGCGCCGCTGGCGTCCAGATGATCCGCGACGATATTGCCAACGAGGGCATCAGCCATCTGATGATCGGAGCCTGCTCGCGTCGGGCCAAGACCGAGGCCTTCAATTTTCCCGGTGTTTCAATGGCTCGTGCCAATTTGCGCGAAGGCGTGATCTGGATCGTTGCCGAAGGCGCTGCCCATGATGAAGTGCGCCAGGAGATGGCCGACGACTACGTGCGCATGGGCTGCGCCGAACTGAAAAAGATGCTGCTGCCCGCTGGCAGCACGGAGCGCGGCACCAACAAGCGCATTCTTGTCGTCGGTGGCGGTGTGTCGGGTCTGACCGCGGCCATCGAAGCAGCCGAAACCGGCTACCAGGTGGTGCTGGTCGAAAAATCGTCGGCACTGGGCGGGTGGGCCACCAAACTTTGGAAGCGGGTGCCGTATCAGCACCCGTATGCCGAGCCGCAAACCACCGGCATCGAGGAGCTCATTGCCAGGGTGAATTTGCATCCGGCCATCAGCGTTCACCTCAACGCCACGCTGGCTGAAACAGCCGGCGCGCCAGGCCGATTTGCGGTAAAAATTGCGCAGGAGAGCGGCACCGTGGTGCAGGAGATGGTTGGCGCGATCATTCAGGCCAGCGGTTTTTCGAGCTACGACATGGCACGCCTGCCTGAGCTCGGCGCCGGCTTGCCGGGCGTGGTAGATCAGGCCGGACTGGAAGCGCTCGCCCAGGCAGCCCGCGGTGGCGCCATCCAGCGCGCTGATGGCCAGGTGGTGCAAAGCGTGGTGTTTGTCCAGTGTGCGGGTCAGCGCGATGCCACCGGAGCGCACTTGTCGTATTGCTCCGGCCACTGCTGCGCCACCAGTGTCAAGCAGGCGATGTACTTCAAGGATGCCAATCCTGACATCGACACCGTGGTGCTTTACACCGACCTGCGTTTGCCCGGCATGAGTGAGGATTTTTACCGCAGTGCGCAACGCAAGGGCGTGACCTTCACCAAGGGCAAGGTGAGCCAGGTCAAGGCGCAGGGCACGGGTTGCGCGGTGGACTTTCGTGATCTGATTCTCGACGAAGACGCTACGGTTAACGCTGATCTGGTTGTGCTCGCGACCGGCCAGGTGCCCAATTCCGGGGTGAACATTGATCTTTCTGAAGATCAACAGCCCGAGGTCAAGCCGGTTTCGATCCTGAATCTGACCTATCGCCAGGGCAAGGATTTGCCGCAACTCAAAGCCGGGCTGACTGATTCACACTTTATTTGTTTCCCGTATGAAACACGGCGCACCGGCATCTACGCTGCGGGCCCGGTGCGGCGTCCCATGGACATGCAGCAAGCCACCGATGACGCCACCGGCGCCGCACTCAAAGCCATTCAGGTGGTGGAAAACGCGATGCTGGGCCGGGCTGCGCATCCGCGCTCCGGCGACCTGTCGTACCCGATTGTCCGGCTCGAAGGCTGCACCCAGTGCAAGCGCTGCACCGTCGAATGTCCGTTTGGTGCCATCGACGAGGACGAGCGGCGCTTTCCGGTGTTCAACGAGTCGCGTTGCCGGCGCTGCGGTACCTGCATGGGTGCCTGTCCGGTGCGGGTGATCTCGTTCGAAAACTATTCGGTGGACACGGTGGGCAGTCAGATCAAGTCGCTTGACATGCCCGACGAGTTTTCCGAGCGGCCACGCATTTTGTTGCTGGCCTGCGAAAACGACGCCTACCCGGCACTCGACATGGCGGGTCTGTCGCGCACTGTTTACTCCGCTTTTGTGCGCGCCATTCCGGTGCGCTGCCTGGGCTCGGTCAATACCATCTGGATCACCGATGCGCTCAACAGCGGCTGGGACGGCGTGATGATGATGGGTTGCAAGAAGGGTGACGACTACCAATGTCACTTTGTCAAGGGTTCCGAACTGGCCCATTACCGCATGAGCAAGATCGACGACACGCTCAAGGGCATGGGTCTGGAGCCCGAGCGCGTAGCCAGCTACGAGGTTGCCATCACGGACCATCAACGTGTGGCCGCGTTGATCAACGACTACGCGGAAAAAATCAAGGAATTGGGAATGTCACCCATGAAGGGGTTCAACTAATGGAAAAACTGCCAACAACCCACATGACAGCGAGTGCTGGCAACACTGCGGCCAGTACGCGCTACCACAACAACTTTCTCAAGGAAGTCGAGGCCAACGTCGAGGACGGCCAATGGGTCAAGATGTGTATGCAGTGCGGCGTTTGTGCGGGCTCCTGTCCGCTCGGACCGCACTGGGAACACACGCCGCAAAAGTTGTTCATGATGATCCGTGCCGGCAAACGCGAAGAAGTGCTCAAGTCTGATTCGATGTGGATGTGCACCTCGTGCTACAACTGCATGGCACGCTGCCCGCGCAAGCTGCCGATCACGCACATCGTGCACGGGCTTGCCGCCTACGCACACCAGGTCGGACTGGCACGCAAGAAACAGTCAACCCGGTTTTTTTCTGTCCTGTTCTGGAACAACTGCGTCAAGACCGGTCGGCTCAATGAGCTCAAACTGACCATGGGCCTGTACTTCAAGGACGGCTTTATGGCCGGACTCAAACAAGCCTGGGTCATGCGCGATTCGGGTCGCCAGTTGATGATGGCCAAGCGGCTCAACCCGTTTGAATTGTTTGGCGGACACCGCTGCAAGGACGCAAAGGGCATCACGGCGATGCTCAAGGCCGCCCGCCAGATTGAAGAGCAGCAACGCCGTGCGGCGTCGTGAAACCTTGCTCACCTGATTAGGAACCATCATGTCCAAAAAAGAATACGCGTTCTACCCTGGCTGTTCATCACAGAAAAAAGCCTCTGCTGCCAACTACATCGTCTCGGTCGATTCGATGTGCAAGTCGCTGGATATCGAGTTGAAGCCGATCCCGGACTGGAACTGTTGCAGCGCGTCCATCAGTTATGCCGGTGGCAGGGAACTTGAACGCCTGGCCTTGAATGCGCGCAACCTGGTGTTGGCCGAACAGCACCTGCCGGGCAAAGACATCGTTGCCACCTGCGCCGGTTGCTGGCTGAACGCGCGTGAGTGCAAGGAAAAAATCGATGGCAGTGAAAAGCTGCGGGCTGACACCAACACGGCATTGAAGGAAGCAGGGCTCAGCTACAAGGGTAGCGCACCGGTGCGCCACATGGTTGAAGTGCTGGTCGAGGACTTTGGCTACGATGCCTTGAAAAAGCCGGTGGTCAAGTCGCTCGAAGGACTCAAGTTTGCCGGCTACGTGGGTTGCCAGACCAATCGCCCGTTTGGCATTGCCGGCGAATCGTTTGAAAATCCGCTGTACCTGGACAAGTTGATCGAGTCAGTGGGTGGTGAAACGATCGAGAAGTGGGAACATAAGGTGAGTTGCTGTGGTGGCGCGCTGGCCTTTCCGGAGCCAGAAAAAAGTCAGAAACTCATTCGTGAGATTGTGGAGTCAGCTTACGACAACGGCGCCGACATGATTGTCACGCCCTGCCCCCTGTGCCAGGCCAATGTGGAGGTCTATCAGTCCGAGATCAACCGCACTCAGGGCACCAAACTCAATATGCCGGTGATGTACTACTCGCAGGTCATGAGCGTCGCTTACGGCAGCTCGGTGAAAGAAGCGGGGCTGGACGGTCACATCATCAAACCGACCAAACTGCAAGAGATTGCCAGCAAGGCAGAGACCGGGAAAAAGTAACTTTCTCCGGGCCAGCACGCGGCCAACGCGCAACCTGAGGAACGTCACGATGCAATTTGGTCCGCGTGAAATTTATACGCCCTTCCGGCCGATTCCGCTCGAAATCCCGAAGGGGATGGCGCACAACGAGTTTTTCAACAGCACGGAAAACCTCAATGACCTGATGAGCAACAACGGTCTGCTGACCAATTCGGAAAACCTGCTGCTATATCGCAAGGCACTGGGCCACAGCAACGAGTTTGATTGCTCCATCATTTACAACACCTCCAAGACCATTCTCAATCCGCTCGGTCGACCGGTTCGCCGCACCCAGGTGACCGACGATGTCAAGCATGTGTGGAACCGGATGAATCAAATCATCATTGACTACATGCTGGAGCAATATCCCGATCCGGATGAAGCGCTGATTCTGGCGGGCGAGGCCAGTCTGGATGCCACCTGGCCTCTGACCTCGCCGGGAGTCCCCAGCATTCGCATGCTGCATAACCACTTTATCGTTTTTCCCAAGGAAGAACTGCGCCAGGCCAAACTGGCCGATGACAAGAATCCCAATTTGACCGACGGTGGCCAGAACAGCCTGTTCCAGGCCTATATGCGCGAGGTTTATCGCGAGTTTTTCGACAAGGCGCTGCATTTGAAGATGCTCAGGCCGGCCCCAGAGGCCGCCGCCCGCATCGAGCTCACCGGCTATCCACAGGGCTTGCCGAGCTGGGAAATTCAAGGCGGAGCGGCCGTACTCAAGGACGTTCATTTCTGGAAAGAATACGATGAACTCTTGAAGGGCTTTATCGACTTTTACCGCACCTTTTTCTCCCAGGTCTCGTCGCGCAATGCCCCCATGCTGAAGGACGTCTATTTTCCAGATGAGGTGGAAGGCGTGCTGCTGTTCAACAATGATTTCATGAAAACGGCGAAGAAGGTCCGGGACCACTGCATCGTCGATGCCAAGTATGCCAACGCCATCCGCTGGCAACCCGCTTTCAAACAGCTGATCTACCGCAATGATGCTGGCCAGCTGATCGTCACGATCAGCCAGAATTCCATCGGCAATGCGATCACCGAGCTGCTCGGTGTGGTGGTCAATCGCATTCCGGATGCACCTGCCTACGCCGCACGTGAAAGCGCGCTGATCGCTCGCCTGCTTGAAGTACGGCGCCGCCTGATCGAGTCCGATCTGGGCGAACCCATCGCCACGCCCTACTGGAGCGCATAGGAATTTCCTGCCAGCCAGGCGCTGGCAAGACCGCTGGCGCACGGAATATGGTTATGACAAAGATGTCTTTTGTGGCCCTGTTTCATTGCGGCACAATCGGGCCCAGGAGACATTCATGGAACATATTCATCCCAAACAGGCACTTGAGATTCTCACGGCCAACCCCGACACGCTGTTTATCGATTGCCGCACCGAGGCCGAGTTTTATTACGTTGGCCACCCCACTGATGCCGTCAACATCGAGTGGAACACCGAACCTGATTTCGAGATCAACCCGCATTTTTGCGACGCTGCCCTGTCCATCGCCGGGCGCAAGGAGCGGCCTGTCATCCTGATCTGCCGCAGCGGCAATCGGTCTGTCGATGCCGGCTTGGCACTTGAAAATTTCGGCTTCACGAATATCAGCAACGTGCTCGAAGGTTTTGAGGGACCGCTGGACCCAGAACACCACCGGGGCACCAAAGGGGGTTGGCGCTTTCATGGCTTGCCCTGGCGCCAGCTCTGACACCTGTCTCACTGTTCAGGATCGCCGTACATTTCATCCTGCTCCAGCGCGCGCCTCGCGGCAGCTTCGGTTTCGAGGCGCAAACGCCTCTCCTGTTGGCGTAGCCGACGCTCATCCGCTGCCTCCTTGCGCAGCGGGATCGACTCTTCGCCGAACAGAACCTGCCGCAGAAAGCGAAAGCCGAACTGCATCAGTTCAAGATCGTCGCAAAGAATGTCTTTCAGCTCTTGCGCAGGCAAATCGTAGATGTCACTGAACCCTTCGCTGGCCACGAACTGGCTGAAGCGATCGAGGTCGTAGCAGACCATGAAAAAGAGCTCCAGGCTGCGTTTGGATGGTTTGCCAATGCTCGGTCCGGATGATTTTTTCTTCAGGATCAGTTGGCGCCAGCCGCGTGCCTGATCGTCGTATTCCTCCAGGCCCTGCTCCTTGCGGTAGTCGCCGACGCTGATTGAGCGCGGCTCCTTGTGACCCAGGCAATGCGGTTCTTCGACCAGTGCGTAGGAAGTCTGGTCGGTACTTTCATCCTGGCGCCGCAGCGACAGCAACGCTACAGGGTAATAGCGGCAGGCGGTCGGGCGGTCCTCATAGACGCCACAACCCTCTGGCGTCATGAACTGACAGGCGGTTCCATTCTCGACCGGGCGCAGCTTGACGCCAGCAATGCTGTTCTGTTCGAGTTCGAAAGGGACAGTGTATTTTTTCAGGAACTCGCCGGAACTGATCTCGAAGCGACGCTTGAGCCGCAGGATGTCATAAGGTGTCAGGGAAATGTCGATGTTGCTGCAGCAGGCGTTCCAGCAGGCAATGCCTTTGCGGCATTGAAACTGGATCACCTTGCTGGCATCGAAGGTCCGCGGCAACACCGGGCTGGTGGGAAAGGGCGGATCTTGTGTTTGGTTGTCTTCCATCGTTGCTACCTTGTGTACCAAAAAACAGGCCGAACACCTTGCGGTGCCCGGCCTTCGTTATCTTACACGGCTCAAAGTGAGCCAAGCCTCAGTGAGGTGCGGCGGTCTTGAACAGCTTGGACTTGTCCACCAGATCAATGTGCTTGCGTTTGAAGCAAGTCCATTGCTTGGTGTTCTTGTCATAGACCGAGTTCACAAAGCAGTGCCAATTTTCCTCATCGACAAAGTTCTTGTCGGTGCGATAGTAGAAACCGGGGTAGCGGCTTTCCTCGCGGAACTGGATATGCTTCATGTGCGCTTCAGCGGTGATGATGCGGTGATAGTTTTCCCAGGCACGCAGCAACTCATGCAGGTCTTTGGCGCGCATTTTCAGCGAGTCTTCCTTGAGCAGTGCCAGTTTCGCTTCGGCGACTGCCAGCATTCTGTCGTTGGTGTTGTAGTAGGTGCTGCAGCCGGCCACATACTCGTCCATGATTTTCTGCAAACGAATCTGCAGCATCCTGGGCGTGATGTAGTTCGGGTTGACATCAATGGCTGTGCTGAAATCCTTGAACTCGAGGAAAGTGCGCACGGGCTGGTAGATTTCCGCTGCCAATTGCTCGACCGAGGTATCGAGCTCGACCGTCCAGTCCTTGTTGTCCACAGCATACTTGACCATCGCCTTGGCGGCAATGCGCCCTTCGGCATGCGAGCCTGATGAGAACTTGTGGCCCGATGCGCCCACGCCGTCGCCAGCAGTGAACAAGCCCTTGACCGTGGTCATGGAGCGATAGCCCCAGTTCCAGCCCTTGGGCAGGTGTGCCGGGACGCCTTCGAACTCTTCGGTCGTCGGCGCGCCCAGATCTTCCGGACCAGACACCCAGATGCCGCAGCAGCCTGAATGCGAACCGAGCAGGTAGGGCTCGGTGGGCATGAGTTCGGACATTTGTTTCTCGGGCTCGATGTTCTCGCCGACCCAGATGCCGCACTGGCCGATGCACATGTCAAGAAAGTCTTCCCAGGCTTCGGCTTCGAGGTGCTTGACCTCCTTGGGCGAAAGCGCATCGCGCAGTTTGGCCAGCGCCGTCACGGTGTCCATGTAGATCGGGCCGTGGCCGTCCTTCATTTCCTTGAGCATCAGGTGATTGCGCAGGCAGGAAGCGGGAACAGCAGCCTGACCGTAAGGCGGATAGTCGTTGAGCATTTCCTTGTTCTTGACCATGTAGTCTTCGCCATAGGCATTGACGGCCTTGGCCTTGAACAACAGGAACCAGGCACCGACCGGGCCATAGCCGTCTTTGAAACGGGTCGGCACGAAGCGGTTTTCCATCATGGTCATTTCGGCGCCGGCCTCGGCCGCCATCGCGTAGGTGCTGCCAGCATTCCAGACCGGATACCAGGCACGGCCCTGGCCTTCACCCACGGAACGCGGGCGGAACAGGTTGACGCAACCACCGGCAGCCAGCAGGACCGACTTGGCCTTGTAGATATGGATCGAGTTGTCACGCACCGAGAAGCCCACGGCGCCGGCAATGCGCGACGGGTCGTTCTTGTCATTGATCAGCTTGACAATGAAGATCCGTTCTTCGACGCGCGCCAGACCGAGCGCTTTTTTGGCTGCCTCGGCCACGATCCATTTGTAGGACTCGCCGTTGATCATGATCTGCCACTTGCCCGAACGTACCGGCTTGCCACCGTCCTTGAGCGCAGGAATGCCTTCTTTTTGTGCATCGACACCGTCGTGACGGACACCCTCGGCATCGGTCTTCCAGATCGGCAGGCCCCATTCTTCGAACAGATGCACCGAGTCATCGACGACACGGCCCATGTCGTAAGTCAGGTCGTCGCGGGTGATGCCCATCAGGTCGTTGGAGACCATGCGGGCGTAGTCGGCCGGGTCGAGGTCGGGACCGATGTAGGTATTGATCGCCGACAGACCCTGCGCCACAGCACCGGAGCGGTCCATGGCGGCTTTGTCCACCAGTTTGATTTTGAGCTCGGTGCCGGTTTCGGCCTTGACGGCCTCAGCCCAGCGCATCACTTCATAGGCTGCACCGCAGCTTGCCATGCCGCCGCCGATGATCAGAATGTCCAGGTCTTCCTGGACGATTTTGGGATTTTCAAAGCTAGCTTGAGACATTCGATTCACCTTTTGAATGAGTTGGGTTATTTGACACGGATCAGTTCTGCCGCCTGGCCGGTGCGGTATCCGCCCATCGAGTTCTGGGTAAACATGGCTGGCGTGCCGAGGTCTGCCATTTTTGGCATCGGCTTGTTGCCGTAAGGATCGATCGAGCCTTCGGCGGTGGTGCGAATCGGAAACTTGAAGCGCTTGAGCGTGCCGTTGCGGAACTTGATGGTCCACATGATCGAGTCGGAGCCACGCATCGGCTGCACCGAACCGCCCAAAGGCACGATGTCGGCGTAGTGCCGTACTTCGATTGCGTTTTGCGGGCAAATCTTGACACAGGAATAACATTCCCAGCACTGGTCTGGCTCCTGGTTCCATGCCTTCATCGCATGGCCGGTTTGCGAGCCATCCTTGTCCAGCGCCATCAGATCGTGGGGGCAGATGTACATGCATGCAGTCTTGTCCTGTCCTTTGCATCCATCACATTTTTCGGTTCTCACATAGGTAGGCATTTCACTTCTCCTTCTTTGGGTTAGGGTTAACGGAAATCATTTCTCAGCCAGGCCGGCGTAATACTCGCGCAGGATGGCGAGCACTTCGGGACGGCTGAACTCGGACGGCACATCGGCGCCTTCGGACAGCGATTTGCGCAGTTGGGTGCCCGAGACCTGCAGACGGTCGGCATCGGTGTGGGGGCAGGTTCGCCCTGAAGCCATGCCGCCGCACTTGTAGCACCAGAATGCGATATCGATTTTGAGAGGCTTCGTCTGCAGCGCATCTTCAGGAATGGTGTCAAAGATGTGATGCGCGTCGAACGGGCCGTAATAACTGCCGACGCCAGCATGATCGCGTCCGACGATCTGGTGCGAGCAGCCATAGTTCTGCCGGAACAGCGCATGCAGTAAAGCCTCGCGAGGGCCCGCGTAGCGCATGTCCAGCGGGTAGCCAGCCTGGATGACGGTTTTCTTGACAAAGTAATTTTCGGTCAGCGTGCCAATCGCCTTGGCCCGAACTTCGGCTGGAATATCACCCGGTTTGAGATGCCCAAGCAACGAGTGAATCAGCACGCCATCGCAGGTTTCGATGGCAATTTTGGCCAGATACTCATGCGACCGGTGCATCGGATTGCGGGTCTGAAACGCCGCCACCCTGCTCCATCCGAGGGCCTCGAACTGCTCGCGCGTTTGTCTGGGCGACATGAAAAGGTCACCGTATTTCTCCGGAAAATCTCCCCGGGACAATACTTTGATCGGCCCCGCCAGGTTGATGTCGCCCTGCTCCATGACGAGCTTGACGCCGGGGTGCTTGACATCGGTGGTCTTGAACACGGCGGCACATTCATGCGCTTTGTCAATCGTGTATTTCTCTTCCACGCGCATCGTTGCGAGAACATCACCATTGTCCGGGTCGGTCAGTGCGATATCGCCACCGATCTTGATGCTCCCGGCGGTCGCCGGGTCGGTCGAGAGAGTGATGGGAATGGGCCAGAACAAGCCATTGGCCATTTTCATGCCGTCGCAGACGCCAATCCAATCGGCATGCGACATGAATCCCTCCAACGGTGTGAAGCCGCCGATGCCCAGCATGATGATGTCGCCCTTTTCGCGCGAACTGACGCGCACCTTGGGCAGGCTGGCAGCGCGTGCCAGTTCGGCGGCAAGCGCATCACCTTCAAGCAGTAATTCCAGCAGGCCGTGCCCGCCATGGGGTTCAACTAAAGACATCGTGGTAGCTCCTCTTGGTTTTGCTATATCAAGGCGTGTGATTGATGACAATCGCGTCGGAGATATGCAGGTTGTGTAAATCGGAATGCATGACTCTATTCAACTGATTGCCTCGTAATAGAGGTTTTGCGGATGGTTCACTTGGGCAAAAAAGAACCACCGCTCGGCAAGCAAGCCCAGATACTGGACGGCGAAAGCCAGCGTTGGCGCACCGGATACATCCATCCAGAGGCCGGCCATCAGAAACAGCACCGGCGCCAAAAAAACAGTTCCGAGAAACACCCACTTGACCGAGCGCAAGGTGGACGCTGAGCTGCCGTGGAAGAACTCCCTGGTATTGAACGAGCCGCCAAGAAATCCAGCCGATTTCTGCACGATGCGCGGATGCTTGATGCCAATGGCGGTTTGCAGCGTCGACTTTGGACGCAGGCGACGGTTGCGAATCAGCGAGGCGCCACGGCTGGCAAAAGCAAGCAGCGTGATGATCAGGGCCCAACCAGCGAAAAATCCGGCCAGGTCGGGTGCCTGGCTTGTGGCAAAGGCGGCTGCAAGCGTAAAGCCCGATGCGCCGCCCAGCAAAATATAGTTGATCACCGTCAACGGGCTGTGCCATTCCTGCATGAAACGCATGCAGGCATAGACCATGCCGGTGGCAATAAACAGCGCAAAGGCGAGCACAGTCCCAATGACCCCCAGAATCACGCTGACGTCGACCTCGACGTCATCCGGCAAGGTCACCAAAACCGGTTTCCACCCGGTGTAATGCGCCAGACCATAGAGCAGCATCACACCCATGAATACCGGCAGCACGATCACCTCGCGCGATAGCCACGAGGTGCGCCACATCGCGGCTGATCGCCAGGCGCGCCCGGGACGCCCGAGGTGCAAGAAAGAACTTGCCAGCCCGAGGGCGCTGATGATGAACACCAGCAAGGTGCCCAGAGCGTAAAAAGACCGGCTGTCTTGCACTGGCAGGAGACTGAACAAGGCGTACGACTGCGCCGTAAACAGAGCCAGAAACAGACCTTGCGCAACGCCGATCAGGGTGGTCAGAAAAATAACGGAGAAAGCCGGTTTCATGATGGTGCTTACCAGGACAACACGTCGTCGAGTGAGGGTTCAGACATGTCCGGCTTGGGCAGGAGGCCGTCGATCTTCAGTGGGTTATCGGCACGGATGAGCTCGTCCTTGTGCAGGTTCAGTTCGGTCTTGCGCCTTGGCAAGTAGTGGTTCGAAGGATGGGTGCCCCATTCGGGCATCAGCGTGTACCCCGCCTTCTCACGGATCGCCAGCGACACCGTCGACTCCGAATCGTGGATGTCGCCAAACAGGCGCGCGCTGGTCGGGCAGGCCAGAACACACGCCGGTTTGCGCTCGCGCTCAGGCAGGGCGGTGTCGTAAACGCGATCCACGCAAAGCGTGCACTTGGTCATGACCTTGCGGCTCTCATCGAATTCGCGCACACCGTAAGGACAGGCCCATGAGCAGTACTTGCAGCCAATACATTTGTCGGAATCAACGAGGACGATACCGTCTTCGGCGCGCTTGTAACTCGCCCCCGTGGGGCACACCGGCACGCACGGCGGCTCTTCGCAATGCAGGCACGATTTGGGAAAGTGCACCGTTTGCGTGTTCGGGAATTCGCCGACCTCGAAGGTCTGCACCCGGTTGAAAAAGGTACCCGTGGGCTCGGCGCCGTAAGGATTGAAGTCAGCCAGCGGGCCGGCCGTGCCCGAGGTGTTCCACTGCTTGCAACTGGTCACGCAGGCCTGGCAGCCGACGCATACATTCAGATCGATCACCAGCGCGAGCTGCATCATTTGCGCGCTCCCCTGCCGGCAAAATAGGCCTGCCAACCCGGATTGGCGCCCCCCGTGCTGGGCGCCGCGGGCACAGCCTTGAATTGCGGCCAGGTGCTTGCGGGTTCTTCCGGGCCGGCCTTGTAGATGCGCACCTGAACGTCAAACCACGCCGCCTGCCCGGTGATCGGGTCGGAATTGGAAATCGTCGTGCCCGATGAAGCTCCCGGCAACTCGTCGGAAATCAGGTGGTTGAGCAAAAAGCCGCGCTGCGACTCGTTGGCATCGGGCTGCAGATGCCATGCGCCAGCCGCCTTGCCGATGGCGTTCCAGGTCCAGACCGTGCCAGGCTCGACCGCTTCGGAGTACTTGGCCAGGCAGCGCACCTTGCCCCACTGCGACTCGGCCCACATCCAGCCGCCATCCTCAATCCCCTGCGCGCGCGCTGTTTGCGGATTGACGTACAGATGGTTGTGCGCGTGAATCTGGCGCAGCCATGCGTTTTGCGAATCCCACGAGTGGTACATCGCCATCGGGCGCTGCGTGATCGCACTGAGCGGAAATTTGGTGCGATCGGTTTTTTGCGCTTCAAGCGGCTCGTAGTAGAAAGGCAGCGGATCGAAGTATTCCGCAATGTTCTTCTTGAGATGCTCCGGTGGCTTGCGTGACATGCCCTTGCCCTGCGCGGCCAGGCGGAATTTTTGCAACACTTCCGAATAGATGTGAATCAGGATGGGCTCGGCGTAACGCGTGATCCGGGTGCGTTGCGACCACTCCAGGTAACCCTTGTTCCAGTTGCGCATGTACTGGTATGAAGGCGGCAGCTTGTGGTGATAAACGCAGTTGTTCTGCGCGTACATTTCCATCTGTCTTGAATTGGGCTCACCGCGCATGAATTTTTCGCCGCCCTTGCCGCGCCAGCCCGACAGAAATCCGATACCGGAGCCGGCGTCGGTTTCGTAGTTGACGATGAAATCGGGATAGTCGCGGAATTTCCGGCTGCCGTCGGGTCGCACAAAGGCCGGAAATTTGAGGCGGGTGGCCAGTTCGATCAGCACTTCCTGAAAGGGCTTGCACTGGCCGGTGGGCGGCAATACCGGGATCCGCACCGAATCGACCGGGCCGTCGAATTCCGAAATGGGCCGGTCCAGCATGGACATCACATCATGGCGTTCGAGGTAGGTGGTGTCGGGCAGCACCAGGTCGGCAAAAGCGGTGGTCTCGGACTGGAAGGCATCGCAGACGACAAGGAACGGAATCTTGTATTGGCCATCCTCGCGCTTGTCGTTGAGCATCTTGCGAACTTCCACCGTATTCATGGTCGAGTTCCAGGCCATGTTCGCCATGAACAGCATCAGCGTGTCGATGGGGTACGGGTCGCCGCGCCATGCATTGGTGATGACGTTGTGCATCATGCCATGCACCGACAACGGATACTCCCACGAGAAGGCCTTGTCGATACGCACCGGCTTGCCGTCGTCGTCCACAAACAGGTCATCGGGTTCCGAGGGCCAACCCAGCCCGAGGCCGTCGAGCGGGGTGTCGGGCTTGATGGCAAGCGGTGCGTTTGGCGTCTTGGCGCAGGGCGGGATCGGACGCGGGAAAGGCGCCTTGTGGCGGAATCCGCCCGGACGGTCGATCGTGCCGAGCAGCGACATCAGAATGGCCAGCGAGCGCACGGTGTGAAAGCCGTTGGAGTGCGCGGCCAGCCCGCGCATGGCGTGAAAGGCAACCGGATTACCGGTCACCGTGTCGTGCTCCTTGCCCCAGGAGTCGGTCCAGGAAATCGGCAGTTCAATTTTCTGGTCGCGGGCGGTCACGCCCATCTCGTGGGCGAGGCGACGTATCACCTCTGCCGAAATACCGGTAATGCCGGCCGCCCACTCGGGCGTGTAGGCCGCAACGCGCTCCTTGAGGAGCTGAAAAGCGGGTTTGACCGCCGTCCCGTCCGACAGCTTGAACTCGCCAAAGAGAAACGGGTCGCAGCCCTCGGTGTGCGTCACGACGGCACGGTTGCTCACACGGTCCCACCAGAGCTTGTTCTGGGGATCAAAACAGCCTTCTTCTTCGGGCATCTCGGCGCGCACAAACATGCCGAACTCGTCGTTGGCGCTGTCCATGTTGATCAACTGGCCCGAGTTGGTACAGCGCACCAGGAATTCCCGGTCGTACAGGCCCATCTCGATGAGTTCATGGATCAGCGCCAGCAGCAGTGCCCCATCGGTACCGGGCTTGATGGGCACCCACTCGTCGGCAATGGCCGAGTAGCCGGTGCGCACCGGATTGATCGAAATAAAACGCCCGCCATCGCGTTTGAACTTCGAAATCGCGATTTTCATCGGATTGGAGTGGTGGTCTTCGGCCGTGCCGATCATCACGAACAGCTTGGCACGCTCCAGGTCGGGGCCACCAAACTCCCAAAATGAACCGCCAATGGTGTAGATCATTCCGGCGGCCATATTGACCGAGCAAAAACCGCCGTGCGCGGCATAGTTCGGCGTTCCAAACTGACGCGCAAACAGGCCGGTGAGCGCCTGCATCTGGTCGCGTCCGGTGAACAAGGCAAATTGCTTGGGATCGGTGGCGCGCAGTTTTTTAAGCCGTTCTTCCAGCATTGAAAACGCTGCGTCCCATTCGATCTCCTCGAATTGGCCATCGCCGCGCTCGCTGCCCGGCTTGCGCAGCAACGGCTTGGTCAGCCGCGCTGGCGAATACTGCTTCATAATGCCCGACGAACCCTTGGCGCAGATCACGCCCTGGTTCAGAGGGTGGTCGGGATTGCCCTCGATGTAACGTACTTCACCATTGCGCAAATGCACCCGGATACCGCACCGGCAAGCACACATATAACAAGTGGTGTTGCGCATCTCGGTGGTAGCACCGGGCGAAGGCGGTTTCAGAGGGTTGTGAAGCGGTCGACCAGACATGCGAAGGGTGCGTTTTTTTCACTGAAAAATTCGACAAACGAGGCTTGCAAACTGTGGCGACCCCATGGACATCCAGAACAATGCAAAGTGACCCTATTACAAGCAAGGTCACCAAGAACGTCTATCACCGACAAGGGTGGTTGGTAGTAACCCAAATGGGTAGCATGAAAATAGTTCTTAAAACCATGGTTTTCCTCAGTGGTGTCCCAACGCACTTCAGAGGAGAGCAAACTGATTTAGCTGGAAATCCGGATCTGGATTCATGGAGGGTGGTGTAAGTAGTTGATTTATTGGGATAGTTTCAAAGTTAGTGCGGCATTCGTTCTGTAATTTCAAAGACTGTCGAGCCTGGTAGGGTCCAGCTGTTCTGTTTTTTTGAAATTTTTTAATCAAGGGCGCCGGCAGGCCTGCCGGTCGTGCATGTACTGATAGCACTGCGCATCCTGGTCAACGAAGCCTCTCGCATCGAACGCGCCTAACACTTGCAGGCTATGCCCGATGAGAGAAGCGCACAGCGTCAGGACTACGCGAACGGCTACAAGCTCAAAACCGTCTTGACCCGCTTGGGTGAAGTCACCCGTGACGTACCGCAGGTGCGTTCAGGGGGCTTTTATCCCAGCGCGCTGGAGCGTGGTTGGCGCACCGTGTACGTATGCGTACCACCAATGGCTTGGAGCGCTTGAACAAGGAGCTCAAGCGGCGAACGCGGATGGCAATGTTGGGACACTACTGGGTTTTCCTCAATACACAAGTTTTGAATAATGTTCTAGCATCACGCAACTTCGCCTGCGGCATGACGACCAATACGATCTCTATCAACCACGCTGCTACGGCAGATTCGGCAAGCTTTGCCCAGATGTTGATGACCAATACCAGCAAGCCCGAAGACCTGGAGCTGTTGCTGGAGCGTTTTTTGAGCGTCATCATCACTTTGGCTGGCGCGCAGGCGGGTGCGATGCGGGTTTTGACGGACGATGGCAAGTCCTTGCGATTGGTGGCACATCAGGGTTTGCCGCCAGATGTGGTGCAGAACGAGCGGCTGGTTGACCGCCAATGCGGCGTGTGCGGCAGGGCTTCCAGTGCCGATGTGCTGGTTTGGGTGGACGATCTGACGGCCTGCGACAAACAGGGTCGAAAGCGGTATTTTGGTTCCCGCTGCAAAAGCATGCTGGCCATCTCGCTGTTGCACAATCAGCAGATTCTCGGCATTTACAACCTGTTCTTCGAGAGACACCGCAAGATTGATGCCTCGGTGCAAACGCTGTTGCGCCTGATGGGTCAATTGCTGGGATTGACCCTGCACAATGCACGCATCGAGCGTGAGCGTTTGCGGCTCACCGTGATGAAAGAGCGCCAGGACATGGTCAATGAAGTGCATGACGCGCTGGCCCAAACCTTGGCCTACGCCCGCATGCGGCTGCCGCTGCTGAATGACGCCATCTTGGCGCAAGACGAGGCGCAGGCGCTGAAATACTTTTCGGACTTGAAAGCAGCGGTCACCGAAGTGCATGACAACCTGCGTGAAGTCATGACCTACTTCAGGACACGCATGGACCCGCTCGGGCTCATGCATGCACTCACCACCATTGCCGACGCCTTTTATCTACGCAACGCCATCAGTCTGGAAATACGCAACACCGTTCCCAACCTGCACCTCAATGACCAGCAGGAAGTGCAGGTGTTCTACATCATCCAGGAAGCACTGGCCAATATTACCAAACATTCCATGGCGCGCCATGCGCAGGTTCGGATCAGTCAAACGCCCGGATACCTTGAATTTTTGATTGAGGACGACGGACTGGGAATGGATGAGCCCAGTGTTTCAACCATCGTCACCTCAGCCCGGCCACTGGTACCATCGACGCGTTTTGGTTTGGATATCATGCAAAGCCGTGCCAAACGGCTGGGTGGCAGCCTGGAGGTCGGCAGCGTGGACGGCGTCGGCACCCGGGTTCGGCTGTCCGTTCCGGTGGACCGCGAAAGGAGACGCAAATCACCATGACAGACAAAATTCGCCTTATGCTGGTGGATGACCATTCGCTCTGTCGCAGTGGTCTGAAAGAACTCCTGGAGCGTCGTGGTGACCTGTCAGTGGTGTGTGCCACAGGTGATCCCGATCAGGTGATCCCCCTGCTGGTTGAACATCAACCCGATTTGCTGATACTCGATTTGCGTCTGGCGCAAACCGATGGCTTGAGTGTGCTGCGCATGCTTCGCGCCGAAGGTCACGACGTGCCGACGGTCATTCTCACGATGAGCGACAGCGAAGACGACATGTCGGCGGCGCTGCGTGCCGGCGTCAAGGGTTACCTGCTCAAGGACATGGACCCTGAAGAGGTGATTGTTTCCATCGGCCGTGCCGCCCGCGGCGAGATGGTGGTGGCCTCGGCCATGATGCTCAAATTTGCCCAGATCCTGCAAACCGGCCCCAAGGGTTCGGCCATGAGCGACCTGGTGGCCACACTAACCGAACGCGAACGCCAGGTACTGGACCACGTTGCCAGTGGTCAGAGCAACAAGGTGATTGCCCGCGCCCTGGACATCAGTCACAACACGATCAAATTGCATGTCCGCCACATCATGGACAAGCTCAACTTGCGCTCACGGGTAGAGGCGGCGGTGTTTTCATTTGAATACCACAACTCGGTCGGTGGCATCAAATCGGCTGGCGACAACGACCCAAAGTCCAAAGGACCGGCACACTGATTCAGTCGGTCAATACCAAACCATCCACTCCCTCAGCAAAACTGCTTGCGGCAGTAGCAATAGACAAATTTCTGCACATTGCCAGCCGGTGTTCGATGCGCTTGCTTTTCATGCTTCAGGAGCGTAAAAGCCTCACCGAATTCAGCATGCAGGCCAGCGGCGCTGTAACGCATCACAGGAAGTCCACTACACTGGATGGGGCCGTCCTCGCCGAAGGTGGCAACAATCACGTGCCCGCCCGGTTTGACTGAGCGAAGTACCGCCTCAACGTAGGCCTTGCGTTCGACAGCGGATGTCAGAAAATGAAACACCGCACGGTCATGCCAGACGTCATAGGCATGGGCTGGCAGTGCCGCTTCAATCACGTTTGCCTTCATCCATCGAACCAACTGTGCTTTTGATCCCAGCCTGTTTTATGTCACAGCGAGTGCCGTAGCGGACAGGTCCAGTACCGTCAGCGACTGGTACCCGGCCTCAAGCAGGTCATCGACCAGAGTCGCCGCCCCGCCACCCACGTCAATGATGGAGGCAGTCAGCGACACCTTGGTATCACAAATTAGGCCTTGTAAATAAATAACTTGTACATTTGCCGATGATCGGATACGCTATGGCACATGCCAAGCAAGTCACCGATAGCCCAACGCTGGGAAATCCTGCATGAGACGCTCAATGAACGTCA